>Ga0105048_10002405_pt1 | contig 30369 bp, 26 predicted proteins | sample MAT05_FD_78382 | JGI IMG/M metagenome (GOLD analysis project Ga0105048, IMG submission 78382) | Freshwater microbial communities from Lake Fryxell liftoff mats and glacier meltwater in Antarctica - MAT-05 | ecosystem: Environmental > Aquatic > Freshwater > Ice > Liftoff microbial mat | place... | reverse complement strand
GATCCCGCTGGTCGCCGACGAATCTGTGGCGTCGGAAGCGGATGCCAAAGCAGCAGTCGACCTCGAGGCCTGCGACGCAGCAACGGTCAAACTCAGCAAGATCGGCCACCTCGATCCGAGCCTTGGCGGTCACCTGCCGACCTACCTCTCCAGCGCCCTGGACGGTCCCGTTGGAATCGCCGCGGCTGCCCACGTCGCCCAGACCCTGCCGAAGTCCGGGCTCTGGTCATCGGTGGCCCAAGGCCTGGCAACCGAACGGCTGTTCGACGGCACGATTGCCGAGCAGGGCACACTGCTCGACGGCCCGCACCTTCTGGTCCCGGACGGCAACGGCCTTGGCATAACCATCGACGAAACCGCCCTGAACGTGCACCGGCTCTAGGCTTCCACTCTCGTGGATCCGACCAACGCCAATACCGCGCTTTCGTCTGCCTTCACCGAGGAGCTCGCCCGCTGTGGCGTGAAACAGGCCGTGGTCTCCCCCGGGTCCCGCTCAACCCCGCTGGCTGTAGCTCTTTGGCGTCAGGCCGGAATCGAAGTCACGATCGCCCTTGATGAGCGTTCCGCGGGATTTTTCGCCCTCGGCGCTGCCCAGGCCAGCGGACTGCCCGTGGCCGTGCTCTGCACCTCCGGCACAGCAGCAGCCAATTATCACCCTGCGGTGGCCGAAGCCGACCTTTCGAACGTGCCACTGATCGTGCTCACTGCGGACCGCCCGCCCGAGCTTCGGGACATCGGTGCCGGACAGACGATCGACCAGATCAAGCTTTTCGGTGAATCGGTGCGCTGGTTCTGCGAGGTCGGCAACCACGATGCCGACGATGCCGGGCTGCTCCACTTCCGTTCGATTTCCTGCCGCGCGTTTGCCTCCGCCGCCGGTGACCCGCGCCGCGGTCCGGTTCACCTGAATTTCCCGCTGCGCGACCCCCTGGCACCGTCGCCGGTTCCGGGTGCCGTGTCGGCAACTTCCGCGATTGCCCTCGAAGGCCGTGACCATGGCCCGCTCACCGAAGTGCTCAGCGGTTCCCCGGCCGTTCCCCCAGAGACCCTTGACCGGATCGTCTCGCTGATTGACACCGGCCAGCGAATCCTGATCGTCGCCGGCCGCCAGCTTTCCACCGGCATCCGCCTGCCGCTCACCCGGATCGCCGACCGATGCGGGTCGCCGATCCTCGCCGAGCCGACCTCACAGTTGCGCTCCGGGCCCCATGACCTGGGCAAAGTCGTAAGTACCTATGACCAGATCGCCGAGCCGGCCCCGCCGCAGCTCGCGCCCGACCTGGTGCTGCGTTTCGGCGAGATGCCGACCTCAAAGGCCCTGCGGACCTGGCTCGCGTCACTTGACGAACTCACCCAGGTCGTCGTCGACCCGCTCCACACATGGAATGAGCCGACCCGGACGGCAGACCTGATCGTCCGGGCAGACCCTGAAGCACTGCTCAACCTGATCGAGACCAGGATCGAACCGCGGATCGACTCCAGCTTCGCCGAAGCCTGGGTGGAAGCCGACCGGATTGAAACCGCCGGGCTCCAGCCGGACGGCACGTCCGCGGGGCCACTTGCCGGCGAGGTACATCGAGCAATCGCGCGCGCAGGGCAGGACGGCGACATCGTCTACACCGCTTCCAGCATGGCGATTCGTGATCAGGAGGCCAACCTGCCGACCTCATCGACCGACATCCTTTATCTGGCAAACCGCGGCGCCAACGGCATCGATGGTCTCATTGCGTCCGGTGCCGGTGCCGCCAGGGCGACCGGACGCCCGGTGACGGTGATCACTGGCGACCTCGGCTTCCAGCATGATCTCGGCAGCCTCGCCCTGGTCAAAGCGGCCAGTGCGCCGGTCCGCATCGTCGTCCTGAACAACGGCGGCGGTGCGATCTTCTCCCGCCTTCCACAGAAGGCAGCGATGGAGCCGGCTGAATTCGACGCATTGATGACCACCCCGAGCGACTTGAACATCGAAGCGGCGGCGGCGATGTTCGATCTACCCCACTTCCGGGTCACCAACCTCACCGCACTGCCCGAAGCGCTCACCTCCGGAACCGCGATCATCGAGATCCCCGTTCCCGCCTGAGCGAGTTCCCCCTCGGGCCGAGAGCGCTCAGCCGCCGATGAGCGGGAGCAATGCCCCGAGTTTGATTTCGGTCTCGGCCAGTTCGGCCGCCGGGTCGGAGTCGGCGACCACACCGACACCCGCATAAAGGTGGGCTTCGCGGTCACGCAGCAGGGCGCTTCTGAGGGCCACGCAGAACTCACCGTCGCCGGAGCCGTCCATCCAGCCAACCGGGCCGGCGTACCAGCCGCGGTCCATTTTTTCGACCTCGGCCATGACCCTTTCGGCCTTCTTCCAGGGCTCGCCACCGACGGCGGGGGTCGGATGGAGGAAGCCGGCAAGCTCGATCGCCGTGCGCGGCTCGGAAAGCTGGGCGATCACCGGTGTCGCCAGGTGCTGGATGTTTGCGACCTTGATGATTTCCGGCTCTTCCGCCGCTTCAACCCACACGCTGAGCCTGACCAGCGCCTTGACGATGCGTTTGACGACCAGGTCCTGCTCCCCCCGGTCCTTGGAACTGTTCAGAAGCTTCTGTGCGAGGTGGTCGTCGACAGCCGGGTCCGAACTGCGCCTGGCCGAGCCCGCGAGGCCAACCGTGGAAACCCCGCGCCCGACGCAACGGATCAGCAATTCGGGGCTGGCGCCGATGAAAGCGGCTTCGGGAGTGCCGACACAGAAGTTGAAGCAGGACGGGAAACCCTCCCGCAGTGCTGCGAAAATCGCCGCCGGATCGTGGGCCGATCCGGATCGGACCACAACCTCACGGGCCAGCACGACTTTCTCGATCTCCCCCGCCCTGATCCTTTCAACCGCGGCCGCCACCGAGTCCTCGAACTCCTCCGGAGATCTGGCGCTCTCAATACTCGGGCGATGGGTCGGATGCGGGTCGAGCATGCCGAGGTCCTCGAAGACCAGCCCGTTCACGCGGTTGACGAGCCGCTCGGTCAGTGCGGCCGGATCATCCGACGGATTGACCATCGCGTTGATAGTCATCACAACCCGTCCCCCCTCGGATTCGAAGGAGATTTCGGGAAGGCTCATCGCTGCCGGACGGAAAGACGACCAGGTCGAGCCAGTGGCACCTTCATCGGAGAACGCGAACCCGCCGGTCCAGGTCGGTCCGGTCCGGTCGCCGGAATCCCGGTCGCCGCGGAGGACCGCGTCGCCGGACAGGTGGGCACATTCGGCGGCCACCTCACGAAAGCGGTCGCTGCCGCGGGAAACCACCGCGTGGGCTTCACCGAGCGCCGCCAGGGCGAAGTCACGGTCCGGCTGCTGCCAGCAGAACCAGGACTCATTAGCCCGTCGCGAAGCGAAGACCAGCGCAACCGGATCAGAACATTCGACTTCGACCGACACCGACGCAACGCGCTTTCGCGACGCGGAGTGGGCAGTTTCGATCGCCTCGCCGAGAAGATCCCTGATTGCCGCCGGCTCGAGAGCCAGGAAAGTCAAGCTCAGTCACCGCCGCGGGCGAGCGCCACTTCTCCGGTCCGGACCATTTCCAGGAGTCCGTGCGGACGCAGCATGCTCTCGAAAGCTTCGATCTTGTCGTGTGAGCCGGTGACCTCGACGATCAGCGCACGACGGGACACGTCGACGATCTTGGCGCGGAAGATCTCGGCGAACTGGACAATCTCTGCCCGGTTCTCGACCGCGGCCGAAACCTTGAACAGAGCCATCTCGCGGGCAACCGAATCTTCCGGCTCCATGTCACGGATCTTCAGGACGTTGATCAGCTTGTGCAGCTGCTTGGTCACCTGATCGATCGGATGGACGGCACCGTCGAGGGTCAGGGTGATCCTCGATATAGCCGGATCTTCGGTCGGTCCCACGGCAAGCGTGTCGATGTTGAATCCGCGGCGGGAGAACAGACCGGCAACCCTCGCGAGCACGCCGGGGCGGTTTTCGACCAGAATCGAAAGCACGTGCTTGCGACCGGAAAGCGTGCGACTTGCCTGCAGGTCCTCGAGCCGGACCATGTCTGCGGAGCCCATCAGCCGACCATCTCTCGGGCCGCGTTGCCTGCCGGAATCATCGGATAGACGTTCTCGGTCGGGCTGGTGCGAACATCGAGCAGAGCCGGACCGTCGTGGGCAATCGTCGCTTCCATCATCTCTTCGAGGTCGGCGTTGTCTTCACAACGCAGCCCCTTGGCTCCGAAAGCTTCCGCCAGCTTGACCCAGTCCGGGCTCGGCCCATTCTTGACGCCGCTGTAGCGCTCGTTCCAGAACAGTTCCTGCCACTGGCGGACCATGCCCATGTAGCCGTTGTTCTGGAGGAAGATCTTCACCGGGATCTCCTCGTTGACCGCGGTGGCCAGTTCCTGGATGTTCATGATCAGGCTGCCGTCACCGGCCAGGCAGACCACTTCTTCATCCGGGCAGGCGACCTTGGCACCAATTGCCGACGGCAATCCGAAGCCCATCGTGCCGAGGCCGCCGGAGTTGATCCAGCGGCGCGGCTTGTTGAAGCCGTAGTACTGGGCAGCCCACATCTGGTGCTGGCCGACGTCGGAAGTGATGATCGCGTCGCCGCCAGTGACCTTGTGCATCATCTCGACCATGAACTGCGGCTTGATTTCGCCGTCCGATCCCGGTTCGTAGGTGAGCGGGTATTCGTGCTGCCAGGCCTTGATCCGGCTCCACCAGCCTTCGAGGCGTGCGGAATCGGTCTGAAGTGCCTTGTACTCGCGGGTCAGCTTGGGCAGGACCAGCTTGACGTCACCGACGATCGGGATGTGGGCCGGGACGTTCTTCGAAATCTCGGCTGGATCGACGTCGATGTGGATGAACTTGGCATTCGGGGCGAATTCGGACAGCTTGCCGGTGACCCGGTCGTCGAAGCGTGCACCGACCGCGATAATCAGGTCGGCTTCGTCCATCGAGTAGTTGGCTGCCCGGGTTCCGTGCATGCCGAGCATTCCGAGGAAATGGCCGTCGCTGGCCGGGAAAGCCCCGAGTCCCATCAGGGTCGAGGTGACCGGGAAGTTGTCGGCGGCAGCGAACTCGCGCAGTTCGGCCGAAGCGTTGCCGTTGATCACGCCACCACCCGAATAAATGATCGGACGGCGTGAATTGGCGATCGCTTTTGCCGCGATCCGGATCTGCTTCGAGTTGCCTTCCAGATTCGGCCTGTAGCCGGGCAGTTCAACCGGCTTGGAGCGCGGCTGGTAGTCAATGTCTTCTTTAGAAAGGTCCTGCGGAACGTCGAGCAGGACCGGTCCCGGACGGCCGGTCGAAGCGATGTGGAATGCCTCGTGGACGTATTCGGGAATCTGGTGGGCTTCGGTGACCAGCAGCGAATGCTTGACGATCGGCAGTGTGATTCCGACGATGTCCGCTTCCTGGAATCCGTCAGTACCGATCAGTTCGGTCCGTACCTGTCCGGTGATGAAAACGGTCGGGACCGAGTCCATGTTGGCGTCAGCGATCGCAGTGACCAGGTTGGTTGCGCCAGGGCCAGAGGTGCCAAACGCAACACCGACCTTTCCGGAGGCGTGGGCGTAACCCTCGGCCGCATGTCCACCGGCTTGTTCGTGCATTACCTGTACATGCCGCAGATCGGCATCGACCAGCGCGTCATAGGTGGGCAGGTTGGCGCCACCGGGGATGCCGAAGATGTGGTCAACACCTTCAGCTTTGAGGGACTCGAACAATGCGTCTGCGGCTCTCATAGGACCATCGATCCTAGCAATGGAGGTAGCCGCGCAGGAGCGCGTCGATCAAGTGTGCTGGGCAACCGTGAGCGCGCCGCCCTCGAGTTCGCCCGGATTCCACTTGGTTCGGGGTGTCAGCGCGCGTTCGATTACCCGGTCGCGGTAACGGTCGATCACATGCAGGACCGATTTGACCAGTTCGTCACCGAGCGGGTGCGGTTCCAGGCCGAGATCAAGAAGCTTCTGGTTCGAAGCGTTGTAGTAGTGATGCTCGAGTTCCACCCGGGGGTTCGGGTAACTCTCGATCTCGACCTTGTGACCGACTTCGGCCGCACTTTTCTGGACCAGCGACGCGAGATCGGTAACCGAAAACTGCTCGGTGAACTGGTTGAAAACCCGAAACTCACCGCGATCGGCGGGGTTCAGGGTGGCCAGTTCGACACATCGCAGCGTGTCTTTGATGTTCAGGTAGCCGCGGGTCTGGCCGCCTGCCCCGTAGACGGTGAGCGGATGGCCGACCACAGCCTGGACACAGAACCGGTTGAGCACCGTGCCGAAGGTCTCGTCGTAGTCGAATCGGGTCATCAAACGGTCGTCGCGAAGGGTTTCGTCGGTTTCGATTCCGTAGACGACGCCCTGATTGAGGTCGGTTGCCCGGAGCCCCCAGATACGGGTCGCAAAATGAACGTTGGTTGAATCGTGGACCTTCGAGCAGTGGTAAAGCGAGCCCGGCAGTTTCGGGTAAGGCAGGGTGTCCTTGCGGCCGTTGTGCTCGATCTCGATGAAACCCTCTTCAATATCGATGTTCGGGGTTCCGTACTCACCCATCGTGCCGAGCTTGATCAGGTGGGCGTCAGGGACGTGTGCCCGCATCGAAAAGAGCAGATTGAGGGTGCCGATGACATTGGTCTGCTGGGTCTCGACCGCAGTCTGGCGCGAACGCATCGAGTAGGGCGCCGAAGGCTGCTCGCCGTAATGGATTACCGCTTCCGGTTTGCAGTCGGCGACCACAGCGTCGAGGAACTCACCATCTTCGATGCAGCCGACCCGGGCATCAATCCGACGGCCCGAAACTGTCTCCCAGGTTTCGATCCGGTCCTCAAGCGACGAAATCGGTGTCAGCGAGTCGGTCGACTGTTCCAGATGCCAGCGCCTGCGGGCAAAGTTGTCGACGATCGTTACGTCATGACCGCGGTCTGAGAAGCGCATTGCCGTGGGCCATCCGAGATAACCGTCACCGCCAAGTACAAGAATTCGCATAGACCGCGCAGAATACCGTAAGGGAGTCTCCTTACACCGCGATCTAGGATCGCCTACTTGCGCCTGATAGTTCTCCTATTGATCGTCCTGGCCGGCCTCGCTCTGCGGGTTGACCACGCGTGGCAGGGGTCGGACGGGAATCTGCCTGACTCGGCCGCGTACGAGCGCATCGCCCGCGGACTCAGCGATGCAGGCAGATACGAACAGGTCGGACCGGGCACACCAGCCCACCCCCAGCCCGCCTCCAATTACAGTCCCGGCCTGCCGCTGCTGACCGGATCTATCTTCTACCTGGCCGGCGACGATGACGTCCGCCTGGCCCGGGTGTTCCTGGCCCTGATCGCCTCGCTGGCGATCCCGATTGCCTTCCTGATCGCGCGACGGCTTGCTGGTCCGAACGCCGGACTGATGGCGGCAGCCATCATCGCTTTCTACCCCACACTGATCACTGATTCCGGAATGCTGCTGACCGAGCCGCTTGCTGCCACCCTGATCGCCGGGACCGTGCTGGCCATCCTGCGGGCGAGGGACCAGTCGGGGTGGTTCACCTGGGTCGTGGCCGGGGTCCTGCTCGGTCTGACCGTGATGGTCCGGCCCGAGTACCTGATCGTCGGGCTCGCCCTGCTGATCGCCCTTTTCGCCATTGAAGCCCGCGGTGGCATCGGCCATGCCCTGCGCCCGACCGCCCTGATGTTGCTGGCCGGTCTGGTCGTGCTGGCCCCCTGGACGATTCACAACACGGTCGAATACGAACGACTTGTTCCCCTTTCCACCGGTGGCGGCCAGACGCTTTTTGCCGGCAGTTATCTGGATTCAGGTGGCAACCCGACCAGAGTTTCGCCCGACCTGCTCGCCCGAAACCCCCGCATTCTGGCCAGGATCGAACGAGAGAACCGGATCAGCGGCGAGGGTCCGGAATCGATCACCCCGGAGCGTGTCTTCACCCTGCTCGCCAGCCAGCGGCTCCCCGGGCTCAGCACCGACGAGGCGCTCGCCCGGCTGGGGCGTGAGCAATATGGCGATGCCCTGCATGACGACCCGGTGGGACTTGCCGGGTTCCTTTTCCACAAGGCGAACCGGATCTGGCTGCGCGGCCGGTCCGGGGCGATCGAGTCCCTGCCGGGGCGACTGCTCCACTGGCTGATCGTTCTTTCGGCCCTTTCAGGCGTCCTCGTGCTCGCCTTCCGGCGCCGGCCGGAGTTCTGGATCTTCGCCTCGATCATCCTCTCGGTGACGCTGGTCGGGGTCGTGCTGGTCGCTTCGCCACGAAGGGCAATGGTTCTCTGGCCCCTGGTCGATGTGCTCGCCGGAATCGGTTTGAGTGCTGCGCTCGAACTTGCGAAGGCCGGGGTTCAGCGCCGGCGGCGGGCCTTTGCCATAGCCTGACCGACCCCGATGCCTGCGCCGAACGCCCCAGAAACATCCCGCTTCCAGTCGCTGGTCGCCAAACATGGCAAGAAGACCCTGATCGCTCTCGTGATCATCACGGTCCTCGGCTTCGGGCTGCGCATGGACCGGGTCATCCACCCGCTGGGAACACCCGGCGACGACGCCCTCGCCTATCGCGCCCTGGCCGAATCCCTTTACGAGGACAAGAGCTACGGCGGGGCGGATTTCAAGACCCCTAGCGACTGGTCACCTGGCGCTCCGCTGATCTATGGCGCCGCTTATTACGCCACCGGCGGAGTCAGGGACGGGGTCGGGCGCGGTGTCGAAGCATTGTTCGGAACCGCCGCGATCCTGCTGGGTTACCTGCTGGCCCTGCGGCTCAGTCGCCGGAAGTCGGCTGCCCTTCTGGCGGCCGGGTTGATCGCCGCCTATCCACCGTTCATCCATTCGACTGGCGCCCTGATGAGCGAGCCACCCGCGCTCTTCATGCTGCCGGCGGCCGTGCTGACTTTCCTCTGGGCGGATTCGAGGGGATCCCCATGGGCCTGGCTCCTGCCCGGTTTCCTGTTCGGCTTGACCGCCCTGATCCGTCCGGAGTACCTGGCGGTGGCTTTCGCCTTCGGGCTGTTGCTCCTGGTCCGGGCCTGGCGGGCGGCCGGTCCCGAGCGGTCGCAGAAAGCAAAGCGGGCGATCCTTGGCGGGGTGGCTTTCTGCCTGGCCATCTTCCTGCCGATCATCCCCTGGACGATCCACAATTACGTGACCCTAGACCGGGTCGTACCGATCACAACCGGTGGTGGCAAAGCGACTTTCGTCGGGACCTACCTGCCGGCCGACGGTGAGTACCAGCAGGTCAAGGCCGAGCTTTACGAGAAGCAGACCGGCAACAGACTCGATCCGGATTCCGATGAACTGGCTGCGATCGATCCCGTGCCGCTCTTCGACAAAGAAGCGGAGAAGTATCCGGAGCTATCGCGGGATGCCGCCCTCGGCAGGATCGGCAAAGAGAACTTCCGTGAGTACATCCAGGACGATCCCATCAGTTACGCCGGCATGACGTTGCGGAAGATCGGCCGCATGTGGGGCACCGGTATCGGTGAAGCCATGTCAAGCCCGCTCGGCTCCCTCCTCCAGAAGATCCTGGTGCTCGCCGGGCTGGCGGGGCTCATGCTGCTCGCCTGGAGAAAGCGGTGGGAGACCATTCCGGTGGCGATCCCGATCGTTGTTGTGACCGCCGTCGGAGCCCTGACCCTGGCCCCGCCGAGGCGCAACGAGATCCTGATGACCCTCGTTCTGCCGCTCGCCGCCGTAGCCTTAGCGGAAGCAGCCGCCTGGATCGCCGGGCGAATCAACCGCGACGAGATAGATACCGATCCAGTGAACCCAGGCTCCGCATGACCTACGCATCGATCTTTCCTGGCCTCACAGCCCTGCGAACCTTCGGCCTGGTCCTTGCCGTACTGATCCTCGCTTTCGCGGTATTCCGGCGGCGGGACATGCGAAACGCCGATGTGCTGATCCTGCTGGCTGTGGGAATCGGCCTGGCGATCGTCTCCGGCACCGAACTGACCGACCGCCTGCTTTCGGCCCTTTCTTTCGAGCGTGGAAATGGCGGCCGCATCCTGGGGTTGGCCGTTTTTGCGATCATCGTGCTCTTCCTGATGGCGATGCGGGCGCTTTCCGTTGGAGCCCGCAACGCCCGCCAGCTGTCGGCCGCCCTCGAAGGGATCTCCTCCGAGCAGTTCCGCGCCGCCGGCCACCGCAAACTTTTCCGCAACCGCATCGCAGTGGTGATCCCGGCCTACAACGAAGCCGACAACATCGGCTACGTGCTCGACCAGATCCCCGACGAAGTCTGCGGGCTGCCGACCGCCACCCTGGTTGTCGACGACGGCTCCGGAGACGGCACCGAAGAGGTCGCGGCAGCCCACGGGGCGGTCGTGGCCCGTCATGTGGTCAATCGTGGTGGTGGCGCGGCCCTGCGTACCGGCTACCGGCTGATGGTCGATTCGGAAGCAGCGATAGTGGTCACCCTGGACGCCGACGGGCAGCACCTCCCGGCCGAGATGCCGCTGCTGGTCCAGCCAGTGCTTGACGGCGAAGTCGATGTGGCCCACGGATCGAGGGTGCTGGGGCACGCCGAAGAGAACCACTTCGCGCGCGAGCTCGGAATCGTCTTCTTCAACCGCCTGGTTTCGTTCATCACCCGGACCAAAGTTTCCGATTGCTCCAACGGCTACCGGGCGGTGAGGACGGCGGTCCTCCCCCAGCTGGTCCTGAAGCAGGAGCAGTTCCACACCTCGGAGTTCATGATCGAAGCGATCAAGCGCGGGATCCCGGCCAAAGAAGTGCCGATCACGGTGGAGCAGAGGCTGCACGGGCACTCCAAAAAGCCCGCGGTGTTCCGTTACGGCGTCGGATTCGCCAACGCGATCTTCCGCACCTGGATGCGCTAGTACAGGCATCGCTCCTCCTTGGCTGCGCCCTGCGAAGCCAAGGAGGAGCGATGCCTGGTTTTCGGGCGGGCCTGGCCGGCCTGCTTGAGCGCGCGCGGCTACTTGCGTGGTGGTGGCATGCGGGTCTCTTCGACCGGCGGCAGGTACAGGTCCAGGCCGCAGCGCGGACATACCTGCACGTAGAGCTTGAGGATCTTGTTGCAGTTGGGGCACTGACGTTCCGGCTCGTCGTCTTCGTTCCGGGTGAGCACGACGGCGACCAGACCGAGGATCGGCAGGACCGATCCGACCATGAACCAGATGAAGAAAGAACCGCCTTTGGCGCGCCCGATGATGCCGGTGGCGATGCCGAAGAGGATCGCCAGGAATAACCATTCGAAGCCCATTGGGGCATTGTCCCGCAATGGCTGTCTGGTTGCCGCCGGGGCAGGTACTTGACTGACAGTGGACAATGTTGGTGTTACAAGAATGAACAGGGGAATTGAACGCCGGAACAAGCGGAGTGTGAAGGCGTTATTAGCGGGAAGATCGATTGAAGGCAGCAAAGAAATCCGGCAGGCATGGAGTCACCACTTACCGTCGCAAGCGGTGGGTCGATTCGGGCGAAGGCATCGTCCACAAAAAGCTGAAGGTGATCCGGGTCAAGGGCAGTCGCAAGCCGCCGGTGAAAGGCGCCGGCCCGCGACCACTGCCCCGGGGACAGCGTCCGCAAAAGCCCTGGAAACCGCAGCCATTCGGTGTCTACAAGGGTGAGTTTGGCCGGATCGAAGCAACCCGCCTGCTGAACCGGGCCGGTTTCGGACCGTCCCCGGGCCAGGCCGAGAAGCTTGCCCGCCTGGGCATGAAAAAGGCCGTGCTTTCGCTGACCAGGCCTAAAGGCAAGTCCAGCCTGATCGGCAAGGAGCCGGTGGACCAGGACGGGTTGCCGCTCGCCCCGGCCGACGCCTGGGGCCACGATCACCTCTGGTGGCTGGATCGCATGGTCCGCACCAACCAGCCGTTTGCCGAACGCATGGCCCTGGTCTTCCATGACTGGTTCGCAACTTCCAACGCCAGTGTTTCCCAGCAACAGCAGATGATCGACCAGTACTGGACGATCAAATCGCACGTGAACGGTTCTTTCGACGAAATGCTGCTCGACGTGACCAAGGATCCAGCCATGCTCCAGTGGCTTGACGGTGGCAGCAACAACAAGTGGTCTCCGAACGAGAACTACGCCCGCGAGATGATGGAGCTCTTCACCCTGGGTGCCGACCGCGGCGCCTACACCGAAGACGACATCCGAGAGGCCGCCCGGGCCCTGACCGGCTGGACCTACGACTGGGACGACGACCTCGGCTCGATCAACTTCAGGTACGAACCCGACGACCACGATGACGACCCAAAGGTTGTTTTCGGCAAGCGCGGCAACTGGGAGTGGCAGGACGCCTGCCGGCTCGCGGTCGAACACAAGCTCCACCCAAGCTTCTTCGTCGAAAAGCTCTGGAGCTACTTCGTGCCCGAACCGCCGTCCAAGAGCACGAAGCAGGCCCTGATCTCGCTTTACGTGAAAGGCGGCCGGAAGATCCGGCCGGTCGTCGAAGCGATCCTGATGCATCCCGACTTCTATCGTGGCGCCGCGATGGTCAAGCCCCCGGCCGTTTACGCGGCCAGCCTGATGCGGTCACTGAAGCTGACGATCACGGCCGATGACTGGATCTGGCTCTGCTCATCAGCCGGGCAGCAGCTTTTCTATCCGCCGAACGTCGCCGGCTGGGACGACGAACGCTGGCTGGATACCTCGACCGTCAAAGCCCGCTGGCTGATGGTGACCGTCGCCTTGGACACCATCCGTCAGGACGCCTGGGACGAAGACAAGCCCTATGGCACGACCGAAAACACCCGGCAGGCGCTCAACCGGGCGCTCGAGACTTTCGGCTGGCCGCCACTTCGATCAGAGCACCAGAAAGAATTGATCACAATGTCCAATCGCATCCACGGCCGGATCACGGATGAATGGCAGGAGTCGCCCTACCGGGCGCTTCGCCAGAACGCTCTGCTCCAGCTGATCGCCGTCTCCCCGGACATGCAGCTCTCATGAATCAGACCCGCTGCTGCAGCAATTACACGAGGTCGCAGCTTCTGCGCGAAGCCGCCGCCCAGGCTGGCTCCGGCCTTCCCCAGATCGAGTCAGGCATGCCGGATCCGGCTGGCACCGGACTCACCCGGCGGCGTTTCCTGGCGGGCGCTTCAGGCCTCGCCCTGGCGATCTATGGGGCATCAAAGCTGCCGATTTCGCTCTTCGAAGAAGGCATCGCCAACGCCGCCCAGTCCGACCGGGTGATCGTTTCGATCTTCCTTGATGGTGGGGCCGACGCGATGAGCCTGCTGGCGCCCACTGGCCACCCGCGTTACTACGACCTGCGGCCAAATCTTGCGATCGGCCCGGATGCCGGCACCGCCTTCACCGAAGATCCGAGCCTGCGCTGGCACCCCGCGGCGGCCGGTCTCAGCCAGCTCCATTCCGAAGGCAAAGTCACCGTCCTGCCTGCGATCGGCTACGACAGCCCGAACCAGTCCCATTTCACCTCCCGGCACTTCTGGGAAGTCGGCGAGCTCGACACCAATGGGACCACCGGCTGGATGGGTCGTTACCTCGACCTGGTCGGCAGTGAGACGAACCCGCTTCAGGGTCTCTCCCTGACCGGGACACTTTCACCGGCCCTCGCTACCGCGAACAACCCGGTTGCTGCTGTCGATGGCATCACCGACTACAGCCTCTGGTCCTGGGTCGACGAACCGATCAGCGACGAGATGTTCCGCAGTTTCAAACGGATGGGACAGTTCACCTCCGACTCCCCCGCGCTCAAGCAGAGCCGCCGTGCGATCAGCAGCACCAACTCGGTGCGGGAGACCCTCGAATCCTTTGATGAGTTCACGTCGCCCGTGGAATACCCGGATGCCCAACTGGGGATGCAGCTTTCCGGTCTGGCCGCCCTGCTTGGCGCCGGCATGCCGCTCCACTGCGTCTCGGTTGATGCGGACGGCTCTTACGACACCCACTCCGACCAGGCCACCGAGTTCGAAAGCGGCATCAAGGCAACCTGTGATTCGGTGCTTGCCTTCCAGCGCGATCTCGAAGCTCGCGGACTCCAGGACCGGGTCCTGATCGAGATGTGGAGCGAGTTCGGCCGCCGCCCGGAAGAGAACGGCTCGGCTGGCACCGACCATGGCGCTGCCGGCACCGCCTTCATCATCGGCAGCAAGGCCAGCGGGCAGATGGTCGGCGAGTTCCCCGGCCTGACCAACCTCGACGAGGATGACAATCTTCGGCACACCAGCGACTTCCGTTCGATGTACTGCTCGCTGCTCGAACAGTGGCTAGGCCAAGACGCCGGACCGATCATTCCCGGCGCCGCAAAACTGGTCAGGCCGCAGCTGGTCCGGGTATGAAACAGCTGCTTTCCCTAGTCCTTGCAGCAGCGGTCCTATCGATCGCGGCTACGCAACCGGCCAGTGCGGCCGGCCCGTCCCCCATCCGGGACGCTTCGACGTCGGTGCTCAACTGCCACTTCGAGTGGAAATGGAAGAAGTACTTCAAGAAAGTCAAGCTCCACGGCAAGGTCAGGAAGGTCGTTCGATACAGGCGTGTGCGCAAACAGGTCTGCCCCCCACCGGTGGATCCCGGACCAGCACGAATCGGAATCAAATCATACGAGTTCTACTTCGTCCTGTCGGCCAAGACCCTGCTCTCTGGCGACACGATCGCCGAACTGAGCAACCAGGGCGAAGACCCGCACGACCTCCGCATCTCGAAGATCGACGGCTCGGACGAAGTTGCCCTGCCGGAGACCCTGCCCGGAGGGATAAATCGCGCGCGCTTCGATACCCAGCCGGGCACTTACCGGCTCTGGTGCTCGTTGCCTTTCCACGCCGAACGTGGCATGGATACGACCTTCAAAGTTGAGCCGGCACCGATCCCGCCCCTCTGAAAGGAGGCCGGCCGGCGAAGAACTACTCGACGGGCCGGTGTGAGCCGCCGTGTTCGTACTGCTCGGGACCCAGGCTGCCACGGCGACCGATCGAGCCGACCTCGGAGAGGTCCCGGCTGAACGGCAGGCTTGCGGTCCAGTCGATCACGGCCCTGATCTTTCGGGCAAGACCCGGGATCTGGCTCATGTGGTAGGAACGCGCCATCCACCAGGCCAGGAAACCACTGAAGGTGTACTTGCCGATCATCCCGACGGCCTTGTAACGGCCGAGGTTCACGAAAGCTGCGCCCCCGCGGTATTCGAAAGGCCGGGCTTCGCCGATACCGATCTGCGCCGCGATGTTCGCCGCGACCACCGGGGCTTGGCGCACAGCGTGCTGAGCAGTCGGCGGGCAGGTGCCTCCGGTCGGATCCGGAACCGCGGCGGCATCGCCCAGGGCCCAGACACCATCCATGCCTTCCACCTGCATGTACGGATCGACCTTGACTTTGTTCTGCTCGGTCAGCGGCACGCCGAGGGTCTTGAGCACGGGATGCGGAGCCACCCCGGCCGTCCAGACGAGCGTCCGGGTCGGAATGACTTCACCAGTGGAGATGGTCGCGGTGCTTGCCGTGACTTCGTTCAGCATGGTGTTGAGTTTGATGTCGATCCCCCGACCACGAAGTTCACGCACTGCGTAGTTGGCGAGTTTGGGATCAATTTCGGGAAGAACATGATCGGCTGCTTCGACCAGGACCCAGCGCATCCCGTGGAGACGGGCCCGCGGGTAATGCTGCATGGCGTCTGCGGCGAAGTCCTGAAGTTCGGCCAGCGCCTCCAGGCCGGCATATCCACCACCCACGAATACGTAGGTTAGAAGTTCATCGCGCAGGGCCGCGTCTTCGGTGGCGTTGGCCATCTCCAGGGTTTCGATCACGTGGTTTCGCAGGTAGATCGCGTCGGCGAGGCTCTTGAAGCCGACCGCGTGATCGGCCAGACCGGGGATCGGCAGGAAACGGGAGATCGAACCGGGCGCCAGCACCAGATGGTCGTAGGGAACTGTCTCACTCTCACCCGTGTGGCTGCGGATACCGACGGTCTTGCCGGCCGGGTCGTGCGCGTCGATCACTCCCAGGCGGAGGTTGGCGCGGTGAAGGATGTCGCGCAGCGGCGTGACGACATGGCGGGGTTCCAGTGTGCCGGCTGCGGCCTCTGGCAGGAACGGTGTGTAGAGCAAAAAGTTGACGTCATTGACGAGGGTGAGCCGAGCCGACTGCCGGGGCAGGAGCTTCTCCAGCGAGCGGGCTACCTGCGCCCCCGCGAATCCACCACCAGCGATGACGATATTCCAAGCCATGGGGAGAAGTATACAGCTTGTAACAAAGTGTTACAAGCGCATCACATGCTCCAGAGTCGTGTTGGAGCAGGAGATATGAAGGTCAATACAATCAAATGATGGAGCCAGCGACCACCCTCTCGTCAGGGAATCTTAGGGCCCGGCTCCTGTCGTCCGCCCTGCTGGCGGCCGCTCTTCTTCTTGTCGCCGCAGCAGCGATTGCCCCAGGCTCGTCAGCCGGCGCCGTGGTCGAGCATGAGGTCAAAGCTTCACCCGGTCAGGTCGAGTCAAGCTGGACCCGGGCCGACTTCCAGGCCGCCCGGCCCCCTCAGCTTCCGGTCCCCACCGAAAACACCTTCGATGTGCCGCAGTTTCCGGATGCTTCAGTGTCTGCCGCGACCGGCGACTTCATCCCGCCTGATTCTTCAAAGCTGCCGGAAAGGCTTCACGGAAAGGTGTTCTTCCGGATCGGATCGAACCGGTACGCCTGCTCCGGAACGCTGGTCAGTTCGGCCAAAGGCAATTCGGTCTATACCGCCGGCCACTGCGTCTACGACGCCGACACCAAACAGTTCGTGACCGAATTCATCTTCGTTCCCGGCTACAACCAAGGGGCTGAACCTTTCGGCGAGTATGCCGCGACTTCGCTCGCCACCACGCAGGGCTGGGCGAACCGGGGTGACCTGTCCTACGACATTGGCGTCGCCTCCCTTGATGGAACCCCGGCCGCCGACCTCGGTGGCTCGGAAAAGGTCGCTTTCAACCAGTCGACGGCCGGGCGCGACTACACGATCTACGGATATCCAGCTGACCCTCAGCCGCTTTACGACGGCGAGCAGCTGATCGGATGCCGTTCAGAATCGACCGGACGCGATACGGGAAGTCCGCCCACGATCGTTGCTTATCCATGCAACATGAGCCACGGAGCCAGCGGTGGCAGCTGGATGTCCGGTGGCTACCTGAACGCAGTCTTCAGCTACATCTATTGCGACGACAGTCCCAAAACCTGCGGTTACGTCTTCGCGTCCTATTTCTCGAACGCCGCCAAGGCGCTCTACACCAGCGACACGGTCGGTGGCTCGGTCGAACCGACGGTCAAAGTCAAATACAGCCCGCCAAAAATCGTTCGCAAACGCAAAGTGATCGTGAAGCTTGGCGGCTCCGGCAGCACTCCGCTGACCTACCGCTGCAAGTTCGACACGCAGTCATACGTTGACTGTGGAGCCCGGGTCACGATTTCCAGGCTCACTCCGGGCAAACACAAGCTGAAGGTCAGGTCGATCGACCAGACCGACCGGCTGAGCCCAGGCACGAAGACCGTGAAGTTCCGGGTTTCGCTGAAAAGCAAGAAGAATTGAATCGAGAGATCAGCTTAGCCCGATAACCCGCCCTGCGTCAGGGGTTCAAAGCCCGAGTTCCTGCCGCAGCAGCCTGGTGACTTCGCCGCCATCGGCCCGGCCCTTGGTCTCTTTCATGACAGCGCCGACCAGGGCCCCGATCGCCTTTTCGTTTCCGGAGCGAACCTGCTCGGCCGGTTTGGGGTTGTTTTCGATCGCGACCTTGACGATCGATTCCAGCTCTCCGGAATCGGAGATCTGCTCGAGGCCACGCTCTTCAACCACTGCGAGTGGATCGGCTCCTTCGGCGACCATTACTTCGAGCACCGACTTGGCCGAGCCATGTGAGACCCGCTTCGAGCCGACCAGGGCAACCAGGGCACCAAGTGCGGCCGGAGTGACTTTCGAATCGGCCAGCGTCTGATCGTCCTGTTTGCGCAGTTCAGCCGCAAACTCGCCGGTCACCCAGTTGGCAGCCGCGCGCGGCTCGATCGAACTGTCGTGGCTGATGACGCCTTCAAAGAAGTCGGCCCACTCGGTCTCGAAAGAAAGCAGCAGCGCGGCGCTGTCGTGAACCCCGAGTTCATCGCGGTAACGCGCGGCGCGGGCCGCGGGCAACTCCGGGAGCGAAGCAACCGCGTCAGCGATCATCTGCTCCGTGGGGACGATTGCGACGAGGTCCGGCTCCGGGAGGTAACGGTAGTCGTGGGCTTCCTCTTTCGACCGCAGAGAATGAAGCTCGCCGGTCGAAGGATCAAAGTGGAGGGTTTCCTGGACGACTTTGCCACCGGCCGCGATCAATTCCTTCTGACGGGTTATCTCGGCTTCGATGCCACGCTCGATGAAACGGAAAGAGTTCATGTTCTTCATCTCGGTCTTGGTGCCGAGTTCAGTCGATCCGACCGGCCTCACCGAAACGTTTGCGTCGCAACGCAGGCTGCCTTCTTCCATGTTCACGTTGGAAACACCCAGCTGCTTGATCGTCGCCCGCAGCAGCTGGCCCCACTCGCGCACCTGGGACCCGCTCCTGAGGTCGGGCTCGGTGACGATCTCCACCAGAGGCGTGCCACCACGGTTGAAGTCGACCAGCGAAGAGTCGGATCCCTGGATCCGGCCACTTTCCCCGACGTGGATCATCTTCGCTGCGTCTTCCTCCAGGTGGGCCCGGTGGATGCGTACTTCGCCGAGGCGACCGGCCCCGGCGATCGGAATGTCGAACTGGCTGATCTGGTAAGCCTTGGGGCTGTCCGGATAGAAGTAGTTCTTGCGGTGAAAGATCGATCGCGGAGCCACTTCGCACTCGAGCGCCGCCGCGATCTGAAGTGCGTACTCGATCGCCTTGCGGTTCGGCACCGGCAGACTTCCGGGATGGGCCAGGCAGACCGGGCAGGTGTGGATGTTCGGTTCGTCACCGAAAGAGAGCTCACACCCGCAGAACATCTTGGTTTCGGTCGACAGCTGGACGTGGATCTCCAGCCCGATTACTGCTTCCATTTCCTGGCTCATGAGCCGACCCTCCCGCCGCTGCGGTCAAAGCCGATCGCGGTCTCCAGCGCAAGCGATGCTTCCAGCAGTTTCTGCTCCCGGAAAGCGGGCGCCGCAATCTGGAATCCGACCGGCATCAAGCTGCCTCCACCCTCTGGTTCAGCCATTCCGGCCGGGATCGAGATCGCCGGGATGCCCGCCAGGGACATCGGCACCGTGAAAAGGTCGTTCAGATACATGGTGAGCGGATCGACCGTCTTCTCCCCCAGACCGAAAGCAACGGTTGGTGCCGTCGGGGTGATCACGAAATCAACGTCGCTGAAAGCGGCATCGAAGTCACGCACGATCATCGTGCGGACCCGCTGGGCCCGGCCGTAATAGGCGTCGTAGTAGCCGGACGAAAGCGCGTAGGTGCCGAGCATGATGCGTCGTTTGACTTCGGTTCCGAAGCCATCACCACGGGTCACTTCATACATGGATGTGAGGTCGGCATCACTTTCCCTGATTCCGTAACGAACACCGTCATATCGGGAAAGGTTGGTCGAAGCCTCAGCCGGGGCCAGCACGTAATAGGCGGAGATACCGTGGCTGGCATGCGGCAGCTCGATCTCGACGACGGTGCCGCCAAGCCCTTCGATTCGCTGGACCGTCTCATCGAAAACTGCCTTGACACCCGGGTCCATCCCGTCGCCGATCAGGTCGGTCGGGATGCCGAAACGTTTGCCGGTCAGGTCGGTCGCCGTGGGCAGCTTGATGCCACCTTCGATTCCGGTTGAAGTCGAGTCCATCTCGTCGCGACCCTCGAGCTGGGAAAGCAGCAGGGCTGCGTCGGTCACGTCCTGGGTGAGCGGACCGCACTGGTCGAGCGAAGAAGCGAAAGCGATCATGCCGTAGCGGGAGATCGAGCCGTAAGTGGGTTTCAGACCCACGATGCCGCACAGAGCGGCCGGCTGGCGGATCGATCCGCCAGTATCGGTGCCGAGTGCCCAGGGAGCCAGGCCACCCGCCACGACGGCGGCAGAACCGCCAGAAGAGCCGCCAGGAACGCGGCTGCGGTCCCACGGGTTGAGCACCGGCCCGTAAGCAGAGTTCTCGTTCGATGAACCCATCGCGAACTCGTCCATGTTGGTCTTGCCGAGCATCGGCATACCAGCGTCGGCAAGCCGGGTGACGGAGGTCGCGGTGTAAGGCGGCCGGTATCCCTCGAGGATCTTCGAGGCGGCCGTGGTCGGCACCCCAGCGGTGCAGAAGATGTCCTTGATCGCGACCGGCACTCCGGAGACGGGTCCTTTGGTTTCAGTGGCCACGCCAGCGACCGCGGCGTCCCGGTCGGCCTTCCAGAGGTAGCCGTTCAGGTCGTCGGCGCCGATGCGTTCGAGCCAGGTGTCGAGGACTTCAGACGGTGAAACCTGGCCGTCGCGGATCAGCGCGGCAGTTTCGGCCGCACTGGCCGTGAGCAGTTCCGGGCTGGCCATGGTTAAGCCTCGGCCTGCGGGGACGGGACCCGGAAAGCACCATTGTGCGGATCGGGCGCCTGCTCCAGGGCGACTTCGCGGTCCAGGCTCGGCCTCGGCTCGTCGTCACGCAGGACGTTTTCCAGCGGAACCACGTGGGAAGTCGGCTCGACACCTTCGATGTCGATCTCAGCCAGACGGTCGACGTGGTCAAGGATCGAAGACAGCTCGCCTTCGAGCCGGCCCACCTCGTCGTCGGTCAGTTTCAGCCTGGAAAGCTTTGCCACATGGAGTACCTGCTCGCGCTCAATCACGCTGGTGAGTCTAACCTTCGCGAGAGGTGCTTCGCCAGCCGACAACCGTCAGCAAGACGGAGCCGATCAATCCCAGGAAGAAACCGGCCTTCGCGCCGCCCTCAGGCGGAAAGATCAACTTGATCAGCAGGACCACGGCGGCGATGGTTGCAAGGTCCGACATGATCGTTTCGAAGGAGATTGGCAGGTTGGTGAAACGGCTCCGGGCCAGGACTATCGGCAGGATCAATGCCATGATCGCCACGACTGTCAGGATCACCTCGAGCACGCTCATCGAAACGATGGCAGCCTCGTCGCCGTACCACGGCAGGAACAGCGCAATGAGGATGAGGGCACCGCAAAGAGAGGCGAGCCACTCGTTCAGTTTCACACGGCTGAAGTTCATCTGAGAATCCCCCGATTCGTGGACAGGACAGTCAGGCTACCGGTCACGGGCCGCGGAGAGCGTGTTCTCGAGCAGCATCGCAATCGTCATCGGCCCGACCCCGCCGGGCACCGGGGTGACGGCAGCGGCTACTTCCAGCGCTTCCGGGAAGTTGACATCCCCCCGAAGGCCATCTTCCGTGCGGTTCATGCCGACGTCGATCACAGTCGCGCCCGGCTTGATGTGCTTGCCGGTGATCAGTTCCGGCACACCGACCGCGGCGATCAGGATGTCGGCCCGGCTGCAGACCTCGACCAGGTCCTTCGTCCGCGAGTGGCAGATCGTGACCGTGGCGTTTCGGCCCAGTAGCAGGCTGAAGAGCGGACGGCCGACCAGGTTCGAACGGCCGACGATCACTGCTTCGGCTCCGCTTATCTCCACCCCTTCGTGATCGAGCAGCTCAACGACACCGGCCGGTGTGCAGGGAACGAGGCCGGGTCGCCCGGAGGCGAGCATCCCGGCGCTGGTCGGGGTCAGACCATCTACGTCTTTCGCCGGGTTGATCGCGTTGACCACTTCATCCGGGTCAAGGTCTCCCGGCAGCGGCAGCTGGACAAGGATCCCGTCGATCTCATCGTCTTCACCGAGCTGATCGACCAGCTCCACCAGGTCGGCCTGGGAGATGTCGGCGGGAAGGCCGTGATGGACCGAACGCATGCCTGCCGCTTCGCAGGCTTTGTGTTTGTTGGCAACGTAGATCTCCGAGGCCGGGTCGGCCCCGACCAGCACCGTTGCCAGGGTCGGCACATGACCGCCGCCAGCGATGAACCCGGCGACGTCAACCGCCACGCGGTCGCGGACCAACTGGGATACCTGCTTGCCATCAATCGTCTTGGCCGGCAAAGTGCTTCACCTCTTCTGTATCGGCGCGTATTCGGCCATCAATTTGCGTTCCGTTCCGTCGGCTGAGAATCGCACGATAATCACCCCGCCCGGCTCGGAGCCGATTACGACCCCTTCGCCGAAAGATGCGTGGTGGACGTCATCCCCGACCGAGACTGAAACCGCAGTCGACGGCTGGATCGGATCCTGGGGGTGGAAATCTCCGGCGCCGGAATTGGACCCCGAGCCGAGCGAGCCGTAGCTGCGCGAAGTGCCGAGCCCGCCACCGACCTGCGAACTCTGGTGATGGGTCAGCGAAGCGGGCAGTTCGTCGAGAAAGCGTGAAGGCATGGTCGATTCGGCGTGGCCGCCATAGAGCCTTCGGGTCCGGGCGCTGGTCAGGTAGAGGCGTTCCCGGGCCCGGGTGATGCCGACGTAACAGAGGCGCCGTTCTTCCTCTTCTTCGCCTTCATCCAGAGCGCGTGAATGCGGGAAAACCCCGTCTTCCATACCAACGATGAAAACCGTATTGAACTCGAGCCCTTTGGCGTTATGGAGCGTCATCAGCGTCAGCAGGGATTCTTCGGTGCCCAGCTTGTCCTGGTCGGTGTAAAGCGAGATCTGCTGGAGGAACTCGTCGAGTGCGGAAACATCGCTTTCGCCTTCGATCGCCCGGTTGGCGTCAAACTCGGTTGCCACGCCGACCAATTCGCGCAGGTTTTCGGTGCGGCCTTCGGCTTCGATCGTGCGCTCTGCCTCCAGCGAGTCGAAATAGCCGGATTCGGTCAGCACCGCTTCGATGGTTTCCGAGACCGGAGACTTTTCTGCCTTCGCCCGGAGGCTGGACATCGTGTGCTGGAACTCGGTCACCGCCCGGATCGCCGCGGTTCCGAGTCCCGGCACCGTTTCGGCAGACTGGGCCACGTCCCAGATGTCTTCCCCGGTGGTGTTGGCGCAGGCGAGGATGCGAGCCAGGCTGGTGTTGCCGATGCCACGCTTGGGCGTGTTGACGATCCGGCTGAAAGAAACCGAATCACGCGGGTTCGACAGGTACTGGAGATAAGCGACCGCGTCCTTGATTTCGGCCCGTTCATAGAACTTGGTGCCGCCGATCACCTGGTACGGGGTGCCAAAACGGACCAGGGTGTCTTCGATTACACGGCTCATCGCGTTGGTCCGGTAGAAGATCGCGACGTCATCAACGCTGATGCCTTCGCTTTCAATCAGGCGTTCGACCTCCCCGGCGACCCAGCGCGCTTCTTCGTGCTCATCACCAAGACGCACCACCTCGATCTCGTCACCCTGGCCGGCATCGGTCCAGAGCTTCTTCGGGCGGCGGTCGCGGTTGTTTTCCACGACGGCGTTGGCCGCGGTGAGGATCGTCTGGGTGGAGCGGTAGTTCTGCTCGAGCTTGACCACCGTCGCGTCAGGGAAATCCTTCTCGAAATCGAGGATGTTGCGGATGTCGGCGTGGCGGAACCCATAAACCGACTGGTCCTCATCGCCGACGACCGTCAGGTTACGGTGCTCGGCGGCCAGCAACTGGAGGAAGCGGTACTGGGCGTGGTTGGTGTCCTGGTATTCGTCGACCAGGATGTAACGAAAGGCCCGCCGCCAGCGGTCCCGCACGGACTCGAAAAGCTCGAGCACATTGACCGTGCGGACCAGCAGGTCGTCGAAGTCCATCGCGTTGTTCTCCACCATGCGCTTTTCATAGAGCTCATAGACCGAAGCGACCGTATCCTCGAAATAGGAGCCGTTGCGCTCGCCGTAGGAAACCGAGTCGATCAGCTCGTTCTTGGCGCCAGAGATTCCGTTCTGGATCGCCCTTGCCGGGAAACGCTTGGGATCGATGTCGAGCTCCTCCATTACCCGCTTGATCATGCGCAGCGAGTCGGCCTGGTCGTAAATCGTGAAGGACTTCGAGTAACCAAGCTTCTCGGCGTCGGCCCGCAGCATCCGGGCGCAGGCCGAATGGAAAGTCGTGACCCACATGGCACGGGCGTGGCGTCCGACCAGCTCTTCGACCCGTTCGCGCATTTCGGCGGCAGCCCGGTTGGTGAAGGTGATCGCCAGGATCTCCCCCGGCCGGGCCCGCCCACTGGCCAGCAGGTGCGCGATGCGGTGGGTGAGCACACGGGTTTTGCCCGATCCGGCACCGGCGATGACCAGCAGCGGTCCATCGCCATGTTCGACCGCTTGCTGCTGGGGTGGATTGAGACCAGAGGTCGTGTCCGTGACGGCCTCCACTAACTGAAGATGGTGGTGATTGTTCCGGATGGGCTCACCAACCGAGGATATAGATGCACCCGGCGGTGCCGGTTCGATTCAGGCGGGGTCAGCCGCCGGCTGAAGAACGGCCTTTGCGCGGTTTCGTCACCGGATGGTCGACGTCCGGATCTTCTTTGCCCGAGAGGTCAGCGACCTCTTTCTCCAGAGCCTTGATTCGGGCGGAAAGGGACTTGACCGCATCCTGGAGTGGATCTGGCAGATGGATCCAGTCCGCATCCGGCCCTTCGACCTTTTTCCCTTCGATCCGGACCGGGTGACCCGGATTGCCGACCACTGTGGAACTTGCCGGAACGTCCTCAACCACAACCGAGTTGGCTCCGATCTTGGCGCCATGACCCACATGGATCGGTCCGAGCAGTTTGGCGCCGGATCCGATCGTTACGTTGTCTTCGATCGTCGGATGGCGTTTGCCCGCCTGGAATCCGGTGCCGCCAAGGGTCACGCCCTGGTAGATCGTCACGTTGTTCCCGATCTCTGCGGTTTCGCCGATGACAACCCCTGCTCCGTGGTCGATGAAAAATCCCTGGCCGATCAGGGCCCGGGGATGGATCTCGATCCCGGTGACCACCCGGCTTGCGTACGAGATCGCCAATGGCAGGAAAGGAACCCCGCTGGCGCAGAGCCGGTGCGCCAGCCGGTAGGCCAGCAGGGCCTGGACGCCGGGCCAGGTGGCAAGAATCTCCACCGCCGAGACGGTGCTGGTGGCAGGGTCTCGGCCACGCGCGGCGGCGACCTGGGCGCGGATGCCGCCCACAGCTTTGGTGATCAGGTCTGGTCGAGCCACGGTTTCCAGAGTACTCGCGTATCCGCGCCGTCAGGGCGCGAAGAACGGCAGTGACATGTATCGGTCGCCGGAGTCGCAGACGATGGTCACGATTCGTCCGCCTTCGAATTCCGGACGCCCGGCCAGCTCGAGCGCGGCAAACACGTTGGCCCCGGCGGATATGCCACCAAGGATGCCTTCGCGTCCGGCCAGCTGACGGGCCGTCTTCAGGGCTTCGTCGTCGGTGACCGGAAGGATCTCGTCGATCAGGTCCCGGTCGAGTACTTCAGGGACGAATCCGGCGCCGATCCCCTGGATGCGGTGGGGGCCGATCTTGCCGCCGGAGAGAACCGGCGACGAAGCGGGCTCAACCGCGATGATCTTCGCGTCGGAGCCCTGTTCCTTGAGGTAGCGGGCCACCCCGGTGATCGTGCCGCCGGTGCCGACGCCACAAACGAAAGCGGAAATCTCGCCGCCGGTGTCGGTCCAGATTTCCGGGCCGGTTGAGCGAAAGTGTGCTTCGGGATTGGCCGGGTTGGAGAACTGTTGCGGGGTGAATCCCTTGCGCTGGTCGCAGATCCGCTGGGCCAGCGATACCGCCTCGTCCATGCCGCCCATCGAAGGGGTTTCCTGGACTTCGGCCCCATAGGCTCGAAGCAGTTTGGCCCGTTCGCGGCTCATCCCTTCCGGCATTGTCAGGATCAGCTCATAGCCCCTGGCGGCGCAGATCATGGCCAGAGCGATGCCGGTGTTGCCGCTGGTCGGTTCGACAATCACCGATTCACCACGGACCAGCTTGCCCTGGGCTTCGGCCGCCCCGATCATCGCGGCGCCGATCCGGTCCTTGACCGACCCGCCGGGATTGAAGTATTCGAGCTTGGCGCAGACTTCCGCGCCGGCGCCTTCACCGATCCGGGCGAGGGAAACGAGCGGGGTGCCGCCCACTGTGGCCGATGCCTGCGGGGCGATCAAATGAAATACATCCTGGCGGCCGCGTCTTCGTTCTCACGCCGCTCGATGTCGGCGATGCTCGTCTCCGAGAAGACCTTGCGCAGGGCGCCGATGCCGTCAGCCCAGATGCCGCCGGCTTCATCGGCCTCCTGGCCAACCTTGCCATCGAGGGCCTGGACGACTTCAAGCACCGTGATCTCGTCCGCGGGACGAGAGAGCGTGTAACCACCCTTGCTGCCGCGGTGGCTGGTCAGCAGCCCCGAGCGCCTCAGAGTCGAGAAGAGCTGTTCGAGGAACTGGTCCGGAATGTCACGTCTTTCGGCCAGCTCTTTCACTGGCAGCGGCCGGTCTCCCGAACGGGCGAGCTCGGCCATCGCGACGACGGCGTAACGGGATTTTGAGGTGACCGAAATCACCCCCCCTTTTTACAACACTCGGCAAGTAAAAGGCGACTGATTCACTCAGGAATAGCTTCGGGCTCGGGCATTTTCGCCAGGGCCGCATCAATCCGATGGAGTGTCGTCTCCTTGCCGAGCACAGACACAGACTCGAATATCCCGGGAGAAACGGTGGTGCCGGTAATCGCAACCCGGATCGGCTGGTAGACCTTTCCCGGCTTCAGGTCGAGGCGCTCGGGGATCGGACCAACCACGCCTTCCACCGCTTCCGCGGTGAACTCATCCAGAGGCTCGAGAGCCGATCGGACGGCCTCCAGAGCGGTGCCAGCATCGTCTTTCATGATCTTTCGCCAGGCTTTTTCGTCCTCGACCGGTTCTTCGAATACGAAGCGAATCAGCGGCCAGACTTCGGCGAGCGTCTGGGCTTTCTCCTGGGCGATCGCGCAGGCGGTCTTCATCAGGTCATCCGGCTCCCGATCGACGAATCCGGCAACGGCCGCGGTGTATTCATCCAGGTCCATCTCACGCATGTAGCGGCCGTTCATCCAGCGCAGCTTCTGCTCGTCGAATACGGCCGAAGACCGACCAACGTCATCCGGCCTGAATCTCTTGACCAGTTCTTCGGTGGAAAGCAGGGTCTCGTCGTCACCCGGTCCCCAACCCAGCAGGGCCACGTAATTGCGGATCGCGGCCGGCAGGTAGCCGGCATCACGCAGTTCCTGGACTGAAGCCGCACCATGGCGCTTCGAGAGCTTCTTTCCATCCGGTCCGTGGAGCAGCGGCACGTGGGCGTAACGCGGGGGCTCGATGCCGAGAGCCTTGAAGACCAGCAGTTGCTTGGGGGTATTGGAGAGGTGATCGTCACCACGGATCACTTCGGTGATTCCCATGTCGGCGTCATCCACCGCAACGGCGAAGTTGTAGAGGACCGAGCCATCACCGCGGGCGATCACGAAATCGTCGTAGCTGCGGTTGGGGAATCGGACTTCGCCCCGGATCAGGTCGTCGACCACGGTGTTGCCGTCGTCCGGGACCCGCAGTCGGATCGCACCGGAGCCGTCTTCGCTCGGGGTGCCGCGGTAGCCGCGGTCGGAGCCGTGCTCCTCTTTCCAGGCCTTCACGTCGTCGGCGTTGGCGTTGTCCCGGTAAGCGGTGCCGTTGTCGAGCAGCTTCTGGAGGTTGGCGCTGTGGCTCGCTTCGTTGGCGACCTGCGAAAGCGGGCCTTCATCCCAGTCCAGCCCGAGCCATTCCAGCGCGTCGAGGATCTGGCCGACGTTCTCTTCAGTCGATCGCTCGAGGTCGGTGTCCTCGATTCGCAGCACCAGGGTGCCGTCGTCGTGCCTGGCGGCCAGCCAGTTGTACAGTGCGGTTCGGGCCCCGCCGATGTGCAACGCACCGGTCGGCGAAGGGGCGAATCTAACTCGGAGGTCACTCTTAGCGATGCTCATCGGTGCCCATGTTTCCACAGCTGGAGGGCTGGCGAAGGCCGTCGCCCGTGGAGCCGAAATCGGTTGCTCCTCAATCCAGATTTTCAACCAGAGCCCGAGAGCCTGGAAGCCGACCGATTACACCGAGGAGGATTTCGCCGAATTCCGTGAAGCGATGGAGGCTTCGGGGGTCGAGTCAGTGATCATCCACGCGGTCTACCTGATCAATACCTGCACTCCGGATCCCGAGCTTCGGGACAAGTCGCGGGCTTCGCTAATCCACGCCCTGCGGATCGGCGACGGCATCGGCGCAGCGGGGGTCGTGCTCCACCCCGGTTCCCGCAAGGACAACGACATCATCGAGGCTTTGGTGCGCTCGGGGCAGATGATCGAAGAGGCTATCTCCGAAAGCGAAGAGTGTCCGGTTCTGATCGAGCAGATGGCCGGCCACCAGGGCATCCTGGCTCACAGCTTCGAAGAGATCGAAGCGATCACCGAAGCGGCCGGCGGTGATGAGCGGGTCGGGCTGTGTTTCGACTCCTGCCACCTGTTCGCGGCGGGGTACGACATCCGCACGATCGAAGGCATCAATGGCGTTCTGGACGAAGCCGACTCGCGGATCGGTCTCGAGCGTCTCAGGGCGCTCCACATCAACGATTCGGTCTTTGGCTTTGATTCCAGGCGAGATCGCCACGCCGACCTCGGTGAAGGTGAGATCGGTCGGAAATCGATGGGTCTGTTCCTTTCCGAACCACGCTTCGAAGGCCTCACGGCGACCATGGAAACGCCCGGACCCGACAGGAAGGGTGTCACCGCAGACGACATCAAGACGGCGCGGCGTTACCGCAACCAGGGACTCAAAGCGAGAAGTTAACTCGCTATCGGCGATTCAGCAGTAGGTTGGCCGCAGCCACAAACTTCCAGAGGAGAGCGATGTCTGAGCACGCCAAGCCGGTCGACCCGACCAATTTCGAGAAGCAGGAAATGCTGGTCGAGAGCTACTTCACCAAGCCGATGGCCAGCCACCGGATTCCGGAACAGGGAGTAACGCCGCGAGCGGCCTACAACGCGGTTGCTGCGGAGATGGTGCTGGACGGGCAACCAGACAAGAACCTGGCGACTTTCGTGACCACCTGGATGGAACCGGAGGCCGAGCAGGTAATTGTCGAGAACCTCCACCGGAATTACATCGACCACGCCGAATATCCGCGTACCGCCGAGATCTCGAAGCGCTGCGTTCGCATGATCCATGACCTCTTCAACGGTCCCGAAGGCCAGGACTCCCCCGGTACGGCCTGCGCCGGTTCATCCGAGGCCGTGATGCTCGGTGCGCTCTCGATGAAATGGAACTGGAAGAACCGGCAAAAGAAGGCCGGCAAGTCGGATGCCTCGCCGAACCTGGTCTACGGGTCCGACGTCCATGTCGTCTGGGACAAGTTCTGTCGCTACTTCGACGTCGAGCCGCGGGAGATTCCGGTTCCCAAAGGCAAGACGACTGTTGGTCCCGAGGAGTTCGAAAAGCACATCGACGAAAATACGATCGGAATTGTCGGTGTGGTCGGCACCACCTTCACCGGCCAGTGCGACGACGTTGTTGGCCTGGACAAAATGCTCACCGAGATGAAGGGCCGGGGCCTCGAAGTGCCGATGCACATCGATGCGGCCTCGGGTGGTTTCGTCTTTCCTTTCTCCCACCCCGAATTCGACTGGGACTTCCGGCTCGATTCAGTCGTCTCGATCAACGCTTCGGGGCACAAGTTCGGCCTGGTCTACCCCGGCATCGGCTGGCTGATCACCCGGACCGACACCCAGGTGCCGGAAGAGCTGATCTTCTATGAGGACTACCTCGGTGAGAAGGATGCGACGTTCACGCTGAACTTCTCCGGCAGCTCGTCTTTCGTGCTGGCCCAGTACTACCAGTTCATCCGGCTCGGCCACAGCGGATATTCCTCGACCGTCCGGGCGATGACCAAGAACCGTCACGCCCTGGCCGACCGTCTTCGTGAGATGGACGCATTGACGGTTTACGACGACGACCGTCCCACCCTGCCCCTGCTGATCGCCAAAACGAAGGACGACGAGCCTTTCGACAGCACCGACCTGGTCGGCGAACTGGCAAGGCGCCGGGGATGGATGGTCCCGGCGTACCAGATGCCACCAAACAACGAGAACGACCGGATCATGAGGATGCTGGTCAAGCTCAACCAGACCCGGGAACTGGTTGACGCCCTCTGCGACGACTTCGAAGCCTCAATCGCTTACCTCCGGAAACGCGGAGCAGTAGACGCCCCGGCCCCACCAGCCCACACAGGCCACGGCTACTAGAACCAAACGGGTGGGGGTGATCCGCACGCAATAGGCGTGTAAATCACCCCCACCCGAAACGTCCAAACTGAGGTGGGGATCATCCGCATGCACGACGCGTACGGATGGCCCCCACTAAGTCGAAGCCGAGGTTCCAAGTCCAACAGGGGTTCCGGGTCGACTTCACCCCAATAGCGGTAGCAAAGTCGACCCAGAAGGTGAAACGCCGGTGGCCAAAGTGGTTCCGGGTCGACTTCACCCCGGTAGCGGTAGCAAAGTCGACCCGGAACCTC
>Ga0105048_10002404_pt1 | contig 30369 bp, 27 predicted proteins | sample MAT05_FD_78382 | JGI IMG/M metagenome (GOLD analysis project Ga0105048, IMG submission 78382) | Freshwater microbial communities from Lake Fryxell liftoff mats and glacier meltwater in Antarctica - MAT-05 | ecosystem: Environmental > Aquatic > Freshwater > Ice > Liftoff microbial mat | place... | reverse complement strand
TTGTCGGTGACGGCGCGTTCGCTTTGCCCCCTGCCGCCCAACAGGCGCGGGGCCGCTGCCTGCACCGCCCCATAGGCAATGATCCACAGCGCCATGAAGCCGCCGACCAGAAAGAACGCTTCGCGCCGGCCCTCGGCGGTGCCATCCGACAGCACGGCCTGAAAATACACCGGAATGCCGACAACGAACCACACATCCCGCGCCCCGAACAGGAACATCCGCGCCAGCGACAGCCGGTTCACCCGCGCATCCTTTGACCGCCAGCCGCCCCACCCCTCTTCAGCCTTCATCCGTCCGGGCAGGCCCGCGGGCAGGAACAGGACGACGGCAATCAGGATCACCGCCAGAACCGCCGCCATGCCCCAGACCGCCGCCTGAAAGCCCGCCAGCCCCAGCAGCGCCGCCCCAAGAAAGAATCCCAGCCCCTTCACCGCATTCTTGGATCCGGTCAGCATCGCAACCCAGCGGAACAGCCCGCCGTCTTCGGCCGGGGCCAGCAGCTTTACCGCCGATTTCGATGACATCTTGGCCATATCCTTGGCCACCCCCGACACGCCCTGCACCGCCATCACGAACACGACCGAGGCCGCAATGCCCCAGCCGGGGTCAAGCTGCGCCAGCGCCACCAGCGCCCCGACCTGCAAGGCCAGCCCGGAATAGAGCGTGGCTGCCAGTCCGAACCGCGCCGCCAGCCATCCGGCCGCAAGGTTGGTGACGATCCCCGCCACCTCGTAAAGCAGGAACAGCCAGGCCAGTTGCACCGGCGAAAAGCCCATGGCGTTGAACTGCAACAGCACCAGCATCCGCAAGGCACCGTCCGACAGCATGAAGGCCCAGTAGGCCGCCGTAACGGACGCATAGGCGCGCAGCGGATCAGGGCCGGTCACATCATCCCCGCGACCATGCGGGTGATATCCGCCAGACGGCAGGCATAGCCCCATTCATTGTCATACCAGGCATAGATCTTTACCTGCGTGCCGTTGGTCACCATGGTCGACAGGGCATCGACGATCGCCGACCGCGGATCATTGGTGAAATCCGATGACACCAGTGGCCGCGTCTCATAGCCCAGAATGCCGTGCAACGGCCCCTCGGACGCCGCCTTGAACAGCGCGTTCACCTCTTCGACGCTTGTTGCCCGCTCCACCTCGAACACGCAATCGGTGAGCGAGGCGTTCAGCAGCGGCACCCGGATGGCATGGCCGTTCAGCCGGCCCGCAAGCTCGGGGTAGATCAGCGTGATCGCCGAGGCGCTGCCGGTGGTGGTCGGAATCAGATTAAGCAGCGCCGACCGGGCACGGCGCATGTCCATGGCCGGGCGGTCGACAATGGTCTGGGTGTTGGTCACGTCATGGATCGTGGTGATCGACCCATGCCGGATGCCCAAAGATTCGTGGATGACCTTCACCACCGGTGCCAGACAGTTCGTCGTGCAGGACGCTGCGGTGATCAGCGGTTGGCTGCCGTCATAAAGATGATGGTTCACCCCGTAAACCAGATTGAGCGCCCCGCCATCCTTGACCGGGGCGCTGACCACCACCTTTTTCACCCCGGCGTCATGGTAGGGGGCCACCTTGGCCGCCGTCTTGAACACCCCGGTGCAGTCAATCACCAGATCGACCCCCAGATCGGCCAAAGGCAGCGCCTCGATCGTCCTTTCCTGGCACAAGCGGATCGCCGTGCCGTTCAGCACCAGCGCCCCGTCCGCATGACCCACCGGCGTGCGCCAGCGGCCATGCACCGAATCGAACTCCATCAGCAGCGCATGCTGTTCGGCATTGCCGGTGGAATCGTTCAGCAGCACGATGTCGCCGCCGGGACCGCTGTCGATCAGATCGCGCAGCAGCAGTTTTCCGATGCGGCCAAGGCCGTTGATCGCGATACGAGGCATGTATCAGGCCTTTTCGGTTTGGTCGGACTGACGGCTGATCGCATCAATCTGCGATTGCAACGACAGGCGGCTCAGGCTTTCGAACGGCAGGGCGACAAAGGCCATCACCCGGCGGCGCAGCGCGGCATAAGTCTGGGCAAACTGCAGCGCCCTTTCGGCATCGGTTCCCTTAGCCTTGACCGGATCGGGCACCCCCCAATGGCCGGTGATCGGCTGACCCGGCCAGGGCGGGCAATCCTCGGCGGCCGCCGTGTCGCAAACCGTGAAAACGAAGTCCATCACCACCGACCCGGGCTGCTGGAATTCGGTCACATGCTTGGACCGCAGGCCAGAGATGTCATGGCCGTTCCGCGTCAGCACCTCCAGCGCAAAGGGGTTCAGGTCGGTGTTGGGCCGCGTTCCGGCCGAACAGGCATGAAACTTGCCCTTGCCAAGATCGCGCAGCAGCGCCTCGGCAAAGATCGACCGGGCCGAATTGCCAGAGCAGATGAAAAGAACGTCGAAATCGGTGTCGGGCATTGCCAGGGTTTCCTTGTGCACGGACGTCAGCAGATCAGGGCGGGCGCGGGCCACATCCAGCGCGAGATACCCGACAAGACCTGTCGTTGCAGTCAGATCGGCAGAGTAGAACAGCGACCGCCCCCGCCGTTCGACCTGCACCAGCCCCGCCGCCGCAAGGTCGGCCAGATGATGCGACAGCGTGTTCGCAACCAGCCCCAGCGCTTCGGCAATCTCGGTCGGGCGCACACCGCGCGGCGCAAATCGCATCAGCAGCCGAAAGACCGACAGCCTGCCGGGGTGGCCAAGGGTGGCAAAGGCGCGGGCGGCGCGATTCTGTTCCATAATTCCTGAATACAGGAATCAACCGCCGCGGTGCATGAAGTTATTGTAACGCCCCAGCCACCCCGCTGATTTACCCGCCGGTTTGATCTGGCGCAAACAGCGCGCCCGGCGGCGTCCCTAAGCTGGCTGCAGCACGCAGGTTGCCCACCTCAAACGCCTTGGCTTTTGACAGCCGTGTCCTGCGATCATCCCGATGGCCGCCCGGTGGCCCGCATCATCGCGCAGCGGCCGGATGCCTGTCCGCTTGCCGAAGCGCGGTCTTCCAAGGCGTTCTGAAACTCAGATCGCCTGATGCGCCCTGCGCATGGTTTCGGCCGACTGCCGCACCACCTCGGCAATCTGCGCCAATTGCCGCCCCAGCGGGTTGGTGCGCCGCCACACCATGCCGATGGTCCGCGACGGCTGTGCCCCCGACAGACGCGAGATGGCGACCGACGCCGACCGGGTTTCAACCCCCACCGCCATCTCCGGAATCAGCGTGACGCCAAGTCCGGCGCTGACCATCTGCACCAGCGTCGACAGCGAGCTGCCATCCAGAATCTCACGCGGGGCCGCCGCCGACAGGTTGCAGAACGACAGCGCCTGATCCCTGAAGCAATGCCCCTCTTCCAGCAGCAAGAGCCGCATCTCGCGCAGCATTTCCCGGTTCGGCACCGGCTTTGCGGCATCCTCTGCGGGCCGCACCAACACGAAATCCTCGGAAAACAGCGCGACCTCGGTCAGCGACGGTTCCGACACCGGCAGCGCCACAATCGCGGTGTCCAGCCGCCCCCCGGCCAGTTCACGCAGCAGGTTCGGCGTCAGCGTTTCGCGCACATGGATATCGAGACTGGCATTCATCCGCGTCAGATCGCCGATGATCGTCGGCAGCAAATAGGGTGCCACCGTGGGAATCACCCCGATCCGCAGCCGCCCCACCAGCCCCGCCTGCGACGCCCGCGCCAGATCGCCCAACTCGCCCACCGACCGCAGAATGTCGCGCGCCCGCAGCGCAAACGCCTCGCCAAACTGCGTCAGGCGCACCTGCCGTGGCCCACGCTCGAACAGATCGGTGCCCAGCGTCTCTTCCAACTCCTTGATCTGCATCGACAGCGCGGGCTGCGAAATGCCACAGGCATCCGCCGCCCGGCCGAAATGACCGTGCAGCGCCAGCGCCTCGAAGTATCGCAGATGCTTCAGCGTCAGGTTGTTCATAATTGCTACTTATTGCCTCAATCAGAAAATCCAACTTATACTAATAACCAATCTTTGATAGGTTGCATGGGACCATTTTGCGCTGTCGGTTTTGCTGCCTCCGCTGCGGGTGCGGCCAATCGTCTGCGCCCTTACCCGGAGAGAGCCATGGACGGAAATGACAGCGCAACGGGCGGCAAATGCCCGGTGATCCACGGTGCGGCCAAACAGGCGACGCAGGCCGCGCGGTCCAACCGCGACTGGTGGCCAAATCAGTTGAACCTGCGGATCCTGCACCAGAATTCGGCGCTGTCCAGCCCGATGGGCCCCGCCTTCAACTATGCCGAAGAGTTCCAGAAGCTTGACCTGAATGCCGTGCGTCAGGACCTGTTCGCGCTGATGACCGACAGTCAGGACTGGTGGCCGGCCGACTTTGGCCACTATGGCCCGTTCTTCATCCGCATGGCCTGGCACTCGGCGGGCACCTACCGCACTGCCGACGGCCGGGGCGGCGCGTCGTCGGGCACCCAGCGGTTCGCACCGCTGAACTCGTGGCCCGATAACGTCAATCTCGACAAGGCCCGCCGGCTGATCTGGCCGATCAAGCAGAAATACGGCAACCAGATGTCATGGGCCGACCTGATGATCCTTGCAGGCAACGTCGCGCTGGAGTCGATGGGGTTCAAGACCTTCGGCTTTGGCGGCGGCCGCGCCGACGTGTGGGAACCCGAGGAAGACATCTATTGGGGGTCCGAGGACAAATGGCTGCTTGCCAGCAATGACCCGACCAACCTGATGAACCGCTATGCCGATGCGCGGCAACTGGAAAACCCGCTCGCCGCAGTGCAGATGGGCCTGATCTACGTCAACCCCGAAGGCCCCGACGGCAACCCGGATCCGCTGGCCTCGGCCAAGGATATCCGCGAAACCTTTGCCCGCATGGCGATGAACGACGAGGAAACCGTCGCGCTGATCGCCGGGGGCCACACCTTTGGCAAGACCCATGGCGCAGGCAACGTGGCGCATGTGGGGGTTGAACCCGAATCGGGCAGCATCGAACAGCAAGGCTTTGGCTGGGCCAACACGCTGGGCTCCGGGCGCGGGGTTGATACCATCTCGTCGGGGCTCGAGGTCACATGGACCACCCGCCCGACGCAGTGGACCAACGAATATTTCGACAACCTGTTCAACTTCGACTGGGAAATCACCAAAAGCCCCGCCGGTGCGCATCAGTGGACGCCCAAGGGCGGCGCGGGGGCAGGCACCGTGCCCGACGCCCACGATCCAAACCGCAAACATGCGCCGCAGATGCTGACCAGCGACCTGGCGCTGCGGCTCGACCCGATCTACGAGCCGATCTCGCGCCGGTTCCACCAGAACCCTGACCAGTTCGCCGATGCCTTTGCCCGCGCCTGGTTCAAGCTGACCCACCGCGACATGGGCCCGCGCGCCCGCTATCTCGGCCCGTTGGTGCCGTCGGAAGAGCTTTTGTGGCAAGACCCGGTGCCGGACGCCAACTATGTGGTGATCGACGATGCCGACGTGGCGGTCCTGAAAGACCGCATCGCCGCCTCGGGCCTGTCGATTCCGCACCTGGTGGGCACGGCCTGGGCCGCCGCCTCGACGTTCCGCGGGTCGGACAAACGCGGCGGCGCCAATGGCGCGCGCCTCCGTCTGGCCCCGCAAAAGGACTGGGAGGTGAACCAGCCCGCCCAGCTGGCCGGCGTGCTGTCGGTGCTGGAAAGCATCCAGACCCGGTTCAACGAAGGCCAGACCGGGGGCAAGCGGGTGTCGCTGGCCGATGTGATCGTGCTGGCGGGCGGTGTCGGTGTCGAACAGGCGGCAAAGGCCGCGGGTCATGACGTGACCGTGCCCTTCGCTTCGGGCCGCACCGACGCGGTGCAAGAGCAGACGGATGTGGAGTCCTTTTCGGTGATGGAGCCGGTGTCGGACGGCTTTCGCAACTATCAGCGCACCGAATACACCATGGCGGCCGAACAGCTGCTGATCGACCGGGCACAGCTGCTGACCCTGACCGCGCCGGAAATGACTGTTCTCGTCGGCGGCCTGCGGGTGCTGAACACCAACTATGCCCAGTCGCAGCATGGCGTGTTCACCACCCGCCCGCACCAGTTGACGACAGATTTCTTCGTCAACCTGCTGGACATGCGCACCGTCTGGACGGCATCGGGCGACGCGTTCGAAGGCCGCGACCGCACGACCGGCGATCTGAAATGGACCGGCAGCCGCGTCGACCTGGTGTTCGGCTCCAACTCGCAACTGCGGGCGCTGGCCGAAGTCTATGCCTGCGCCGGTGCCGAGACCGGCTTCGTGCAGGATTTCATCGCCGTCTGGACCAAGGTGATGAACGCCGACCGGTTCGATCTGGCCTGACCCCCCCCCTGGCAGGCCCGGCATCAGCGCCCGGGCCTGCCGTTTTGCGCTTGAACCCCGCACCGCCGCAGGCCAGCCTGCCGTCAGCCCCAACCGGAGCCTGACCCATGCTCGACCTGCCCGAAACTGCCCTGCTGATCGGCCGCGTCTGGCGCGCCGGGATCGGCCCGGCGGTTGTCACCCTCCGCAACGGCCGCGTGATCGACATCACCAGCCGCGACGCCGCCACCATCCGCGATCTGCTGGAATTGCCCGACCCGGCCGCATACGCCGCCGCCACCCCCGGCACCGACATCGGCCCGATCCCCGACATCGCCGTGACCGAAGCCGCCCCCGGCACCACCCACCTGATCGCCCCGTGCGACCTGCAGGCGATCAAGGCCTGCGGCGTCACCTTTGCCCGCTCGATGATCGAGCGCGTGATCGAGGAACGCGCCGGCGGCGACCCGTCGCGCGCCGCCGAGATCCGCGCCCGCGTAGCAGGGATGATCGGCGACAGCCTGCGCGATCTGGTTCCCGGATCACCCAAGGCCGCCGAGGTGAAGGCGCTGCTGCAGGCCGAATCCCTGTGGTCGCAATATCTGGAGGTCGGTATCGGCCCCGACGCCGAGGTCTTTACCAAGGCCCAACCGATGGCCGCCGTCGGCTGGGGCGCGTCAGTTGGCCTGCACCCGATCAGCAAATGGAACAATCCCGAACCCGAGGTCGTGCTGGCCGTCAACAGCCATGGCACGATTCTGGGCGCGACGCTTGGCAACGACGTGAACCTGCGCGATGTCGAAGGCCGCTCGGCGCTGCTGCTGGGCAAGGCCAAAGACAACAATGCCGCCGCCAGCATCGGCCCGTTCATCCGCCTGTTCGATGCCGCCTTCACCCTCGACACTGTCCGCCAGATGACCCTGACGCTGACCGTGGCGGGCGAAGATGGCTTCACCCTCACCGGGCAATCCTCGATGGCCGAGATCAGCCGCGACCCGGCCGATCTGGTGGCGCAGACCCGGGGCAGGCATCATCAATACCCCGACGGCTTCATGCTGTATTGCGGCACCATGTTCTCGCCCGCCCAGGATCGTGACGGTGCGGGGCAGGGGTTTACCCACCACCTTGGCGATGTGGTCAGCATCGCAGCCCCCGAGCTTGGCACCCTGACCAACACCGTCCGCCTGTCGACCGAGGCCCCGGAATGGACCTTTGGCACCCGCGCGCTGATGACCAATCTGGCCGCGCGCGGGCTGCTTTGATCGGCCTGCCCTAGTGTGAAAACGCCTCGGCCCCCCAGACGGCCTTGACCTGTTCATCGCGCCCGCAGGACTGCCGGTAGAACTGATAGGCGTTCGACTGCTTTTTCGGCCCGGCGCGGGTCAGAACGATGTTGCTGCCCTTGTAGTAGTCCTGATGGTAATCTTCGGCGATCCAGAACGTCTTCTGGGCCAGAACCGGCGTCACGATCGACCGCCCCAGCACCGCCTCGCCGTCGGCCACCGCCGCCTTGGCCGCCGCCGTCTGGTCGGGCCCGTTGGCAAAGATCGCTGTCCGATAGGCCGGACCCCTGTCGCAGAACTGCCCACCCGAGTCGGTCACATCGACCGACCGCAGGAATTTGGCGATCAGATCGGCATAGCTGATCTTTGAATTGTCAAAGGTGATCTCGACCACCTCGTAATGCCCTTCGTGGTTCTTGTAGGTCGGGTTGGCGCTGTCGCCCCCCGAATAGCCCGAGACGACGTCGATCACCCCCGGCACAACTTCGAAATCCGATTCGACGCACCAGAAACAGCCCCCGGCGACGATGGCCTTTTCGGTCTTGGCCAGCGCCGGGCTTGCCACCAGCAGCAGCACGGCAAGTGCATATTTGATCATGATATCCTCCAACTCTGTGGCCCCGACCATCCGCGCCGGCCCGCGCCCGGTCCACTCACCGCCGCGTGAGGTCACGCACAGGTGAACCTGCCCCTTCACCTTGCAACAATCCCGGCCTAGCGTGGCGCAAACGGGGGCTTCAATGACCGACAATGTTTCAACCCACCAGGCCGAGGACGACGCCCGCAACGAGGCGATCCGGATTTACGTGAACGGCGCGATCGTGCCAAAGGCCGCCGCGACGGTTTCGGTCTACGATTCCGGCTTCATGCTGGGCGATGGCGTGTGGGAGGGGATACGGCTGTATAATGGCACCTGGGCGTTTCTGGACGAACATACTGACCGCCTGTTCGAGGCCGCCAAAGCGATTGATCTCGACATCGCCCTGACGCCCGCACAAGTCATTCAGGCCGTGCGCGACACTCAGGCCGCCAACGGCATGACGACAGATGCCCATGCCCGTCTGATGGTGACGCGCGGCGTCAAGACCCGGCCCTTCCAGCACCCGAAACTGTCGCAGCGCGGCCCGACCATGGTGATCATCATGGAACATTCCCGCCAGAAACTGCCCCGCCCGATCAAGCTTGCCACCGTGCCTCACCTCCGCGGTCTGCCGATGACGCAAGACCCGAAGCTGAACTCGCATTCCAAGCTGAACTGCATCCTCGCCTGCATCGCGGCGGAAAAGGCCGGCGCGGACGAGGCGTTGATGCTGGACGTGCATGGGTTCGTGAACACGACCAACGCCTGCAACTTCTTCATCGTGCGCAAGGGTGCGGTCTGGACCTCGACCGGAGACTATTGCATGAACGGAATTACCCGCCAGAAGGTCATCGACCTGTGCCGCGCCAACGCCATTCCGGTTTCCGAGCGCAACTTTTCGCTGGTCGATACCTATTCGGCGGACGAGGCGTTTCTGACCGGCACTTTCGGCGCGCAAACTCCGGTCGGGTCGATCGACGGTCGGGTGATCGGCACCGGGCAGATCGGCCCGATGACACAGCGCCTGCGCGGGCTTTACAAGGAACTTGTCGGTGCGTGACGTCGTGCGGTTTGCCAGACGTCTGCCTTGCGGATGCCAGACACGAGGCACAGGTTGAAATCCCCCAACCAGAACCGCATCGCCATGTGGTCGGGCCCCCGAAACCTGTCCACCGCCATGATGTATGCCTTCGCAGCCCGGGGCGATGCCGTGGTCTGGGACGAGCCGTTCTATGCGGCCTATCTCGAGGCGACAGGCATCGACCACCCGATGCGGGACGCCATCATCGACGACAACGAAACCGATACCGACAGGATCGCGTCAATCTGCAAAGGCCCGATTCCACAGGGAAAATCGGTGTTCTACCAAAAGCACATGACGCTGCACATGGTGAAGGGGTTTGATCGCCGCTGGATGCGGTCCTGCCAGAACGTCTTTCTGATCCGCCACCCGGCCCGCGTCGTTGCCTCTTACGCAAAGAAGCGCGAAGGTGCGACGCTGGCCGATATCGGTTTCGTGCAACAGGTTGAATTGTATGAAGACGTCTTGGGGTGGAGCGGCTCCAGACCCCTGATCATAGACAGCGACGACATCCGCGCCAACCCCGAGGGCTGCTTGCGAAAGCTGTGCACCGCCTTGGGACTGTCTTTTACCCGCAACATGTTGCACTGGCCTGCGGGCGGAAACGAGGCCGACGGCACCTGGGCCCCGCACTGGTATGCCGCCGTGCACCGCTCCACAGGGTTCGAGGGTGCCGAGGGCCCCCTGCCCGCCCTCGGAGGTGCCTATGCCGAACTGGCAGCACAGGCTTTGCCGTTTTATCAACAGCTTAGCGAGTTCAAATTGTAGGCCCGCCCCGCTTGACCCGCGCGTTCCGCGTCGCGATCAGCTTTAGCCGCAGCGCGTTCAGGCGGATGAAACCTGCCGCGTCCTTCTGGTCATAGGCTCCGGCGTCCTCTTCGAACGTCACATGCGCCTCGGAATACAACGAGTGATCCGACCACCGCGCCACCGTGCGCGCCGACCCCTTGTACAGCTTGACCCGCACCGTCCCGGTCACATGCTCTTGTGATGTGTCGATCAGCGCCTGCAACATCTCGCGTTCAGGGGAATACCAGAAACCGTTGTAGATCAACTCGGCATAGCGCGGCATGATGCTGTCTTTCAGGTGTCCGGCCCCCGAATCCAGCGTGATCTGCTCGATCCCGCGATGCGCCTCCAGCAGGATCGTCCCGCCGGGCGTCTCGTAAATCCCGCGCGATTTCATGCCGACAAAGCGGTTCTCGACCAGATCCAGACGCCCGACGCCATGCTTGCCACCGATCTCGTTCAGCCGGGTCAGGATGGTGGCCGGGCTAAGGGCCTTACCATTGATCGACACCGCATCGCCCCGCTCAAACCCGATCTCGACCATTTCCGCAGTGTCGGGCGCATCTTCGGGGTTAACCGTGCGCTGATACACATAATCCGGGGCCTCATGCGCCGGATTCTCCAGCGCCTTGCCTTCCGACGAGGTATGCAGCAGGTTCGCGTCGACCGAGAACGGCGCCTCGCCGCGCTTGTCCATCGCAATCGGAATCTGGTTGGCTTCGGCAAACTCGATCAGTTTGCTGCGCGATGTCAGATCCCACAACCGCCAGGGGGCTATCACCTTGATCGCCGGGTTCAGCGCATAGGCGGTCAGTTCGAACCGCACCTGATCATTGCCCTTGCCGGTCGCCCCATGCGCCACCGCATCGGCCCCGGTCATGGCGGCAATCTCGACCAGCCGCTTGGCGATCAGCGGCCGGGCAATTGAGGTGCCAAGCAGATAAAGCCCTTCATACAAGGCGTTGGCACGGAACATCGGAAACACGAAATCGCGCACGAACTCTTCACGCACGTCTTCGATATAGATGTTCTCGGGCTTGATCCCCAGCAGCACCGCCTTGGCGCGTGCCGGTTCCAGCTCTTCGCCCTGCCCCAGATCGGCGGTAAAGGTCACCACCTCGCAGCCGTATTCCGTCTGAAGCCATTTCAGGATGATCGAGGTATCCAGCCCGCCCGAATAGGCGAGGACGACTTTCTTGGGGGCGGACTGGGTGGCGGACATGGGCAACTCCTTCACGGGTTCAGTCGCGATTAACGGGATTGGTCGCAAAGGGCAAGCCGGGGGCGTTGACAGGGCCGGGGGGGTGATGGCCAATAGGCCGAAACCTTGGGGGACCCGATGAAAAGCGTCGATATCTTTGTGCATTCGATACGGCAGGTGTTTGGAAACCTGCCGGCGGCCCTGCGGATTTCCGGTGCTTTGTTCGTGGTTCAGGCGGCGGTGAGGCTGTTTTTCGGCCCGATCGACCCCCAGGCGATGGCGGAAAGCGGACAGGTATCGCTTGGCCCGCTGCTGATGGTCACCGTGGTCACGCTGGTGACCAGCCTGTGGATCGCGGTGGCCTGGCACCGCTATGTGCTGTTGCAGGAAGATACCGGCGCAGCGGTGCCGGCGTTCCGCGGTGACCGGATTGCAGGCTACTTCGGCTACTCGATCCTGGTGGCGCTGGTGCTGATTCCGGTGGCGATGGTGCTGGGTCTGATGGTCGGCGTGGTCGCTGCCCCCTTCATGACGGCAGAACCGACGATGGGGGCGGCGCTTGTCGTCGGGCTGCTGGTCTATGTGCCGATGGTTATGATCGGCTACCGGCTGAGCGTGGTGCTGCCGGCGGCGGCCTTGGGAGAGCCGCTGGGCCTGCCGGGCGCATGGAACGCCACCAAGGGCGAGACGGGCAGCATGCTGGGGCTTGCGGTCATCTCGGTGGCCTGCGCGATTGCCATTCAGGTGCCGGCCCCGATGATCCTTGGCGACGGGCCGATCGGGTTGGTGTGGCAGATCGTGGCGCAATGGGTGGTTGTCATGGTCGGCGCGTCGATTCTGACGACACTTTACGGTCACTATGTCCAGCAGCGCCCGCTGCTCTGACTTGTTTTGCAGCCCCGGTTGCGGCATCTGCTGGAAATGAACGATTTCACAGACGCCGCCCGCCACGCGACCCGCGCCCTGCGCGAGGTGTTTCCCCGCACGCCGCTGCAGCGCAACGACCACCTGTCGGCCCGGTATGGCGCCGAGATTTGGCTGAAACGCGAAGACCTGTCGCCGGTGCGCAGTTACAAGCTGCGCGGCGCCTTCACGGCGATGCGCAAGGTTCGGGCGGCCAACCCCGGGCAACGTGCCTTTGTGTGCGCCAGTGCGGGCAACCACGCGCAGGGCGTGGCGTTTGCCTGCCGGCATTTCGGGGTCACCGGGACCATCTTCATGCCGGTGACGACGCCGCAGCAAAAGATCGACAAGACAGCGAGTTTCGGCGGCGATGCGGTGCAAATCGTGCTGACGGGCGACTATTTTGACCAGACGCTGGCGGCCGCGCAGACGTTCTGCATTGATCGGGGGGCGCACTTCCTGTCGCCGTTCGATGATGCCGACGTGATCGAAGGCCAGGCTTCTGTCGCGGTCGAACTGCTCGATCAACTGGGCCGCAGCCCCGATCTGGTGATCCTGCCGGTGGGGGGCGGCGGGCTTGCCTCTGGCGTCACAGGCTATCTGCGGGTGGAATCGCCGCAGACCGAATTCCGCTTCGTCGAACCGCTGGGTGGCGCCAGCCTGACCGCAGCATTGCTGGCGCAGGCCCCGGTGAAGCTGGCCCGCGTCAACAGCTTTGTCGACGGGGCGGCGGTGGCGAGGCTGGGCGAGGCGAATTTCCGGATGCTGAACTGGGTGAAGCCGGACGAGGTCCTGCTGGCCCCCGAAGACCGCATCTGCGTGACCATGCTGGAAATGCTGAACGTCGAAGGCATCGTGCTGGAACCGGCCGGGGCGCTGTCTGTCGACGTGCTGCCGGAACTGGCCGATCAGATTGCGGGCAAGACGGTGGTTTGCGTCACATCGGGTGGCAATTTTGATTTCGAGCGGCTGCCCGAGGTCAAGGAACGGGCGCAGCGATACTCGGGGGTGAAGAAATATTTCATCCTGCGAATGCCGCAACGGCCGGGGGCGCTGAAGGAATTTCTGGGGATGCTGGGGCCGGATGACGACATCGCACGGTTCGAGTATCTGAAGAAATCGGCCCGTAACTTCGGGTCGGTTCTGATCGGCATCGAGACGCGTCAGGCCGCGGATTTCAAGACGCTGTTCGCCAAGCTGGACGCCGCCGCCTTTGCCTACCGCGACATCACGAACGACGAAATTCTGGCGGAATTCCTGATCTAGCCGGCAAAGGTCCGGGCAAACTCGGCCTCGAACACCTGCCGCGACACCGAATAGCTGCCGCGCACGGCGTCCAGGTCAATGTCGGTCGACCCCGCCGCCGCCCGCCGCTCTCCCTCCTGGCACAGCGCCGCCAACTGCTCGAACCCCAGATTCAGCGCCGACCCCTTGAGAAAATGCAGATCGGATTCCAGCGCCTGCGCCCCGCGCCGGGTGGTCAGGCGGGCAATCACCTCGTCCGCCTCTTCCAGAAACATCGCCACGACTTCGGCAAAGTCGTCCGGCCCGATTTCGGATTGCAACTGCTTTGCCCGTTCCCAATCAATCATGTCACCCTCGCGCCACCTGCGACTGTCGGTCAGCCCACCTGCCCCCAATCTGCGCCCGGGCGTTTAACAACCGGTAACCGGCGGCATCCGGAAACCGACAGTTTTAGACTTCATCATGTCTTAAGGGCTGGACCGCACAACAGCGAAGGCTGGAGAGTGGTGGATGATGTCGGTGCAGCGGATGGATCATGCGGACAAGGTGATTGCACCGCAGACGGCCCCTGTCCGGCGGGTGCTGATCGTCGATGACAGCCGGGCGCAGCGGCATATGCTGGCGGTTCAACTGGCCCGCTGGGGCTACCACATCACCGAGGCCGAGTCGGGCGAACTGGCGCTCGACCTGTGCCGGGCCTCTGCCTTTGACATCGTGCTGTCCGACTGGATGATGCCCGGCATGTCGGGGCTGGAGTTTTGTCAGGCCTTCCGCGCGCTTCCTCGGGTCGGCTACGGGTATTTCATCCTGCTGACCTCCAAATCCGAAAAGGCCGAGATCGCGAACGGGCTCGAGATGGGGGCCGATGATTTTCTGACCAAACCGGTGAACGCCGACGAGTTGCGGGCAAGACTGCGGGCAGGCGAACGCATTCTGGGCATGCAGGGCGAGTTGGTCGAAAAGAACCGGCTGGTGGTTCAGACGCTCGACCGGTTGCAGCAGGTTTACGATTCGCTGGACCGCGACCTGATCGAGGCGCGCAAGCTGCAGCAGACCCTGATCCGCGAGCGGCACCGCGATTTCGGGGCGGGGGCCACGTCGGTGCTGCTGAAACCGGCAGGGCATATCGGCGGCGATCTGGTGGGCAGCTTTCTGATCAACCCGCGGTGCGTGGCGATGTATTCGGCCGATGTGTCGGGGCATGGTGTCGCCTCGGCCATGATGGCGGCGCGGCTGGCGGGGCTGCTGTCGGGCGGGTCGTCGGACCAGAACATCGCGATGTCGAGTTCGTTTCACTATCGCAGCGATTCCTGGCCACCCGAGATTGTGGCCTTCCGCCTGAACCGGATGATGAACGAAGTCTACAAGGTGGATCAGTATTTCACCCTCGCCTATGCCGAGATCGACCTGTGGACCGGCAATGTAAGGATGGTGCAGGCCGGGCATCCCCACCCGATCGTGATGCGCGCCACCGGCAAGATCGACGTGTTGGGTCGCGGCGGCCTGCCAATCGGCCTGATCGACGGCGCGACCTATGAAAGGATTTCCACGCAACTGCTGCCCGGTGACCGGCTGTTCCTGATGTCGGACGGCATCACGGAATGCCCCGATCCTGCGGGCGAGGAGTTGGGCACCGAAGGGCTGATCACCCTATTGCAGCGCAACCGCGACCTGACGAGCCCCGAGCTGCTGGAAACGCTGGTCTGGGACCTGAGCCGGCACACGCAGGGCAATGACTTTCCCGACGACGTGTCGGGCATCGTCTTTGACTATCGCGGTCAGCCGAAGTTCTGACGCACCGCCTTTGCCAGCATCGCCCGGTCGCCCGGATTGCCAAGCATCGAAAGCGCGGTGGTCACCGGCAGCCAGACCGCGTGATGCCCCGGCTCTGTCGGTGGCCCCAGCCGCCGCACCGGACGGGCGGTGAACACGCGGCAGACCTTTTCGGCCCACATGTCGTATTCCGGCATGTGGGTGAACCGCCGAAACGTGCCGAGATACCGCAACTGGCCAATGATCCAGCCGGTTTCCTCCATCACTTCGCGGTGCAGCGCCGCGATCGGATGCTCGCCCGGGTCGATCCCGCCGCCGGGCAGCTGAAACTCGGGCGTCGGCTCGGCCTGATGCGTCGCCAGCAGATCGGCACCGTCCAGCAGCACCGCATAGACCCCTGCGCGGCGACGATAGCGCTGCCCCGCCTTCACCGAACCGCCATAACGTCTGATCATGCGACCCCCTTGGTGCTTTGGTTGCCCTGACTACATAGGCGCGGTATGCATCGGCAGTCGCCGCAAGGAAACCCCATGACCATTGGAACGCAAATCGCCTGGGACGATACCGTCCTGCCATTTCAGTTGGACCGCTCGGATATCCGGGGGCGCGTGGCGCGTCTGGACGGCGTGCTGGACCAGGTGCTGAAGCAGCACGACTATCCGCCCGTCATCGAGGCGCTGGTGGCCGAGGCCGCGCTGCTGACCGCGCTGATCGGGCAGGCGGTCAAGCTGAAGTGGAAGCTGTCGCTGCAGATTCGCGGCAAGGGTCCGGCGCGGCTGATCGCGACCGACTATTATGGCCCGACCGAAGACGGCCAGCCCGCCCGCATCCGCGCTTATGCCAGCTATGACATCGACCGGCTTGACCTGACGGCCGAACCGTTCAGCCAGATCGGCGAGGGGTATTTCGCGCTGATGCTGGATGAGGGCGCGGGGTCGGTGCCGTATCAGGGCTTTACCCCCATCGCCGGCGGCTCGCTGTCGTCCTGTGCCGAGACGTATTTCGCGCAATCCGAACAGTTGCCGACGCGGTTTTCGGTGACCTATGGCCGGGCGCAGGTGCCGGGCGGGCAGCCGCACTGGCGGGCGGGCGGCGTGATGCTGCAGCATATGCCCAAGGTGGCGGGCAACGTCGCCGCCGAGGCCGGGTCGGGCGAGGGAGGGTTGCTGAGCCATGTCGACATTCTGGCGGGGGACGAGGCCGAGAACTGGAACCGCGTCAACATCCTGCTGGATACCGTCGAGGATCTGGAGCTGATCGGGCCGAACGTCGCCCCGACAGACCTGCTGATCCGGCTGTTCCATGATGAAAATCCGCGGGTGTTCGACACCCAGCCGGTGCGGTTTGGCTGTTCCTGTTCGCCCGAACGGGTGCGCAGCACGATGTCGATCTATTCGCAGAAAGACATCGCGCACATGACCACCGATGATGGCATCGTCACCGCCGACTGCCAGTTCTGCGGCGCGCATTACCAGTTCGACCCCAGGACCCTTGGGTTCGAAGGCACAGAGGCGAAGGGTGATGCCGGCTGATGCCGCACGCCTGCGCGCGGCTTTGCTGCGTCCGGCAGGGCCATCTTCCGACTTTGATCTGAACCCCGCCACAGCCCTGCCGCCCGGCCGCGTCTTGCGACCGGCGGCTGTTCTGGTGGCGGTGCAGGGCGACCGGTTGATCCTGACCAAGCGGTCATCGCATCTGCAGCACCATCCAGGGCAGATCGCCTTTGCCGGGGGCAAGCTGGACGCAGGCGATGCCAGTCTCGAGGCCTGCGCGCTGCGCGAGGCGGCCGAAGAAATCGGCCTGCCCGGATCGGCGGTCGAGGTTCTGGGCCGGCTGCCTGTGCATGAAACGGTGACCGGGTTCACCGTGACACCGGTTCTGGCGCTGATCGGCGCGTTTGCCCCGGTGCCAGAGGCGGGCGAGGTCGACGAGGTGTTCACGGTGCCGCTGGCCCATGTGCTGGACCCAGCCCGCTATCGCATCGAAGGCCGCAGATGGCGGGGCGAGTGGCGTCGCTACTATGCGGTGCCCTATGGTCCGTATTATATCTGGGGGGCCACGGCGCGGATTCTGCGCGGGCTGGCCGAACGGGTGCAGGATGAAGGTTGAGGGCGACTGGCTGCGGCATCGCGGCACGCAACTGCTGTGCAATGCGCTGGAACGGGCAGGCCACAAGGCGCTGCTTGTCGGGGGGTGTGTGCGCAACGCCCTGCTGGATCAGCCGGTCAGCGATACCGACCTTGCCACCGACGCCAAGCCGCAGGTGGTGACCGATCTGGCCGAAGCTGCCGGATTTCGGGTCATCCCCACGGGGTTCGACCATGGCACGGTCACTGTCATCGTGTGTGGCAAGCCACATGAGGTGACCACCTTCCGCCGCGACGTGGCGACCGACGGACGCCACGCCAAGGTGATCTTTTCCAGGAAGATCGAAGAAGATGCCGCCCGGCGCGATTTCACGATGAACGCGCTTTATGCCGACCGGCACGGCGAGGTGACAGACCCCCTCGGCGGCCTGCCCGATGTGCTTGACCGCGTGGTGCGGTTCGTCGGCGACCCCGGTCAACGGATCCGCGAGGATTATCTGAGGATCCTGCGGTTCTTCCGGTTCCACGCCTGGTACGGCGATTCGGCGCAGGGGTTGGATGCGCATGGTCTGGCGGCCTGTGCCGCGCTGGCAGACGGGATCGACACATTGTCCGCCGAGCGCATCGGCGCGGAAATGCGCAAGCTGCTTGCAGCCCCCGACCCGGCTCCGGCCGTGGCCAGCATGGCGCGGGCCGGGATACTGGCGCGGGTGTTGCCCGGGGCCGACACGACGGCGCTTGCCCCGTTGGTGCATCTGGAAGCCGGGGAAACCACAAGCTGGCTGTGCCGCCTGGCGGTGATCGGCGGCGAGGACCCGACCCACCGCTGGCGGCTGAGCCGGGCCGAGTCGGTGTCGCTGCAGCACATCCGCACCGAGACAGGCTCGACGTTGACCCCGGCGGCGCTGGCGTGGAAAATCGGCGCCAATCTGGCGCAGGATACCATTCTGGCCCGGGCGGCTGTGCTGAACCCGGTCCTGCCTGCGGGCTGGCAGATCGACATTGCCCGCGGCACGAACGCCAAACCCCCGGTGACCGCGGCCGATCTGATGCCCACGCTGGAAGGTCCGGCCTTGGGCAAGGCGCTGAAGGCTGCCGAGGGCCGCTGGCTGGAGTCTGATCTGCGCCTCAGCCGCGCCGATCTGCTGCCCTGACGGTTTAACTCCGCCACCAACCGGTCTATATGCAACGCAACCCAAGGGAGGCGGCCATGTTCAGGTTTTTCGAGAACCTCGTCGATCCCTACGCGGCCTATCCGCAATCCGACACCCCGCCCCGGCAGTTGTGGCCGTTTCTGCGCGACTATGTCCGTCCGTTTCGCACCGTCTTTGCCGTGACCGGCATTCTGTCTGTGATCGTGGCGGCGGGTGATGTGGCGCTGATCTGGTATGTCGGGCGGCTGGTGGACCTGCTGAATGCCGGCGTGCCGTCGGAAATCTGGGCCACCTACGGCACCGAGATGATTCTGGTGGCGCTGGCGGTGCTGATCGTGCGGCCCATTCTGGCGGGGGCGGATGTGGCGCTGTTGCACAACACCATCCTGCCGAATTTCGGCACGATGATCCGCTGGCGGGCGCACCGGCATGTGATCCGCCAGCCGGTCGGCTGGTTCGAATCCGATTTCGCGGGCCGCATCGCCAACCGCATCATGCAGACCCCGCCGGCGGCGGGTGACGCGGTGTTCCAGACCTTTGATGCCGTCGCCTTTGCCAGCGTGACGGTGGTTGGCGCGGGCATCCTTTTGGCCGAAGCCGACCTGCGGCTGCTGGCGCCGCTGGTGATCTGGTTTGCGGCCTATCTGTGGCTGGTGCGCTGGACGCTGCACCGCGCCGGGCCCGCCTCGAAGGCGAGTTCCGACGCGCGGTCGGCCGTGACGGGCCGGGTGGTGGATTCCTACACCAACATCCATTCGGTCAAGCTGTTCGCGCACAACGACATGGAAATGTCCTATGCCAAAGAGGCCATCGAGCACGCCCGCACCACGTTCATGACCGAGATGCGGATCGTCACCAAGATGGACCTGGCGCTGACGGTGCTGAACGGCTTTCTGATCGTCGCAATCATCGGGATGGCGATGTGGCTTTGGTATGTCGGGCTGGCGACGGTGGGCACCGTGGCCGCGACCTCGGCGCTGGTGCTGCGGCTGAACAACATGACCTACTGGATCATGTGGGCGACGACCAGCCTGGTGCAGGCCCTGGGCGTCGTGCAAGAGGGGATGGAAACGATCACCCATCCAATCGGTCTGGTGGACAAACCGCAGGCAACCGAGTTGCGGTTGACCAGGGGCCTGATCCAGATCGACGGCGTGTCACACCACTATGGCCGGGGGTCGGGCGGGTTGAAGTCGGTCAGCCTGACCGTGAAACCAGGCGAGAAGATCGGTCTGGTCGGGCGGTCGGGCGCGGGGAAATCGACGCTGGTAAAGCTGATGCTGCGGTTCTACGACACCGAAGGCGGGTGCATCCTGCTTGACGGGCAGGATATCGCCACGGTGACGCAAGACAGCCTGCGTCGCAACATCGGCATGGTCCAGCAGGACAGCAGCCTGATGCACCGCTCGGTCCGCGACAACATCCTGTATGGCCGCCCCGACGCGACCGAAGCCAGGATGGTCGAGGCGGCGATGCGGGCCGAGGCGCATGATTTCATCCTGACGCTCGAAGACCCGCAGGGGCGCACCGGGTATGACGCGCATGTGGGCGAACGTGGGGTAAAGCTGTCGGGCGGACAGCGGCAGCGGGTGGCGCTGGCGCGGGTGATCCTGAAGGACGCCCCGATCCTGATCCTTGACGAGGCGACATCGGCGCTGGATTCCGAGGCCGAGGCGCTGATCCAGGAGGCGCTTTATGGTGTCATGCAAGGCAAGACGGTGATCGCCATCGCGCACCGGCTGTCCACTATCGCCGCGATGGACCGGATTGTGGTGCTGGAGGACGGCCATATCGCCGAATCCGGCACACATGCCGAACTGTTGAACCGCAACGGGCTTTACGCCCGGTTCTGGGCGCGGCAATCGGGTGGCTTCATCGGGCTGGAAGAAAGTGCTGCCGAATGACTTTGTTCTCCCGCATGGGCGACGCGATCGACGCGTTCCGCCCCGCAGACGGCGCGCCGCCCCAGACGCTTGCCGCCTTCATGAACTGGGCGCTCAAGGGGTCGTGGGGGATGCTTGGCTTTGCCGGGGTCGTTTCGGCGCTGTCGGGGGCAACCGAAGTCGTGTCGGCGCTGCTGCTGGGATGGGTCATTGATGCGGCAATCTCGGCGGGGCCGGGGGCATTCTTTACGCAGCACATGGGGTTGGTGCTGCTGTTTCTGGGGTTTTACCTGATTCTGCGGCCGCTCTCCTTTGCCGCCGCTGCCGCCACCAACGCCATCATCATCGGGCCGAACGTGATGCCGCTGGTGCTGTCGCGCCTGCACCGCTGGACGCTGGGGCAGGCTGTCACGTTCTTTGACAACGATTTCGCCGGGCGCATCGCGCAAAAGCAGATGCAGGCGGCGCGGGCGGTGACGGATGTGGCGACCGAGGTCATCAACACCGTGGCCTTCGCGCTGGCATCGGTCATCGGGTCGGTGGCCGTGCTGGTGGCGCTTGATCTGCGCATCGCCGCGGCACTGGCGATCTGGCTGGTGGCCTATGTCGGGCTGATCAGCTTTTTCATGCCGCGCATCCGGGTCAATTCGGCGGCCCGCGCCAGCGCCAGGGCCATGGTCTCTGGGCAGGTTGTCGACACGATCACCAACATCAAGACGGTCAAGCTGTTCGCCCATGCCGCGTTCGAGGACCGCGTGGCGCTGAAGGCGATGGAGGTGTTCCGGAACCGGTCGCTGGAATTCGGGGTGATCTCGACCTGGTTCCGGTTTGCCCTGATGACGCTGGCCGGCATCCTGCCGGTGCTGCTGATGGGCGGCGCGGTGCTGCTGTGGCAGCAGGGACTGGCGTCGGAGGGTGCGATTGCGGCCTCGGGCGCGATTGCGCTGCGGATTGCGCAGATGTCGGGGTGGGTCAGCTTTACGCTGATGTCGATCTACACATCGGTGGGCGAGGTCGAGGACGGCATGCGCACGCTGTCGGTGCCCCATACCCTCGCCGATGCGCCCGATGCAGTGGAAATCGGCCGGATCAGGGGCGAGATCCGGTTCGAAGCCGCGTCCTTTGCCTATGGGCGGCGGTTTGGCGGGGTGGACGACATCAACCTGACCATCCGGGCGGGCGAAAAGCTGGGCATTGTCGGCGCGTCGGGGGCGGGAAAATCCAGCCTCGTGGCGCTGCTGCTGCGGCTTTACGATGTGGAAACCGGCCGGATTCTGATCGACGGGCAGGATGTGCGCCGTGTGTCGCAGGAATCGCTGCGGCGCCAGATCGGCATGGTCACGCAGGAAACCGCGATGTTCAACCGCTCGGCGCGCGACAATATCGGCTATGGCCGACCGGACGCGACCGAGGACGCGATCATCGCGGCGGCGACACAGGCCGAGGCCGATGGCTTTATCGCCACCATGCAGGATCACACCGGCCGCAAGGGATACGATGCGTTTCTGGGCGAGCGTGGCGTCAAGCTGTCGGGCGGTCAGCGGCAACGCATCGCGCTGGCGCGGGCTTTCCTGAAAGACGCGCCGATACTGGTGCTTGACGAGGCGACCTCGGCGCTCGACAGCGAAGTCGAAGCCTCGATCCAGGAGGCGTTGGGGCGCGTCATGGTGGGCAAGACGGTGCTCGCCATCGCGCACAGGTTGTCGACCATCGCCGCGATGGACCGGATCGTGGTGATGGATACCGGCCGGATCGTGGAGCAGGGCACCCATGCCGAACTGCTGGCCGCGAACGGCCTTTACGCCCGCTACTGGAACCGCCAGTCGGGCGGCTTCATCGGGATCGACGATCAGGAAGCGGCGGAATGAGGCTGACGGTCGAACGGCTGGGTCATCTGGGCGATGCGATTGCGCGCGGCCCCGATGGCCCGGTCTATGTCGGCCAGATGCTGCCGGGCGAGGTGATTGACGCCGATCTGGCCGACGGCACCGCAAGCCACATCAGAATCGTCACGCCGTCGTCCGACCGGGTAAAGCCGCCCTGCCCCCACGCGCGCACCTGCGGCGGTTGCCTGATGCAGCACGCGTCCGATCCGTTCGTTGCGGCGTGGAAACTGGCAATCGTGCAGGGCGCACTGGCCGGTCAGGGGCTGTCGGCCGCGTTTCGGCCGCTGCACACCTCGCCCCCAAAATCCCGCCGACGCGCCAGTTTTACCGGGCGGCGAACCAAAGGGGGGGTGCTTCTGGGCTTTCACGCCCGCGGCACCGACACCTTGGTTGCCATTCCTCATTGCCAGCTTCTGCACCCCGACCTGCTGGCCACTCTGCCCGGGCTTGAGGCGCTGGTCCGGCTTGGCGGGTCGCGCAGCACCGAGGTGCAGTTGACTGTCACGCGCAGCCCCGCCGGGCCCGATGTATCGGTCACAGGCGGCAAGCCGCTGGATGGCGAGGCGCGGCTTGATCTGGCCCGCATTGCCGAGGCGCACGGCATCGCCCGCCTGACCTGGGAGGGTGAGACGGTGGCGCTGCGGGTGCAGCCGATGCAGCGATTCGGCCGGGTGCTGGTGACGCCGCCGCCGGGCGCGTTCCTGCAGGCCACGGCCGAGGGCGAACGCGCACTGTTGCAGGCCGTGGCGCTGGCCATCGGTCCGGCAAAGCGGGTGGTCGATCTGTTCGCCGGGTGCGGCACATTCTCGCTGCCACTGGCCGAACGGTATGAGGTTCACGCGGTCGAAGGTGACCCGGCGATGACGGCAGCGCTCGACAAGGCCGCGCGGGGGGCCGAGGGCCTGCGCAAGCTGACGGTCGAGACGCGCGACCTGTTTCGCCGCCCGCTGGAGCCCGACGAGTTCAAGGGCGTCGATGCGGTGGTGATCGACCCGCCGCGCGCCGGGGCCGAGGCGCAGACCGTGGCGCTGGCCGCCTCTGGCGTGCCGGTCATCGCGGCGCTGTCGTGCAACCCGGTGACCTTTGCCCGCGATGCGCGCCGTCTGGTCGACGCGGGCTACACGCTCGACTGGGTGCAGCTGGTCGATCAGTTCCGCTGGTCGGCCCATGTCGAGCTGGCGGCCCGGTTCAGCCGGACGTGAGTTCGCAAAGCCACGCTGACGGTTCCGTGAACGCTGCCACCTAGCCAAATTCCGCGGATTTCGTTAAACCTTCCGGCAAAACAAGAATGCGGGCGGGCGACAATGACGTTTCTTCGACTGATGCTGGCGTTGATGCTTGCCTTCGGGCTGTCTGCCTGCTCGACCAAGTTCAAGACGTATCGCGGCCCCGAGGTGACGTCCGTGCAGGTCCACAAGGCCGACCGCATGATGTATCTGCTGCACAACGACAAGGTGCTGGAGAAATACAGGGTCGGGCTCGGCTTTGTGCCCACCGGCCACAAGCAGATAGAAGGCGACGGCAAGACGCCCGAAGGCACCTATTTCATCAGCCACCGCAACCCCGAATCGAGCTATCATCTGTCGCTTGGAATCTCTTATCCCAACGACGCCGACCGGGCCTATTCGGCCTCGATCGGCAAGCCGACGGGGGGGGACATCTTCATTCATGGCGGCCCAAGGCGCGAGACCAACGTGCGCGACTGGACCGCGGGCTGTATCGCGGTGACCGACAAGCAGATGGAATGGGTTTATGCGATGGTCAAACCCGGAACGCCGATTCACATTCTGCCCTGAGCGTCAGTTGGGAACCAACGCGCCGCGCGCGCCGATGACGTGACGCGCCAGCGCGGCGCCCCGCTGCATCGCCACATCCGGCGCGGCGCCGGTCAGATGCGCCGCCAGAAAGCCCGCGTTAAAGCTGTCTCCGGCCGCCGTGGTGTCTACCAGGTGCGTGGCCGGCGCGGGGTCGTGCCGCCACTGCGCATCACCCGTCGCCGCCCACACCGGACGGGGGCCGTCCTTGACCACCACCAGCCCCGCCCCAAGGCTCAGGTAGCGGTGCAGGGTCGCCTCGGGGCCTTCGTCGCCGAAATGCAGGCTGTCCTCGTCGAACGATGGCAGCACGATATCGGCCATCGCCGCCGCGCGCGACACATCGGCCTGCATTGTCGCGGCATCCGACCACAGGGCCGGGCGCAGGTTGGGGTCAAAGGCAATTCGGCAGCCCGCCGCCTTGGCCCGTATCAGCGACACGATCAGCCTGTCACGGCTTTCCGGCGACAGGATCGCCAGCGTGATACCCGACAGATAGGCAAGGTCTGCGCCGCCAAGCGCCTCGTCCATCCGATTCGCGTCTTCGGCCAGCCGCCGCGCCGCCGAGGTGGACCGCCAGTAGGAAAAGCTGCGCTCGGCCCCGTCGAGATGGATCATGTAAAGCCCCACCGTCGCCCCCGGCAGCCGCGCGACATGGGTGGTGTCGATGCCCTCATCCGCCATGAACGCCACCATCCGGTCTGACGTGGCATCGGTGCCGATGGCCGTCAGATAGCGGACCGGAACCGTCGCGGGCATCTGCCGCCGCAGATACCATGCGGTATTGAACGTATCGCCGGCAAAGCCCATGGCGTAATGGCCGTCGCCCGCCGGAGCCATTTCGACCATGCATTCGCCAATCGCCAGAACACCGCTGCGCTGCATCAGATTTCATCCTCGAAATAGCGGGCATTTTCGGCCCTGATCCGCACGATCTGTTCGATGATCCGGCTCAGATGCTGGCGCACCCGCTCGGCGGCAAGCGTGGCATCCCGCTGGCGGATTGCGTCCAGAATGGCCGCATGTTCGGCGTAGGCCTTGGCCGATGCGAACGACAGCGACAGGAACCGGACCCTGTCCATGTGGCTTTTCTTTTCGCGGATCAACTCCCAGCTGAACCCATGCCCGCTGCGGACGCAGATCTGCTGGTGAAACTGGTCATCCAGAAGGTGAAATCGTTCAGGGTCCTGCGCCTGCACGGCCTGACCCTGCTGGTCGAGGATGCGCTCCAGGTCATCAAGGTCTGCCGATGTCAGCCGTCCGCAGGCGACGCGGGCTGTCTCGATTTCGACCGCCATGCGGATGAACCGCGCCTCCATCACCGCGCGTTCCGAAATCTTCGAGACAACGGTCGCCCGCTGGGGCCGGATGGTCAGAAAGCCGAGTTTCGACAGCCGGTAAAACGCATCCCGCACCGGCTGGCGCGAAACACCCAAGGCGCGGGCGACGTCGATCTCGGTCATCCGGGTGCCGGGGGGCAGGTCCAGCTTCAGGATCTGGCGATGCAGTTCGTCGAACACCGAATCGGAAACCGACGGGCGCGGCAGCCGTTCAAGAACGCCCAAGCCAGACAGAACCGTCATGCGTCACCCCTTGCCACGGCATAGCATAGAAGCGCAGGATGCGCCCGACAACTGGAATATCAGTTGACTAGCATATTCAATCGAGGCCAGCATTTTTACCGGATCAGGGGGCAATGCAGGATGATTCTGGACGAAGACAGGCTGTTTCCAGCCGAACCGGGTCTGCGGGCCCTGGCGCGCGGGTTGTATGCCACGGTCCGCGATCTGCCGATCATCAGCCCGCATGGCCACACCGACCCACGCTGGTTTGCCGAGGATGCGGCGTTTCCCGACCCGGCCGCCCTGTTCGTCACGCCCGACCATTATGTGTTTCGGATGTTGTGCTCGCAGGGCATCCCCCTTGAGGCATTGGGGGTTCCGCGCGCCGATGGCGGCCCGGTCGAAACCGACCCCCGCACCATCTGGCGGCTGTTTGCACAGAATTTCCACCTGTTCCGGGGCACGCCGTCGCGGCTTTGGATTGATCATGCGTTCCAGACTGTCTTTGGCCTGACAGAGCGTCTGTCGGCGGGCAACGCCGATGCGGTCTACGATCATATCGCCGAGTGCCTGACGCGGCCAGCCTTCCGCCCGCGCGCTTTGTTCAGGCAGTTCAACATCGAGGTCATCGCCACAACCGAAAGCCCGCTTGATGATCTGGCCTGGCATCGGATGATCCGCGATAGCCGTTGGGGCGGGCGCGTGGTGTCGGCCTATCGCCCCGATCTGGTGGTGGACCCCGACTTTGCCGGGTTCGCAGCCAATCTTCAGACCTTCGGCGCGCTGACGGGGTGCGATACCGCCACCTGGCCCGGGTATCTGGACGCCCATCGCACCCGCCGCGCCTATTTTCGGCAGTTCGGGGCCACGGCCACCGACCACGGCCACCCCACGGCCCGGACTGAAAACCTTGACCCTGCCGCCGCCGCATCGCTGTTTGCCAGCGTTCTGAGCGGCGATTTCACGGCAGACGAGGCCGATGCGTTTCGGGGCCAGATGCTGACCGAAATGGCGAAGATGAGCCTTGAGGACGGGATGGTGCTGCAAATCCATCCGGGCAGTGTCCGCAACCATTCGCCCGCGGTGCTGGCACGATTTGGCCGCGACAAGGGGTTCGACATCCCGTCGCGCACCGATTGCGTCCGGGCGCTGAAACCGCTTCTGGATGCGGTCGGCATGGACCCCAGGCTGACCGTCATCGTCTTTACGCTGGACGAATCCAGCTACGCCCGCGAACTCGCCCCGCTGGCCGGGGCCTACCCGGCGCTGAAACTCGGGCCGGCCTGGTGGTTTCACGACAGCCCCGAAGGCATGCGCCGGTTCCGCGAGATGACGACGGAAACCGCGGGCTTTTACAACACTGTCGGATTCAACGACGATACCCGGGCCTATCTTTCCATCCCGGCCCGTCATGATGTCGCGCGGCGGGTGGATTGTGCCTATCTTGCGTCGCTGATCGGTCAGGGACGACTGGACGAAGACGAGGCCGCAGAGGTGGCGCATGATCTGGCCTATGGTCTGGCCAAGCGCGCCTACCGGCTATGAGAACATTGCAGGCAGGTGCCGGCACAAGTGAAGGGTGAAACCGATGTTGACCGTTGAGACGCTGCACGCCCGAAGCCCGGAAGAGACCCGCGGCTTGACGACCGACGGCCTGCGCGCCGCCTTTCATCTGGGCGGGCTGTTTCGCGCGGGCGAGATCCGGCTGTGCTACACCCATTACGACCGGATGATCGTCGGCGCGGCCGTGCCAGACGGCAGCGACCTGACGCTGGACCATGTGCATGAATGTGGCACGGCCAGCCTCCTCGACCGACGCGAGATGGCAGTCGTGAATATCGGCGGGCCGGGCACGGTTACGGCGCACGACAGCTATGCGCTGGCCTCGGGTGATGTGCTGTATCTGCCGATGGGCGCGGGCCCGGTCACGTTTGGCGGCGCGGGGCGGTTCTACATTCTTTCCGCACCCGCGCACGCGGCGCATCCGGCGCGGCTGATCACGATGGATCAGGCGAAAAGCTTTCGCACCGGCAGCGCCGACACCGCGAACGACCGGACGATTCATCAGTTCGTCCACCCCGATGTGATGCCGTCATGCCAACTGGTGGTCGGTTACACCCGGTTCCACGGCGGATCGGTCTGGAATACCATGCCCGCGCATCTGCATGACCGCCGGATGGAGGCCTACCTTTATTTCGACATGCCCGCCTCCACCCGCGTTTTCCACATGATGGGCAAGCCGCAGGAAACCCGGCATCTGGTGGTGGCGAACGAAGAGGCGGTGATTTCACCCCCGTGGTCGATCCATTGTGGGGCCGGGACCGGGTCTTATGCCTTTGTCTGGGCCATGGCGGGCGACAACGTCGATTACCGCGACAGCGAAGCGGTCGGTATGGAGCAGTTGCGGTGAGCGCATTTTCCCTGACGGGCAAGACGGCCATGGTCACGGGGTCGAATTCGGGCATCGGGCAGGCCATTGCCTGGGCCATGGGCCGGGCCGGGGCGCGGGTGATCTGTGCGGCGCGGTCGGATTGTTCCGAGACGCTGGCCGGGCTAAGCGATGCCCGCTGGCTGCAGATCGACCTTGGAAATCCGATGGCGGCGGTTGACGCGTTCGGCGATGAGCCGGTCGATATCCTTGTCAACAACGCCGGCACCATCCGCCGCGCCGCCGCGATCGACCTGACCGAAGATGATTGGGACGCCGTGATGGACCTGAACCTGAAATCCGCGTTCTTCACCACGCAGGCCTTTGCCAGGTCGATCTTTGCGCGTCAGGGCAGCGGGGCGGTCGTCAACATCGCGTCGCTGCTGTCGTTTCAGGGGGGAATTCGCGTGGCGTCCTATACGGCTGCGAAACACGGGCTGGCGGGCGTCACGAAACTGCTGGCGAACGAATGGGCGGCGCGCGGCATCAACGTCAACGCCATTGCGCCCGGTTACATCAAGACGGCGAACACCAGGGCCCTGCGCGCCGACCCGGACCGGTCACGCGATATTCTGGCGCGGATTCCGGCCGGTCGCTGGGGCAAACCCGATGACATTGCCGAAGCGGCGGTGTTTCTGGCCTCGCCCGCCGCGGCCTATATTCATGGCGCGATCCTGCCGGTCGACGGAGGCTGGCTTGCCCGCTGACCGGCTGACCCGTCCTGCCGGGGCGATGCCGGGCATCGGCATCGTGCATCTGGGGCTTGGCGCGTTCTTTCGTGCGCATGGCGCGATCTATGTCGAAGAGGCGATGGCGGCGTCGGGCGGCGACTGGGGCATTCTGGGGGTCAGCCTGCAAAGCCCCACGATGCGCGACGCGCTGATGCCGCAGGGCGGGGTCTACACCGCGCTGGAACTGGGGCCGCAGGGCGAGGTGGCCCGGGTGGTCACATCGGTGCAGGACGTGCTGGTGGCCACCGGCGATCCCGCCGCCGTGCTGGCGCGGATGGCCGACCCGCAGGTGCGGATCGTCAGCCTGACCGTGACGGAAAAGGGGTATTGCCACGAGCCGAGCACCGGGCGGCTGAACCTCAACCATCCCGACATCGCTCATGACCTGACGCACCCGCTGCCCCGCTCTGCCCCCGGGTTTCTGGTGCGGGCGCTGGCGTTGCGGCACCGGGCCGGGGTTGCGCCCTTCACCGTTCTGACCTGCGACAACCTGCCCCACAACGGCGTGCTGGTGCGTGGGCTGGTGCTGGACCTCGCCCGCGCCATCGACCCCGCGCTTGCCGACTGGATCGCGGCCGATGGCCGCTTTCCCTGCACCATGGTCGACCGGATCGTTCCCGCCACCCAGCCCGTGGATATTGCGACCGTCACCGCCCTCACCGGGCATCACGACGCAGCGCCTGTGGTGCACGAGCCGTTCCGGCAATGGGTGATCGAAGATGATTTCGTCGGCGGCGCGCGGCCCGATCTTGGTGCGGTCGGCGTGCAGATGGTCGCGGATGTGGCACCTTATGAGCTGATGAAGCTGCGGATGCTGAACGGCGCGCATTCGTCGCTGGCCTATCTTGGCTATCTGGCCGGGCACGAGACGATTGCCGATTGCATGGCCGACCCGGTTTTCGCCGGGTTTGCCCGCCTGTTGTGGTCGCGCGAGATCATTCCGGCCGTCACCGCCCCGCCGGGGGTCGACCTGGCGGAGTATGCCCACGCATTGGCGGCGCGATTCGCCAATCCCGGCATCCGCCACCGCACCGGGCAGATCGCGATGGACGGCAGCCAGAAGCTGCCGCAGCGCATTCTCGGCACGCTTGACGCAGGCTTGGCGGCGGGGCTGCCGATGCGGGGCTTGTGCCTCGCCATGGCCGGCTGGATGCAGTATGCGTCCGGCACCGATGAGGGTGGCCAGCCGATCGACGTGCGTGACCCGCTGGCAGCCCGGTTCGCGGGGCTGCTGGACCCCCTTGCATTCCTGGCGGTGACCGAGGTGTTCCCACCCGATCTGGCCGCGCGGCTGGCTCAGCCGATCTCGGCCGCCATGCAGTCCCTGCGGGAGCACGGTGCGCGCAATGCGGCACAAAGGGCAGTCACATGATTGAAAGCTGGCGCTGGTTCGGCGATCTGGACCGCATCACCCTGCCCGAGGTGGCGCAGACCGGGGCACGGGGAATTGTCACCGCCCTGCACGAGATTCCGTATGGCGAGGTCTGGCCCCGGCACGCCGTCGCCGCCCGCAAACGCCAGATCACCGATGCAGGGTTCGACTGGGTCGTCGTCGAAAGCCTGCCGATCCATGAGCGGATCAAGCGCGGAGAGGGCGATCTAGCCCCGCTGTTTGCCAACTATCGCCAGTCGATGGCCAATCTTGCGGCCGAAGGCGTGGGCACGATCTGCTACAACTTCATGCCGCTG
>Ga0105048_10002399_pt1 | contig 30393 bp, 26 predicted proteins | sample MAT05_FD_78382 | JGI IMG/M metagenome (GOLD analysis project Ga0105048, IMG submission 78382) | Freshwater microbial communities from Lake Fryxell liftoff mats and glacier meltwater in Antarctica - MAT-05 | ecosystem: Environmental > Aquatic > Freshwater > Ice > Liftoff microbial mat | place... | reverse complement strand
TTGCTGTCTGTCATGCGATCCTGCACGGCAGTTTTGCAAAGATCGACCGCAGCCGAATTGCTGCCCCCTGAGCAAGCACTCAGCAGGCAAACCAATAACGTCCAATGGGCTAGTTTTATGTTGACCTTTTGCATATCGCTGCACCTCCCGGAGCGTCACCTCTAACGATGCTGCGAATTTAGCAGCGCACAGGCAATCGGTATATAGGAAAGTCGGCATGAGCACGCGCTTAAATAAATTTCTGGGTGAAACGGGCACCTGCTCACGACGTGAAGCGGACCGCTTGATCGAGCAAAAACGCGTGACCCTCAACGGCCGCACCGCAGGCATCGGCGCACAGGTCGCTGAGGGTGACGAAGTGCGCGTCGACGGCCAAATTGCGCGCGCAAAAACCAAGCGTGGCGCGCGGGTGTTGGTCTATATCGCCCTCAATAAGCCGGTCGGCGTGACCTGCACTACCGATCGCGAAGTGAAGGGCAACATCGTCGATTTTGTCGATCATGCCGAGCGCATTTTTCCGATTGGACGGCTCGACAAAGATTCGCAGGGCCTAATCCTCATGACCAACGATGGCGACATCGTCAACCGCATCCTGCGGGCCGAAAACCATCATGAGAAAGAATACTTGGTGGCCGTCGAGCAGCCCGTAACAGCCGATTTCTTGCACAAAATGGCCGCTGGTGTGCGCATCCACAACACGCTCACGCTGCCGTGCAAAATTCAGGCGCGCGGCAAGCTTGGCTTCCGCATCGTGCTCACCCAAGGGCTTAATCGGCAAATTCGGCTGATGTGTTCTGCGCTCGGCTACACGGTGACAGCGCTCGAGCGAATCCGCATCATGAACATCCATCTTGACCGTTTAAAAATCGGCCAGTGGCGCAATTTAGGAGCGCAGGAATTGCTCGCGCTCAAGGCGAAGTTAGCCTGATCAAGCGTTAGAAAGATCAAACCAACGGAGCAAACTTTTACTATGTTTGACAGTCGCTTGAGGAGGCGGCGGAAGCTTCGTGCTTCAATCCGGAGCCTAGAGCACAAGCCAACCTCTGCTTAGGGCTTGGGCATACAACGGCTTTTATTTCTGCATGAACCGATTGTCCCAATCGCCGGTTTTGCCGCAGCAGCGCCCACGCTGGTGGATAGGCGTCGTTTGCATAGTATTGTGCGCGGTAGCGCAGACCACACAGGCCCAATGTGTGACTGTCCGCGAGCACGCCGAGGCACGCGCCGCAGCCGATGCGAGCAATGCCGCACGGGCTGAGATCAGCAATGCCGCATGGGACCGGGTGGTGAAGCTAAGCGTTAGCTGCACGGATTTTGATGCAGCTGAAGCATTGCTGGCTGCGGCAAATGCGGCTCAGCGTCGCGGCAGCGTAAACCGCGGATTGAGTCTGCTTGAGCAGCTTGCCGAGCACGCGCGCTTGGCAGATGACCCGCGCTCAGAATTTGCCGCGCTCAACCTGAGCGGCTCGTGGGAATTGAGACGAGGGCGCGTCTTGCCAGCGCAGAATGCCTGGCTGCGCGCACTTGAGCTCGCGAACAAATTCAAAGGGGCAAGCGATCAAGCCGATGTGCTGGAATCGCTTTCCAGACTCGAGCGGCGACGTGCCAACTATTTGGAGGCGCTCACCTACCAAAAGAAATCCCTGGCCATTCGGCGCACACAACCCGCGCGAAATCTATGGCGAAATTTTGTCAATTTGGCGGCGCTTTATGAGCAGCTCGAGCTTTTCGATTTAGCCCGTGAGCACTACGAACTGGCCATCAAGGAATCGACGCTGCGCGGCACGCCCGAGGATGCCGGAAATGCCAAAGTTCAACTCGCGGGCTTTCTCAACGATTTCGGCGCGGCTGATGCAGACCGCGCTCTTAAGCTCGCTCAAGAAGGCTTGCGCGTCGCCCTAGGCGGCACGAATCAGGCACGCATTGCCTCGGCTCATCTGCAATCGGGACGCGCGTACGTGGGGCTCGGACTCAACGATAACGCCCTGGCAGAATATCGGCTGGCCTACCAAATCGCACTGACCGCGCAGGCGAAGAGCATGCTGGCGCACATCCAGTTTCGCTGGGGCGAATTGGATTTAAAACGCGGCGACCCGCAAAGCGCGCTCGGCCGCATTCAACAGGCCGAAGCCGCCTATCAAGACCAGGAAAATCGCCACCGCCTGATCAAGGTGTTCGCGAGCTTGGAGCAAATCTATCTGGCCCTCAAGCGCCCGTTAGATGCGGCATTGGCCGGACGCGAGCACTATCGTTTGCGCAACGAGGTTCTGGGTGTCGGGCCGTCGGGCAAGCTTGGAGAGCTGATCACGGGTTTTGCGATCAATGAGGAGCGCGTTCGGAACGCCGAGCTGCGCGCGAGCGGCGAGCTTGCCGCGATTCGACGCCACGCCGACCAGCGCATTATGTGGGTGAGCGTTGGCGCTAGCGCGCTGCTTGCGCTTGCGCTGGTGCTGCTGATGTGGCGCCATCAGCGCACCAAACGGCTGTATGCACGGCTGCACACGAAGGAACAGCTGCTCGCGCAAGCGCACATTGAGCTCACCGCGAAAAGTACCGAGCTGTACTACGCATCGATCACCGACGCCCTCACTGGCTTGCACAATCGCCGTTACGCAATGCAGCGCTTGCAAGAGGCACTCACCGAGCAGCAGTCGCTTGCCGTGCTACTGATCGACCTCGACCATTTCAAACAAATCAACGATCGCTTTGGGCATCTGGCTGGCGATCATGTGCTAAGCGTGATTGCCGCCACAATGCGCGAGGCGCTGCCGCCGGAAACGCTATTGGCGCGCGTCGGTGGCGAGGAGTTTTTAGTGGTGCAAACGCACAGCTCGCGCAAAGAGGCGCTCGACTTGGCCGACAAGCTGCGCGCGCGGGTTGCAGCGACGCTGATTGCAGTAGATAACACCTGCATCCAGGCCACTGTCAGCGTGGGCGTGGCTTTCCTCAAGATCGGCGTGTCCGCCAGCTCGTCAGATCTCATTCGACAGGCCGACAGCGCGCTGTATGCGGCGAAATCAGAAGGACGCAACCGCATCTGCATTGCGAGTTAGGCGCAAGCGGGGTTCACAGAAAAATATCTGCAAAGGCTTAACCCCGCGATACGGGCAGCGTCGTTGGTAAACGCTCACCCCACAGGAGTCCGCCATGTCCAAGCACACCCAACCCCTCGCCGTGCGCCCGCTCGTTTTCGCACTCGCCATTGCCTTGCTCGCCGGTTGCGCCAGCAAGACCTCTGAGCAAGCCCAGGATGCAAGTAGCGATAAGCAAACGAATGGCGCGAAAGCTGTCTCTGCTGCGCAAGTTGAAAATCGAGATGCGGCAGCGGCAAGCGGCATGATCGCCAGCGCGCCGCATCCCGCTATAGATTCGCGGCGTGAGAGCAAAGAGCTGCCGGCCAAGTCGCAAGCATCGGAGCACGACGCGCTGAAGCGTGAATCGGTGGCACAAGGCATTGCCGAATCCGAAAGCCGCGGGCAACGGCAGCCGCAGCCCATGAGCATCGCAGCAACGCCGATCACCGCGCTCAGCAAAGAGCTGCCGGTCAATACCGAAAACTACTTGCACAGCGTCAGTAACCCGATCAAGCTGACCGCCAGCGACCCGGTGTCCACGTTCAGCATTGATGTGGATACCGGCTCGTACACCAACTCGCGACGCATGCTCACCCAAGAGAATCGACTGCCACCGCGAGATGCCGTGCGCAGCGAGGAGTTCATCAACTATTTCGACTACGGCTACCCGCAGCCCGAACATCGAGCGCAGCCGTTTTCGGTCACGACTGAGCTCGGGGCCGCGCCATGGAACACAGCGCGCGAGCTGCTGTTGATCGGCTTGAAAGGCTATGAGATGCAAAAAAGCGAGATTCCTGCGGCGAATCTGGTGTTTCTGCTCGACGTGAGCGGCTCGATGAATGAGCCTAATAAGCTGCCGCTGCTCAAAGCGTCGATCGCACAGATGGTTGAGCGCATGAGCGCGCGCGATCGCGTTTCGATCGTTGTGTATGCCGGCGCCGCGGGCGTGGTTCTTGAACCTACACCCGGCGATCAGCGCGAACGCATCTTGAGCGCGCTTGAAGCACTCCAAGCGGGTGGTTCGACCAACGGCGGCGCGGGCATTGAGCTTGCCTACAAGCTCGCCGCTGCGAGCAAGATCGAATCGGGCGTCAACCGCATCCTGTTGGCTACCGATGGCGATTTCAACGTCGGTGAATTCGATCCGAACGCGCTGACCGAATACGTGGCGTCCAAGCGCAAAACCGGCATCAGCTTGTCGACCCTCGGCTTTGGCGCCGACAACTACAACGACGCACTTGCCGAGCAGCTCGCCGACGTCGGCAATGGCAAATACGCCTACATCGACTCGCTTGCCGAAGCATCCAAAGTGCTCGGTCGCGAGATTGCCGGCAGCCTCTACACGATCGCCGGCGACGTCAAAATTCAGATTGAATTCAATCCAAGCGTGGTTTCTGAATACCGTCTGATTGGCTATGAAAATCGCCAGCTTGCGCGCGAAGACTTCAACAACGATCAAGTTGATGCAGGCGACATTGGCGCAGGCCACACCGTGACTGCGCTGTATGAAATCAGCCGCGTGGGGAGCGCATCGGCCAGCATAGATTCGCTGCGCTATGCGAGCAACGCCAAATCAGCCAAGCCAGTCAAAGCAGGACCCGAGCTCGCCTTCCTCAAGCTGCGCTACAAACTGCCCAACCAAAGCCGCAGCGTGCTGATCAGCCAAGCGATTTCTAGCGTCCCACAGTCGAGCCAGCGCCTAGGCTATGTCGCAATGGTGGCCGCATTCGCTGAACATCTGCGCGGTGGCAAATACGCCAATGGCTTTGGCCTCGCACAAATCGAACGCGAACTCAGCGCCCTCAAGCAGCCGACGGACAGCGAACTCAGCACCCTAGTGGCCAGCGCCCGGCAAATCGAAGGTCCGGCCCCGGCGCAAATTTCCGCCGCGCAATAACTGGGGGGAGTCGAGCCGCAGCTTGATTGGACAAATCGCAGCCAACAAAAAGCCGGGACTAGCCCGGCTTTTTTGCGTTCTAAGATGTCGGCAAGACGATTAAGTCTGGGCGTCGTCGAAGATCGCTTTCATGCTCAGGCGAATACGGCCCTGTTTGTCGACTTCGAGTACTTTGACTTTGACGATGTCGCCTTCGCTGAGTTTGTCAGAGACTTTCTCGACGCGATCATTCGAGATTTGGCTGATGTGCACCAAACCATCGCGACCCGGCAAAATCGTCACAAACGCACCAAAGTCCATCAGTTTGGCCACTTTGCCTTCGTAGATGTGACCCGGTTCGACGTCGGCGGTAATCATCTCGATGCGGCGCTTGGCGTTTTCAGCGGCGGCGCGGTTGTTAGACGCGATCGTCACCGTACCATCGTCGGCGATATCGATAATACAACCGGTTTCCTCGGTGATTGCTCGGATGGTCACGCCACCTTTGCCGATCACTTCGCGAATCTTGTCCGGGTGCACTTTCATGGTTAGCAGGCGTGGCGCGTATTCGCTCATTTCAGCGCGTGGCGTGGAAATCACTTTGGCCATTTCGTCCAAAATGAAGTTACGGCCTTCGCGCGCTTGATTGAGCGCAATGCGCATGATTTCTTCGGTGATACCCTGGATTTTGATGTCCATTTGCAGCGCGGTAACGCCATCGCGCGACCCGGCCACTTTGAAATCCATGTCGCCTAAGTGATCTTCATCACCCAAGATGTCCGACAGCACCGCAAACTGGTCACCATCTTTGATCAAGCCCATCGCAATGCCGGCGACCGGCGATTTCAACGGGACGCCCGCGTCCATCAAGGCCAGCGACGAGCCGCACACCGATGCCATCGACGAGGAGCCGTTTGACTCGGTGATCTCAGACACCACGCGTAGCACGTACGGAAACTCGGCAACCGATGGCATCACCGCCTGCACGCCGCGCTTGGCGAGTCGGCCGTGGCCGATTTCGCGACGCTTGGTGCCGCCCATGCGGCCCACTTCACCGACCGAGAACGGAGGGAAGTTGTAGTGAAACATGAACGATTCGCGGTACTCGCCTTCGATCGCGTCGATAATTTGCGAATCACGCGTGGTGCCAAGCGTGGCAACTGCGAGCGCTTGGGTTTCACCGCGGGTGAACAGCGCCGAGCCGTGGGTGCGCGGCAACACGCCGACGCGCACGGTGATCGGGCGCACGGTGGACAAGCCACGGCCGTCGATACGCGGCGAGCCGCTCAAAATGCGGCCGCGAACTAATTTCTTTTCAAACTTCGAAAACGCGGTATGCAGTTCTTCAGTGGTGAAGCCCGTGCCGTCCGTTTGCGCCAGCGACTCGATCAGCTCTTTGCGCAGTGCGTTAACCGCATCGTAGCGATCGGCTTTGGCAGCGATGTCGTAGGCTTTTTCAACGCCTGCGCCAACGCGCGCTTTAACAACATCGGCGATGGTCGGATTTTCGACCGGGCCAACCCAATCCCAATGCTCGACGCCCACTTCGGCTACCAGCTCATTGATCGCCTGGATCGCCACTTGAAGAGCGCGATGCCCAAACATCACGGCACCGAGCATGATCTCTTCAGACAGCATTTTCGCTTCTGATTCGACCATCAATACCGCATCAGCGGTACCGGCTACGACGAGATCCAATGCGGAAGTTTTGGTCACAACGGTGGTTGGATTGAGAACGTATTGACCGTCCACGTAACCCACGCGCGCAGCGCCCAGCGGGCCTTTGAAAGGCGCGCCCGACAATGACAGCGCAGCCGAAGCACCGAGCAGGGCTGGAATGTCTGGATCGATTTCAGGATTCAACGAAACAACGGTCGCGATGACCTGCGTCTCGTGAAAAAACCCTTTCGGAAAGAGCGGTCGAACTGGGCGATCGATCAATCGGCAGGTCAGCGTTTCTTTCTCAGTCGGTCGGCCTTCGCGTTTGAAAAAACCGCCAGGGATGCGCCCGCCTGCATAAAACTTTTCTTGATAATCAACCGTCAGCGGGAAAAAATCTTTTCCCGGCTGGACGCGTCGATCGCATACCGCAGTCACCAGCACCACCGTGCCGCCCATCGAGACAAGCACAGCACCATCGGCTTGCCGAGCGATTTCGCCGGTCTCGAAGGTGACATCCAGATCGCCAAATTTGAAACTCTTTGTCACTTTAGCCACGTTCATTAGATCCTTATCAAGTCTGTCAGGTGTTTAGCGACGAAGACCGAGTTTCTCGATGATCTCTTTGTATTTGGCGTTGTCGGTGCGTTTCATGTAATCGAGCAGCGAACGACGCTTGTTGACCATTTCGGTCAAACCACGGCGACCGTGATTGTCTTTCGCGTGGATTTTGAAGTGTTCGGTCAGATGGCTGATGCGCGATGACAGCAGCGCGACCTGGACTTCAGATGATCCGGTATCGGCGGCCTTGCGTTGGAATTTGGCGAGAATTTCGCCGGATTGAACTGCGGTTAATGCCATGGGAGTGCCTCGAGCTGAAATAGGGAGTCAGGTTTGAACGCAAGACCCTTGAGCAATCCCAGTCCAACAAAATGCTGGACTGGCCTTGGTCAAAAGCCCTGAGCGCTGCGCGCCTGCGGTGCAATGAACGCGCAACTATAGCGGCTTCTTAACGAACGCTCAACTTGGCTTGACGAATCGATAGTGTCCAACCAGCCATTCGTTGCCGTCTCGATAGCCAAATAGCTCAGCGCAGGCTAAGTAAAACATGCGCCAGCGCTGCACCCAAAGCTGCGCCTGGCTCTCGCCATAAGTGCCTTTGAAGACTTGCAAAATCTCGGCCCGATGCTGATCGGTGTTGTGTAGCCAGTGCTCGGAGGTTTGCTGGTAATGCCGACCGCTCACTCGCCAGGTTTCCTCAATTTTCAAATCGCGCTGAAAATGCAGCAGCGTATCGAAAGACGGCATGAGGCCACCGGTAAAGAAATAGCGCCCCATCCAGTTGTCGTCGCCAGCCGTTTCAAATGGATACAGCCACTGGGCGTGGCAAAAAATGTGCACGAAGAGCTTGCCGCCGGGCTTGAGCCAGCTCGAAATGCGCCCGAGCAGCGTTTGGTAATTGCGCATGTGTTCAAACATCTCCACCGACACCACGCGGTCAAAGCGCGTATCAATGTCGAAATGATTGACGTCTTGGGTGATCACTGTGACGTTATTCAGACCGCGTGCGGCAGCGCGCGCCACGATAAATTCGCGCTGCGGCTTTGAGTTTGAAAGCGCCGTAATCCTTGAGCGCGGAAACTTCTCGGCCATCCACAGCGTGAGCGAGCCCCAGCCGCAGCCCAATTCTAGAATCTCCTGACCATCGATTAGTTCAGCGCGCTCGTTGTACAGCGAGAGCATCGCTTCTTCGGCCACATCGAGAGATTCTGACCCGGTTGCGTAATAACAGCTTGAGTATTTAAGTCGCGCGCCTAAGCAGCGCTCAAAGAAGCCCGGCGGCAGTTCGTAGTGCTGCTGATTGGCCGCATCGGTGTGGATGGCGACCGGTGAGGACTTGAGCTCAGCGAGGCGGCGTCGATATTGCGCGTCGGCGGCTTCGATGGAGGCGCCCTGTTCGTCGCGCAAGCGCGCGGCACTCAGGCGACGAATTCCCGCACGCGTCAAAACATCCGGGATCAAGCCCCGCTCACACCAGTCGATCAAACTCATTGTTTAACTCAGTTTCTTAAGAAGGTTTCGCTTCGACTAGCGTATGTCGCCGCCGCTTTGGAAACCATGGAAACAGCGCGTTGGTACAGCGCTGGTAGTCGCGATAGTCCTCGCCGCGCGAACGCAGCGCCTGGCTCTCGCACGCCGGAATTCCGGTAATACGATACAAAAATACCAGCATGGCAAGCGGCCCAAGCAGAGCCAGCCACATTGACTCAAAGCCAATCGCGAGCAATGCATAGGTCACCCAGTGCAGCAGTTCGAAAAAGTAGTTCGGATGGCGCGAATAGTGCCAAAAACCCTGGCGGCAGCTTACCTTGCGCAAGCTGGGGGTGACGCGATGACTCGCCAACTGGAAATCGCTGATTGATTCACCGACCAACGCAATGGTCCACACAAGCAGCGCGAGAATCGTCCAGACAGTCGGCTCAACGGTGCGATTTTGTGCAGCAGCCCACAGAGGAAGCGCAAAGACCAGCGCGGCGAGCGCGCGAATTTGGAAAAGCACGAAAAAATTTTGATTGGCGCGCGCGCCCCAGCGCTCGCGCAAAAACCGATAGCGACCGTCTTCGCCTTCGTAGAGCACGCGCACCAGCAAGTGCATCGCGAGGCGCGTCGCCCAGATGCCGGCGAGCATACCGACCAGCAGGCGCGACATCATCGAGCCCTGACTTGCGAGGCCAAAATACAGCGCACTCAGGCCCAGGCCCATCGCCCACATGACATCGGCGACTCCAGCGTTCGCCGTTTTCACTTGAATCACCCATGCAATGGTCATCCAGATGACCAGCGCTAAGTAAGTCCAAACAAAAATTTCCAACATGGATTGGCTGTACCTGTGGCTTGAGTGGGATTCTCAAAGCCACGGGCAATTTATTCCGGCAGCTTTGTATCTCTATGGTTTGACAATAGGAGTAACGACGGCGTGACCACGCCCCAAGCGATCGCTAACAGGGCGATCACTACCGGTAACGATTCACCAAACACCACCGCGCCCCAGGCACGCCCGGCAATCCAATACGCAAGAGGGCCACCAATGGCACCAAACGCGATTTGCAAAGGCAATCGGCCTTTCATCCACGCCATCGAATGATTCAGCGTAAGCGCAAAACCGACCCACATACTCAAGATCCAAAGCGGGGCCAGATACACGCTAGGAACCGGGCTTGCATAAATCAGCACACCCGACCACGCGAATGCAGAATCCACCAGCGCACCAACCACAACTGCCGCCACGATCAGCTTGAGGTCATCGCGGTGATTGGCGCGGAGCGCAAAATGCAGCGCGCAAAATACCGCGACACCCAGCGGGCCGAGCCACCACCTGGAATTCGCGGCGCCCCACACGCTCAAAATCCAGATCAGCTGGAATCCGAGCAAGTTTGCGAGATTGCGCATCTTAAAGAGCCGGCAAAATTTCAGCGCGACGATTGTTGGGCTTGACCAACAGCATTTGCGCGTTGGAAATCGAACGCTCGAGAAAGCCGCCTTCGCAATAGCAAAGGTAGTAGTCCCACATCCGAATAAAGCGCTCAGGGTAGCCGAGCGCGCGCACGCGCCCGAGATTGGCTTGAAAGCGCTCACGCCAAGCTTTGAGCGTTAACGCGTAGCTTGGACCGATATCTTCGAGATGGAACAAGCGCATATCCGTTGCGCGCGCGGCCGATCCAACCATGGCGCTCACCGACGGAATAAAGCTGCCGGGAAAAATATAGCGCTTGATGAAATCGACGCTTTTCAAGGCGTTTTGATAACGGTGATCCTCAATGGTGATCGCTTGCAGCAACATCATCCCGGAGCTTTTGAGCAACTGCGAACACTTCGCAAAATACGTGTCTAAAAAATGATGACCAACCGCTTCGATCATCTCGATGGACACCAGCTTGTCGTACTGGCCGTCGAGTTCGCGATAGTCTTTTAGCAACACCGTGATGCGATCTTGCAAGCCGCGCTGCGCAATGCGTTTGTTGGCTAAATCGAACTGCTCTTGCGAGATCGTGGTGGTGGTCACTCGCGCGCCATAGTGGGTGGCTGCGTGCATTGCGAAACCGCCCCAGCCGGTACCAATTTCAAGCACGTGGTCATCTGGTCCTAAATTTAACTTGCGACAGATCCGGTCGAGCTTGTTAACAGCTGCCGTTGCGAGCGTGTCCCCGGCGTCGGAGTACACCGCCGAGGAATACATCATCGTTTCGTCGAGAAATAGCTCGAATAGATCGTTGCCGAGATCGTAATGCGCCGCGATATTTTTCTTTGAGCCACTCTTGGTATTGCGGTTTACCCAATGGAATAGCTTCAAAAACGGTTCCGCAAAACGCGCGGTGCCGCGCTCAAGCTGGTCCATGATGTCGCGATTGCGCACAAACATTTGCACGAGGGTGGTCAGGCTGGAGGCTCGCCAATGCCCTTCCATATAGCTTTCACCTGCGCCCACGGTGCCGCCAAACGTGGCCATCCGCCATAGATCCGGATTGAATACCTCGATCGTGCATTTAAGCTCAGCCTCAGGATCACCCACGCTCAACTGCTCCGCGCCGTCGATCACGCTTAAGGCGCAGCCGTTAAATGCGCTCACGCGTTTAAGCAATTGCCCACGGCACCAAAGATTAAATCCGCTGGTCGGCGCGCGAGCGATGACGGTGCTTAAGTCGAGCGTTTGCTCGGATGGTCGTAGACCGGATTGCGTTTGAGCCATAGCTTCAGTGCCTGATAGTGAATGCCGAAGACCACTTTGAGAGTCATCAGCGGATAGCGTACTAGCACTCGATTGAGTGCGCTTACTGACAACCCTATGCGCTGCATTTTGAGGGTTGCGTCAAATTGCAGTTGATTGTCTTTAAACAATTCCATGTGCGCGAGCAGCGACTCGCCCGGTTCGGTGAAACGCCAGCGGTAATCAAGCGCCATCGGCATAAACGGCGACACATGAAAGGCTTTTGGAAACTCAAAGCTCAGCGCATGCGCTGAGCGTTCACTGTCAGCGACCGGCAACACATAGGCGTGGCGCTCTTTCCAGGGCGTGTTGGTGATCTCAGCGACAATCACCTCGAGCGCGCCGCTTAAGCTGTAGCAGTAATAGAACACCACCGGATTGAAGCTGTAGCCGAAATAGCGCAGGTGCGCGAGCAGGCGCACCGCACCTTGCGGGCGTTGACCTGTGCGTTCCTGAACCAAGTTCAACAGCGCAGATTTAAGATCGAGCGCTGGATCGCCCAAAAAATCGGCGCGCCGAAACTGCGCGAAGTTGCGCTTGCCGATGCTCCAAAAGCGCGCGCCAGCGAACACCCGATCGAGTTCATCTAAATCCAGGCTCAGCATGAATAATTTGTACGAAAAATCGTGCACGCGCGGTAGCACCCGCCGATGGCGAATAAAGCCTGTGTAAATTGCTGAGTGCAGGGCAGCTACCACTGCACGCCCAGGCTTGCGCAGACCTTCAACGCACTTTGCACGCCATCTTCGTGAAAACCCCAGCCCCAATACGCGCCGCAAAAGTGGGTGCGATTGACGCCGGAAACATCCGCCCAACACGCTTGCGCCTGCACTGATTCACGCGAATAAATGGGATGTTCGTAAACCAGACGCTTGAGCACTTTGGCCGGATCAATGAGCTCTGAGCGGTTTAGCGTGACGCAAAACGGCTCGGGGCTCTCAATGGATTGCAGGATATTCATGTTGTAGGTCAACGTGCACTGCTCGGGTCGGTCTTTTGGCAGCAGCGCATTCCATGCCGCCCAAGCGCGCGGATTGGTGGGCAGCAAACGTCGATCGGTGTGCAGCACCACGTCGTTGCGCTGGAATCGCATCGCACCGAGCACGCGCTGCTCGGCACCGCTTGGGTCGGTGAGCAGCGCCAAGGCTTGATCAGAATGGCAGGCAAAAACCACCTCATCAAAGCGCTGCGTGAGGCCGTCCGGCAATCGGACATCCACACCGGCAGAACTGCGCTGCACCTGGGCCACGCGGGTGTTGGTCAAGGTACTAAATCGGGCCGTGCGCATCATTGCAGCGACATAGCTCGACGAGCCGCCCTGCACCACTTCCCACTGCGGGCGATTGCGGACGCCGAGCATGCGGTGGTTGTGCATGAATTGCACCAGGTAGCGCGCCGGAAACTCGAGCATTTGCGCTGGCGGTGCCGACCACAGTGCCGAGCCCATCGGGATCAAATGTTGCTCAATGAACGTTTGGCTGTAGCGGTGTTCGCTCAAATACTCGCCCAGCGTCGGGCCGGGGTTGGTTGAGGCAAGCAAGCTGGGCGATTCGCGATAAAAGCGCAGGATGTCGTAGACCATGCGCAAAAAGCGCGGGCTGAAAGCGTTGCGGCGCTGCACGAATAAGCGATCGATATCGGTCGCGTTGTATTCAAGCCCAGTGCGCTGGTCGCTGACCCCAAAACTCATCTCAGTGGGCTGGGTGCGCACGCCGAGTGAGTCGAGCAAGCGATAAAAGCCGACGTAGTTGTGCTTGTTGCACACGATAAAGCCGGTGTCGATGCGGTAGTTTTTGTCGCCTTGGCTGACCTCGTGGGTTTGCGTGTGCCCGCCTAGGTAGGCGTTGGCTTCAAACACCACCACCTCATGCAGGCGACTCAGCAAATAGGCCGTGGTGAGTCCAGAAACCCCAGCCCCGATGACAGCAATACGCATGCGCGTCCCTTAAGCAATAGAAGCGCCGTACTCTAGCGAGTCATTTGTGATGCCGACTGCAACAGACCCGGCATCTGTCTTAATAGCCTGTGACCAACCCGAGCGCCTTTTTGTAAAAGCGCCGAGCGTTCAATTATCCGCGCTTAATTGCCGCGTTCGCTGGAAACCGTTTCAGCTGAAACCGGGATCAGCGCAGCGCTTTTGGCAGGCGCTGGCGGTGCAATAGCATCCTGCTTGCTGTTAGCAACCGGGGTGCTGATGGGCAATGAGGCCGTCGTTGCGCTTAAGCCGGTGCTGGTGGTTGCATTCACAGCGACTGCTGGGTCCGGCGAAGTGGCAGCCTCCCCTTCTGGTTTTGCGGCCCCGCCGGCGATGCGGATGCCTTGCGCGGCCATCCAATCTTTGAAGCTGGCCTGGTTTTTATTCTTGGCATCGATATTGAACCGATAGTCCATATTGTCGTTTGCAGCGCGATCATTCTGCAGCGCGTCTGGATTGATCGGCGGTATAGCCGCGACCGGTGCGGTGCTCAAGTCTGGAGCGACCAGCGCAGTGGCCGGTAACGCGGCGGGTGCGAAGCCAGAATCAACGCTGCTGACAGGCGTCGGTGCGGCAGCGGCTTCAGGAACTGCGGTGGTATTTGAAGCCGCGGCTGGAAGTGGCGCTTGCGTCAAAGTTGGATCTTGCGCGTGGGCACAGCTGCACAATGCCAGTACTGAAAGCCCGAGAAGTAGTTGTCGCATAACGATAAACGCCTCACAAAAAAGTGTCGAGAGGCTAGCATTTATTTGCTGCTTTTGAGAAATCTAAGAAATAAAGACCGTTTGGTCCAAGAATAACGACCGTCAATAAAAAACCCGGCACATGGCCGGGTTTTCTCAAGAACGGCCCGAGAAGGCGCCGCTAGCCCAAAGGCTTACTTGTTTTCGATGACCAACTCCGTGCGACGGTTCTTCGCGCGGCCTTCTGACGTCTCGTTGGTGTCGATTGGGTTGGCTTCGCCGTATCCTTTCGGTCCAAGACGATCGGCAGCAATGCCGTTGCTCGACAGATAGTCATAGACCACTTTGGCGCGACGATCAGACAAGCCAAGGTTGTAGCCATCGGTGCCGACTGAGTCGGTATGGCCGCCAACCTGGACGCGGATGTCTGGGTAGGCTTTCAACACTTCAACGGCTTTGTCGAGAATCTCGATCGATTCTGGCAACAGGCGGTCTTTGTCGAACTCGAAGTTGACGCCGCGCAGGTCGATAGCGACTTGAACTGGGCAACCGTCCGGACCCACAGCCTGACCGGCTTGCGAATCTGGGCACTTGTCGTCCATGTTCTTGACGCCGTCACGGTCGCCGTCATCATCAACTGCCGGTGCTGGCTCAGACATCGGCTCTTCCATCGGCTCAGGTGCCGGTCCGGAACGCGCGGCACCCAGTGCGATGGCAATGCCTACGCTTGCTGTGAAGTCAGAAAAATCTTCTTGATTCTTCACGGACTGGTCGTCCATGTCATAGCGATAGCCGACTTCACCACGGAAGGTGATGCGATCGTTGATCGATTTGCCGATACCAAGGCCTAGGTTCAACATGCCATCGGAGCCCGACTGGCCGGTATATACGCCACGCGTGCAAAACGTGCGCACGGGCAGGCCTAAGCAACCGCCGGAACCGGCGTTGTGCTGAATCAAACCGCCGCCAAAGGCGATGAACGGACGAAAGCCTTCACCCAGCTCGCCGAAGTGGTAGCGCGCCATCAAGCCGGTGGAAAGGGTTTCAAACTCGCCCGGAAAGGCGTCTTGGTCGAGATTGCTGTGTTTAACTTCAAGATCCAAGCTCAAATTAGGCGAGAGGAATTTTCCGAAGCCCAGGCCAAAGAGTGCGCCGTTGTCGGTGTCGCGGCCAGAATCGGCGAATAGGAAACCAACGGATGGCGCGATGTAAAAGCGGTCATCGTAGTCTTGTGCTTGGACAGCAGACGCGCCCAGCAGGCCAAGCGCTAATGCGGAACACAGTGTTTTACGGATCATGATGTCTCCTTAAATTTATACAGATGAAACTGGTTAAAGTTCGGCTGATTACCCGGAGAGCGTGCCGGTTAATTTGTGAAAAAGCCGTTCAATTCTCGTTAACAAGTGAATCAATTGCAACTAGTTCTCGCTTGAACGCGACGGCACCCGCATTTTTGTGGACTTCTCGCCGCGTCCAACCTTCACGCTATCGTGCAAAAAGCGCCATCAAATCGTCAACGGCTGTATTTTCCAGTGTGTCTTGCGAGGCAAATATCGCTTGAATTTGCTCAGCGCGGCGCCGGTCAAACTCGGCGCTGACCGCGGAGACGAACTTTTCTACGAGCACCGGGATTCCCTCAGCGCGACGCTTGCGATGGCCGATCGGGAAGTGCACTTCGATGCGATCCGTACTGGAGCCATCTTTGAAAGTGATCTGGATGGCGTTGCCGATGTAGCGCTTGTCAGGGTCGAAATAGTCCTTCGTGTACTGCGGGTTTTCACGCACTTCCATGACTGCGCGCAGCGCATCCACGCGCGGGTCGTTGGCGACTTTGTCTTCATAGTCTGAGGCACCCAAGCGCCCGAACAGGAGTGGAATTGCAACCATATATTGGAGGCAATGATCGCGGTCAGCCGGATTTGCGAGCGGCCCGGTTTTATCGATGATGCGCGCACCAGCTTCTTGGGTTTCGATCGAAATCTTAGCGATCTGATCGATCCTGTCGCGCACCTGCGGGTGCAGCGTCATCGCGCATTCCACCGCGGTCTGCGCATGGAACTCGGCCGGAAAACTGATCTTAAACAGCACGTTTTCCATCACATAGCTGCCAAAGCCGCGCTGGAATTTAAATGGCTGGCCCTTGAACAGCACGTCGTAGAAACCCCAGGTTTTCGCGCTCAGCGCCGACGGGTAGCCCATCTCGCCTTTGACTGCGTTGAGCGCATGCAGCACCGCTCGCCGACAGGCATCGCCCGCCGCCCAGCTCTTGCGTGAGCCGGTATTCGGCGCGTGTCGATAAGTGCGCAGTGCGCCGCCATCAATCCAAGAATGCGAAACCGCGTTGACGACGTCGTCATTGCTGCCACCCAACATGGCGGTAACCACCGCAGTGGACGCCAAACGCACCAAAATGACGTGATCAAGCCCCACTTTATTGAACGAATTCTCAAGCGCGTAACATCCTTGGATTTCGTGGGCTTTGATCATCGCGGTGAGCACATCTTTGACGCGCAGCGGGGCTTTTCCAGCGCGCCGGTTGTTGCGACTAAGATAATCGGCAACGGCCAAAATAGCGCCGAGATTGTCCGATGGATGGCCCCATTCAGCTGCAAGCCAGGTGTCGTTGAAATCAAGCCAGCGAACCTGCGCGCCAATGTTGAACGCGGCTTGCACTGGATCGAGCTCAAATGCAGTTGCGGGAACTCGCGCGCCACCGGCAAACGTGGCCCCTGGGACAACCGGGCCGAGCATCTTCACGCACTCTGGAAAGCGCATGGCCAGCAGCGCGCAGCTTAGTGAATCCATTAGGCAATAGCGCGCGGTTGCGTAGGCTTCGGCCGATTCGATCGTGAAGTGGCTGACGTAATTAGCCACATCGACCATCACTTGGTCTGGGGCGGGGCGCGTGGCGGAACGAATATCGTGCGAACTCATGAGGGACATCACATGTATTTTTGGCGGGCGACGATTCTACGAAAGATTCGCGTTGAACTGGTTTGACTTGCACGCCCGGCGCGGCTACTGTTCGCGTCCCCTGCCGGGGTGGCGGAATTGGTAGACGCACTAGTTTCAGGTACTAGCGGGGCAACCCGTGGAGGTTCGAGTCCTCTTCTCGGCACCATTTTTTGATCGTTGCAGCCTCTAAGCTGCACCGCATCAGCGGGTGGTTTTTGCGCACATCCGATCCAGCAATGCGCCGCAGGTCGGCGCGTTTGCTAGCGCATCCACAGCCGCATAAACGCTGTCAGCATCAATCCCCTCGGCTTGCGCGTTTTTGTAGAACTTCGCTAGGTGCTGAGAGTTGCTGAGCGGATTTTTCGGCGAACCTAATACATGCTCGATGGCCAGCTCAAAGCGCGCACCGCTGCGCAGTTCGACAACCAGGCGCTGCGGCGAGAGGGCGTTCACGTCCGGATTTTGGTCGCGCACAACGCTAATGCGCTCGGCGAGCTGCAGGGTTGCCCGGTCGTTTAGGCTTGAGGCTGCGAAATCGTCAATTTCGACGTAGCCGCTAAGCAGGCAGCGCGCGGCCACAAACGGAAAACACAGTTTGGCGTAGTTGGCTGACATGTGAGGTACTACCGGCCGATCGACCAGCTGGCAGATCAGCGGAGGCGCAAACAGAGTCACTTGCGCGATCTCGCGCCAATCAAGGCGATGCTGCTGGTTAAGGCGCTGCAGCGCATCAATGCCGCCATGCGTGGCGCGACCTGACGGGTAGGGTTTATGGCTCACCTGCTCGATTCGCCAATCCCGCCCAAAGGCTTCTGCCAATCCGGATAGTTCGGTGTCGCTTTCAAAGAGTTTAAAGTAGCCGAATTCGCCTTCGAGCGCGTCGTGGGGGCCGCGCAGGCCGGCGGCCGCGAGATCCGCTGAGACCAGCGCGTTGCGCGCATTAAACGCAATTTGCATCGGCAGCAGCGGCACGCCTTCCAGGTGCGCCTGCATAGTGCCGCTGAGCTGCCCTAAACACACCCCCAACGCGTTGCGGATTTGTCCCGCATCGGCTCCCCGCAAGCGCATCAACGCGGCTGTCGCACCAAGCGCGCCGCACTGCGCAGGCCTGAAAAATTTAAGCCGCGAGCGCGCCGCCATGCCCAATGTCGCGGCAACATCCACGCCCAGCACAACGCTGAGCAGCAGCGCTTGCCCGCTAACGCGCCGATCGCGCTCAGCATGGGCGAGCAGCGCGGCCAAAATCACCGCCATCGGGTGCACGACGGCCGATTCATGAACGCAGTCGAACTCTTGGTTGTGGATTTGATAGGCATTAACCATTGCCGCATGCGCCGCCGGCAGCGCCTCACCAGTGACCCAAACCCGCGCATCAGAACCGACCCCGAAGCCCTGCACGCAGCCAAGCAGCTCATCGCGAAACGCGCCACGGCGACCCGCGATCGCCACACCTAACGAATCCAGAATAAAGACCTGCGCTTTGCGCACCGTGGACGAGGGCAGCTGCGCGAACGGCGTTTGCGCGACGTGCTCGCACAGAGCGGCAGTGAAGCTCACGGCTGGCTTTTCACTTTGCCCAATGCAATGGTTAGATCTTCGAGCGCCGGTGATTCAAGGCACGCCCAGATCAACTCGTGGCGGGCGCGTTCGGGCACTGCGGCGTGCGCGAGTAGGTGCAGCGCTTTGAGCTTCAACGCGCGCTCATCGAGCGGATTTTCAGGGTCGCCGAGCGCGTCGTGCACGGTGTGCGTCAAGTGCATGCCGTGCTGCTGCTCAAGGGTCACTTTGGCTGCGAAGTGCTGCGGGTAATTGCGCGTGAAGTCAGGCCCTTCGCTGACCACGATGCGCTCGCGCAGCACACGCACATACGGCGAGCTTAGGTATGGTTCGCGATAGTGCTCAAGCTTCGGCGCGCCGTGCAGCAAGGTCAATGCGACGGCATGTTGAATCGAAAACTTCGCCTGCGCTTCGCTTAAGGGGTGCACGCGATCGCAAAACTTGAGCGCGTCGGCATAGGTCTCAACGCGCACTTTGACGATCGGCCCCGGATCAGCTAACGGATTGTTTAATTTAAGTTTTTCAAGCTGCTGGCGCAGCGCAAGCGCCGCATCAATTGCCGGGTGCGCATGGCGACAAGCCGGCCACGGCTTAAACGAACACGCGTGGATCAGCCAGCCGCTTTCTTCACACGCAACTTGGCTTGCATCAGCGTCCGGTGCGGTGGCGTTGAAAAGTCCAAGCGGCCCCTCAAGGATTTCACGCGGGCCGCTAAAACCCATCTCGGCCAAAACCGCCGCCTCGCAACCGCTGCGCGCTGCCGCTGCGTTGTGCAGGGATTTGCTCATGACGTCTTCCAGACGCAGCTGCCACAGGCCGCCCGTGCGCGTGCCGGCGTTGCCGAGCGCATCGGCACACTGCGCCGCATTCAAACCCAATAGGCTGGCCACCGCCGCCGCCGCGCCGAATGCACCGGCGCTGGAGGTCGTGTGAAAAAAACGATAGTGCGACGGCCCAAGCGCGCGGCCCACGCGAATGGTGGCCTCATAGCCGCGCACGATGGCGATCAGTAATTCGCGATACGTAGCACCGCGACTTTGCGCAAACGCCAACGCCGCCGGGATCACGATCGGGCCCGGATGCAACACCGAGCTGCGATGCACATCGTCCATTTCCAGCACATTACCGAGTGCGCCATTGGTGAATGCGGCGATCAGCGGCTCTCGCGAATCCGCGCCGATCACGCTGGCAGCACCGGGGGCTTGCTGCGCGGCAAAGCGCTGCATGATTTGCGCGGATTCGCAGGGCAGTGCACCAGCAGCGCACGCGCACCAGTCGAGCAGATGACGCCGCGCGCGATCAAGCGTTTGCTGGTCAGGTTCGCGCGCGAGAATTTCAATCAATTTTTCGGTCAAGGTTGGCATCGCGGCATTGTAGAGTGCCGCTCGTGCGCTCCCTCACCGATGATCAGTTTTATGCACTCCTGCGGCCGGGGCTGGAGGTCTTCTGCGCGGGTTGCGCTGGCGAGTCGAGCGTGTTCCTCGAGTGGCTTACCGCCAATCCGGCGTGCGCGCGCGGCGTGCGCTTTACCGGGGTGTGGATTCCGGGCGTCAATCGCTTTGATTTCAGCGCGCTCGATCCCAGCACGCGCATGCGGGGGCTGTTTTTGAGCGCCGATTTTGCGGCTGCTTTTGCGCGCGATCAGTTCGATTTTTTGCATCTGCCCTACAGCGCAATGTATGCGTGGCTCAAAACCCAGCGCTTTGACCTAGCCATGGTCCAAACCGGTGCACTGGATGTGCAAGGCAACTTCCCGCTCGCACTAGCGGCTGATTTCTCAAGCGCCGCGTTGATCAACGCACGCCAGGTGCTGCTGCACGCCAACCCAGCGCTGCCAGCAACCAACGGCCCATTCGTGCCGCGCGAGCGCGCTGATTGGGTCGTCGAGGGCGAACGCGCGCCGATTGAGTTTGATTCAGGCCCCGTGTCCAAAGACGCGCAGCAAGCGGCAGCCCACGTCGCCACGCTGATCGAAGACGGCAGCACGCTGCAATTTGGCCTTGGCAAAATGCAGGCAGCGCTGTGCGAGACTTTGTCTGGGCGTCGCGATTTGCGCGTGCATTCGGGCATGGTGTCCACACCCCTGCTCAAGCTGCTGGACAGCGGTCAAATCGCCAAGCCGGATCGCTTCAAACCGCCGATCGTGACCGGCGTTGGGCTCGGCAATGCGGCGCTTTACGAGCGTTTGGCGCACGCTGAACTGGTGCGCTTCGCGCAGGTCGGCTACACCCACGACATCGCTACTCTCAAGCAAATTCAGCGCTTCGTATCGGTTAACTCGGTTTTGGAAGTAGACCTTTTCGGGCAAGCCAACGGCGAATATCTGAACGGCGCACTGGTTTCTGGCGCGGGCGGGATGCTGGATTTTGTGCGCGGCGCGCGCGCTGCGGCCAACGGTCGCTCCGTGCTCGCGCTCACCGCCACAGCCGCAGGCGGGACGCGTTCGCGGATCGTCGTGCAGCTCAAAATGCCCGCCACCGTCAGCCGAGCGGATGTGGATTGGGTTGCCACCGAATTTGGGCTGGCGCAGCTGCGTGATCTAGACAGCGACGCGCGCGCACATGCGCTGATCGAACTCGCCGCTCCAGCGTTTCGGGACGAATTGCGCAGAGGCTGGTCCCAGCTGCGGCGAGTGCTGCGGGGGATTGCATGAGCAGTCATCGCACCAGCCGCTATGCCGAAATCGCGGCGATCTTGACCCGCGACATCCAAGCCGGCACCTATCCACTCGGCAGCCAGTTGCCGACCGAAAACGAGCTCTGCGAGCGTTTTGAGGTAAGCCGCTACACCGCCCGCGAAGCGCTGCGAAAATTGCTCAGTGAGGGCTTGATTTCGCGTCGCCAAGGTTCGGGCTCGATCGTTCGTGCCACGCATTCGCGGGTCAATTACAACCAGTTCGTCAATTCCATTGATGATTTACTGCAATACGGCAACGCCACGCGCTTTCGCTTGAAGAATGTTCGGCAACTGCGCGCGGGCCTGCAAGAGGCAGCATTCCTCAAGATTGCGCCGGGCACGCCGTGTTTGCGCCTGCACGGCCTGCGCCTGCAGCGCCAAAGCAACCAGCTGATTTGCCTTACAGACGTCTATCGGCTGGTTGAATCACCCGGCGCGCCGCCGCCGTCCTTGATCGACGCCCTTGGACAGTTGGTCCGCGACTTGGATTTAAAGCGCTTGGCCAAAGTGGACCAGGAGATCTCAGCGATCGCGCTTGATCCAGCGCTCGCAAGCGAGCTCAACTTAGTCTCTGGGCAGCCTTGTTTGCGCATCCTTAGGCGCTACTTTGATAACAAAGGCCGGGTGATTGCCGCTGCGCTCAGCGTGCATCCGGATGCCGCGTTCAGCTATGCAACGGTGCTCGAACGTGCTCGCCACTGAGCTCAGCGATGGGTTTATCCGCGTGCGCTTTCGATTGCAGCGGCGCTCAAGTGCGGCGCAAACGCGTGCGCCAAAAAACCAGCTTCAGGCGTCAACGTTCTCACGTCTAAGTTCGCTTGTAGAATCGCGAAAATTTTTTTGGCCCGTTTCAATCTCAAGGATCTTCCATGCTCGATCAAACCTGGTTCTCAGAGCCGCACGCCCCAGCTGGCTCAGCGATTTCGTTTCGGATCAAACAACTTTTGCATACCGAACAATCCGACTTTCAAAAGATCGACATTTACGAGACCCACGATTGGGGAAACCTGATGGTCATCGATGATTGCGTGATGCTGACCACGCGCGACAATTTTTTGTATCACGAAATGATGGCGCACCCTGCGCTGTATGTGCACGCGCACGCCAAACGCGTGGTGATCATTGGCGGCGGTGACTGCGGCACGCTCAGAGAAGTTCTGAAGCACGAAGAGGTCGAAGAGGCCATTCAAGTGGAAATCGACGAGCGCGTGACGCGCTTAGCGGAGATCTATTTTCCCGAGCTGTGTTCGTCGAACAACGACCCGCGCGCGAAACTCAAATTTATCGACGGCATCAAGTTCATGGCGCAGGCCGAGCCCGAAAGCTTCGACGTGGTGATCGTTGATTCAACCGATCCGATTGGCCCCGCCGAGGGCTTGTTCAATCAGGCGTTTTATCAGTCGTGTTTGCGCGCGCTCAAAGTGGGCGGCATCCTGGTGCAACAGTCCGAATCGCCGATTGCGCATATGTACATTCTTGCGCCGATGCGCGCATCGATGAAGGGCGCTGGATTTGCTGCCGTGCGCACGCTGCTGTTTCCGCAACCCGCTTATCCCACGGGCTGGTGGAGCTGCACCATGGCGCGCAAGGGCGCGGATCTCTCGACCTTTCGCGAGCGCGGCGCGGCTAATAAATCGTTCGCAACGCGCTATTACAACGCGGACATCCACAAAGCTTCGATGGCCCTGCCAGAGTTTGTCCGCGAGGCGTTTGGCGAGTAGCTTTCTTAAACCTAAACCACCTTTCATTTCAAATCAGGCTAAAAATCATGAAGTTATTGCAAATGTTCGGTGGTGTTGCATTGGCATGTTTGGTGGGCTTTGCACATGCCGCAGAGACCGCGGGCGCGGACGCTCAGTTAGTCGAACTGGTCGACGCACAAAAAACGCTTCGCGCGGAGATCGAATCAGGTAGTAAAAAGCTCGGCCGTGAGCAGCGCGAGCAAGTGCTCAAAGCGCAGGACGAACTCTTCAAAATTCACGCAGCCAATCCTGACGATGCCCAGATCAGTGAAAAGACCTGGACCCAAATTGCGGGCATCAACCAGCGCATTAGCGATGCAATCACGGCCTCCGCGAAAGGCGATGAGCGGATTGTGTGCAAACGCTTCCGCCCCACCGGGTCCAATCGCTCCCAGTCAAAGTGCCATTCTGTGGCGCAGTGGCGGGATATGCAGCTAGACCAAGCAGAGATGTCGCGCATGTCGCGCCAAAGCTCGCAAGCTCAGCCACCGCGCGGCGGTTAACCGCGTTGCGCATCGTCACGCTGAACTTAAACGGCATTCGCTCGGCCGGGGCGAAAGGCTTTTTTCAGTGGGCCGCTTCGACGAAAGCCGATGTGGTGTGTTTGCAAGAAGTACGCGCACAAACCGAGCACGTGGCGGACGCGGCGTTCGCATTGCAGGGGTATCGCTCGTACTTTCATTTGAGCAAGGTTAAAAAAGCCTACTCGGGCGTGTCGGTGTACTCACGCCACACGCCCGATCGGGTCGTTGAAGGCTTCGGCTTCGGTAACATTGACGCCGAAGGGCGCTACTTGCAGCTCGATTTCGGCGCGCTCAGTGTGGCCTCGGTTTACCTGCCGTCAGGATCATCGGGGCCCGAGCGCCAAGCGGTCAAAAATACCTTGCTCGAGGCGCTGAACGGCTGGCTTGACGCCAAGCGCAACGACGGCCGCCAGCATATTCTGTGTGGCGATTTCAACATTGCGCATCGCAATGTGGACATCAAAAACTGGCGCGGCAATCAGAAGAATTCGGGGTTTCTGCCGCACGAGCGCGCATGGATTGAGTCGCAGTTGCAGGCAGGCTGGGTTGATACTCACCGTGTACTCGCAGGCGCTGACACCGAGACCTACACGTGGTGGTCGAATCGGGGCCAGGCGTATGCCAAAAACGTCGGCTGGCGGATTGATTTTCAGCTCGCCTCGCCCGGCCTGCGCGCGCATCTCAAGCACGCCACCGTGTACATGACTGAGCGCTTTTCTGACCATGCACCGCTGATCGTCGATTACTTGCCAAGCTTCAAGGCGCTGCGTGCGGGATTGCCTCAGGCTTTAACCTAGAAACCTCAGTTGACCGCTTTCGAGCGCCGTAGCTTTGATGATTCTTGAAGCATTTCTGCCACTTTACCCATTCACCCGGTGGGTGAGTCCGCTTCGAGGCAGATTGCACGGTTCTGGCTGCGCATGGCTTCGTTGCAACTCGTTGGAATGGAACAACCATTGCGCCTCATCGCGCCTTGCGCTGCACACCAATAACCGCACACTCCGCCCCGGCCAACTGAGGTTTCTAGGTTAAAGGAATTTGGCGTGAAAAGATGCAATTGTTACAGTAGGGCATGGCCGACTTCACGCTGCGCGGAATCCCAGACGATTTGGTCTTTCAGATCAAAGAATTCGCGCGTGATCACGGGATCAGTTTGAACCAAGCGCTGTTGGATATTTTGCGCCGTGGAATACGCCCGGACAGTCAGCAAAATCGGCCTTTAGGCGAGTATCAAGACCCACAGGATATCGCTGGCCTGGGCGGTACCTGGAACGGCGATGAGATGCAGGCGTTTCGAGCAGCGATCGCTGCAATGGAGAAAATCAAGTGAGACTTGTCTTAGCTTCAATCACGCTGGCTTTCTCCAGCACCTGGGCATGCGCGCAGTCCCCGCGCGCCCTGGAGTTGCCGCTTGCGATTCCGATAATCGGTGATTCGTGTGCCGGTCACGAGCAATACGATGACTCAACGATCGAGGGAGCTGCGGGCTATTCGAACTCAACCACGGACGGCGTGTATGCGATGGCCTTCAACGCGCGCGGTTCACAGGCCACGCGGATTACCGAGGTTTGCGTGTGTTGGACCAAAACCGCCTCTGCAACCAGCGTCGATCTGCCCTTCAACATCGTTGTTTACGAAGATGGCGGGCCCAACGGCTCGCCTGGAACGCTCATCGCGCAGCGTCCTGTTATAGCGCCAGCTGTGCCGGTTTTTGACGGCGCGGGCGCACGTTTTTACAAATACGATTTCAGCGCCAACCCAATTTTAGTGTCGCCTGGGCGCAGCTTTATCGGGGTCAAATGGGTGCCCTTTGATCATCGCGAGTTTTTTCTATGCGCCGATACCTCAATTGAAAACGCGCAGCAGCCGGCTTATTCCTCCGGCAATGGGGGCGCCAACTGGGAGTCGATGGCCAGCATTCGTCCGAACTTAAAAGCTTTTGGAATCCGCGCGCTACGACAAGGCTTTCAAGTGCGCTATGTGCCCGCCTTGGGACTGCTCGGGATGGCTGTGTTGCTCGTTGGAATTGCGCTTATTACGCTGAAGGTAGTGCGTCGATTGCATCTCCGCTAAACGACTTTTGGTGCGTGCAAACTCAAACGTCAGGCGCGTGCCGGTATACAACGCCTCAAGCGGAACCTGAGCCGAAACCACCAAATTGATCTGATTGTCGTAAAGCGTGTCAACCAAGCTAATGAGGCGCCGCGCTGCGTTCTCTCGGTCCGCATCGAGCTGCGGGACATCGGTCAAGATCAACGTGCTAAAGCGCCGCGCGAGTTCAAGATAATCGCTAGCACCGCGCGCGGTATCGCACAGCTCACGAAACGCCACTTTAAGCGTATCTGCGCCAATCGCCTGGGTTGCAAGTGCGCGTCCGTTCACGTCAAGGATCGTGCCGCTGACCACGCCCGCTGGACTCAAGCGCTGCAGCAGCTGGTCTATTTCAAGTTCGGCAGCGGCGTCGTTGGGCGTCAGATACACCTTCAGCTTTTGCAGCGCGCGTAGCCGAAAATCTTGCGCCGAGCGCAATTCAAACACCTTGCAACGCGTGTTCAGCAGCTCAATGGCGGGCAAGAACTTAGCGCGCTGCAGTCCATTTTTGTAGAGCTCGTTGGGGCTTGAGTTAGACGTTGCAACCAGCACCACGTTGCGTTCGAACAGAGCTTCGAGCAGGCGCGCGAGGATCATCGCATCGCCAATATCGTTGACAAAAAACTCGTCGAAACAAATCACCCGCGCCTGCTTGGCAAGCTTTAAGGCGACCAGCTCAAGCGGGTCCTCTTCGTTGCGAAAGTTGGTCAAGTCCTGGTGTACACGCTCCATAAATTGGTAAAAATGCACGCGCATTTTTTCGTTGAAAGGCAGCGTGGCATAGAACAAATCCATTAACCAGGTCTTGCCGCGACCCACGCCGCCGTGGATATATAGCCCCTTCACCGGTGCGCGCTCGCGCCCAAAGAGCTTGCCGAACCACGAGCTGCTCTCGTGGGTGGATTCAACCAGTTCCGCGTGCACTTGATCGAGTTCAACGACCGCGCCGGCTTGTGCCGGGTCGCTGAGCATGCCGGGCTGGCTGAGCGCCTGGCGATAGGCTTCGAGCGGCGTCGGGCCGCTCACAGCGAGCGCTTGACGCTGTTTTTGATCACCCCGCGCAAGTCCATTAGCTTGCGATGAAAAAAATGGCCTGCGTCCGGCATGCGCACCAGTTGCACTGGCGGCTGGACCTGCTCAGCCCAGCGAAAAACAGCCTCCGGGTGCACCACATCATCGGTATCCCCTTGCACCACCAGCCACGGGCACGCCGGTCTTTTGAGCTCTTGAAACCCGTAGCGTTCAACCGGCGGGGCTACCGAGATCAGCTGTTTGAGCTTCAATACCTGCGCGGCTCTGAGTGCTACAAATGACCCAAACGAGAATCCGGCCAACACCAGCTCATGGCCGGGGAGCACCTGTTGCACCCAATTTAGGACGGCGAATAAATCTTCTGTTTCGCCTACGCCGTCATCGAAGGCACCTTCCGACAAACCCACGCCGCGAAAATTAAAACGCACGGTCTTGATCTCGAGCTCACTCAACGAACGCTCGATCATCGTGACCACTTTGTTGTGCATCGTGCCGCCGTACTGCGGATGCGGGTGGCAAATCAGCGCGACCACCAACCGACTCGCGTCGCTCGGTGCGTGGCTCAAGACTTCGATAGCGCCGGTCGGGCCGGGCAGCAAAAAAGTGTGTGCGATGCTCGGAAAGGAGGCCGGAACATCGCGCGAGATCTCATCAGACATGGCGTTACTGCAAGATCGGGGCGGAGTTCAAGTCTAGCCCGATCAACAGCGGATCGTGGTCGGAGGATCGGTACGGATCAGGGGCAAACCAGTTTCTATCGTTGAGGTTATCGCGGCCAGATCCGTCGTACTCAAAGTTGCTCGGTTCGTCGGCATTTATGTGCCAAACCGCGTGGGCTTTAACTTGTCCGCTCAGCGACTCGCTGACCAAGGCGTGATCGAGACTGCCCGCCTCTCCCGAATACACGTAGCTGTATTCTGGCTCTAACGCGTAATCGCCTAAATTCAGATAGTTGGCATTTTTGAAGGTCGTCATCGGATCCTCCTGGGCGTATGCGTTAAAGTCACCAATCAAGAGAAAATCCCGGTCATCCAGGCCGCTTGGGTTCATCTGCAAGCCATCAAGCAGTGCGTCAGCCGCCTCGACTCGGCTTAAATTAAAGCATGCTTGACCGTCGTTTGAATCTTGATCACCCGGTCGCGTGGCTGCTGGACAGCCGCCTTTACTTTTGAAATGAACCACGACCAGCGTAAATTTCTCGCCACTCGAAATTTCCTCAAAAGCCTGCAACAGCGGTGGACGGCTGCCGCTGCTGAAGGGCCCGTTGACTTGCGCCATGCCCCCGCCGATGGGTTTGACTTTGTCGCGGCGGTAGACAATCGCGCTGGTGATTTGGTCTGAACCCACTTTGGCCGAGGCCACGCGCACGTAGTCGTACCGTGTATCGCGCACCTTTTGATTGAGGCCACGGGTCAGTTCAGCTAACGCCGATTCCTCGCCAAATCCATCATTTTCAATCTCCATTAGCCCGTAAATGTCGGCATTGAGGGCGGTCATCGCGCTGAGTGTCTTAGCTTTTTGGCGCTCAAAAGCTGCCAGAGTTTTGGCACCGCGTTCGGTGGGAAATCCCGAACCTAAGCCGTCACCGTTGAACAAGTTGAGCACATTAAAGCTGGCCACCTTCAAGCGCCCATCAATCAGCGGTGGCGTTGCCGGGCGCGGATTCGCACGGGTCAATGTGATCGGCTTTGCGCTTTGCACGCGGTAGCTCCCAAAGCGCTCGTCGACCACGCCTTCCAGCGCACTGATCTGATCGCCCGCGCGCAGCGGCATTTTGAGCTGAACCGGCCCGCCTAGATAACCAATTTCCTGCGGGTTCTCGAGCAGGCTCAAGTCATCAACGATGAACATGCGCTGCTTGTTTAGCATGGCCAAAGTCCGTGCCTCGGGGCCGGGTGCCGCGCTCTGTGTGGGGACGCTAAGCCGCGCCCCGAACGCAGCGCGGAGCGCACCGTAGCGTCCCAGTTCGTCATTTCCGGTGAGTGATAGCGGCGCGTCAATTCGTACGCGCATGCCTTCAAGAGCTTCCCAATTTTCCGGCGGCGCGCTTAGGATCAGCGACGGCGGCAGCGTGGTTTTTCCACAGCGCGCTGGAGTTGCGTCGGCTTGGATAGAGGTCAGCAAGCTTTCGCCAAAAGTGATTTCCTCGACCTTCCCGCTAATGGCCACTCGCTCGCCGAGTGCCAGCGCCTGAGCGCTTGGATAGCTAACGAAAAGGCCTTCTGAGGTTTTTGGGTCGGAATCACGCGCGTCGGACTCGGCTTCGATGAAAAACCCTGCGTAGCCGTTTGCATCGGCAAAATTGGCGCTGACCACGCCCCGGATCTGGGCGTTTTGGCCTTTTAATGCTGAAGTCGTCTCCGTGCCTTGCACGTCGCTGATTGATTTTGACACTGGTCCACACGAATCGGCCAAGGCGCCTGGAGACGGGTTCATATCTGAGCGGGTGGGCGCAGCACACCCACAGCTCAGCGCCGTCAACGAGGTAAGCAAAATTGCACAGAAATAGTTCAACGGAATGCCCACCAGCTATGTAGGGTGCGGATCATAGCGCAGGGCAATTGCGCGCCATCGATGCTCGGGGCCTAGGCGGGAAACGCTAGTCGCCGCCACCGCCGCCGCAGCCCCCACAGCCCGATCCACCGGAGTCGCTGGATGAGTCGCTTGAGCTACTGTCACTTGTCCCGGAATCATTGGCCGGGCGGCGTTCGAGATTGTAAGCAGCCAGTGGCGTAGCAACCAAAACCCCTGTACCAAAGAGTGCAACGCCTAAAGCTAGATCGCCGTGGCTTACTGCGCGCTTCAATACCTTGTGGCGCCTTTGCATGTCAGCGAGCAGCTTGTCCCCTGCGCGGCTGTTGCGGATCGGAGTCAGCAGGTAGCTAAGGGTGATCACCGTGCCAATAACCGACAGCACGATCATGAAACCGACGGGACGTTCGCGACCTAGGCCCACAGCAATCTTGCTGCATCCAAACAGTGTGACCAGCGCTGGCACCACCGCGGGCCACCAGCGCGCGCGGGTGATTTGGTCTGGGTTTAGCGCAAGCCCAGTGCGAACGAGCGATTCGCGTACCTCGCTAACGTAGCGCGAACCGCGCTTAATTAGCGCGCTGGGCCGGGTCGGCGTGCGCGTGGCTAGAAGAATGGAACGTTCTGGCTCAGCGAGCGTGGTAAACGGAAATTTTTTGGCAATCAGATGGCCATTTTCGATTGAAAGGTCTCCGTCGCTGAGCAACTTGGTGACGCTCGCATCAAGCGCACGTGCCTCGCCACCTGCTAAGTAGGCAAGCTCTGCTGGCGTTTGTGCAGCCTGCCCACGAATCTCTCCAATATCGCGAAGGCGCCGTCGCCAATACGACGCTGCCAGCACGGAACCAATCAGGAGTAGCACCTGCAAAGTCAAAAATGGCTGCGCTGTCCAGTCCATTGGGTTTGCTGGAAGGGCGTGCGCCAGCGGTGCAATTGCGCTCAAAAGTGCACATACAGCAAGCTGCGCAGCAGTCCGAATGCTGGGCCGACGCACGATCCAATAGCGCTCAGCATCCAATCGCACAAAGCGCGCGGGCTCGCGAAACCTCTCGACTGAAGGGGGCCAAATGTCGGCGGGTGGCTGCTCCTCAAAATGCGCGACATAGCTCTTCAGCGTCAAGGCGTAAGCCTCACCGTAGCGCCTCTCCTCAGCGTCACCACCCTGCGTGGGACCGTGGTGTAAAGGCGATTGCAAAGCCTGAGCGCAAAAACGCTCCCAATAATCGCGCGAGTACTGCAAATGAAGGTGCCA
>Ga0105048_10002398_pt1 | contig 30403 bp, 23 predicted proteins | sample MAT05_FD_78382 | JGI IMG/M metagenome (GOLD analysis project Ga0105048, IMG submission 78382) | Freshwater microbial communities from Lake Fryxell liftoff mats and glacier meltwater in Antarctica - MAT-05 | ecosystem: Environmental > Aquatic > Freshwater > Ice > Liftoff microbial mat | place... | reverse complement strand
TTGCGGTGCGGAAAATCGCGGCGGTAGTGCGAGCCGCGCGACTCGGTGCGCATCGACGCGGCGGCGATGATCACGTCGGCGACGTCGAGCATGTTCTTGTGCTCGAACACCAGCGCGTGATCGAAGGGCGCCGTGATCATGACGTCGCGCGCCAGGCGATCGCGCTCCTCGGCGACGTAGTTGCGAAGGAAGCTCAGCTTCTCGGCGTCCTTCTCGACCAGCAGCTTCTCCCACATCACCTGCTGCAGATCTTTCTTGAGCGACTGGATCGTGCGCGTGCCGCCGCCGACGCGCGCCATCGGCTCGGCGAGCAGGTGATCGAACCGCGCGCGATCCTCGATCGGATCGGGGCTCTCCTTCGCGAGCTCCGCCGCGGCGCGGCCGGCGCGCCACCCGAAGACCTGCGATCCACCGAGCATCGTGCCGCCGAGGCGATCGGCGCCTTGATATCCGCCGGCCTCGCCCACCGCGAACAGGCCGCGCACGCGGCAGTGGCCGTTCCTGTCGATGCGGATGCCGCCGTTGCTGGTGTGGTGGTGGATCTGGATCTGGAAGAGGTCGCGCTCGATGTCGATGCCGTTGTCGTGCATGTAGCTCACGAACATCTCGGGCTGGAATCCGCGGCGGGTCCCGGAGAGATCGAGAAAGATAGCGTCGTTCTGAGTTGCTCGGCCGGCGAGAGCCTCGCCGTGGATGGCGCGATCGAGGTGGATGGCGGGATCGCGGCAGCTCACCGGCCAGTGCACGGCCTTGTGCTTCGAGACGTCTTCGAGCGTGAGGCCGTCCGGCAAGTAGCGATGGATGAACGACTGCCCGAGCGCGTTGAACATGCGGTACGGCTCCGGCATGTCGTAGAGCATGACGATCGCTGGCGTGGGCCAGGTGACGGCGAGGCCCTGCTGGATGAACTCCATGTTGAAGAGCTCGGCGCCTGCGCGCAGCGCCATCGCGTAGCCATCGCCGGTGTTGCCGGGCGGGTTGAAGCTCCACTTGAAGAGCTGGCCGATGCCGCCGGTGGCGATCACCACCGCGCCGGCGTGGATCACGAACGGCGTGCCGTCGTCGTGGATGCCGATCGCGCCGCGCACGCGCCCGCCCTCCACGAGCAGGTCGGTGATGTTGGCCTCCTCGACGACCTCGGTGCTGGTCGCCTCGATCACCGCCTTCTGGATCGCGACGATGCCGTTGGTCTTCCCGGCCGCAGCGTTGGCCGGCATCGTCGCGAGCATCTGCGATTGAAAGCGCATCCCCATCGAGCGGAGGCGCTTCACCGCGTCGGAGACCTCCTCGACGAACACGCCGCAGATCTCCGGGTCGGCCATGCCGAGGCCGGTCTGGATCATGTCGCGCAGCACCATCTCGGGCGGGTTGAAGAAGCCACCCTTCGGGCCGACGGTGCGGATGGTCCAGAAGTCACCCATCGGGTTCGACGTCGCGCCGGCGCCGCGCGCCCCGGTGGCGCCGAACTTCCCTTTGACCGCGAGGAGCGTGCGCGCGCCGGCCTCGTGCGCGCTGAGCGTGGACGCCGTGGCGGCCCCACCGCCGCCGATCACCAGCACGTCCGTGCGATGCGTCTTCATGCGCGGCGAAGGCTAGAACATCGAGAGGTTCACGACTATCCCCACCAGGACGCCGAGAAAGGCGCCGGCGACGACGTCGGAGGGATAGTGCGCGCCGAGATAGACGCGCGAGAACCCGATCAGCGGCGCGAGCGCGATGGCGCCGTACGAGAAGCCGCCGATCTGGCCGAACAGCGCGAACGCGGCCCCGAAGGCGGTCGCGGTGTGGCCCGAGGGGAAGGAATATTTGTCGGGATTTCCGGCGATCGCCTCGAACCCTTCGATGCCCACGGTCGGACGCACGCGAGCGAAGAAGCGCTTGATGACCTGCGCTGCGATCCCGCCTCCACCGGCGCCGAAGCCGAGCGCGAACCCCAGCCGCCAGCTCACCAGCGCGCCGATCGACAGGCCGACCACCAGCATCGCGATCTTGTCACCCATGTGCGTCGTCACGCGCATCAGGTGCGTGAGCCAGGGCGTGCGCCGCCGCGCGATCGACTGGACGGCGCCCTGATCGAACGCCTTCACCCAGGACTTGATCAGCTTCATTTCAAGCTCGCCAGCGCGGCCGCCACGTCCTCCGCCAGCGAAGCGTCCGTGATCGTTTCGAGCACCGGGATCGAGCGCGGGTCACCGATGTTGCCGAGCGCCGTCACCGCCGGCCCGCGCGCGCGATCGCGCCCGTCCCGTGCGATCGCCTCCAGCGCCTCACGCGCCTCGGCGATGCGCAGGTGCCCGAGCGTCGCGATCGCCAGCTCGCGCTCGCCGCGGTTTCGCACGCCGAGCTTCGACACGAGATAGTTGCGCCCCTCGTCCTGCGCGCCGAGCACGTACATCGCCGCGTGCGCCACCATCTTCTCTGGCCAGCCGAGGAAGAACCGCGCCGCGTGGGCGCGCAGCGGATCGATCGCCCGCGCATCACCCAGCCGCTTCAGCGCCTCGCACGCGTCGGTGAAGCGCGGACCGCCGAGCATCTCGACCAGCAGAGGAAGCGCGCGCGCGTCCTTCAGCGAGGCGAGCGCGAACGCCGCTTCGAAGCGCACGCCGGGGTTCTTGTCGCTCTCCAGCACGGTGGCGAGGGGCTCTCTCGCGCGCTCGTCAGCGACGTCGCCGAGCGCCGCCGCGGCCTCCTGGCGGACCTCCATCGCGTCGTCGCGCAACAGCCGCAGGAGCGCGAGCGTGGCGTCATCGCGCGAGATCGCCGGCACCGTCGCCAGCGCCACCGCGGTCTCGGCGCGCACGCCGATCGCCAGATCGTGGGCCATCGCGAGGATCTTCGGCGCCACGCTCGGCGGGAACAGCAGCGTCTTCGCGTCGCTGGTCAGCGCGATCGTCTCCAGCGCCGCGCGGCGAAGGCGCGGCTCGCGCTCCTCGAGCGCGGCGGTGATCGCCTCTTTCAAGCCCGGCTCGTCGTCGGCGCCGATCGCGTCGGAGAGCGCGGCGAGGCGGGACTTGAGATCGCCGGTCGCGATGTTCTCGGGCAGGGACGTCACTTGATCTCGGAGCCGGGGGCCGCGTCGTCGGGAACGCCGAGCAGCCAGATGTCCTTCCCGCCCGGGCCGGCGGCCAGCACCATCCCCTCGCTCACGCCGAACTTCATCTTGCGCGGCTCGAGGTTCGCGACGACCACCACGCGACGGCCCTTCATCTCCTCGGGCGTGTAGGCAACCTTGATCCCCGCCAGGATGTTGCGCGGGCGGGCCTCACCGAGATCGACCGTCAGCTGCAGGAGCTTGTCCGAGCCCTCCACCGGCGCCGCGTTGAGCACCAGCCCCACGCGCAGATCGACCTTGGCGAAGTCGTCGTAGCCGATCGAGGTCGGCTTCGGGGCGGCCTCCGCGGCCTTCTTCGCAGGCTTCTTCGCTTCGACAGCCGTCGCCGGCCGCGTCGTCACCGCCTCGTGCACCTTCGCATTCGGGTCCGGCACGATCGACGCCTGCACCACCGCGTCGATCTGCTTCTTCTCCAGCTTCTCGACCAGCCGCCCCGCCGGGCCCACAGCGCGATCCACCAGATCGAAGCTCGCCGCCTCCGCGAACCGCTCGATGCGCCCTGGCAGGCCCATCATCGCCGCCATCCGCTCCGCGAGCTCCGGCACCGCGGGCGCGATCAGCGCCACCGACGCGCGCGCGAGGTTGAGGCACAGCGTCACCAGCTGGTGCGTCGCCGCCGGATCCGTCTTCACCAGCTTCCACGGCTGGCCGTCCTGGAACAGCTTGTTTCCCAGCACCGCCACGTCGATCGCTGCGCGCACGCCGCCCGCGAGATCGAAGTTGCGATAGGCCGACTCGCCCTCGCGCAGCTTCGCCTGCACGAACGTCAGGTGCTGTTCGCTCCCCGCCGGCAGCGTCCCGTAGCGACCGCCGAAGTTGTTGTGCAGGAACGGCACGCCGCGCAGCACCAGGTTGGCGATGGTGTTCACCAGCTCGGCGTTCACGCGGTTCACCAGCTCCTCGAAGTCGAGGTTGATGTCGTCCGCGCCCGGCCCGATCTTCGAGGCGTAGTAGTAGCGCAGGTACATCGGGTCGACGTGCTCGGCGAACGTGCGCGCGTTGATGAACGTGCCGCGTGCCTTCGACATCTTCTGGCCGTTCACCATCAGCATGCCGTGCACGTGTACGCGCTCCGGCATGGTGAGCTTCGCCGCCGAGAGCATCGCCGGCCAGAACAGCGTGTGGAAGTACGTGATGTCCTTCCCGATGACGTGGATGATCCGCGCGCCGTCGTTCCTCCACATCTCGTCGACGAGGCCCGGGTTGCCGGTCTGCTGGCCCCAGTGATCGGTGGCCGAGATGTAGCCGACCGGCGCGTCGAGCCAGACGTAGAAGAACTTGCCGGGCTCGTCGGGGATCGGGAAGCCGAAGTACGGCGCGTCGCGCGAGATGCACCATGCCTTCAGGCCGCCCTCCAGCCACGCGTTGACGAACGCCAGCGTCTCGGCGCCCATTCGCCCCGGCGTCGAGGCCCAGACCTTCAGCACGTCGGCGAAGCGCGCGAGATCGACGAACAGGTGCGTCGACTCCTTCATCACCGGCGTCGTCCCGCTGACGACCGACTTCGGATCGATCAGCTCGGTGGGCTCGTACGTCTCGCGACAAATCTCGCAGGCGTCACCGTACTGGTCGGGTGACTTGCACTTCGGGCAGATCCCGCGAACGAAGCGATCGGGCAGGAAGCGCTCGGCCTGCGTATCGTAGAACTGCATGAGCGGTCGCTTCTCGATGTAGCCGCCCTTCTTCAGCGCGCCGTAGATCTCGTGCGCCCACTTGCGGTTCTCTTCGCTGTTCGTCGAGTAGTACTCCTCGTGCTGGATGCCGAAGCGCACGAAGTCCTCGACGTGCTCCTTGGCGAAGCGCGCCACGAACGTTTCCGGCGTGACGCCGGCTTTCAAAGCGCTGAGCTCGATCGGCGTGCCGTGGGTGTCGTCGGCGCAGACGTAATACGCCTGCTCGCCCGCCATGCGCAGCGCGCGCGCGAACACGTCGGTGAGCACGACCTCGACCATGTGGCCGAGGTGGATGCTGCCGTTGGCGTAGGGGAGGCCGGAGGTGATGAGATACGGTTTCGACATGGATTTCACACTGGAGACGAAGCGCGACCGACCAACGCGAGGCAGAGCGACTCGACGATCATGTTGACGTTGTAGTTGAAGGGCTCGGCGCGAGTGCGGCGCGCGTGCTCGAGAGCGCGGGCGCGGCGCAGCACCTCGTAGACCCCGCGCGACGAAGCCAGCTCGCGCAGCTCGTCGAGGCGATCATCGCTGGCGACGTCGGACGCCGGCCCGCCGCTCGCGAGCACCAGCTGATCGCGCAGCCAGACGCCGAGCACCGAGAGCAGGGTGTCGATGTCGTCGCTCTTGTCGGTCATCGCCGCGGCCGCCTCGAGCGCGGTGGCCACCTGCGCGGTGTCACCAGGCACGAGCGCGACGTCGATGCGCGCGGCCCGATCGCGCAGCGCGATGATCGCGTCGGGATCACTGCCCAGCGCGCGCGCCGGTGAGCCATCGGCGAGGCCTGCGATCAATGACGCGCGCGGCCCATCGAGCATCAGCGGCGTGGCGATCAGCCGCGCGATGTCGGCCCGCGGCACCGGCACGAAGCGGACCTTCAAGCAGCGCGAGCGGATGGTGACGAGCGCCTTGTCGGTGCGCGAGGTGGTCACGATGACCTGCGTCTTGCCGGGCGGCTCCTCGACCGTCTTGAGCAGCGCGTTCTGGGTGTTCTCGCTCATCGCGTCGATGTCGCGGACGATCAGCACGCGGCGCACGCCTTCGTTGGGCGTCAGATGCAACAGATGCAGCACCGATCGCACGTGATCGAGCATGCCCGGGCCCTTGATCTGGGCGAGCACCGAGACGTCGCCGTGCCCGCTGCCCAGCTCGAATTTGGCGCAGCTCGGGCACTTCGCGCACGCGTCTGCGGACTCGGCGCGGCGGCCGGTGCAGAGCAGGATCTTGGCGATCAGCTCCGCCGCGGCGTACTTCCCGACGCCGTCGGGCCCGGCCAGCAACAGCGCGTGGTGCAGGCGCCCCTGCGTGATCGCGGCGCTCAGCGTCTCGGCGGCGATGCGCTGCCCCGCGAGGTCCGCGAGGCGTCGGAGGGGAGGGCCCATCGGGGGCCGGAAGCTAGCACAGGTGCGGGAGCCGGTTCAGGAGTCTTCGCGCTGCAGCCGCTCGAGATAGTCCTGGCGCTGGATGATGCCGCGCGAGACGCACAGCTCGAACAGGATCTGGAGCTCGCGCGCCGCCTCTTGCTGCGCGTCGAGGAGCACGCGCAGGCGAGGGATCAGGAGCTGATCGACGTCGGACACCGCCGGCGCGGGGGGCGGCGGCGCGGCGAGCGAGGTGCGGCCGAGCGAGGTGCGGCCGAGCGAGGTGCGGCCGAGCGACGTCGGCGGCGGCGCCTCGTGCTGGAGGTGATCGCGCACGGCGTCCATCCCGTAGAGGAGCTCGGGCTCCTCGATCAGGTCGTCGACCTCCACCGCGCCGGGCCGCAGGACGTTCTTGCGGCCGCGGGCCAGCGGGGTCCCGTGGAAGATGTGGCGGTGGAGCAGCATGATCTCGCGATCGCTGCCGAGGATGGGGGTGACCTTGAGGCCGGTGCGAAAGGCGAGCTCGTCGATCGGCGCCACGTCAGTCGGGTCGCAGATCGCCACCGTCAGCGCGCGCGCGAGACGATCGACCGCCAGCGGGATCGTCATGTGCTGCTCGGCCCACTCCTTGGTGATCCAGCGGCTCGCGGCCGGGTCCACGGTCACGTTCAGCATGTCCAGCCGTGGGAGGCCGGAGACCTGGGCCAGCGCGTCGATCACCGCCTGCTCGGACACGAAGCCGTGGTCCACCAGGATCGATCCGAGACGCACTTTGTGCCGCTGCTGGAGCGCCATGGCCTGCTCGAGCTGCGCGGCCGTGATGACGCCCATGCGCAGGAGAACATCACCGAGGCGGGCGGTCGCCATCGCGGGGAAGCGTACCTCATCTATGACCAGCCGGCGCGCTCCGGGTCATGACGCGCCGAGAGATAGCGTCCTGGCGTGCGCCCGCGGTATGGTTGCGACACGGTGGCTCGCGTGGGCCTACATCGACTCGATCGAGACGAGCTCTGCTCGATTCTGTCGCTCTATCACCTCGATGGCCTCGAGGATTGGGCCGAGCTGCCCTCGGGCACCGAGCACCTCGTCTACACCATCCAGGTCAGCGGGCGCCGTTACCTCCTTCGCTTCTCGGCCCACCGCCGCTTCGCGGACATGGTCTTCGAGAAGGAGCTCCTCAGCCATCTACGCCGGCTCGGGCTCCCGGTCCCCAGGGTCGTCGAGAACGTCGCCAGCGGCTCGTTCACGCCCTGGAGCGCGCGCGGCCGCTATGTCTCGCTCTTCGAGGACACCGGCGGGCGGCGGCTGGGCCTGTTCGAGCTGCGCACCCGCCACGCGCGGGCGATCGGGGACTTCCTCGGCCGTATGCACCGCGCCGGCGAGACCTTCGCCGAAGATCGCGCCATTCCTCCCGTCACCGAGGCCCTCGCCGCGGCCTGGACCCGGGTCGAGCGCGGGCTGTCCCGTCCCAAGGTGCGGGCGGTGGTCGGCGAGTCTGTCGCGGTCTTCGAGCGCGAGCTGCGCGATCAGGAGCGCCGCCGCTTCTCGCCGCCGCGCACGCTGGTCCACGGTGATCTGTTCGTCGGCTCGGCCCGCTTCGAGGGCGATCAGCTGGTCGGCGTCCTCGACTTCGCGAACGCCGGCATCGGGCGCGCGACCTGGGATCTCGCGATGGCGGTCAACGCCTGGTGCTGGGAGCCGTCCGTACGCCAAAAGGGCGGACCGGCGGGCGCGTTCGGCCTGGCCAAGGTGCGCGGGCTGCTCTCGGCGTACGAGGCGGTGCGGCCGCTGTCGGCGTTCGAGGCGCGAGAGCTGGCGCTCGATCTGCGGCTCGCCCCGCTGTTCTATGGCTTGGTGCGGGTGGCCGAGCACGAGGTCGGACGCTCGCGCCGGCCGTATCGCGACCATCGCCACTTCGTGGCCCGGCTGGATGCTCTGGCGGGGGACGGAGCGACGACGCTGGTCGAGCGCGCGATGGTCGCTTCCGAGAAGGTCTAGCTTACAGCCCGGCGCTGATGAGCCACTTGCCGTTCGGCCCTTGGCGGCTGAAACGGAGGCGCGCGCGGTCGGTCATCGTCTTCCACTGCTTGCCGGTCGGCAGCTCGGCCTGGCCGCGGAACGTGAACAGGATGAACGCGTCGGCGCTCTGCTCGTCGTCGGCGAAGACGATGTCGTCGACGCGGATCTCGAGCTGCATCGTCTTCGTGCGATCGAAGTCGGACTTCAGCGAATCGGAGAGGCCCCTGAAGTCGTAGTCGTCGGCGCGATCGGTGTTGCCGTTGTCCTCGTAGTACGCGGGGCTGACCATCGCCAGCACGGCGTCCGTGTCGCGGGCCTCGACCGCGCGGTGATACGCGTCGATCAGGTCGAGGATCTCGCGATTCTCCGGGGTGTCGTCGATCTCGGTGCTGCCGATCTTGGTGTGGGCACAAGCACCGACGGTCAGCGCGAGGGCGAGGCCGAGGAGACGGATCATGCGGGACTTCACTAGCCAGGAAACGGGTCGGTGTCGAATCTTATTCCAAAACGGTCCCTGCGCGCTCGACCCAATCGGCGGTGTCGAGGGACCCGCCGGCGCGGGTCGAGTTGCGGGCCAGGCCCTCGAACGCGGCGCGCGATTCCGCTGCTTTTCCCGACCAGAGCAGCGATCGCGCGGTGACTGAGGTGGCCTCGCGGACGAGCGCCGGATCATCGAGGCCGAGCGCGATCGCGCGCGATGCCTCGGTCACCGCGAGCTCGGGGAGCAGCACGTTTTCGAGGAGCTTCCCGAAGAGGTAAGCCACGATCGGATCGTGCGGTGCGCCGCGAGCCAGCGCGCCCAGCGTCCCCGCGCTCTGATCGGATCCCAGGGCGCCGGAGAGGTACTTTCGCAGCGGCTCGCTCACGGTGCTCGGGCGGGTGAGCGCCTGCAGCTTCACCGTCTGCAGGCGGGCCGACTCCTCGCTCAGGCCGAGCGATCGGACCTCCTCGTACCCGCTCCGGGCCGCGTCGCGCGCGCCGATCCGCGCGTCCTCGCGCGCCTCGGACTGCTGCCAGGCCAGATCGGCGAGCAGCTCGATCCCCATCGCCATGCCGCGGGTGGTGCTCCCCGGTGCGTCGCGCCCCCGCGTCGCCCAGGCCCGCGCCTCCTCCATCCGGCCGGCCCGACCGAGCGCCTTGGCGCCGGTGTACAGCACATCGACGCGGCTCGGATCGTAGCCAAAGGCGCGATCGAGCGCGTCGAGCGCGCGATCGAGATCGCCGCGGGCCATGTCGTCGCGCGCGTCCTCGAGCAGGTTGGCGGTGGTGTGCGGGCAGACGCGCGCGAAGATGCTCGGTGATTTGAAGCGATACTCGGCCTGCAGCCGATCGGTCTCGCTCAGCGGCATGGCGTCGATCATCTGCGCCCAGCCCTCGACCAGCGTGGCCATGGGTGCCCCGTACGCGCCCTCGAAGTCGTTGCTCGCGTACGCCCGCGCGAGCGGCTCGATGCCCTTCGTGTCGGCCAGCCAGCGGATGAACGAGCCCGCGATCGTGTACGCACGCGAGGACGACTGCGACCAGAAGCCGGCCGGATAGATCACGTCGCGCGGATCGGGCGCCAGCTTCAGCGCGCGCATCGCCCGCGCCCACTCGTGCACCGTGAGCCCGCCGCGCACCGGCCAGTCGGCTGCCACCGCCAGCCCCTCGACCAGGCCGAGGTTCACGAGCACGAGCGCGCGCGCCGGCACCCCGAGCGGGCCGGCCGCGATCTCGCCGCCGTACAGGTGCGCTAGCTCGTGCTTGAGCGAGGGGTGCGGCACGTCGAAGCCGCTGATGTGCAATTCGTGCTGCCACGGCCGCGCGAGCTGCGTGCCGTGCGCGCCCATCAGCGCCTTCTTCTGGTCGTCGTCGGCGTACAGATACACGATCAGCTTGTGCGACGGCTTCTTGCCGAAGAAGCGCTCTAGCTGGGCGTCGCGCAGCGTGAGCTCGAGCTTCATGCGGGCGAGGCGCGACTCACCGATCGCCGGATCCACGTGCAGCACCCAGCGATCGGTCTCGACCTCGCGCGAGAGCGTGCGCTCGACCGTCGCGCGGGTCCGATCGAAGCCGAGCGCCTCGCCTTTGCTCCACAGCAGGCCGGCGATCCCGCCGGCGAACAGCACCGCGAACAGCGCGCGGCGATCGTGCTTCGCGTGCACCAGCGCGACCACTGCGATCGCCGTGAAGAGCGCGAGCGTGCGGTGCGCGATGAACGCGGCGCCGAGGTCGATGCCCTCGTCGTAGAGCGATCCCGGCCAGTAGCCGAAGGGGAGGTTGAACGCGTCGATCTGCGGATGTTCCCAGAGCCGCGCGAGCGCGAAGCCGAGCGACGCCACCAGGGCCAGCGCCACCGCCCAGCCCGGCGGCACCGGTGTTTCGACCGCGACCGTTCCCAGCGCGACCCCCACCGCGGTCTGCGTGCCCGCGCCGACGAGGAGGAACGCGAGGCCCTGGCCCGGGCTGCACGACGCCGTCAAGGCCTCGACCAGCGCCCCACACGCCGCGGTCGGGATCAGCGCGATGAGGCCCAGCCAGAGCGCGGTCAACGCGCGATCGGTGACCGTGCGCTCGGGCAACGCGCGCTTCGCGGCGACCGCCAGGGCGGCCCCGATCGGCGCACAAAACAAGCCTGAAACGAAGGCTCGCTCGAACCCCAGCACGTCGAGGAGCGGGACGAAGCAGAGGATGATCGCCACCACCAGTAGCAGCGCCAGCGCGATCCGCGGGCCGCGGCGATACAGCAGGCGCAGGAGCACGGGGGGACGATCGCACAACCCGGTGCCGGCCGCGAAGGTTCGTGCTATCGGCGCCCCATGAACAAGAAGCTCCTCGCCCTCGGTCTCGTCGCGGCCCTCACGGGCACCGGCTGTTACGGGCGGTTCGCGCTCACGAAGTCATTCCATGGATGGAACGGGAACATCGGAAATCGCTGGGTCAACTCGCTGGTGTTCTTCGGCCTCGTGGTGGTGCAGGCGTACTCGCTCTCGCTGCTCGCCGACGGCATCGTCCTCAACACGATCGAGTTCTGGACCGGCAGCAACCCGGTCGCGACGGTGCAGGAAGACGGCTCGATCCTGGTGGTCGACGGCGGCCGCGAGCACCGGCTGGTCCCGCTCGAAGGCGGTCGCTGGGGCCTCGACGTCCAGGGCCAGCGGGTCGCCGAGGCCGAGCTGATGGCGGACGGGAGCCTGGCGATCGTCGACGAGGCGACGAGCCGATCGACGTACGTGACGTCGGAGCAGATGAACACCATGTTCGCCGCTCAGTAGAGGCGTCAGCGCCGCTCAGTAGAGGCGTCAGCGCCGCTCAGTAGATCGCGCCGAAGAGCGTGAGCCTCAGCCTCACCAGCGCGATGGTCCCGTTCGTCGGATCGACGCGCACCGCCTGCACGCCCTGGCCGATCACGAAGCACTGCGCGAGATCGAGCCGCAGCGACTGCACGGTCCACTGCTGGCCGAGCGACGCGCCGCTGTCGCCGCAGCTGTTCCACGGGTTGTACGTGTCGAACTGCACCGACGAGGAGGTCGCGCGGCTGCGGCCCTCGATGATCACCTCGGCGTGATCGTAGCCGATCAGCTCCTCGAGCCCGATCATCAGCTGGAGCTCGCTGCCGCCGCCGATCTCGAGCGAGGTGCCGATCGGGTCGTTCACCACCTGCATGTTGTTGAAGCGATCCCAGGCCTCGGGCCCGCTGGCGTTCGAAGCCGCCCACTGGGCGGCGCCCCATCCGGGCGTGTTCGAGTAGCGAAACGTCGGTGATCGCGGGGACTGGGCGCTCGAGTAGTCGAGCTCGATCCAGATCTCGCCGGCGCCGAGCGGGGCCGCGGCGTCGGGGAAGATCGGCGCGGCGGCGTCCGCGAACACTGGGGGGCTCGCGTCGAAGAAGACCGGGGCGCTCGCGTCGTCGTTCACCGACGCGTCGTCGTTCGCCGGGCGCGCGTCGTAGTAGACCGGCCGCCCGCTGTCCGGATCCGGAACGAGCGGCTTCCCGGCGTCGGGGTCCATCGCGGGCGTGGTGGTGGATCCGTCGGTCTTCTGCGCGACCACGCCGGTGTCGACGCGGCGCCCGGTGCCGCCCTCGGGGATCGTTCGCCCCTCCTCGCAGGCCGTCGCGACGAGCAGAGCTGTTGCAAGAATGCCCAGGCGCATGGCCCACGATTCTACGCGCGGCGAGCCCCGATCTTCCTTCCGCAGCACGAAAAGGGCAGGCTCGCCGCGATGCGCCTGAGGGTCCTCGGCTCGGCCGACGCGTTCAACAGCGCGGGGCGCGGGCACTCGAGCTACTGGCTGGAGAGCCCGGGCGCCGGCCCGATCGCGATCGACTTCGGGGCCACGACGCTGATGCGACTCCGCGCGGAGGGCCTGCGCGCGTCCGACATGGCGGGCATCGCGATCACGCACCTCCACGGCGATCACGTCGGCGGGCTGCCGTTCCTGTGGATCGACGCGATGTACCACGAGCGCCGCTCGGCCCCGCTCGCGATCGTCGGCCCGGTCGGCACGCGCGAGAAGATCCTCGCGCTGCTCGAAGTGACGTACGCGCACGCCGATCGCATCGACTGGATGCTGCACGCGATCACCGAGATCGCGCCGGGCGAGTCCGCGCCGCTGTGCGGCTTCACCGTTCACGGCTTCGCCGCCGAGCACATGGACCTGCCCGACCGCCCGCTCTGTCTGCGCATCGCCGACGCGCACGGAAAGTCGGTCGCGTTCTCCGGTGACACCGAGCTGTGCGACGGCCTCTTCGCCGCGTCCGAGGGCGCCGAGATGCTGGTCGCGGAGTGCACGCAGCTGACGCCTCCCGCAGGAAAGCACTGCACCTGGGAGGGCTGGAAGACCGCATTTCACCGCGTGAAAGCGCAGCGCCTGATGCTGACGCACCTGGGCGACGACGTGCGTGACGCCGCGCCGCGCATCCGGGGTGATGCGCCTCCGTCGCTCGATCTCGCGTTCGCGGAAGACGGCGCGATCTACGACTTCTGAGAAGAAAGAGGGCTGGAACCGGAGCTCGAAGCGTGCACGATCCTCTGAGCTTCAGCTCCAGTCGGCCGCGTGCGAGCGGTACTTCGACAGGAACGCGACCACGGCCTTCGCCGCGCCATCCGGATCCGAGGTGAACGGGCCCGCGAGGTTGGACGCCTCGATCATGACCGCGTCCGGCGCGTCGTAGGCGCTGCGCAGCGTCTTCAGCTGGTAGGCGATGTTCTCGGCCGCGCCCGGGTCCTGTGCGAGGCGCTCGGCGAGGAGGCCGAAGAACACGTCGCGCGGCTTGCCCGGGGTCTGGTCGCCGGCGCAGTCCTTGAGGAGCGAGACCATCTTGGCGGAGCCGGAGCCCGAGCCCATCGAGACCTCGATCAGGGCGTCGGACGGGGCGTCCTCGGCGGCGATGGTGGCGTCGGCCCAGGCGATCGAGGCTTCGGGCTCGAAGTGCCCCACGATGGTCCCCAGGCGAAAGATCTCGGCGCGGTCGGCGATGCTCAGCATGTTGGCCGCTCGCTCGCCCGAGGGGAACCTGGGTGTCAACGCTGTTCGTGATCGAAGCGCCCCGCGCGTCCTCGCGCGCTGTGGCTGTCCGCGAAGCGGAGTGGTGCCACTCGGGGAGAGTGCCCAAGTCAGCGACGAGTACCGCGGTCAGATAGCCTAAAAGCCGTAGTTCAGCTGCCCGCGTGAATGGAGATGATCTCGTCCGGCGTGGTGAGGCCGGCCATCAGCAGGTAATTCGAGTATCGCGCCATCGGCACGTACGCGCCCTTGGACGCGGTGGCCTTGAGCGCGTGGGTGCTGGCGCCGTTGGCGATCTCGGTGCGCAGCGCCTCGTCCGCGACCAGGATCTCGTAGCAGCCGACCCGGCCACGGTAGCCGGTCCCGGCGCACGAATCGCAGCCGACCGCGCGCTTGATCTTGCCCACGAACTCCTTCGGCACCACGTCGACCCGCGTGAGCTGGTCGTGGAGCGCCGGGGTCAGCTGCGACTCGACCGCGCATGCCGGGCACAATCGCCGCACCAGCCGCTGCGAGATCACGCCGACGAGAGACGCGGCGATGGCGAAGTTCTCGAGCTCCATCTCGCGCAGGCGCTGGATCGTCCCGAGCGCGTCGTTGGTGTGGAGCGACGTCAGCACCATGTGGCCGGTGAGGCCGGCCTCGAGGACGAGCTTGCCGGTCTCCTTGTCGCGGGTCTCGCCGACCAGGATCACGTTCGGGTCCTGGCGCAAGACCGAGCGCAAGATCGAGGCGAAAGTGAGTCCGATCTCCGATCGCACCGAGACCTGCGTGATCCCGGGGATCGAGTACTCGACCGGATCTTCGACCGTCGTGATGTTGGTGTGCTCGTTCCGGCGCACGCCGAGCGCCGAGTACAGCGTGGTGGTCTTGCCGCTGCCGGTCGGGCCGCAGACATAGACCACGCCGTGGGGGCGCATCACCAGCTGGTTCACGACGCGGCAGACCTTCTCCGCGAGCACCAATCGCTCGAGCGGCTGGAGCGCATTGGCGCTGTCGAGGATGCGCAGGACGACCTTCTCGCCGTCGTTGGTGGGCAGCGAAGAGACGCGCAGATCGAGCATGCGGCCGCTCGCCTTGAGGCCGATGCGGCCGTCCTGCGGCAGGCGCTTCTCGCTGATGTCGAGCTCCGCGAGGATCTTGATGCGCGAGACCAGCGGGCGCAGCAGGCTGCGCGGGATGTTGCCGGGGCGCTTCACCAGGCGGCCGGACATGCGGTAGCGGATCACCACCTCGTCGCGCTCGGGCTCGAAGTGGATGTCGGAGGCCTCGCGATCGATGCCCTCGCCGACGATCTGATCGAGGAGCAGCTTCACCTTGTCGCCGAGCGCCGGATCCGAGGGCCCGTCCTTGTCCGAGTCGCTCTCCCACGCGATCGCGACCGGCCGGAAGGCCTTCATCTTCATCGTGTTCCCGGGACCGGGCACGACCTTGTTCTTCTCGAGGAAGTTCTTGTACTCGGGCTCGGTGATGCCGACCGCGCGGATCTCGACGCCGCGCATGAGGCGCTTGATCTCGTCGAGGCCGGCCAGGTTGCGCGGGTCGACGCACGCGACGGTGAGCGTCCCGCCGTCGATCGACATCGGGATCATGCGGTGGGCCTCGAGGATCCGCGAGGGCACCATGCGGTAGACCTCGGGGTCCGAGCGCAGGCGCGAGATGTCGACCAGCTGCGAGCCGCGCTCCTTGTTGAGCTGGCTGACGCGCTCGGCGAGCACCTGAGCGACCGCGATCGCGACCTCCGGGATCTTGGCGGCGATCTGGTGGAACGTCTCGCGCGACAGGACCAGGGCGTGGGTCGGGTCCACCGCGCGCACGGTGGCGGAGCGCGGCTCGGCGGTGAGCATCGACATCTCGCCGAAGACCTGGCCGGTCCGCAGGCGGGCCACCTCCATCTCGAGGCCCAGCATCGGCTCGGTCAGCAGCACCGAGACGGAGCCCTGGCGCACGATGTACATCGCGTCGCCCACTTCGCCTTCGGTGACGATCGCCTCGCCCTTGTTGAAGAACCGCGGCTCGAGGCGCGGGGCGATCGCTCGCTTGTAGTCATCGCGAACGTTCTTGAAGAGGGCAACGTCGCCCAAGAATCGGACCAGCTCGTCAGCGTCAGCAGCCACGTCGCGAAGTTATCGCGGCTTTGGCCCGGTTCATAGGCGGGGTCCGATGACTCCGTTCGCCTTCGGCTCACTGCGCGCCGTCGGCTGCGGCCGGAGCAAGTCCGAGCCTAGCCTTGGGGCTTGCTGGCGCGAGAAAGCTGGCTCAAACCGCTTGCGCCTGGCAGCCGAAGCGTGTTTTGTGGCCCCCTTCATGTCTAGGGTGGGCGTCGACTTCGCTCCCTTTTTCCTGTGCGTCACGTTGATGTCGTGCCGGGGAGAGGCGCCCCCGCCAGCGGCGAGCCCCGACGTGGGCGGCGCGACCCGGACCGGCACCATCACCGTCACCCCGACCACCACCGCGGCCCGCTTGGTGGCCCCTCACCTCGACGCGCGGGCGTCGATGGAGAAGGAGGGCTACGCGTTCGTCGACGCCCGGGTGGAGAGCAGCGTGGAAGCGGCGATCACCGGGGCGCTCGGCAACGAGACCGGCCGCCCGCTCGTCCAGGTGGTGAACCGCGCGCTGGTCTGGTGGCTCTCGCCGGCCACCGATCTGCGGCCTGGCGATCGGGTCGAGGTGGTCTACCGCCTGCGTCCCCCCGAGGAGCCGGTGGTCCATGCGGTGTGGTTCGAGTCGCAGAAGCTCGGGAAGAAGTTCGAGGCGGTCCGCTTCACGACGGTCGGTGCGAAGTACGCCCGCTGGTATCAACCCGACGGGACGGAGCTGGAAAAGCGCCTCGAATCCTCGCCGATCGCCGACTACGAGCAGATCACTTCGCTGATCAACGACGGACGCCGGCATAAGGGCGTCGACTTCAAGTGTTCCGTCGGAACCGACGTGTTCGCACCATGGGACGGAAACATCGTGCGCAAGAACTGGGGTCGCGCCAACGGCAACTGCGTCGATCTCGGCGACCCGAAGACCGGTCTCAACGCTTACTTTTTGCACCTCTCGGAGATCGATCCGAGCATCCAGGCCGGCACGCGCGTGAAGAAGGGCCAGGTGATCGGCAAGACCGGCAACACCGGCCACAGCACGGCGCCGCATCTCCACTACCAGATCGTACGCGGCGAAAAGGTCATGGACCCGTTCCGCGTGCACGCGACCACTCAGGCCAAGGCGCCCGACTCCGAGATCCCGCTCATCCAGGCGGAGCTCGCGAAGCTCGCGCGAATGAGGACACCCAGCCATGTTGCGACAGGCGACCTCTGACGTCATGAACAGCCCGCCTCCACCACCTCCGGCGCCCAACGTCGTCGAGAAGGGCTCCGAGGAATGGGCCATCATCGAGGACGAGCAGAAGCTTTACCTCAAGGTGCAGCAGACGCTGGCCGACAAGCAGATCGGCGAGGTCGTCGCGAGCGAGTTCGAGCGCGAGCTGGTGTCGCTGCGCGATCAGATCGCCGAGGCCCGCCTGGAGGACGTCGCGCCGCTGGTCGCCGAGATGTATCGCTTGCAGGCGGTCGGTTGTCGCAGCGGAAATGGCCGCTCTTTACCGGTCGATCCGCTCGCGCCGTACTTTGGCCATTTGCGCCTGACCGAGGGTGCCAAGTCGCGCGACGTGTTCATCGGCACGCGCGGGTTCGTGCCTCCGGGCGGTGGCTTTGCGATCGTGGACTGGAGAAACGCGCCGGTCTCGCGCATCTACTATCGCTACGAAGAGGGCGACGACTACGAGGAGAGCTTCGGCGGTCGCCCGATCAAGGGCATGGTCGAGGTGCGCCGCACGGTCACGATCATCGACGGCGAGATCAAGCGCATCACGTGGCCCACCGGCTCGGTCGCCAAGCGCCGCGACGGGACCTGGCTGCGCATGTCGCTCGGCGAGAAGCCCACGCTGAAGGGCGGGGCGGGCACCGCGGTTCGACCGCCGGCGCCGAGCGAGGCGGCCGACTGGAGAAAGGGCAAGCTGGGCATCGTCGGCGACGAGTCGCTGCGCGACGACAAGCGCCTCCAGGCGATCACCGCGCTGATCGATCGCGCGCAGTTCGACATGATCACCAAGCCCGATGCGGGCATCGTGATCCTCCAGGGCGGCGCCGGCAGCGGCAAGACCACCGTCGCGCTCCACCGCGCGGCGTACCTGTTCTTCCAGAACCCGCAGATCTTCTCCCCGAAGAAGATGGCGATCGTCGTGAAGAGCCCGGCGCTCACCGAGTACATCTCGCGCGTGCTGCCGTCGCTCGGCGTCGAAGGCATCCGCTGCGTCACGCTCGGCGACTGGATGGAGAAGACGCGCAAGAAGGTGCTGCCCGAGCTCAAGCAGGGCCGCGTCACCGAGACGCCGTCGTCGGTCGCGCGCATGAAGAAGCACCCTGCGATCCTGCATCTCTTCGTGGAAGAAGTGCAGAACGAGGCGAAGGTCATCTGCGACAAGCTGGTGGACTGCGGCAAGTCACCCGACGCGCGCCGGGCGCTCGAAAAGCAGTGGGGGACATACGCGAGGCTCCCGCTCCTCCCGCGCATCCGCGAGATGACCAAGTGGCTGCAGAGCGCGCTGTCGGAGCGGGCCGGCCTGGTGCAGCGCGAGACCGCCGACGCGATGGGCGTGCTGCGCCGCGCACGCGGCTCGGCTGCGGACGTGCTCACGACGTGGGCCACCGTGCTCACCGACGAGCCGCGGCTCACGGCAGCGCTGGAAGCGCGATCGCCGGGCATGATGCTGCCCTCCGAGATCCACGAGGCGGTCGAGTTCGTCTCGATGCAGGCCGAGGACATCGACACCGACGCCGACTCCGATGACGACGGTGAGGTCGACGACGCAGCGAACGACAAGGTCCGCCAGGCGGCGCGCCGCGAGCGCGACGACGCCTCGAACGCGCTGGGCCGGCGGCCGACCACCGACGACGGCAGCCTGGTGATGGACGACGACGGCGAGGAGCGCGACGAGTCGCTCGAGCGCGGCATTGGCGTCGATGGACGCGCGGTCGACGACGACTCCCCCCGCGGGAAGTTCGACGAGCACGACGACGCGCTGTTGTTGCGACTGGTGCAGCTCAAGCAGGGCAGCCTGCCGATCCCGAACTCGCAGAAGACGATCAACTACGAGCACCTCATCGTCGACGAGGCGCAGGATCTCTCGCCGACCGACATCTCGGTGTTGCGCGGGGTGCTGACCAAGCGCGAGAGCATGACGCTCGCGGGCGACACGGCGCAGAAGCTGATCTTCGACAACGGCTTCGATGACTGGAAGGGCCTGCTCAAGGACCTCGGCATCGAGGGCGTGGAGATGGAGCCGCTGCGCATCTCGTACCGCTCGACCAAGGAGGTCACCAAGTTCGCGCGCGAGGTGCTCGGGCCGCTCAAGGACCCGGTCGAGCCGGTCTGCCCGCGCTCGGGCGCGCCGGTCGAGCAGTTCGCGTTCGGCACGACGGGCGAGGCGATCGCGTTCCTCGGCGAGGCGCTGCGCTCGCTGGTGATGCGCGAGAAGCGCGCCTCGGTCGCGGTGATCGCGCGCTACGCCGCGCAGGCCAACATGTACTACGAGGGCCTGCGCAACGCCGAGGTGCCGTCGCTGCGCCGCGTGTACGGGAAAGAGTTCTCGTTCGCAGCCGGCGTCGACGTCGTCGACGTGACGCAGATCAAGGGCCTCGAGTACGACTACGTGCTGGCGGTGGAAGTGAACCAGTCTTCGTATCCCGACCAGATCGAGGCGCGGCATCTGTTGCACATCGCAGCGACCCGCGCGGTGCACCAGCTGTGGGTGACGAGCGTGGCGACGCCGTCGCCGCTGTTGCCGGACATCGCCTGAACATCACCGCGTTCGCCCTGGCGCTGCTGGTGGCGCTGGCGCTCGTTCTGCCGGCGCAACGCGCGCGGGCTCATACGGTGGACGAAGCGAGCTGGGAGGCCGTCGTACCCATCACCGCAGTAATAGGGGCCGCTGCGGCGCTGGATCTGTTCATGCTCGGCGCCGGCATCGCGGCCGGTCACGGCGCCAGCGACGCATGGGTGGCGACCGGAATCGTCGTGGGTGCGTTCGGGGTCGGCTTCGGCAGCATATTCGCCAGCGCCGACCTGGACGTCGACGCGCTGCACACCGTCGGGTGGGCCATGCTCGGCGGGAGCGCGCTGGTCATCGGCGCCACGTTCTGGTCGGTGTTGCTGCCCTCGGAGGGCGAGTACGCGCTCTTGCCTTTCACGGATGGCGAGCGCACCAGCCTGGTCATCGCTGGTCGCTTCTGAGGGGAAATCGCGCTACAGCGCGGCCATGTTCGCCAGCGCGCTCGTCGGCATCGTCATCCTCGCCCTGTTCGTGATCAGCGGCATCCGCATCATCAAGGAGTTCGAGCGTGGCGTGATCCTGCGCCTCGGCAAGTTTGGCGGCACGCGTGAGCCGGGCATGACCTGGATCATGCCGGGGGTCGACAAGCTCTACATCGTCGATCTGCGCGTGGTCGCGCGCGACGTCCCACCGCAGGACGTCATCACCCGCGACAACATCTCGGTGAAGGTCAACGCGGTGATCTATTTCCGGGTGGTCGCGCCGGAGAAGGCGATCCTCCAGGTCGAGAACTATCTCTACGCGACGAGCCTGTACGCGCAGACGTCGCTGCGCTCGATCCTCGGCCAGCACGACATGGACGAGATGCTGTCCGAGCGCGAGTCGATCAACCAGCGCCTCCAGGAGGTGATCGATCGCCACACTGACCCGTGGGGCATCAAGGTCACCGGCGTCGAGCTGAAGCACATCGATCTCCCGGTCGAGATGCAGCGCGCGATGGCGCGGCAGGCCGAGGCCGAGCGCGAGCGGCGCGCCAAGATCATCGCCGCCGAGGGCGAGCTCCAGGCCTCGACGAAGCTCGGCGAGGCGGCCGACGTTCTCGCGCGCTCGCCGGGCGCGATGACGCTGCGCTACCTGCAGACGCTCGCGGAGATCGCGGTCGAGAACAACTCCACCACGATCTTCCCGGTGCCGATCGATCTCTTGCAGGGCCTCACGCGCATGGGCGAGGCCAAGCCGTGGACGAAGCCGGAGGGGCCCGGCCCGACGATGGCGGAGCTGGTCGCGACCAAGCCCCAGAAGCCCGTGGTCTGAACCCATGAGGCGCCCTGGGCCGCCGTCGCGCTCGCGGCCGCCTGTCAGGCGGGCTGTCGCGATGACGCCATCGTCCCCGATGCCGTGGGCCGCACGCCGATCGCGTTGCTCGGCTTCGTGCGGGACCCGGGGTCGGGCAAGCCGGATCGCTCGGTCTGCGGTCTGGTGTGGTCGGCGTGGCCGCTCTCGCCAGACGACGCGACGCGCACGGTGGCGTTCACCGGCGCGAGCGAGTTCCACTCGGTCACCATCGGCAGCGACGGCACGCTGTACAGCAGCTCGCCCACCACCGCGCTCTTCGCGTTCTACCCGGACGGCCGGGAGAAATGGCGATTCCCGCTGCGAGAAGGGCGGCCCGCGGCGATCGGCCGCGACGCGATTTACATCAGCGACGCCCGCTATCAGTACGCGCTCGATCCGGACGACGGACAGGAGATCCGACCGAAGGTGGACTTCGGTGCCCTTGCGATGGGACGCCCGACCATCGGCGGCGACGGCACGATCTACGTGCCCTCGCACGATGGTCGCCTGCACGCGCTCGATCCGTCGACCGAGCCGATGACCGTGAAGTGGCTCGCTCGGACGGGCACGAGCGCCGCGTACACCTCGGTCGTGATCTCGCCGGACCGTCCGATCTACACCTGCGATGTGCAGGCCGCTCCGCCCTTCGGCATCCAGGCGCTCGACCCCGTGGACGGCACTCGGATCGGGTACCACACCCTTCCCGAGAACTGCTATTCGCCCAGCATCGCCGTCGATGGGACGATCTACGTCGGCGCGGGCAAGACGCTCTTTGCATTCGATCCCCTCCTCGTGAGGGAGCGCTGGCACAAGAGCTACGACACGAACGTCCGGGCCTTCGACGGTGTCCCGGCGATCGGTCCCGAAGGCACGATCTACATCGGCGTGCAGAACCACGGCGTGGCCGCGATCGACGCCAGCAGCGGGGAAGAGACGGGGCTGTTCCCGCTCGGCAACGGGATTCCGGGCATCGCGGTGGGGGGCGACGGCACGATCTACTTCGGGACGTGGGCAGGTGCGTCGGTGATCTACGCGCTCACACCGCAGATGAAGCAGCTCTGGAAGCTGCCGATCGCCCTTGATGCAGGCTGCTTCTCTTCGCCCGCGATCGGCGCCGATGGGACCGTGTACGTGGGCTGCGCCGACGGCATGATCCACGGGATCCAGCCGTGATCTCTCGCGCCTGGATCGCCGCGGCCCTCGCCTTTCACGCGGGATCTGGAACGTGCCGCTCACCAACGCCATCGCCGGCCAGGCGGTCGGCGGCGACGGCGCGATCTACATCGCGACGTGGGACGATCCGACGATGATCCTGGGGTTCACGCCGCAGAAGCAGGAGATGTGGCGCGTCGTGATCCCCGGCCACGTCGGCTGCTTCTCCGCGCCGGCGATCGGGGCCGACGGCACCGTGTACGTCGGCTGCGAAGACGGAGAGATCCACGGCATCCGGCCGTGAGCGCTCAGCCCGGATACAGGAAGTTGTCGGAGTAGCTCGGGCTTCGAATCGGTCTTCGTCTCGGTGGTCGATGTCGACGTCGGCGTCGGCGCGCGCGCCGGCGCAGGGGTGGTCGCCGTGACGGTGCCCATCGACGACGAATATGGGCTGCTTTTTACGGACGCGAAGTGGGGCGAAGTTCCGATGAAGAATCGCGCAACGGCGCGAGCGTGTGCGCGCGTCTGCGACCCATCATCGCGCGAAAAATACGTAACTGGACCCGACGTCGACGCCGCCGCTCCCCTGGCCGTCGTAGCCGGTGACCAGCACCGCGCGGCTCCCGCGCATCGTCATCACGGTCTCGCCGATGCGGCCGAGATCGCGCGCGGTCTCTCCACCCATCACGCCGCGTCGCACGAACCCGCCCGCGGCGGAGTAGGAATATCGGATCGCACCGCCACCGAGGATCGTGCCGGAGGGATCGCCGAGCGGCACGCCGACCCACGCGCCCGTGTCGTCCAGCGCGACCGACTGCCCGAAGCGACCGCCGGGCGTCGTGCCCGCGACGAGCGCGCCCGTCATCATCGTCGAGAGCGTCGGCGCGACCCCATCGACCGGAGCCTCGGTAGCGAGCGCGCGGATCACGGCGCCGGAGATCAGGCGCGCGGCCCCGACCGCGTTGCCGCTGGCCACGTACGCCGGCACACCGATGAGGAGATCGCCGATGCTGTCGCCGTCGACGTCGCGCCCGTCGCTGGCGATCGCGATGCCCGCCTGCGCCGAGCGGATGCCTCCGGCGAGCGTCGCCATACGGGGGCCCGCGGTGCAGCTCCCGCCGAAGCCGTAGAGGATGCGCACGGTGCCCTGATCGAGGTTGCCGAGATCCTCGGTCCCCGCGCCGATCGCCAGGTCATCGCAGCCATCGCCGTCGAGATCGCCGAGCGAGGTGAGGGCGCGCCCGAGCGACGTGCCGCCCTCGGCGGGGTGGAGCACGTAGTCGAGCGCGCAGATCACCCTTGTTTTGCCGTCGGGGCTCGCCGCGCGCCCGCGCACGAGCGCGAAGCCGCCGGTGTTGTTCACAATGCCGAAGTCCCAGCCGGTGGACGCGATCAACAGATCATCGAGCCCATCTCCGTCATAGTCGAAGCCGCCGTACACGCCCTCGATGAGGTCGCCGCCCTCGACGCCGAACACGGTGAAGCTGGGCCGCGCGGCGGGGAGGCCGGCGTTGCCCCGAAAGACATGGACCGCGCCGACGTCGCCCGAAGCAGGGAGGCCGGTGCACGACGGATCGGGCGCGAAGTCGGCGGCCGCGAAGGTCGCCGGCCGATCGTCGTTGCGCGCGACGATCGCCACGTCGGCGCGCCCGTCGCCGTCGAAGTCACCCGCGCGCGACACCGCGTGGCCGAAGAGATCACCGCTCCCGTGGCCGGGGAACTCGCGCCAGACCACCGCTGGATCGGCGGCGAAACCGCTGGCGCTGCCGCGATAGAAGTACGCGGTGCCAGTGGTCAGGCCGAGCACGTCGGAGTTGTCGCGCGGCGCGCCCACCACCAGATCGGCGAAGCCATCGCCGTCGAGATCCCCGACCAGATCGGCGCCGCGGCCCATCTCCTGCCCAGCGGGGCGGCCCGGGAGCTCGAGCGTCACCGGCGGGCGATCGAGGCGACCATCGAGCGTGTACGTCGCGCCGACATCGCGGCCGAACGTGTCGGCGGTCGTGGCGAACACCAGCAGCTCGGGCACGCCGTCGCCGCCGAGATCGCCGATCACCGCGAGCGCCGCGCCGAAGCTGTCGCCCGCCGCCAGACCGCCGACGACGCGCGCGGGCGTGGTCGTCGGGAGCTGCGCGCTCTGCCCGGGGAACATCACCACCGTCCCCGCGCCATCGGGGCCGCCCATGACCTCGTCGCGGACCGCGCCCGCGATCAGATCGGGGATGCTGTCACCGGTGACGTCGGCGATGACGGCTTGATAGCCGAACTGATCCTGATCGCCGCTGTGCGCGTAGCTCCAGTCGACTGCGCTGGCGGGGGCGAGGCGGGTGATCGGCTGATCGGGGAACGGCGCGCCGCGCGCGATGCGGATCGTTCCGTAGTTGTCGCCGCCGCCGTTGTCGGCGAGCGGGGCCAGCATCACCAGCTCGGCGCGGTCGTCGCCGCTGAGCTCGCCGATCGTCAGCCCGCGCCCGAACGCGGCGCCGGGATCGATGGTGCTGGTGCTCGCCCAGCCGAGCACGGGGAGCGCGCTGACACCGCCGCGCGCGGTGCCTGCGGCGTGCACGCCTTTCCAGACGTAGACCAGGCCGTCGTTGGTGTTGAGCAAGACGTCGCGATCGAAGTCGATCGAGGAGGCCGCGATGTCGGTCGCGCCGTCGCCGTCGAGATCGCCGACTGCCAGCTCGAAGCCGAGCAGCATGCCCGCGCGCCCGACGAAGCCGGCGGTCTCGGGGACGTCGCCCCAGAGCGACTGATCGGGCTCGTCGCGAAAGCCGCTCGCGCGCTGCAAGAACACGTGGATCGCGCCCTGATCGTTGACCACCGGCATGCGGCTCCTGTCCTCGGCGGCGCGCGCGCTGATCGCCAGATCGGGGAGGTCGTCGCCGTTGAAGTCGCCGACCGCGACCGCGCTGCCGAACAGATCCGAGCTGAAGCGGCCCGAAAGCGTCTTCACCGGCTGATCGGAGTAGAAACCGCCCGCGACACCGCGATAGATGCGCACCGCGCCGCTGTCCACGCCGTTCATGTCGGCGCGCGGGGCTCCGATCAAGAGCTCCGGCAAGCCGTCGTTGTCGAGATCGGCGACCGCGATGCCGCGCCCGAGCTCCTCGCCGCGCGACTGGCCGCCGATCACGCGCGCCGGTGTGGCTTGCAATCCATCCACCGCGCCGCGGTAGATCACCACCGCGCCACCGGTGTTCGCCGAATGATCGTGATCGGAGAGCGCGAAGATCGCGTCGGGCCGCCCGTCGCCGTCGATGTCGCCGGGCCCGACCGCCTTTGCGTAGAAGAACCCGTTGCCGGCGCGACGGACCTGGGCACGCTGCACCGGCACCACCGTGAGGTGGATCGTCGCGCGCTCCCCGGTGAACGCGTCAGTGAGCATCAGATCGCGCGATCCGGCCGCGGTGCCGGTGAGCACGCCGTCGCGGAACGTGACGAGGTTCGGCGCGGCCTCGGGCGTGACCTCGCCGCTGCCACCGCTCGTGGTGAGGCGGAAGGTCTGGCCGACCGGCAGGTAGATCTCGTCGGGATCGGCACGGAGCACCGCGGTTGGATCGACGGTGATGTCGACGCGCGCGATCTGGCCGGTGCCGGTGTCCTCGACGCGCACCTGATCGATCCCGCTCATCGCGCCCGCGGTGTACTCGCCGTTCGCGCCGAGCATCGCGCCGCTGCGATCGCTGGCCAGCGAGAACACGCGCGCGCCGGAGCCGCCGCGGACCGTGAAGGTGAACCGCGTCCCCGGCCGCACGGTCGGCGCGCGCGGGCGGACATCGAGCGGCTCGACGACCGTGATGGTCGCGATCGCCTCGCCGATGCAGCCGCGATCGCTCAGCCGCACGCGATCGGTGGTGCCGCTCCGCGGGCCGGAGAGATAGGCGCCGGTGATGGCGTTGATGATCGCGCCGCTCTGATCGTCGGCGAGCGCGAACGCGTACGCGCCGGTGCCGCCGGTGCCCGAGAACGAGACCAGCTCCAGCGCGGTGACGGCGCGCGCGGTCGGATCGATCGCCAGCGCGGGCGCGCAGGGCGGCAAGATGCCGCTGTCGGTCTCGATGATCGTGGCGTCGGGGAGCGCGGCGTCAGAAAACTGCGACGCCGCGTCGGGGGCTGCGCTCGCGTCATCGGCCATGGCCGCGGCGTCGAGGGCGGGGGCGGTCATCGGATCGCTCCCGCAGCTCATCGAGAGCAGGGCGAGCCCCAGCACACCCCAACCGGAGATCCGAGATACGATGCCGCCCATGCCTGCAGCCTCGCACGAGGTCGGTGGTCGATTGAAGGCGACCTCGATCTTCCTCGCGATGATCGCCGGGTGCTCGGGCGAGATCGGCGGCCAGGACAGCCCCGACGCCGCGGTCTCGTCCCCCGACGCGACCGTAGTGGATCCGCCGCCCGCGGTCCTGATCGAGTCGGCGCCGATCCGCGCGGTGATGATCCCGCTTGGGCCCGAGACCGACGCGATCGTGGCGATCGGCGACGACCTCATCGCCCGCCGCGACGCCGACGCGTGGTGGATCGGGACCGCCACCGAGGCTCGGATCCAGCCGATCGGCCGCATCACCGGCGGCGCCGCGCTCGGCGGCAACACCGCGCTCGTCCTCGCCGAGGACGGCCCCTGGGCCTGGAACGGGCACCGCTTGCTCGCCTCCCCGATCGCCGACGCGCTCGAGGGGGCCGCGCCGCGACGCGCCGCGCGATCGCGCGAGGGCGCGTTGTGGCTCGCCACCGACGACGGGGTATTCGTGTATGCCGATGGGGTCGGGCGCCGGCTCCAGCCGCAGGGGCTGCCGACCGCGAGCGCCTCGATCGCGGCCCTCGAGGCCGCGCGCGCCGCGTGGGTCTCGTCCAGCGGCCAGGTCTATCGCCTCGATACGACCAAGGCGACGCTCGATCCCGACGCGCCGGGCGGCGTCGAGAGCATCGCGCTCGACGCCGCCGGGACGCTCTGGACGCGCGCGAACGGCCAGCTCTTTCGCCGCATCGCCACCGGATGGATCGACGATCACCGGGCGATCGAAGGGGCCCTCGCGGGCTGGCTCGCGCGCACCGACGGTCTCGCGCGCGTGGACGGCGACGCGATCCACCGCATCGAGGGCACGGCCGGGCTGCGGCTGCTCTCGGCCGACGCGCGTTCGGCGATCGCGAGCGGGCAGGGCTCGCTGTGGCGCGTCATTCCAGGGTCTGATGTGGCGATCCTCGGCATCGAGAGCGGCGCGGTCCTGACCGCCTCGACCGCGCTCGTCGCGTACGGCGCGCGCGCCTTGTTCCTCGATGGCAGCGCGCTCCCGGGCGCTCCGTTTCGAGGCGGCCTGCGCGCTTCGATCGCTCCGGCGTCATTGCGGCAAGGCGATCACGTGCTCGGGGCCCAGACCCCGGGTGGGCAGGAGATCTCGGTGCGCTTCTCGACGCTCCAGGGCGGGGTCCCGACCTGGCGCCACGACATCGAGCCCTTCTTTCGCGCGCGCTGCGCCCTCTGCCATGGGACCGGCGGAAATGCGCACAACCTCGACGGCTACGCGCTCTGGAAGACCGACATCGACCGCATCCTTTCGGCCGTGTCGGAGGGGCGAATGCCGCTGTTGCCCTACCCGATGCTCGATCGAATCGAGATCTCTCGCATCGACGGCTGGAAAAGTGCCGGCTTTCCCGAGTAGAACAGATGTCGATGCTCGCGCTCCTCTTCAGCGCCTCGATGGGGCTCGCGGCGCTCCCGAACGGCGAAGCGATCTGCGGGCCCGACGATCCCGAGCTCGACGCCGATCGCTACCTGCGCGCGCTGACGCTCGATCTCGCGGGCCGCTTGCCGACCGACGCCGAGCGCGCCGCGATCGCGGTGACCGGTGAGGTCCCCGAAGCGCTGATCGACGAGCTGATCGCCGGCGAAGCCTTCGTCGAGCGCGCCGTGCGCACGCACCGCGCGATCCTCTGGAACAACGTCGCGAACGTCGATCTGCTCAACTTCCAGGCGTCGCTCCAGATCGAGGCCGGCACCAACCTCTACTGGCGCAGCTTCTACGCGTTCAACGCGCGCGGTGAGCGGGTGCCCTGTCGCAACGTCCCCGCCACCTTTCGCCCCGATGGCTCGCCCGAGATGGAGGTCGGCGCCGACGGCTTCAGGCGCGAGGGCTATGTGCTGGTGCACCCGTACTGGGCGCCTGCGACCGAGATCAAAGTCTGCGCGCTCGACGCGCAGACCACCGCGCGATCACCGCTCGGCAACGACTGCGCGACCAGCGCGGGCCTCAACGACGCCGGCTGCGGCTGCGGCGCGAACCTCCGCCTCTGCAGGAACGGCCAGCAGCAAGGCGCGGTGACGAGCGCGTTCGCGGGTGACATCGATCGCCGCGTCGCCGCGCTCATCCGCGACGACCGCCCGTACCTCGAGCTTTTCACCAGCCGGCGCGCGTTCGTGAACGGCCCGCTGGTGCACTTTTACCGCTACCAGACGCAGATCCCGGCCGGCGCGACCTTCCGCCCGCTCGGCGTCGACGCCGAGCGCCTCCCGGACATCGGGTTCAACGAGGCCGAGCGCTGGGAAGAGATCGAGCTCGACGACGCGCACGCCGGCGTCCTGACCAGCCCGGCGTGGCTCTTGCGCTTCCAGACCAACCGCGCGCGCGCCGCGCACTGGCTCGACGCGATGCTCTGTTCCCCCGTCTCGCCGCCCGCGAGCGGCTTCCCGCCGATCGACGTGACCGAGCGCCCGAACCCCGATCTCCAGCAGCGCGAGGGCTGCAAGTACTGCCACGCCCTCCTCGAGCCGACCGGCGCGCACTGGGCGCGGTGGACCGAGCGCGGCGCGGGCTGGTTGGATCCGGCGCGCTATCCTTCGATGCGCGATGACTGCAAGCGCTGCGCGGAGACCGGCCTGGCGTGCAGCAGCGAGTGTCGGACCTACTATCTGACGCGCGGATTTTCCGCGGAGGAGCGGCCGTACTTCGGCCAGCTCAACGCCTATGCGTTCCTGCGCCCCGAGCACCATGCGTTCGCCGAGGCGGGCCCGAAGCTGCTCGCGGCGAAGACCGAGGTCGACGAGCGCTTCCCGCGCTGCGTCACGCGCCGGGCGATGCAGTCGTTGTTCGGGCGCGCGCTGTCCGCGGAGGAGTCGGCGGCGGTCGAGCCGCTCGCGCGCACGTTCGTCGCGTCGGGGCACCACTATCGCGCGCTGGTCAAAGCGATCGTGACGAGCCCCGTCTACCGGAGGGTCCGGTAACATGAAAAAGCTGACCCTCGTCCTCGCGCTCTCTTTTGCCTGCTCCGAGGCGAAGCTGCCGATCACGCCGCCAGGGCCGACGCCTTCACCGACCGTCTCGCCGTCGCCCTCCGCGTCGCCGGTGGACGTGCCGGTCGGGGTCGGTGATCCGCACGGCGGCGTGCTCATCCCGCCCGAGCCTCCACCCGAGGTCGAGCCCCGCGCGCGCCGTCGGATGGATCTCGATCAGCTCGACCACGCGATCCGCCAGGTCACCGGCGGCATCGGCTGGACCGAGATGCGCGGCCAGACCGAGGTCAACCTCTTCGTCGAGCTCGCCGCGACGCTCGGCAAGCCCGACTTCCTCGCGCGCACCGAGGAGGATCTGGTGCCCTCGGCGATGTTCCAGAAGTTCCTCGACGACGCGGCGCGATCGAGCTGCCAGGCGCTGATGCGCGATGATCCGGATCGCCCGACGGCCGCGCGCACGTTCTTCATCGAGGCCGCGCCCGAGGACACGCTGACCAACAACCGTGAGGCCGTGGAGAAGAACCTCCGCGCGCTGCTCCTGCGCTTCCATGGCCGTCGCCTCGCGGCCGACGATGCGGGCCTCGAGCCCTGGACCTGGTTCTTTTCGCGCGCCGAGCACACGGGCATTTCGCCCGCGGGGACCTGGCGCGCCGTCTGCGTGAGCCTGATGACTCACCCCGATTTCTATCTCTACTGAGGAGGTGATGGCGATGCTCACGCGACGACAGCTCCTCAAGATCGGCGGCACCACGCTCGGCGGTGTCGCGCTCGGCGGCTCGTGGGCGCGCCTCGCGCACGCAGCGGCGAGCGACATGCGCTTCGTGTTCGCCTATTTCTCCGGCGGCTGGGACATCCTGCTCGGGCTCGATCCGCGCGACCCGGCCGAGTTCTCGTCCGAGGACATCTCGGCGACGCTGATCCAACCCGGCTACGAGCTCCTCCAGAACCGCCCGAACGCGGGCCTCATCCGCGCCGGCGGGCTCACCTTCGGTCCGTTCATCGGCGAGCTCACGCGGCACGCCGACAAGATGGCGGTGATCCGCGGGATGTCGATGGAGACGCTGACCCACGAGGCCGGGCGCCGCCGCTTCATCACCGGAAAGCCGCCGAGCGGCCTGCTCGCGCGCGGCTCCTCGATCGCGACGTTCCTCGCGTCCAAGCTGGGCGAAGACCATCCCATCCCGAACCTCGCGATCCGGGTGGAGTCGTACAACG
>Ga0105048_10002397_pt1 | contig 30409 bp, 30 predicted proteins | sample MAT05_FD_78382 | JGI IMG/M metagenome (GOLD analysis project Ga0105048, IMG submission 78382) | Freshwater microbial communities from Lake Fryxell liftoff mats and glacier meltwater in Antarctica - MAT-05 | ecosystem: Environmental > Aquatic > Freshwater > Ice > Liftoff microbial mat | place... | reverse complement strand
TGTTCATGTGCCGGGCCCTTCTACTTTTTGTTCATCAATCAGTGTGCGCATTTGGGTTTTACCGTCGCGAATCCATTGCCAGACCCGCGAGCGAAATTTCCCGCAATCGGAGTTGTGGATCATTTCGTAGAGATACAGGCTTGGGTCACCTTTGCGCTTCCAGTACAGCATCGTGGTGCGCTTGAACTCATCTAGCGGCACCTCGGCCGCCCAGCCGGTGATCAGCTCGTTGTCAAACCACACCCGGCCATCGGCAAACGTCGCCGGAAAGTCGCGTACATCGGTGCGCCCATCCGCCCAGGTGTAGTAGTTGGTTTGGTGATACGGATACGGCCCGTCCGCTGGAAAGCGGCACACCAGGCGCGAGCGGTGCTCGTCAAACTTCACGCCCTCGGCGTCGTAATAGCGATAAAAACCCTCCCAAACGCCCTCATTGCGGGCCAACAGGGGCATGGCTGTGCGGATTTCACTCATGGCAATTTCTCTTCCTGGCGCAAGTCTTCAACAGTGGCCGCGAGTGATTTTTGCTCGCCGATGGACTCTATTTCTTGCTGAACCACGCGCAGCACGCGCGCGATGAATGCGGCGGTCCACTCGCCGCGCTCGACGGCCTGCGACGCGCTCGGCATAAAGCTATCGATGTCCTGGCGGCGCAGGGTGCCGTTGGCTTCGAGCAGGCGCTCGAGGGTATCGATGCGCTCGCGCGCGACGGCAAGTTCCTGGGCAAGCACCATGGCGATGTTGAGCGTGCGTTCGGCTTCAGCGCTTTGGAAGTAGCGCGGCCGCTTGCCTTTGGCTTTGCTGGCGGCCAGCTGATTGACGTTTACGCTCATGCCGCTCGCGTCCCAAAGGCATACCACGCGGCTTTGCGTCCGTAATCTTCAGCGGCGAGCGGTGCTGTGGGCGCTAAAGCCGCCGCTGGGAACAATTGCGGGTCGAGGACCGCTGCCGCGCCGCTTTCCACGATTTCAGCGGCCTGATGCCCAACGGCTTGCGCAATTTTGGGCAGGTCGAGCTCGTGCATGGTGGTCCAGAATGGCTCGTTGTTATTGAACGCATCCCAGTCGCGGATAAATTGCTCATATACATCCATGTCTTCGGTGTACTGCGGCTGCTCAAGGTGCAGGCTGCGCCCGCCCGGCGCGAGCAGGCGTTTGACTTCCGCCAGTACGCGCGGCAGCGCTGAAAAAGAGGTCTCGTGCAAAAACATCGTCGAATAGATGAAATCAAAATGCCCGTCGGGGAAGTCAAGCGACTCAACATTCGCCTGCACAAACTGCACGTTGTTGACGCCCAAAGACTTCGCTCGCGCATGCCCGTAGCGCAGCATCGGCGCAGCGACATCTACTGCAATCACCTGCGCCTCCGGAAAAAGCGCCGCAATGGGTAGCGTGTTGTGGCCTAAGCCTGCACCCAGATCCAGAATGCGTGCCGGCTTGAAATCAGCGGCATGCTGGCTCAACCAACTTACTAGCGCCGCGCCCGCGCCATCATTGAGCCGCCCAAGACCCCCGCCGGTCGTTGCGAAAATGCCAGCATCGTAATTTGCCGCTGCGCTGACATCATCCGCTACTACCTCGGTGTGATAACTGCCCGGCATTAAGTGGTGATCGACACCTTCTATATACCGCGGCAGCTTGAGCTCAAGATCAAGCTTTAGCGTGTCGGCGTTAGCGTTTAGCGCGGCGGCGCGTGCGTTGAGTTCGCCGAGCTGTCGCAGCACCAGCGCGCGGCCCGCCTGCTGGCGCTGCTCCATCGTGGCGCGCCTGAGCGCACTCCACAGCTGATAGATAGGTTCATCGCGCATCGCTGCGCGCACCTCACGACGATGCGCCGGCGCGCGCCCAAGCTCGGCGGTCAACTTCGGCAACACGCGAGAGTCGTAAGCGCGCTTCACACCCGGCAGCACCTCGGTGGCTAAATGCCGATTTAAGTGCGCCAAAAAATTAAAGCGAGCAGCCTCGTCGTGGCTGACATCGGGAAACACGCCGTGTCGCGAAACCGCGCGGTAGTCCGGCGGACCTGCATAGCTGCGCTCACTCATCTAAGGGTACTCAAGCGATCAAGATCGGGCGCCTAGCGCAAAAAAAGCACCAGCGCTTGCGCATGTTCCGCTGCCTGCCATCCGCGCGTCGTCAAATAGCCGCCATCGGGCTGTGAAATAAGGCCTTTTTGAAACAGCCGTCTGGCGGCCTCATTGGCGCGCGAATCGGCGCTTGAATGCAGCTTTAGGCCAGTAAATGCGGAGCCTAAATCAAACTTCAACAGCAACTCAATTTCAGCGCCGACACGGGCGTCAACGGCTTCAGGTTCGATCTTGGTAAGCATGGTCTGGCCGCGAATGAGAGAGACCCAGAGAGTACCCGCAAGTGCGGCTCGGAACCAAATGCTACGGCGCGCGAATATCGGCCTGTCGCGAGCGCGCGATCAGCAGCGCCACCGGCAGCAGGCCGACCAGCACCAGCATCAGCGCAGGCCAAGCGGCGCGCTCCCATTCGCCCTCGGACGTCAGCGAGTAGACGCGCGTGGCGAGCGTATCCACGCCAAAGGGGCGCAGCATCAGTGTGGCGGGCAGCTCTTTGATGACCTCAACGGTGACCAAAATTGCGACTGAAAACAAACCCGGTCGCAGCAGTGGCAGCCATACGCGCGCGATCCGCTGCCATGTCGTGAGTCCATACAGACGCGCTTGCTCGAGCAAGGTCGGGCGCACTTGGGCGAACGCAGCCGCCAGCGGCGCGTCGGCCACGCGAAAAAAGCGCACCACATAGGCGAGCATTAGTGCGACAAGCCCGCTGCTCAGCAGTAACTCAAGCCCGAAGCCTTGAACCAGCGCGCGCTCAACCGCCAGCAGCGCAAGCAGCAGCCCCAGCGCAAGCACCACGCCCGGCAGTGCGTAGCCTAAGTTCGCAATAAATGCGCACGCGCGCACCCAGCGGTCCGATTTAGCATTCAAGCGCAGCGCGTTGTGTGCAAGCGCGAACGCCGCGAGCAGCAGCGCGGCCAGCAGCCCGAGCCCGAGCGAGCTGAAGGTCGCGCGGAACAGCTGCGGATCATTAATTGGCGCAATCGCCCGCAGGCCGAGCGATAGCAGTTGCAGCATCGGTGCGATAAACGCCATCAGCAAAAGGCCCGACATACCGAGCAAGATCAAAATGCCCGCTAGAGGTTTGACCGCGACGCGGGAATTGCCACCGCTGGGACGCTCAGCGTAACCACGACGGCCACCCGCCCAGCGCTCCAGAAGCAGCAACAGCGCCACCGCACCGAGCAACAGCGAGGCCAGCTGTGCCGCAGCTGGCAAACTTTGCAAGCCGAACCACGTTTTGAACAGCGCACTGGTCACGGTGGGGACATTTAAAATCGCCACCGCGCCAAAATCAGCCAGCGTTTCCATCAGCGCCAAGCTCAAACCTGCCGCGATCGCGGGCCACATCAACGGCACGCTCACTTTCGCAAATGCGCCCAGTGGATTGAAACCCAGCGTGCGCGCCGCCTCAAAACTACTCCAGCCGCGCACCAATAGGCTCGCGCGGACCGGCACATACACGTACGGGAACAGCGCCAAACCGAGCACCAGCGCCGCACCAAGGGGCGTGCTGAGGTTCAACACGTGGCGCAGATCAAGGCCAATGAGGCGGGCGACGCTTTGGATCGGCCCGCTGAAATCGGTTAAGCCAATCCACGCATAAGCCATCACGTAAGTCGGCAACGCGAGCGGCAGCACCAGCGCCGCTTCGAGCACGCGCCGCCCGGGGTAATCACACACGGCGTTCAACCACGCGCTAATAACGCCCAGCGGCGTGACGATCAAGGCCACGCCCAGCGTCAACCACGCGGTGTTGGCGATCGCCTCAGGCAACACATAAGCGCGCAGATGCGCCCAAATGTCCGGCGCGGGGGTATTCCAAGCCAGCAAAAGCCAGCCAACCAGGCCCAACAGCGGCAGCGCGAACAGCGTCGCGAGGCCGCGCTTAAGGCTTAAATTGCGGCTATTTGTAGCCAGCACGGTCCATCAGCTTGACCGCCGCGCTTTGCAGCTTGCCTGCCTCAACCACGTTGATCGGATCGGCTTTGAAAGGGCCCCATGCGGCTAAGATCGGGCCTAACGCGATGCTTGCGTCAACCGGATACTCGAAGTTCAGCATGGCGAAGTCTTTCTGCGCTTCTTTATCGCTGAGCCATTCCAGCAAGCGCTGCGCGCCGACGGGATTCTTCGCGTGAGTGGTCACACCCGCGCCCGAAATATTGACATGCACGCCGCCCGTGGCCTGATTGGCCCAAAACGGCGCGACCGCAAAGCCCGGCGTTTCTTTGAGCAAGCGGCCCAGGTAATAGGTGTTGGCAATCGCGACATCGCACTGGCCGCTTTGAATGGCTTGCAACAGCAAAGTGTCATCAGCAAAAACCGGGGCGGCCAAATTTGCGACCCAGCCGCGCACCATTTTCTCAGTGTTGGCCTCACCCAACGCCTTGATTTGCATCGCCACCAGCGACTGGTTGTAGACCTTTTTAGACGACCGCAAACACAGTCGCCCGCGCCATTTCGGGTCGCTCAATGCCGCGTAAGTGCTGAGTTCAGCGGGTTTCACGCGTGCGGTCGAGTACATGATGGTGCGCGCGCGCTGGCTCAGTGCAAACCAGCGATTGCCGGGGTCGCGCAGGCTGGCGGGAATTCGTGCGGTCAGCAACTTGGAGTTCAGCGGCTTCAGCAAGCCGCGCTCGGCAGCCAGCCACAAATTGCCCGCATCGACCGCGATAAAAAGATCCGCGCGGGTATTTTTGCCCTCTGCGGCCATGCGCTCAATCAGGACCGGCGCCTGGTCGGTGATGAACTGCACTTTGATGCCGGTCTCACGGCTGAACTGATCAAAAAGCGGCTGCACCAAGAATTCTTTGCGCTCTGAATACACACCGATCGTTTCAGTGGGCGACGCTGCGCTGGCGGTGAGCGCCACGCAAAGCAAAGACGCCCAACACGTAAGCTTCGACAAACATCGCATGAAAAGCACCAAAGGGACGGGAGGCCCGAGATGATAATCATTCGCATCCATTATCACAACGCTGAACGGTGAGCGATGGGTGGCGCATCGCGGGAAAATTCAAGCAGGCGACCGCGCGTGTTCATCGGTGTCTCGGGGTACGCAACGCGCTGCTCGCACAGCGCAAACCCTTGCAGCGCCAGCAGCTTGCTCAGCCGAGCCGTCTGCTCGCGACCCGGATCGCTGATCAGCACCCGCGCGCAAGGCTTGGCGTGCGCATTGACGAGTTCAGCCACAGTTTCAGCCGCACCGCGTTCGTAGAGCACGTCTGCGCCGAGCAGCACGTCGTAACGCCCAAGCGCGCTCGGCAGCTGCTTGAACTCTGCGGTGCTAAACGGGATGCGCGGTAAATCGTTCAAAGCGCAGTTGAAATCGAGAAATTCCTGCGCACGCGGATGAATGTCTGAGGCGTGAATATCGGCCCCGCGAGCGCGCAACAGCAGGCTCGGCACACCCAAACCGCAGCCAAATTCAAGCAGACGCAAGCCCGCAATATCGATGCCCGCCACATGGCGCGCCAACGCCAGCCCCGCCGGCCACAGGTGCCCAAACAGCGCCCACTGCGCGCTCGATACTGGAGCGTCCTCGGACAATTGCGAGTCCACTTGCTGCAAATCCAGCAGCGCGCGCACCTGCAAGGTGATCGCGCCAAACGACAGCGCATGTTGGCGGGTTTTATAGCTCACTCACGCACTCAAAATCTTAATAAGTTGCTTTAAGTTTATAAGCTAAGTTATTCTTGCGAAAGCAAAACAGTGCGCCCTAACACTGCTTGCGACAAGAGGACGAAACGCTCGCCAAGTGCGTACGTTCCAGAAAGGCTAAAGCCCCTTCAACCCCGCATCGCGGGGTTTTTTATTATGGGCTGGCGATTGGCAGCGCAAGAAATGCGATTTGAGCTTCTACGCAACCCGTCAAACAGCGCCACACCACTATCAAATGGCTTCCTGCGGGCAGTTTGGGAAACCTAGCGCGCGAGCCGATGGCGATGTTCCGTGCTCTCGCCACCCTACGAGAGGTTACACCAGCCGGGCACAAGGGGCGCAAGCAAGAGCCACTCAGATCACTGAGTTCAATTCGGCAAACACACCTACTCAGAACCCCAGGCCGAAAATACCTGGACAGGTAATCAAGATCGCTATGCGCCCAAGGGAACGCTGAAGTCGAACACGCGCGCGCAGGAATCGTTTGTGAAGACAGGTCACATCGTAGTAGCAAGAAACGAATAAACACCCCGCCGCGACAACCACAGACTTGGACACCCAAGAAATCCCCAAGAAATCCCCAAGAAATCCGGTTGGCTTCGGTGCCACAAGGCACACTGGGACAGCCATCGAAACTACAAAGCAACGAAAGAGGCGATGGCCTATACCGCCGCCGACCGCCTGCAGTCGATCACCTAACTGACAGACATCCAAGTTTCTGGTCGCAACCTGCGCCAGATTCACAGCCCAACTGATGTTCAAGCCATGCTTGAAAGATCGCCTAGGCCTGTGTGGTTGCGCCAAGATGGCTCGCTTCCGAACGAATGTTCAAGTACGCACTTAGCGCCCGAACGACAACTTCGTTAAGAGCGACGGCGTCGCATGTGGCGCGCACTGCCGCGGCTCGATGCAAGGCAGGGGGAACGCGCACATTGAAGAGTCCCTTGAACGGTCGCTGAGGCTCTTTGCCAAGCTGAGCGCAGGTTTCGAGGTAGTCATCAACCGCGGCCTCGAACTCTTGTTGCAGCAAGTCAGGCACATTTGCTTCGTAGGTGACCAGGTCATCAATGAAAAGAACGTGACCTTGGCAAACCCGTCGAATCATGTCGAGCTCAGCCGAGCCCTCGTAGTTCTTGTACTGAAGTAGGTTCATGGGCTTCAATTAATAAATCCGTCACACGCAAATGATCGGCCACATCAACGACACAGGCTTTGTCGACAATCGCCGATGGATGGGGTTCATGACAGATGATCAACGCCCGCTTCTCCGGGTGATAAAATTTTCGACGCGATCCAGAGTTCTTAAGCATTTTGTAGGTAAGGTGCTCGAGCACAGACTTTAATTCAGTCCACTTCAGGTCCGACGGCGGTGGTGTGGGGCAGACTTTAGAAAGTGCCTTCTGATGTTTGGACATGAAGAATACGCACGAAAATGACCGTAACCGTGGAGTAGTTACTGGTCAAGAGCAGATCCTGTCCAGTGAGATCTGAGCGCAGAGCATAGAGCTGGTTGCGGCAAACAAAACCCCGCATCACGGGGTTTTGTTTTGGCTTTCTTTCATCTACCTACAATCCACCGTCAGTTTGAAAGTGATCGCCCTGACGGCTTTTTGTGGCTAGTCTGCCTGGCGGCGCAGGAAGGCTGGGATGTCGAGATAGTCGATTTGGCTATCTTGCTGCGACACACTGGCGGCTTCCGGCACATCGCGACGGCGATGGAGCGGGTTGACGCCCATGCCGATCGTGGGGCCGGTGCGTGCGGTTGGAAATTCTGCATCGCCGGTTGAGCCGGTTTTGACCAGGCGCACGGGACGCTCGGCTTCTTTCGGCTTTTGCCGATTGATGCCGGTGACGACCACGGTCACTTTGATCTCATCACCCATTTCTGGATCGATCACGGTGCCCACTTTGACGGTTGCGTCCTCAGACGCGTAATCCGTCACGGTGCGGTTAACTTCCTCGAACTCGCGCATCGTCAAGCTCGGGCCGGCGGTGATATTGACCAAGATACCGCAGGCGCCCGCAAGGTTCACATCTTCTAAAAGAGGTGAGCCAAGCGCGGCTTCAGCGGCGGTCACGGCGCGGTCATCGCCTTTGGCGGTGCCCGAACCCATCATCGCCATGCCCATTTCGCTCATCACCGTTTTGACGTCGGCGAAGTCGAGATTGAGCAAGCCAGGCCGAGTAATCAGATCGGCGATGCCTTGCACGGCACCGAGTAACACGTCGTTGGCCGATGAAAATGCCTTCAACAAACTCACGTCGCGACCCATCACCGAGAGCAGTTTCTCGTTGGGGATGGTGATCAATGAGTCCACGTGGTTGCTCAGTTCGGCAATGCCTTGCAGCGCTGAGGCCATGCGCCGCTTGCCTTCAAATGGGAACGGTTTGGTGACAATCGCCACCGTCAGAATGCCCATTTCTTTGGCCAGCTGCGCCAAAATCGGTGAGGCCCCGGTACCGGTGCCGCCGCCCATGCCGGTGGTGATAAACACCATGTCGGCGCCTTTCAGCAATTCAATTAGTTTTTCGCGATCCTCGAGCGCCGCCTGCCGGCCAACCTCTGGATTCGCGCCTGCGCCTAAGCCTTTGGTCACGTTCTGACCGAGCTGCAGCACGCGCTTTGCGCCGCAGTTTTTGAGCGCCTGTGCGTCGGTATTCACCGCCACAAATTCAACGCCCTCAACGCCTTTCAGATGCATCATGTGGTTAATCGCGTTGCAACCTCCGCCGCCGACGCCGATCACCCGAATGACCGCGTTGGGGGAGTAGGTTTCCATTAATTCGAACATACAAACCTCCCGATAAGACTCGCCAAGTGTGGGTTTTTTTGGAACAGGATTCCATTCATTTATTTGCACTTTTCCAATTGCCTTGCTGTCACTTTCATCTGCGCCGGCGCCCTCACCGGAGAAGCTGAAACTGCTTTGGCAACGCTCAATATCGAGCGTTGCTTGAAGCTCTTTGCGGCCACGCCATAGCGCATCGATCGCCCCGTGGGGCGCGGCGAGTGCGGCTGAGCGACGTGGTTTTGCCATGGACTCGCCTAGATCCAGCTTTTCAGCCGCCCCCAAAGCCCGCGTAGCTGTGATTCCGAGGTGCTCGGCGAGGCAGCGTTTGCGCGCTCCTGGCGCGCGCCCCAAATCAGCAGACCGCAGCCGGCCGCGTGGATCGGGTTGCCGAGCACATGGTCAAGGCCGTGCAGCCGCTGCGCGGTGCCCAAGCGCACCGGCATGTGAAAAATCTCCTCGGCGAGTTCGACCGCGCCTTCCATTTTTGATGCGCCACCGGTCAACACGATGCCGCCGGCGATCAAATCGTGGAAGCCCGAGCGACGCAGCTCTGCTTGCACCAGGCCAAAAAGTTCCTCGTAGCGCGGCTGGACCACTTCAGCCAAGGTTTGCCGTGCCAAGCGACGCGGCGCGCGGTCGCCAACCGAGGGCACTTGAATGGTTTCCTCAGCGGTCGCCAATTGCGCCAGCGCGCAGGCGTATTTGATCTTGATCTCATCGGCGTGCTGCTGCGGGGTGCGCAACGCCAGCGCGATGTCGTTGGTCACCTGGTCGCCCGCGATCGGGATCACCGCGGTGTGCGCCACCGCGCCCTGGCTGAACACCGCAATATCCGTGGTGCCAGCGCCGATATCGACTAAGCACACGCCTAGGTCTTTCTCGTCATCGCCCAGCACGGAGTGCGACGACGCCAGCTGCTGCAAACACAGATCATCAACGCGCAGGCCGCAGCGCTGGATGCATTTGGTGATGTTTTGCATCGCGCTTAACGAGGCGGTGACCACGTGCACGCGCGCCTCCAGGCGCACGCCTGACATCCCGATCGGGTGGCGAATGCCTTCTTGACCATCAATAATGTATTCCTGCGCCAGCACGTGCAGGATCTTTTGATCGGCGGGGATGGCGATGGCGCGCGCGGCATCCAGCACGCGTTCGACGTCTGATTCGGTGACTTCTTTGTCGCGAATCGCGACCACGCCGTTTGAGTTAAGCGAGCGAATGTGCGAGCCGGCGATGCCCGCGTAGACGCTTTTGATCGCGCAGCCGGCCATCAGCTCGGCTTCCTCGATCGCGCGTTGGATGGACGCCACGGTCGACTCGATATCGACCACCACGCCACGCTTGAGCCCGCGCGACGGATGCGAACCGATGCCGATCACCTCAATCGCCTCGCCCGGCGCGTACTCGCCAACGATCGCGACAATTTTGCTAGTGCCAACGTCAAGCCCCACGACGAGGTTGCGGTCTGTGCGGCGAGTGGTCATGTGCTGGTTTGGTCCAAAATAAAGGCCTCAATGGCGTCGGGCTCAACCGTCGATGAGCGCCACTGCACGGCAAAGCCGTTGGCGTAGCGCAAGTCCACGCGCTGCGGGCGGCGCGCCTCGGTGACACCCAGGCGCGCGTAGCTCGCGGCGAAGCGTTTTAAGCGCGCGTCGAGGTCTTCGCGGCCGAGCTTGATTTCAATTGCACCGGTCAGACCCAACGACCAGCTGCCGCTGGGGCTCAAGTTCAGTCGCTCGATATTCAGACCGGTGGCAATGAGCACGCGGCCAAAGCTCAAATAGCGCTCGCTGACCTCGCTCATGCGCGATTCCGGTCCGCTCAATTCCGGCAAGCCCTGCATTGCGCTCGCGCCGGGCGCGCTGAAGCGCACGCCGCTGCGGCTGAGCAAGCTGCCGTCGGGCAGGCGCGCCAGCGGAATCTGCTCAGTCACCTTGATCTCAATCTTATCTGGCCAAGTTTTGCGCACTTCCACGCTTGCCACCCACGGCATCGCCTCCACGCGCTTTTTGACCACGCCCAAATCGGCGGCAAAAAACCCGTTGCGCAGCAGCGGCGCGACGCTTGAGCGGATCTGCTCGGCGCTCAGGCGCTGAAAATCACCGTTGATCTCGATCCAACGCAGCGGCAAATGGCGGCTACAAAGTTGCGGTGCGGACACACCGAGCGCGATCAAGCCCAGCAGCACCGCGCCGAGCAAGCTATTTTTAAGCCAGCTCGCGCTCATGGCTTGGGCCGCAAGCTGGTGGCCAGGATTTGCAAGCACAGCTCGTCGAATTCGATTCCTTGCACACGCGCGGCTTTAGGCACCAGCGAGTGGTCGGTCATGCCGGGTGCGGTGTTGACTTCCAGCAGCCAAAACCCGCCGCTAGCGTCGCTCATCACGTCCACGCGGCCCCAGCCGCTTGCCCCGGTGGCGCGAAAAGCCGCGAGCGACAGCGCGCGCAGTTCACTTTCGCGCGCGTCACTCAAGCCGCTCGGACAGCGATAGACGGTGTCGTTGGAGATGTATTTGTTGTGGAAATCGTAAAAACCGGCGGCCGGCTCAATGCGAATGCTGGGCAGCGCTTGGTCATTCAAAATCGCCACGGTGTATTCCGGGCCATCGATCAGCCGCTCGATCAATAGCTCAGTGTCGGCTTTGGCGGCGACCTCCAAAGCGGCGGGCACTTGGGCCTCGGTAAACACTTTGGTCACGCCGACGCTTGAGCCTTCGTGGACCGGCTTGATCACCACCGGCAGGCCGATCTCGGCAATCGCCGCCGCGCTTGCTTCGCCCGCGTTGATCTTGCGCGCGTCCGGCGTTGGCAGGCCCAGCGCGCGCCAAACCTGCTTGGTGCGCTGTTTGTCCATGCTCAGCGCCGAACCGAGCACGTTCGATCCGGTGTACGGCACTTTAAGCGCCTCCAGCGCGCCCTGCAGCACGCCGTCTTCGCCGCCGCGACCATGCAGGATGATGAACACGCGGTCGAATTGCCTGGCGATCAGCCGCGTGAGCAGCTCGCTGATGCCGTCGACCCGCTCGGCATCCACGCCGCGCGCGAGCAGCGCTTTGAGCACCGCCTCACCGCTCCACAAAGATACCTGGCGCTCGGCAGAGTCGCCGCCCATCACCACCGCCACGCGGCCGAACTGTTTGCTATCCCAACTCATACCGTGGCCTCGCTCAAGCGCAGCAGCTGCCCACAAAATTGCGCGATATCACCCGCGCCCATCAGCAGCACTACGTCGCCATCGTGAACTTGCAGCGCGAGCAGCTCGTTGAGCTCTTGCGGATCGCTTAAGTGCACCGGATCCACCAGCCCACGCGCGCGCACCGCTCGGGCCAGCGCACGGCTGTCGGCACCCGGAATCGGTGTCTCACCGGCTGGATACACATCGGCCAAATACAGCGCATCGGCGCTGCTTAGCACGCGCGTGAAATCTTCAAAACAATCGCGCGTGCGGGTGTAGCGGTGCGGTTGAAACACCAGCACTAGGCGCCGCGTCGGCCAACCGCCGCGCACCGCGTCGAGCACGGCTTTGAGTTCGGTCGGGTGATGGCCGTAGTCGTCGATCAGCAGCGCATCGCGTTGAAACAGGCGCTGCGCGCGAATATTGAAACGCCGCCCGACGCCTTCAAAGCGCGCCAACCCGGCCGCGATCGCCTGGTCGGAAATACCCAGCTCGATGGCAACAGCAATCGCGGCTAATGCGTTGAGCACGTTGTGGCGACCGGCGAGATTCAAACGCAGCGGCAGCGCGTCGGCTCTGCCGGGCAGGTGCAGGTCAAAGCACATCGTGCTTTCAAACTGGCGCAAATTGCTTGCGCGAATGTCCGCAGGCGCATCAATGCCGTAGCTGATCACCGCGCGCGCCGACTCATCAATCAGCGCGCGCGCCACGGGGTCGTCAGCACACACCACTGCCAGCCCATAAAACGGCAGCCGATGAATAAAATCGTGGAAGGCGCGTTTGAGCCGCTCAAAATCGCCGCCGTAGCTTTCGAGATGATCCGCATCGATATTGGTGACGATTGCGATCACCGGCGCGAGCAGCAAAAACGAGCCGTCGGATTCATCGGCTTCAGCAACCAGATAATCACCTGAACCCAAACGCGCATTGCTGCCCCAAGCGTGCACCAGGCCGCCGATCACAAAGGTCGGATCGAGCCCGCCTTCGGCTAGCAGTGAGGCGGTCAGCGAGGTGGTGGTGGTTTTGCCGTGCGTGCCGGCCACGGCGATGCCGCGTTTGAAGCGCATTAGCTCGCCAAGCATTTCAGCACGCGCGATCACTGGCACGCGGCGCTCGCGGGCGAGCTTCAATTCTGGGTTGTCGGCGTGAATTGCGCTGGACACCACCACCACTTGGGCCGCGCCCAAATGCTCGGCGGCATGGCCGAGGTGGACCTCAGCTCCCAGAGCGGTTAGGCGCCGGGTATTTGCATTGGCGCCCGCATCCGAACCGGACACCACAAAACCTAGATTGATCAGCACCTCTGCGATGCCGCTCATGCCCGCGCCGCCGATGCCAATCAAATGCACGCGCCGAAAACGCGCGTGGGCTAAGCGCTCCAGTGCGCCGCGCTCGCTCATGCGGCCAGCTCCAACAGGCGCGCAGCGGTGGTTTCTGCCGCGTGCGGCATTGATTTCGAGCGCGCGGCCAGCGCCATGTCCAGCAGCTGCGAGCGATCTTGAGTAAACGCAGTTAGGCGCGCGGCGAGGTCCGCTGCGGTTAAATCACGCTCAGCGAGCAATACCGCAGCGCCCACTTCGACTAGAAAGCGTGCATTGGCGGTTTGGTGATCATCCACCGCGTAGGGATAGGGCACCAGGATCGACGCCACACCGGCTGCACTGAGTTCAGCCAGCGTGAGCGCACCCGAGCGACACACGACCAAATCCGCCCACGCGTAGGCCGCCGCCATGTCTTTGATAAACGGCTCGATGCGACCCACCACCGACGCTTGCGCATAGTTGGTTGCGGCCTCATCAAAATGTTTGGGGCCGGTCTGATGCCACAGATCAAAGCTGTCAGCGCTCAGCCTTTTGAGCGCATCGGGCAGCACTTTGTTGAGCACTCGTGCGCCCTGCGAGCCGCCCAATACCAGCAGCTTGAGCGCCCCTTTGCGTGCGCTCAAGCGCTCGCGCGGCGCGGCGACGGCAGCGATATCTGCGCGCACCGGATTGCCGACAAACTCAGCCCGACGGCGCGGCGAAAACGCATCCGGAAAGCCAGCGAGCGTGCGCCACGCCAGCCGCGAGAGGACACGGTTAGTCAAACCTGGAATGCGGTTTTGCTCGTGCACCAGCAGCGGCCGCCTGAGCAGCCACGCAGCGATGCCGCCCGGCCCCGCCGCGAATCCACCCAGCGCCAACACCGCGCGCGGCCGATGACGGCGCAATGCACTCATCGCCTCAAGCACCGCACGCGAGAGTTTTAACGGCGCGAGTGCCCAGGCGAGCGCGCCTTTGCCGCGCACCGCGCTGATCGACAGCAGCTCGATGGGTAAGTTGTGCGCTGGCACCAGGCGCTCTTCTAGCGCGCCCTTGGCGCCGAGCCACACCACGTCCGCGCCGCGCGCTTTCAACGCGTTGGCGACGGCTAGCCCTGGAAAAATATGCCCACCCGTACCGCCTGCAGCAATCATGAAGGTTTTTCGCTCAGCCACGGTAGAGCGCCTCTTCACGGTGCACGCTGATCGACGGCAGCGGGTTTAACTCTTTTAATTTCAGCACCATCGGCGCATGTGAAATGGGCTGCGCGCGCAAGCTCGGTGAATGCACTTCATGCGACACGCGCAACAAAATGCCGATCGCCACAATCGTCATCATCACGCTCGACCCGCCCGATGAAATCAGCGGCAGGGTGAGGCCCTTGGTGGGCAGCATGCCTAAGTTCACGCCAATGGAAATCAGCGACTGCAGCGCCAGGCTCATGCCGACGCCGAACGCCAGATAGCCCTGAAACGGCAGGCCGCTTTCAAGCGCCTTAAGGCCTAGATGAAACGAGCGCCCGACCAGCACCGCAAATAGCCCAATCACGCAAACGACGCCGGCTAAACCGAGCTCTTCGGCCAACACCGCGAGGATAAAATCGGTGTGCGCTTCGGGCAGATAAAACAGCTTCTGCACGCTTGCACCCAAGCCCACACCAAACCACTCGCCTCGGCCAATCGCAATCAGCGCTTGGGTCAGCTGAAAACTATCGCCATACGGTTCGGCCCACGGGTCCAAAAATGCCTTCAAGCGCTTGACCCGATAGCTTTCACTGAGCGCCACGGCAACCATCGGCGGCACGGTCAGCAGCGCCATGACCAGCAGGTGTTTGATGCGCGCGCCCGCCAGCCAAACCATGCCGCCGCTGATCCCAAGCAACAGCACCGCGCCGCCAAAATCCGGCTGCAGCAGCAGCAGCAGCACCACCGAGGACGCCAGTACAATCGGCTTGAGTGCGCCAAACAGCGTGCGCGAGACCTCCTCGCGGCGCCGCACCATGTAGCCGGCGAGATACACGATCACCATGATCTTGACCGCTTCAACCACTTGAAAACCCGCGACGCCCAGGTTGATCCAGCGCCGCGCACCGTTGATGCGCATGCCGATTTGCGGCACAAACACCAGACACAGCGTGAGGATGGCAATCAGCAACAGCGGCTGCGCCAAGCGCTCTAAACGTTTGAGCTCAATTTTCAGCATCACAAACGCGAGACTGAAACCGAGCGCTAAAAATACGAGGTGCCGAAACAGGTAATAAAAGCGATCCGAACCTTGCCCTTCGGCGATGGCCACCGAGCTTGAACCGACCATCACGGTACCGAGCGCAATCAAGCCCAGCGCGGCGAATAGAACCATCCAGTCCAGCTTGAACGGCTGCTTGATATCCGCGCCGATGCGCTGCGCTTGCGGGTTGATATCTTGTGGAATCGGGCCGGACATCAGCGCACCTTGAGCGTTGCGAGGCCGATCAGCACCAGCACAAAGGTGATGATCCAAAAGCGCACGATGACGCGCGGTTCGGGCCAGCCCTTGAGCTCAAAATGGTGATGGATCGGGGCCATGCGGAAGATCCGCTTGCCGGTCAGCTTAAAGGAGCCAACCTGCAAGATGACCGAGACGGTTTCCATGACAAACACGCCGGCCATCAAAATAAACACGATTTCCTGGCGCACGATGATGGCGATGGTGGCCAGCGCCGCGCCAATGGCCAGCGCACCGATATCGCCCATAAACACCATCGCCGGATAGGTGTTGAACCACAGAAAGCCCAAGCCCGCGCCGACCAGCGCCGAGCAGAAAATGGCCAGTTCCTGCGAACCATAGATGCGCGGAATCCCTAAGTATTCAGCAAACACGTGGTGCCCTGAGGCGTAAGCGAACACGCCGAGCGCGCCGGCAACCATCACCGCAGGCATGATCGCCAAGCCGTCGAGCCCGTCGGTTAAATTCACCGCGTTGGAGAAGCCCACAATCATGAAATAGCTGGTCAGCACAAACAGCACGCCGAGCGGGATGCGCAAATCTTTGAGGATCGGGAAAATCAGCGTGGTGGCCGCGTCGGTGTCGGCGGTGACATACAAAAAGATCGCTGCACCGAGGCCAAACAGGGATTGCAGAGCGTATTTGTGGCGTGCCGCGAGACCGCGCGAGTCTTTCATAACCAGCTTGCGGTAGTCGTCTAGGAACCCGACCAAGCCGAAGGCCAAGGTCACCAGCACCACGCACCACACGTAGCGATTGCCGACATCCGCCCACAGCAAGGTGGCCAGCACCACGCTCAAAATGATCAGCGTGCCGCCCATCGTTGGGGTGCCGGCTTTTTTGAGGTGCGACTGCGGACCGTCCTCGCGAATCGGCTGGCCGTATTGCCTGCGCTGCAGCTTGTCGATCATGCGCGGCCCGAGCGCCAGCGAAATCGACAGCGCCGTGAGTGCAGCCATGATCGAGCGAAAGGTGACGTACTGAAAAAGATTTAAGAACGACGCGTAGCCTTTCCATTGTTCAGCAAGCCACATCAGCATGACTCGGCCTCGCGCTGTTTGAGCGCCAAGACGACGCGCTCCATTTTTGCGGAACGTGAGCCTTTGACCAACAGCGTGACGCCCGCACCGATCTCGCGATCGAGGGCCTCAATGAGTGCGTTCAGTGATTCAAAATGGCGTGCGCCGGGGCCGAATGCGGCCACGGCGGCCTGCGACTGGACACCGCAAGCGAACAGTTTTTCCACGCCGTGGATTTGCGCGTAGCGCCCGCACTCAGCGTGCAACATGCGCGCTTCAGAGCCCAGCTCGCCCATATCGCCCAACGCCAGCCATAAGCGCGCGCGGCTTACGCTGAGCGTGTCGATCGCTGCTTTTAAAGAGGCGGGATTGGCGTTGTAGGAATCATCGATCAGCGCATAACCGCGCGGGCTGTGCGAGCGAATCAGCCGACCCGCTTGTTTCGGAGCGCGCTCGAGGCCTAGGCGAATGGCCTCTAAACTGGCGCCAGCGGCCAACGCGGCGGCACTTGCTGCGAGCGCGTTGCGCACGTTGTGCAGGCCTTCGAGCGGCACTTCGATCGCGCAGTCTCCAAGCGGCGTAACCAGCGTAAAGCGCGTAGTTTCACCTAACGTGATATCGCGTGCGCTGACGTCGCCTGGCTCAGGAGACTCCAATCCAAACCAGCTCAGTTGTGCCGTACCCGCGCGGACTGCCCAATCGTGAGCAAAGGCATCGTCGCGATTGAGCAGCGCAATTTTGAGCGCAACAGTGTCGTAGATCGCGCCCTTGGTTTGCGCGACCGAAGCCAGCGTGCCCAAGCGCTCAAGATGGGCCGCGCTCGCGTTGTTAACCAGCGCAATGCTCGGGCGTGCAAGTGCAGCTAGATAGGCGATGTCGCCAGGTTTGCCAGCGCCCATTTCGATCACCGCAAAACGATGCTCGGCGTTGAGCTTGGCAAGCGTCAGCGGCACGCCGATTTCGTTGTTGAAATTGCCGTCGGTGGCAAGCGTTGGGCCCATCTCGCGCAGAATCGAGGCCAGCAAATTTTTGACCGTGGTCTTGCCGTTCGAACCCGTCAGCGCGATCAAGGTCGGTGAAAACTGCTGGCGCCAGCGGCTCGCGATCATCCCAAGCGCGATCTCGCAGCTCGATACCACCAGCTGCGGCAGCGGATCAGCAATCACTCGCTCGACCAGTGCGCCAGCCGCACCGGCTTGCCGCGCGGCGGCAATAAAGTCGTGACCATCCACGCGCTCGCCGCGCAGCGCGACAAACAGCGAGCCCGGCTGGATCGCTCGTGAGTCGGTGCTCAAGCCAACAAAACGCACGTCCGGGCCGTGGAGTTCGCCGCTCAGTTCGCTTAACGCAAAGCTCAACATGCGCGTAACGCCAAGGCTGCACGCGCGTGGGCGGCGTCGTCGAATGCCAGGTGTTGGCCAGCAATTTCTTGATACGTCTCGTGGCCTTTGCCGGCAATCAACAGCGCATCGCCGTGCTGGACCGCGGCCACGCTGCGCGCAATCGCAAGCGCGCGATCGAGCTCCACATGAGCAATCCCCGCAGCGCTAAAGCCGCTCAGAATGTCCGCGACAATTTTGCCCGGGTCTTCCGAGCGCGGATTATCCGACGTGACACAAATCCGGTCGGCCAAGCGCTCAGCGATCGCGCCCATTTGCGCGCGCTTGCCCGCATCGCGGTCGCCGCCGCAGCCAAACACAAGCCACAGAGCGCCGTGCGTGTGCGCGCGCAACGCGTGCAGCGCCTGCTCTAGCGCATCGGGCGTGTGGGCGTAATCGATCACCACCAGCGGATGGCTGCTGAGTGCGTTCATGCGCCCGTTGACTGGCATGAGTGCGCTGATTGCTCGTTCGATATCGGCGTTTGCGATAGCCAAAACGTGCAGCGCCACGGCCACCTGGGCCAAATTCATCGCGTTAAACGCGCCCAGCAATGAGCTTTCGAGCTTAAGCTCGCCAAAGCGCCCACTGAGCTGAAAGCGCAAGCCCGACGCGCTCAAAACCAGGCCGTGCAGGCGTGCGTCAGCGGATGGCCCAAACCCAACCCGCAGCACGTTGACCGACGGGTCGATTTGGCTGATGAGGGCGCGTCCGAACGGGTCGTCGATGTTGACGATCACGTGGCGCAAGCCCGGCCACTTGAACAGCAATGCTTTGGCTAAACCGTAGGCCTCAAAGGTTAGGTGGTAGTCGAGGTGGTCGCGCGTGAGATTGGTAAATACCGCGGTGTGGAAAGTAACCCCGTTGACGCGCCCCTGGTCGAGCGCATGCGAGGACACCTCGATTGCCACGTGCTGCGCGCCTTGCGCTTTAAGCCCGGCCAAGGCGCGCTGCACGCTCAGCGCATCCGGCGTGGTGCGCGCTTGCGCTGTTAGTGCGCCGCTTAACCCTGTGCCTAGCGTACCAATCGAGCCGGCGGGTTGCCCGAGCGCGCTCAAAGCCGCGCTGAGCAGCTGCACAAACGAGGTCTTGCCGTTGGTGCCGGTCACCCCGATCACGTTGAGCTTGGCGGATGGATCCGCGTAAAAGCGCGTGCCGATCTCACCGAGCTTTAGGCCCAAACCAGGCACTTCAATAAAATCCGCGCGGGCCCCTTGAGCAGGCGCTGGGCGGCCGCTCAACGTCGGCTCAAACAGCACACAGCTCGCGCCGCGCTGAAGCGCTGTTTCAACAAAATCGAGGCCGTGCGCCTGGCGTCCGCTGAGCGCCAAAAAGGCGTCTCCGGGCTGCACTTCGCGGCAATCCAGGCACACACCGCTCACGGCAATCGAGATCGGCAGGCCTGGCAGCAGTTGGCTTAGGGCGATCATCAGCGCTCCGCCGCCTCGCGAAAATCAGGCTCGATCACCGTAGCTTGCGCGGTCATCTCGGGCGGGGCGAGGTTGTCGGGCGGCACGTCCATCAAACGCAAGGTGCCGGCCATCACGCGAGCAAACAGCGGCGCGGAAATCTGCCCACCGTAATATTCCTCACCTTTTGGATCGTTGATCATCACCACCGCGACAAAGCGCGGATGGCTGGCCGGCGCTAGCCCGGCAAATGCCGCGATATAGCGCTTGGCATAGCCCGTGGGACCGGCTTTGCGCGCGGTGCCGGTTTTGCCGGCCACGCGGTAGTGCAGCACTTGCGCTTTGACACCCGAACCGTCCGGCATCGTCACCGCTTCAAGCATGGTGACCAGTTGCGTCGCGATCTGCGGATCGATCACCGCTGAGTCAGGATTGATCGCGCCGCGCACAAAAGTGGGCTTGCGAATGCGCCCTTGATTGGCCAGCGCGGCATACGCTTGGGCCATCTGCAACGGCGTTACCGAGAGGCCGTAACCATAGGACAGAGTGGCCTTTTCAAGATCGCCCCAGCGCCGGAAGTCGGTCAGGCTGCCCGGCGATTCGCCGGGGAAACCCGAGCCGGTGACTTGCCCAAATCCAAAGCGGTGAAACACGTCCCAAAGATGATCGGACTTCAGCGCCAGGGCCAGGCGCGAGGCGCCGACGTTTGAGGATTTTTTCAAAATGCCGGTTAGATCAAGGACGCCGAAATTGCGCACGTCTGGCACGAGGTGATTGCCTACTAGCAGCGTGCCGGGCGTCGTGTCGATCAGCGTGGTCGGTTGAAACTGCCCGCTTTCGAGCGCTGCGGCAACCGTAAATGCCTTGATAATTGAGCCGGGCTCAAACACGTCGGTGACCGCGCGGTTGCGCATTTGATCGGTGCTGGTGCCGTCGCGCTGATTGGGGTTGAACGACGGCTGGTTGACCATCGCCAGCACTTCGCCATTGCTGACATCCAACACCACCACCGAGCCCGACGTGGCGCGATGCTTGGCGATCGCGGCCTTGAGCTCGCGGTAAGCCACGTATTGCACGCGCCGATCGATCGATAGCTTCAGGTCACGGCCCGGTTCAGCGGCGCTGACCAGCTCGACATCCTCGACCGTTTGGCCTTTGCGATCGCGGATCACGCGCTTGGCGCCCGCGCTGCCTTTGAGCCAATCGTTGTAAATCGCCTCTAAGCCCTCCTGGCCTTGATCGTCGATGTTGGTAAAGCCAACGATATGCGCGAGCAGCTCGCCAGCCGGGTAATAGCGCTTGTACTCGCGCTGCAGGTTGACGCCGGGAATTTTAAGCGCGCGCACCAACTCGCCCTCGGAGGGGCTCATCTGGCGGCGCAGATAAACAAACTCTTTGTCGCCGCGCTGAGTCAAACGCTGCTCAAGCGTCTCGGCGTCGAAGCCAATCAGCGGCGCCAGCTGCACCAGTTGACCGCGCGCCAGCAACAGCTCTTTCGGGTTGGCCCAGACCGACTCAACCGGCGTCGAAACCGCGAGCGGCTCGCCGTTTCGATCAAGAATCATGCCGCGCGTGGACGGTATTTTGACCACGCGCAAAAACCGCGCGTCGCCGTGCTGCTGATAAAAATCGGTGCGCAACACCTGCAAATCAAACGCCCGCGCGATCAACGCCGTCGACAGCAGGCTGAGCGTTGCCAGGACCAAATACACCCGCGTGCGCAGCTCGCTGTGGACTTGGCGTGGCGCGCTCATCGCTCGACCATCTCCATTTGTACCGGGTCCGGAAAGCGCAAATTCAAGCGTGCGCCCGCTTCCATCTCGATCCGATAAGTGTCGGCCAGCATCGCCTGTTCGATTTTGAGCTTGCCGAACTCAACGTCGAGCTGGTCGCGCTCGCGCTCGAGTTTGGATAGCTCCATGAACTGCCGACGGCTTTCGTGGCGCGAATCGACCAGCGCGATCGACGATGCCATTAGCGCCAGCAGCACCACACCCAACAGCGCGCCCTTCAACATGGCGCTGTGCTCCGAGTGGCGGCGCGCAGCACCGCCGAGCGCGAGCGCGGATTGGCGGCGACTTCAATTTCAGTGGCAAAGCGCGCTTTGTCGGGTTTATCGAGCTTAAGCGCCACCGGCTCCGGCGCCAGCGGGCGGCGGCGCGAGGCTTGCGGCGGTTGCGAATGCTCGCGCATAAAGTTTTTGACGCGGCGGTCTTCAAGGGAGTGAAAGCTAATCACCACCAGCCGTCCGCCGGGCTTCAATACCTCAAGCGCTGCCTGCAACACGCCATCGAGCTGGCCTAGCTCGCCGTTGACCTGCATGCGCAGCGCTTGAAAGGTGCGCGTTGCCGGATGCTTGCCCGCTTCGCGCGTTTTGACGACGCGTGCTACCAGCCCAGCCAACTGATCGGTGCGCTCAAACGGCGTCTCCACGCGATCATTGACGATCGCACGGGCAATTTGTCGTGAAAATTTTTCTTCGCCCAAACGCCACAAAGTGTCGGCCAACTCGCGTTCATCGACGCGGCTCAAATAGCCCGCAGCTGATTCGCCGCTCGAGAAATCCATGCGCATATCCAGCGGACCTGAACGCGCGAAACTAAAGCCGCGCTCGGCGTCATCCAACTGCGGGGACGACACGCCCAAATCCAGCAGGACGCCGTCGAACGGGCCATATTGCTGAGATAGCGCGCCGAGATCGGCGAAGGTCGCGTGTAGCAAGGTCAAGCGTGGCTCGTCGGCAAACGCTGCCCGCCCATATTCAATCGCTGCGGGGTCGCGATCGATTGCCAGCAGCTGCCCGTGCGCGTCGAGCCGCTCGAGCAAGCCGCGCGCGTGCCCGCCGCGACCAAAGGTGCCATCCACATAGCGCCCGTTGGGGAGAATCCGCAGCGCATCGAGCGCTTCGCTGAGCAACACAGGGCGGTGAGAAAATTCCATCGGCTTAAATCCGCAGGTTCCGGATTTCAGACGTGAGAATGCTTGCGTTCAACGGCGCGGAGAGCGCGCGATAAAGCTCCTCGTTCCACAGCTCATATTTCATGCCCAAACCAACCAGCACGCAGCGCTTTTCCAAGCCCGCGAGCTCGCGCAGGCTCAACGGAAGCTGCACGCGTCCGCTAGAATCGGGCTCTAAATCAACCGAACTGCCAAGCAGCTGGCGCTGCAGATTGCGATGAGCGTCTTCAAAACTATTCAGTGTCATCAGCTGCTCGCGTACGCGCTGCCATTCCGGTCGCGGATAAATCCACAGGCAGCCGGCGTCGAGCGGATTTTTAGTCACCGTAATCGCGCCGCCACAAAACGCGGACAGTTGCTCGCGCTGCCCAGCGGGCAATGCGATACGGCCTTTGTCGTCCAACGTTAAGAGGTAGGTGCCTTGAAACATGCCCGCGTCATCGAAATAGAGCCGGGAAAAGTGCATGTGACGTTTTAGGTCAGCGCACGCTGCCACAAATCGCCACTTTTACCCACTTTTCACCACTGCCGCAAAATAGGACCGTGACTTCCTTCATGTCAAGGAAAACCGGATAAAAAAAGATGGCTTTTTAAGGGCTTGGCGCACAGCCCGGGAGATTGCCCCGCGGAAGGAGAACAGATAGAAAACCAATCAGCGATTTGACTGAATTTGGTTTTTCAAGCTGGCTTATGGGACGATCCACAGCTCACTTGAGGGGACGGCTATGACCGACACCAAGAAGCTTTCCGGCGCTGGCGGAACCACCGGCGGAATTGGCGAATTTTTACTGGGATTTGTGTTGGCAATCGCCGGCGGTTATTTGCTGACCAATCAAATTACCGTGGCCACGGGCATGTGGAGTTTCTATGGCGTCAACGCATTCGGATTGACCCTAATTCCTTTTTTGATCAGCGTCACGCTGCTATTTCTGAATGGCAAAAGTCCGCTAGGCTGGCTTTTATTGCTGGCCAGCATTGCGATTGTGCTGGCGGGCGTACTGATGAATTTGACAGTGTATTTCCGGCCGACCAGCTTGTTCAATACGCTGATGATTTTGGCGCTATTGGCCGCAGGCGTCGGACTTATTTTGCGTTCTTTGCGGGCTCATTGATCTAAAAACGCGGCGCGCTCGGCAAAACTCATCGCAATCACGCGCCTGCGCAGCGCGTCGCGATCGGCCACTGCGGTTTGCCCCGCCAGTTCAGCCAAGCGCTGGCGCTGACGAGGTTCTAGCGAGCGGGTCATCGCGATGGTTTCGCGCACGTCCGCTCGTGAAATAGGCCCCCACAGCTCGCGCCACGGAATGCCCGCGCGGCCTTGAGCGCCCAGCATAAAGGCCTCGCGCTCAGCGGTATTCATGCGCTCAAAGCGCTGCATAAGCTCCGCGCGACGCTCAGGCGGCAGGTTTTTGAAGCGCTTGAACGCTTGCCTGATGCGCTGTTGCTCCGTCGGCGGTAACGCTTTGAACGATTCAAAACTGCGGCGAATCTCAGCTTGTCGCGCTTCAGGCAACGCGCGCCACCAGGTCATGCGCTTGGCCGCCGCCGCACGATCGCTTGATGACATGCCCGCCCAGCGCTCGGCACCGCGCAGCATGCGCTGCTGGGTGGCCGCATCAAAGGTGTCCCACTCTTGTTGAAACGGGCTCAGGGTGCGCTGGATTTCCGGCTGCAAGCTGGCAAACGGCTGCGTGCTTTGCGCCAGCACGCTGTGCGCCAGCAGCCCCAAGCACAGCGCTAACAGCAAACGCAGGGACTTATTCATTGAGCAGCTCGTCGACCGATTCGCGCGGCTTGCCCTCGGGATCGAGCTCGGCGCTGGCTGCAAGGGCTTCATCGTCAGGAAATTCCCCCAAAAACTCGAGCAGCGCGCGATCGGGCGGCGCATCGGCAGGCGGCGGCTCGCTTGGCGGCGCAATGATCGCGCACAAAACCAGCAGCGATGCCTTGAGCATCATCCGGCTTGGTCAGGCACATCGTCGCTTTCCAATGCCACGCTGGCCCACTCGTAAAACGCAAGATTTTCAAACAGTTCCGCTTCATCGCTGCTGACAATTTCCAGATCGCCAAGCGCGACCGGGGCGATGGGCTCGCTTACATTCAACGGATGTAAATAGACAGCCAGCACCAGCGCGGCAGCGGTTGCCGTGCCCAGAATTGACCCTAGCCCCAGCCACCACCGCGTTGCCCGCGACTTCTCGCTTGAGTGTTCGAGCGCTCGTTGGCGCGCTTGATTGAGTTTAGAGAGCGTCGCGAAATCGAGATGCTCAGCACTTGAATCTAGCGCCGCTCGCGCCCGCGCGGCAAAGGCATCGGTTTGCAAATCGTCAAGGCGGTTCATGGGGAAATTCCAGTGGAGTAAGGTTCTAGCCGCTCGCGCAGCGCCTTTAGGGCTCGAAACAAATGGGTTTTGATGCTGCCTTCGCCAATTTTAAGGGCAGCGGCACTTTGCGCGACGTCCAAACCTTCCCACACCCGCAGCACAAACACCTGGCGTTGGCGCACCGGCAAACGGCGCAAGGCATCTTCTAGCGCTTGAGAGAACTCAAGCCCGGCAAACTGCATCGCGGGTTCGGTGTGCGGCAAATCAGGGAGCTGCTCAAGCGGATCGGCGTCCAGTTCGGAAAACGCAGCCGGCAGCAGGCGCTTAAACCAGCGCCCGCGCACGCTCGAACGGCGCTGAAAATCGGTCACCCGGCTCATTAAACAGGTGTAAAACAGCGCCGGCCAGTCGCTCGCAGGCTTGCCCGCGTAGTATTTTACGAAGCCAATCATGGCCTCCTGCACGATATCCAATGCGTCGTCGCGCTCGGCGCCACCGATCTCAGCCATGCGCAACGCGCGCCGTTCGATTGAACGCAAAAATGTGTCCAAGGCACGCTTGAGCCGGACGGCTTCATCGCTCACAGTGCGCGGGTGCGATTCGATGGCATTGCTTGAATAGTAAATCGTTCTCACTTCACGGGTCATGCTTTGCGTGTTCAGACCAACCAGCAACGCGCTGAACTTGAGTCAGGTTGACAAGGCGATCCACTCACAGCCTAACCGCTTCGTCACGGTGACCCAACATACTTCCGCCACATTGCTCAGATGAATTTTTTGTTATGCAGCCAACCTCATGATTTACATCAGTTTTATCCAAAATTGTGAAAATTGTGCGCAATCCTCAGCAGAGCCACGCGCCGGGCGGCGATGCGCGTCCTACCAGGGCGTTTTCCACCGAGTTATCCACATTTTTTGTGGACAACCGCGCAGGCCCCAGTGATCGCTGAAGTCGCGGTGCCCGCACCGATCGTCGGCCTGCTGGATTACGCGCTGCCTGAGGCCTCCAGCGCCGCGATCGGCATGCGCGTGGACGTGCGTTTAGGCAATCGTCCGCTAACCGGCGTGATCCTCGGGCTGAAGGCGCATAGCGACGTGAAAGGTCTCAAAAGCGTTGACCGCGTGGTCGATAGCGCGCCGATTTTTCCGCCCGAGCTGCTCGAGCTGCTGCGCTTTGCGGCGGATTATTACGCTTGCCCAATCGGCGAGGTGGTGCGCGCGGCGTTGCCACCGGCAGCGCGCCGCGTCGGCGCCGACCCCAACCAGAAACTCACCGCGCTGGCCCGGTTGGGATCCATCGAGAATGCAGGAATTCTGCTTAAAGGTGCGCCCAAACAGCTGGCGCTATATGAATTCTTGGGCGACAGCGCACGCGCAAATGACACGCTCGATGCCGAGCTTCCCGGTTGGCGAATAGCCGCTCGCGCGCTGTTGGCGCGAGGGCTGGTCGAATTTGTCGCCCCTAGTTGCGCTCAATCACGCAGCGTGGCCGAGGTGCCGCTCAACGCCGAGCAAACCCACGCCGTGCAAGCAGTGATTGCCGCACTCGGCTCGTTTAAGCGTTTTTTGCTGGAAGGCATTACCGGCAGCGGCAAAACCAACGTGTATTTGGCAATCGCAGCAGAAGTGCTCGCGCGCGGCGGTCAAGTGCTGATGCTGGTGCCTGAGATTGGCCTCACGCCGCAGTTTATCGCGCGCGTGCAAGCCGCCTTGGACGCGCCGGTGCTGAGCTTGCATTCAGCGATGAGTGAGGCTGAGCGCAACCAGCAGTGGCAGCTCGCGGCGCGCGATCGTGCGCAAGTGTTGATTGGCACGCGCTCGGCAATCTTTGCGCCGCTGAAAAATATACAGCTGATTTTGGTCGACGAAGAACACGACGCTTCCTATAAGCAGCGCGATGGATTTCGCTATCAGGCGCGCGATTTAGCCATCAAGCGCGCGCACATCGCACGCATCCCGGTGCTGCTCGGCTCGGCCACGCCATCGCTTGAAAGCTATCACCGAGCTGAGATCGGCAGCTATCAGCGACTGTCGCTGTTCGAGCGCGCCACCGGTGCCACCACGCCGCTCGTCAAGCTGCTGGATTGCCGCACGCTGAAGCTAACTGAGGGCTTGAGCGCACCGCTGGTGGACGCCCTGAAATTAACGGTTGAGCGCCGCGAGCACGCCATTGTGTTTTTGAATCGCCGCGGCTTCGCACCGGTGGTTCTGTGCCACGACTGCGGCGCACGCATCGACTGCCCGCGCTGCGACGCAGCCCTCACCTGGCACCAGCAGGACGCGCGCCTGCGCTGCCATCACTGCGGGTACGCCGCGCCGAAAATTGATCATTGCCCGGCCTGCTCAAGCGCCAACTTGTTGACCCAAGGCGAGGGCACCGAGCGCCTCGAGCAGGCGCTTGAGCGCGCGTTTCCGGGCGTCGCGGTGGTGCGCGTGGACCGCGATTCCACCGCGCGCAAAGACGGCCTCAAGTTAAAGCTCGCGCAGCTAAAACCCAACGAACCCGGCATCTTGGTCGGCACGCAAATGCTCGCCAAAGGCCACGATCTGCACGGCGTCACCCTTGCCATCATTTTGAATGTGGACCAAAGCCTCTTCAGCACCGATTTTCGCGCGCCAGAACGGTTGGCACAGCTCATCGTGCAAGTCGCCGGACGCGCCGGCCGCGGGGCCAAAGCGGGCACCGTGATCCTGCAAACCCACCATCCCAAACACCCATTGCTGCGTCAACTGATCGAACGCGGCTACCGCGAGTTTGCACTTAGCACCCTTGCCGAACGCAAAGAGCTGGGCCTGCCGCCGTACGCCTATCACGCGCTCTTGCGTGCTGAAGGTCGCGACGAAGCGGCGGTTTTGCAGTTTCTCAAGCAGGTCGAGGCGATCAGCGTGCTGGAAGGCTGCGTGCGCCTGCTCGGCCCGCTGCCCGCGCAACTCAAGCGAAAAGCCGACACTTTTCGCTGGCAGCTGCTGCTGGAAACCGATCAACGCAGCGAACTAAAACGCGCCCTAGCCGCAATCCGCAGCGCAAGCGACGGATCAGCGGTCAGCGGCGTACGCTGGTTCTTGGATGTCGATCCCATTGATTTGAGCTAGCGCTACGCTGGGAATGGCAAACGCCACGGTCTAACCGACCTCTAGCACCACTTTTTGCAAATCGCCTTACACGCCCTTGGCACTTGCTGTGTAAGCATTGGCCCATGTCATCTGAATTCCAATTTGATCAGCAGCGCAGCTTTGTGTGTTTCCTCGCGCTTGAGCTTCAGCCGGGCCAGCTAGGTCTCGCGCGCACGCTGCCTCGGACGGCGACTGAGGAGCTGGGGGCGCTGATCGCGCGCGAGTTCACGCGCTTGTGTCCCGGTATTGAGGCACTGGATTTGGCCTTCGTCGGCGCGCTTTATGAGCCCGATGAGCTGCTCAAACCGGGCCTTGGGTGGGCGCAATGGTTGAACGACCAGCAGCGCTTGGCGGGCGCGCAGCTTGATACAGCGCAGCTGCTGTTTTTTGGCGAGCGCGATGGCCGCATGCCGATCCGCGAGCTTGAGCCCAACCCATCGCGCCCCAGCGGCGTTCTCAAACTAATGCCAATCGTGCTGCGCGGTGCGCCAGAGAAGATCGCGCTCATTGGTGCCCAGCTTGAAAGCTCGCTGACAGAAATTGGTATCGCCGGCCCGCCGGTGCTCGGCTGCGTGGCCGGCTGGTGCGGGCACAGCATCGCGCACGGCTGCTATATGACGCTGCTCGATGTGCTCGCCTTTGAACGCGCGCAGTTTGAGCAGCTGGGTTTGAGTGCGCTCAGTGATCTTCTCGAAATTGTGTTTTTGAGCCCCACGCGCCAGGAAGTAGTCCGCCAAACGCCGCAAATTGAATGGTTATGGAATGGGCGCGAAGCCGAGGGTCGCTTTCTCGGTCGCCAGGCGTGGCAGGCGAAGCAGACCGACCCTAAGCTCACCTATCTCGACTACCTGCGCGCACAGCGCTCGATTGCAGCCGGGCTCGCGGCATTCGGCATTCCCATGCTTTGGCTTGATGAAAAGGCGAGGCCGGCTGTGTTTATTGTCGAGCGCGAGGCTTGTACTGAGGCCGATTCGCCGTTGCTTGCTGAAGTAGATGCTGAACTCGGGCTGATCGCTTTGAGCGCCACGCGCAACGCCGAGCGCGTCACCTATTGGCCGCTTGATGCGCAAGCGCGCGACTTGATCGAGGCTGATTTTGCGCGCACTTAGCTTTTTATCAATGCTGCTGCTGAGCGTTGCAGCAGCAGCGGCACCCAGCCGCGAGATGCCGAGCGATGCCGGCCCGTGGGTAGTGCAGGCCAGCTACGCACACGAACGCTCGCTCAATTTGCTGCTGCGCCGCGCAGCGCCGTGGAAAGTCGATCGGCGCGCGCGCACGTTGATCGTCGAGGTGCCCACCCGGTTTGAGTACCAGCAGTTGCTCAACGAGGGATTCGCCGTTGAAGTCGATGCGCGTTTAACCCGCGCGATGTACGCGCCTCTCGAGCGCCAGCCCGACCAGATCAGCGGCATTGCGGGCTACCCGTGCTATCGCACCGTGGACGAAAGTTACGCGCGTGCCAGCCGGTTGGCAGCACGCTTTGCGAATCTCGTTGAGATCATCGATATCGGCGACAGTTGGGAGAAGCTCAACTTGGCCAGTGGTGGCAGTGATTTGCGCGTGGTTAAGCTGACCAATCGCGCGCTTGCAGGGCCAAAACCCAAGCTTTTTGTACAGGCGGCGCTGCATGCGCGCGAGTACGCGACCAGCGAGACGCTGACGCGTTTTATGGAGCGTCTGGTGCAAGGTTATGGGACCGATGCGGACGTGAGCTGGATCCTCGATGCCCATGAAATCCACCTGCTGCTGGTGGCCAATCCAGACGGACGCAGGTTTGCTGAGCTACCGGCCAGCCGCTCGCAGCGCAAGAATCGCAACGCCAACCACTGCCCCAGCGGCGGCACGCTGTTGGGCGTCGATCTGAACCGGAATTTTCCGTTTGACTGGGGTGGGTTGGGGTCTTCAGGCGAGGACTGCAATCTCAATTTTCGCGGCATCGCGCGTTTGAGCGAGCCGGAAAACATCAGCATCAGCAATTACTTGAGCACGATTTTCCCCGACCAGCGCAACGAACAGCCGATCCCGGCGGTGGACCTCACCTCGCCCGTATCGCTGGATGCAAGCGGCCTGTTTATCGACCTGCACGCACCGGCGTCAGCAGTCTGGTGGCCGTGGGGCAATGTCGATGGCCAGCTCGCGCCAAATGCGCTCGAGTTACAAACCCTCGGCCGCAAGCTCGCTTACTACAACGGCTACTTTCCCGCACAAAGTAACGAAGGCGGCGCCATCGCCGGGGCGAGCGACGATTTCGTCTTCGCGACACTGGGCGTGGCGTCGTACACCATCGAAATGGGCGGCGACGGGTTTTTTCCCGATTGCAAAAGCTTTGAGGCCGAATTGGTGGAACAGAATCTTGCCGCGCTGATGTTCGCGGCGCGTGTGCCGCGCGCACCGTATCGGCTGCCAAGCGGCCCCGAGGTCATCGACATCAGCGCACCCAGCAATTCACTATCCAGCGGCCGCGCGCGCATCGACATCACCGCTGACGACCGCCGCCTGAGCTTTGTCAACGGCTCGGAGCCGCTGCAAGTGATTGAATCGGCCAATGCCTACCTAACCCCACCCTGGCAGCCCAGCGCGACGCCTATCGCCAGCTTCGTTTTCAGCGACGGGCAAGCCGACAGCATCACTGAGCCAATGCACGCGCTCATTGCAATCAGCGCGCTGAACCCCGGCCGCCAATTGGTTTATCTGCAAGCCCGCGACGCGCT
>Ga0105048_10002396_pt1 | contig 30409 bp, 27 predicted proteins | sample MAT05_FD_78382 | JGI IMG/M metagenome (GOLD analysis project Ga0105048, IMG submission 78382) | Freshwater microbial communities from Lake Fryxell liftoff mats and glacier meltwater in Antarctica - MAT-05 | ecosystem: Environmental > Aquatic > Freshwater > Ice > Liftoff microbial mat | place... | reverse complement strand
TGCACCGCCGCAGAAGATGGGCGTCATCGGCAGGCCACAGGCGCCCGGCGCCGCACACACATCCCCCTGCTCCTGCACCGTGTCACTGCCCTTGCGCCACAGCAGCACCGGCAACCGCTCCGTCCCGACGAAGTACGGGGGATACACGACACAGCGGTCGTGATCCACCTGAATGGATAGAGGTAGTCCTCCGGTTGCTCCGCGTCACGGCGAGCAGGTCCGGTCCCGGCGTGTGGACGAGCACCGATCGGAGGGTCCCGATCTCGGAAGTGAGACTGACGTGCATCCGGACAAGCTATCGTCCAGCAGGGCGCCCGCGCTGTCTCACAACCTGACATGGCAACTATTCGACGGGTCTCGACTGGCCTTCCGGCGACTTTCTTGTGAAATTCTTCACAAGCATGTCGCGCATCCCAGCCCCCCACGCTCCAGAACGGCACATTGCCGACTCGACGGTTCGGCGCCTGTCGCTCTACCTGCGCGTCCTCGAAGCGGCGGCACTCCGTGGGCAGCAGACGCTCTCGAGCGATGCGCTTGCCGAGGATGGCAGCACGACCTCCGCCCAAGTGCGGAAGGACCTCAGCTTCTTTGGCTCGTTTGGCAAGCGAGGACGAGGCTACGACGTTGGCGAACTCGTCGATCAACTGCAGGAAATTCTGGGCCTCGCCCGGGAGTGGAAGGTCTACATCGTCGGAGCCGGCAAGATCGGCGCGGCGCTCGTGAGCTATCACGGCTTCTCCCAGCGCGGTTTTCGGGTCGTCGGGATCTACGACATCGATCCGCAGCTCGTCGGCCGGATGATCGAAGGAGTCGGTGTCCGCAGCATGTCCCAGCTGGAGCACGACGCTGCCCGTGAGCTGCCCGACATTGCCGTGATCACGGTGCCGGGCGAGCATGCGCAGGCCGTGGCAGAACTGGTGGTGCACGCCGGGATCCGTGGCATCATGAACTTCGCTCCCGTGCCGCTGCACCTCCCGGCGTCGGTCACGGTGAAGTCGGTGAACATGGCCCTCGAGCTCGAGGGGCTTGCCTATGCGCTCGTTCACCGCGACCACGCCGACGGGCTGCGCTGACGCGTCAGCGCGTCTCGGCCGGAAGCGCGCGAAGCAGCGTCGCGAATTGTACGGCGGACAGGGTCTCGGGGCGAGCCTCGGGATCCACGCCGGCTGCTGCGAGCGCCACATCAGCCGACTCGGCCGAGAGGCCGCGCACCGTGCGCACGACCCGGCGCAGTTGCTTGCGGCGGAGCCCGAAGGCGGCAATCACGAGGCGACGAAACGGGCCTTCCTCCGCGAGGCTGACGACCGGATCGGTGCGCGGCACGAGGTGCAGGATGGCAGAATCCACCGATGGCGGCGGATTGAACGCGGTCGGCTTCACGATGCCCCGCAGTGTGACGGTGGCCAGTGCCTGCAGGTTGACCGAGAGGGCGCCGTACTCCTTCGACCCCGGCGGCGCCACGGCGCGATCTGCCACCTCCCGCTGGACGAGGAACACCGCGCGTTCCGGCCGCGGGCGCGTCATGGCGTGGAAGATGATCGGTGTCGTGATGTAATACGGCACGTTCCCGGCGAGCAGGAACGGCCCCTTTGCGACGTCGCCCAGCGACAGCTCCAGCACGTCGGACTCGATCACCATCACGTGCGGACGGTCGGCGTACCTTGCGCGCAGGATGGGCACGAGCAGCTTGTCGACCTCGATCGTGATGAGGCGGCCGGCGCGGGCCGCAAGGCGATCGGTCAGCGCACCGCGGCCGGGGCCGATCTCGAGCACGGTGTCAGTGGGCCGGATCTCCAGCACGTCCGCGATGCGATCGAGCGTCCTCGTGTCGGTGAGAAAGTGCTGGCCGAGTCGCTTCCGGATCGGTGGCAGGCGGCGTTCATCCATCAGTCGGCCACCTGCAGCGCTGCAATCGCCGCCGCGTGCACGATCTCGGCCGACGTGCAGCCGCGCGACAGGTCGAGCGACGGCTTGCGGAGCCCCTGCACGACCGGTCCGATCGCGACGGCACCGCTCAGGTACTGCACGAGCTTGTACGCAATGTTGCCGGCATCGAGTGACGGGAAGACGAGGATGTTCGCCGCGCCCGCGACCACGCTGCCCGGCGCCTTGCGCGCCGCCACGATGCCGTCGAGCGCCGCGTCGGCCTGCAGTTCCCCGTCGATCCAGAGGTCGGGTCGTCGCGCGCCCGTCAGCGCCACGGCCTGTCGCACGCGGAGCACGGAGGCGGCTTCGGCACTGCCGCGGGTGCTGAAGCTGAGGAACGCGATGCGCGGCACATCACCCACGATGCGTTCGCGGTCGGTGGCCGCGGCGATCGCGATGTCGGAGAGCTGCTCGGCGGTAGGCTCGGGAATGACGCCGCAGTCACTGAACGTCAGCACCTCGTGCGGCCACGCCGGCCCGTGAGCCGGCTGCACCAGATAGAAGGCGCCCGAGACGCTGCGGCTCGCCCCGTCGGCACCGATCAGGCGCAACGCCCAGCGCAACACGTCGGCGGTCGTGTGTTCGGCGCCGGCGACGGCGGCATCGGCAGCCCCCGTCGCGACCAGCGCGTTCGCGAAGGCGAGCGGCGTCAGCGCCTGCAGTCGCGCTTCGGCCTCGTCGCGCGACCGCGAGCGTGCCCACGCCGCGAGGCATTCCTCCACCATCTCGCGATGGGCACTCTGCTCCGGCACGATCGCGACCGCGCCACGCGCATGCACGGCAGGCATGCAGGACCCGTCGGGCACGAGCACCAGCGCCTCGGCGATTCCGAGGGCGACGATCTCACCCACGGCATCGAGCGTGCGCGCGTCGGTGCCTTCGGCAAAGACGATGCGTGGCCGGCGCTCCGCCGCACGGCGATGCAACGCGGCGAGAAATCCGCTCACCGCTGCGCGTAACGGAACTTCGTCTGCAGTGCCGCGACGACCGTCGGGTGCGTGAGGTCGCTCACATCACCGCCGAATCGCGCGACTTCACGCACCATCGAGCTGGAGATGTAGGTCGTGTCGAGCGACGGCACCATGAACACCGTCTCGAGGTCTGCCGCGAGATGACGGTTCATGAGCGCCATCTGGAACTCGTACTCGAAGTCGCTCACGGCACGCAAGCCGCGGATCAGCATCGACGCGCCGACCTCGTGCGCCAGCGCCACCAGCAGCCCGTCGAACCCGCGCACCTCAATCCGCGGCTCGTCCTGCGTCGCCTCGAGAATGAAGCGTACCCGTTCCTCGGCGCTGAACAGGGACGTCTTCTTGGGGTTGGTGGCGACCGCGACGACGAGGGTGTCGACGAAGACGAGGCTGCGCAGCATCAGGTCGAGATGCCCGCGTGTGACGGGGTCGAAGCTGCCGGCGTAGAGCGCGATACGACTCATCGTGGTGATACCCTGCCTCGGAGTGATGTCAGTCGTGGGCGAAACCGATCAGCCGCGGAAAAAGCTAATGGCCGTCTGGCCGTAGCGACGGCGATCGCCGCCATCACCGACATCGGCCGCGGCCAGATGCTCCACGGCAAAGACCGTCGCGAACGGGATCGCGCGCCACGCCTCCACCAGTCCCGCTGCGACGTCGAGTGCGTACGGCGGATCGGCGAACCCCAGCGTGAAGGACTGGGCCGGGAGGGCACGCGCATACTGCATGGCGTCGGCGCGCTGCAGTGTGTAGGACGCCGGGTCGGCCCGCAGTGCCTGCAGGTTGGACGCGATCGTCGCCAGTGCCGACGGCGCCGAATCCACGAACGTCACGTGCGTCGCACCTCGGCTCAGCGCCTCGATGCCGAGGGCTCCCGAGCCGGCGCAGAGGTCCACCACGCGCGCCTGCGGCACCTCGAACTGCAGGATGCTGAACCACGCCTCACGCACGCGGTCGCCGGTGGGTCGCACGCCTCCGGCCGATGGCACGCTGATCTGCCGTCCGCGCCAGCTCCCGCCGATGATCCGCACCCGTCAGCGCCTCATGGCGTCGACGATGTTGAGCTGCAGCCGGTCCGCGCCACGATACTCATCGCGCTCGAGGCGGAATGCCAGATCGACCGGCAGCGCCGGATCGAGCAGGCGCGCACGGTCCCCCAGGCGCCAGCCGATCGCGGCGATACTCCCGCGTTCACTGCTGATCGTCGTCCGCACCCCGTCGGTGCTGCCGATCCGCCGTGGCGCCGACTCGATGCGGGCGTCGCGCAGCGCCATCATCGGTGTCGGATTGCCGAGGCCGAAGGGCTCGAAGTGACGAAGCAGCTTCTCGAGATCGTCGGTGAGATCGTCGGTCGTCAGCGCGATGTCGATGCGCTGCACCGGTACCAGATGGTCCGCCGTGAGCATCGCGCAGGCATGCGCATTGAAGGCCTCCTGCAGCCGCGGCACCTTCTCGACCTCCACCGTGAGTCCAGCCGCGGCGCGGTGCCCGCCGAAGCGGACCAGGTGTTCCCGGCAGGCCGTGAGGCCGGCGTGCAGGTCGAAGTCGGCGATGGAGCGGCCACTCCCCTTCCCGAGCCCGCCCTCGAGAGCGACCATCACCACCGGCCGGCACACCTGCTCGACGATGCGCGATGCGACGATGCCGATCACACCGGCGTGCCATCCCTCCTTCGCGAGCACGAGACCGTACTGCGCGTCGAGGTCGAGACCGTCCACGAGCCGCATCGCCTCGTCGAGCACGAGGCGATCCATCGCCTGGCGGCGTTCGTTGAGCTCCTCGAGCTCACGCGCGATCGCATTCGCCTCGCCCTGATCCTCGCTGAGCAGCAGCTCGACACCACGCAGCGCATGCCCCAGCCGACCCACGGCATTGAGCCGTGGTGCGAGAATGAATCCGACCCGCCCCGCCGTCATGGGCTTGCCATCGAGCTGTGCGGCGCGGATCAGTGCGCGCAGGCCGGGATTCGTGGTCTCGCTCATCAGCTTGAGACCGTAGCGCACGAAGACGCGATTCTCGCCGCGCAACGGCGCGAGGTCCGCGACGGTCGCGAGTGCCACGAGGTCGAGCATCCCATGCACGACGTTCTCGTTGCCGTCCATCGCCCGCGTCACGGCGAGCGCCAGCTTGTAGGCGATGCCGACGGCCGCGGCGTCCTTGTCGGTGGAGGGGCAGAGCGGCTGCTTCGGATTGAGGATCGCCGTACAGACGGGCAGCGGACCACCGGGGAGGTGATGATCGCTGACGATCACATCCACACCTGCCGCGCACAGCCGCGCGATGGCCGGCAGGGCGCTCGTGCCGCAGTCGGCGGTGAGCACGACGCGCGCACCACACACCGCGGCGGCGTCCACACCCGCATCCGTCAGGTCGTAGCCATCCTCGAGGCGACGCGGGATGAACGGCGTGACGCGCGCGCCGAGCGCCCGCAGTGCGCGGGTGAGGAGCGCGGTGCTGCACATGCCATCCACGTCGTAATCGCCGTGGACCATGATCATCTGTCCGCCCCGGATCGCCGCACTGAGCCGCTCGACGGCGATGTCCATGCCGCGCAGCTCGTACGGATCGCAGAGCTGGTCCATGCGCGGTCGCAGGAAGCGCTTGGCGTCATCGACGTCGGCGAAGCCACGCTGGGCGAGCAACCGGCAGAGCGCCGGCGGCAACTGCAGCGCATCGGTGAGGCGGTTGACGGTCGACGACTCGACCGCAGGCGGTGGCAGCCAGCGGGCCGGTGGACGAGGGCGTGGCGCAGAGAGCGTCATCCGGGCAAGCTACGTCCGCCGGACCGGGCGAACAATCGAAATGCTGCCTGGCAGCACATCTGTGCGCACTTCAGGTGCGGAAGCGTGCGGCCACCAGCCTGCGACGTTCGACACGCAGCGCTTCTCGTTCGATTTCCAGCTCGCGTCGCGCCTCGGGTTCGGCGTCGCTGATGACGCGGTCCAGGTCGCGCAGCGTGCGATCCAGCAGACGCACGCGGAACTGCCGGACCACACCTTCGAGCACCTGGGGTCCAGCACCGGGAGCCAGTTCCCAGGTGCGGCTCACCACCTCGACGAACGCCTCGACCGCGAACGGTGCGTCGTCCTTGAGCACAAGATCGATGGCTTCGAGCGGCTCGTCCGCGCCGCGGCTCAGCAGCGCCGCATAGATGGCCCGGAGTCGCACATCCTCGAAGAGGTCGGGCGCGACCTGCTCCGACGCGTCGCGCGTCCACCGGCGGTCCTGAATGAGCATGGCGACGAGTGACAGCTCCGGCCCAGCGGCGAGCCCGTTCTGCTCCGCGCGGGGACGCGACGCGTCCATCTTCCAGCCGGTCTCCTGCCGCTTCTTGGCCCAACGGCCACGCGGTGGCGCATCGAGCGGAGGGGGCTGCACCACGGGCACCTCGTACACCGGCGCCCGATCCGGTGGCGCATCATACAGATGCGGATCACCGGGCTCGTAGGTCGGTGCCGGTGCCGCCGATGCGGTCGGGCCCCTGCGACCCGCGTCACGTGGTGCCGGCGACGCGCCGCCGGTGCGCGGCCCGGACCGTCCGTGTTCGGGCTTCGCCATCTCGCGCTCGATCACCGCTGCGGGCACGTTCGCTGCCGCCGCCAGCCACGAGAGATAGAGCGCCCGCGTCGTGTCATCGGTCGTCGCGCGCAACGTCGGCACCGCCTTGTCGATGGCCGAGCGCGACTTGGTGAGGTCACGAAACCAGCCGCGCTGCTCGAGCAGCTGCAGCTGACGCTGGAAGATGTCGGTCGCGCCGTGCAGTGCGCGCTCGAGTCCCACGCGACCATGCGTCCTGACGAACGTGTCGGGATCATCACCGTCGGGCAGCGTCACCACCTGCACACTCGCCCCCTGTGACAACAGCGCCTTTCCCGCCTTGAAAGCGGCCGCCTGACCGGCCGCATCGCTGTCGTAGAGCAGGAAGACGTTTTTCGTGTACCGCACCAGCAGCTGCGACTGCCCTTCGGTGAGCGCCGTGCCCAGCCCCGCCACCACGTTCACTGCGCCGGCGAGGTGACAGCGGATCACGTCCATGTACCCTTCGACCACCAGCGCCCGCTCCTCCTTGCGCATCGCGTTCTTCGCCCAGTGCAGGCCGTAGAGCAATTGGCCCTTGCTGAAGATCGGCGAGTCGGATGAGTTGAGGTACTTCGGCTCGCCGGGTCCCATGATGCGCCCGCCGAATCCGACCACATGGCCCGCCGCATCACTGATCGGGAACATGACGCGGTTGCGGAACCGCGCCCGCACACTGCCGTGATCATCGCGGCGCACCAGCAGACCAGCCTCGAGCAGCTGCAGCTCGCTGTACCCGAGCGCCCCGAGCTTCGCGCGCAATGTGTCGGCGTCGGGCGGGGCGTAGCCGATGTCGAAACGGTCGCAGGCCTCGCGATCGAGCCCGCGCGAGGCGAGGTACCGTTGCGCCGCGCCGCCCGCGTCCGACCAGAGCGCATCACGAAACAACAGTACGGCCGCGCCGAGCAGTGACCACACCGGCTCGCGCGCATCCCGCAGCTCGTCGCGCGCGCCGCGGGTCTCCACGATCACGATGCCGGCGCGGTCCGCAGCGGCACGCACCGCCGTCGGCCAGTCCATGCCGCCATGCTTCTGCAGAAACGTGAACACGTCCCCGCTCTCACCACACTTGAAGCAGTGGTAGGCGTTGTTGCGCGTGGAGACGCTGAAGTTCGGGTTCTTGCCCCCATGAAAGGGACAGGGCCCGCGAAAGTCGGCGCCGACACGACGCAGCTTCACCACCTCACCGATGATCGCGACGAGGTCGGCCGATTCGCGGATACGCTCGATCGTCTCCTGTGGAATCATGGGCGTGTGCGCTGGCTCAGCGGAGTTCGGCGATGGTCACGCCGGCCCCGCCCTCGTTCCACAACCCCATGCGGTGCGACGACACCCGGGTCTCGGTACGCAGCATCGAGGTGACCCGCTCGCGCAGCGCACCCGTGCCCTTGCCGTGGATGATGCGGAGTTCCTTGAGGTCGTTGCGCACCGCGGTATCGATCGCGCGCGACACGAAGTCGTCGATTTCGCTCACCCGCATGCCGCGCAGATCCACCTCGCCGGCACCCATCGGGGGACCGGTGTCATCATCGAGGTTGCTGATGGCCACCGTCACCACCGCCTTCTCCGGCTTGCGACCGGTCGGCGTGAGCGTGGCGATCGGAAACGTCATCTTCAGTGCACCGATGGCCACGGTGCCCAGCCCGTTCTTCACCTCGATCAGCGTGCCGATGCGGTTACCGAACGCACTCGCCTCGACCAGCTCGCCGACCTCCGGCAGCCGCTTCAGGTCACCGCGCCGCTTCGCAGCAATCTCCTCCTCCTTCCGGCGCTGCTCGTCGAGCAGCCGCTCGAGCGCCCTGCCCTGCCCCTGTGCCTCCTGCTCCACGACGCGACGCGCCGCCTTCGCCGCGCCCTCGATCTCCGATGCCCCCTTCGCCTTCAGCTCGGCGATGACCGTCTCGACCGTCTGCCGCGCCTCCAGCAGGTGCGTGCGTGCCGACTTGCGCGACTCGCGCTCGAGCTCGCGCTCCTTCTCCTTCAGCGTTCGCTCACGCGTCTCGAGGGCGCCGGTGCGCAACTCGGCATCGGTGACGAGCCGGCCGAGCTGCACTTCGCGCTGCGCGAGCAGTTCGTCGCGCGCCTCGAGATCGGCCAGCAGCCGGTGCACGTCGCGCTCCACCTGCGGCACACGCTGCTCGGCACGATCGATGATCTCGCCCGGGAGGTCGAGCCGTCGGGCAATACTTAGGCCGTACGAACGACCGGGGATGCCCTTCAGCAGTCGATAGGTCGGCGCCAGCTTCACCGCATCGAACTGCAGCGAGGCATTCACGACGCCGCGCACTTCGGCCGCGAGCTCCTTGAGCGCGCCCAGGTGCGTGGTGGCGACGGTGAGCGTGTTGCGATACGTCAGCGCCTCGAGGATGGCGCCGCCAAGTGCCGCCCCCTCCAGCGGATCGGTGCCGGAGCCCAGTTCGTCGATCAGCACCAGCGATCGATCGGTGGCACCGCGCAGGATCTCGCGCTGGTGCACGAGGTGCGCACTGAATGTCGACAGGTTTGCCTCGAGTGACTGCTCGTCACCGACATCGGCAAAAATGTCATCCAGGATCGGCAGGCGGCTCTCCCCGCCGACTGGCGCCGGGATGCCACTCTGCAGCATGGCGCAGAAAAGACCGAGCGCCTTGAGGAGCACCGTCTTGCCGCCGGTATTCGGTCCGGAGATCAGCAGTGTGCGTTCGTCAGGCAGCAGCACGAGATCGAACGGCACGACCGGCGTGTGCTTCGCCAGCAGCAGCGGATGTCGAGCGCCGAAGACCTGCAGCCCGTCGTGCGGCTCGCCCAGTTCGGCCGGCTCGCAGGAGAACTCGTTGGCGTAACGCGCACGCGCGTAGAGCACGTCCAGCTCGATCAGCGCGGCAAAGGCTTCGAGCAGTGCCGGCTGCAGCGGACGCACGCCGTCACTCAGCTCGCGCAGGATCCGCTCGACCTCGCGCTGTTCCTCGGACTCGATCTCGCGGATCCGATTGCCGAACTCGACGGCCGCCGGTGGCTCGATGAACACCGTGGCGCCCGTGCCAGACGAGTCATGCACGATGCCGCCGATCGCGGCGCGGGCGTGCGACTTCACCGGGATCACGTAGCGACCGTTGCGCACGGTGACCGACATGTCGGTCACCTGATGATTGGGCTCGAGCGCGGCCATGAGCCGTTCCAGCAGCCGCACCAGTTCACCCTGCGCACCCATCAACTCGCGGCGCAGCCGACGCAACGTGGGCGAGGCGTCATCACGCACGCAACCATCACCATCGATGGCGCGGTCGATCGCCTCCTCGTCGCGCAGTGCGGCGATCAACCGTGCGGAGAACGGCAGCAGATAGGCCGTCGCCATGGCGGGTCGACGGGCGTCACGCAGCGCAGACTGGGTGCGACGGCTGGATCGCAGCAACGTGGCGATGCCGGTGAGCTGCGTCCCGTCGAGCGTCGCCCCCTCGAGGCGGAGCCGTGCGAGCGCCTGTCGCACGTCGGGGATCGGTTCCGGCGTCCAGCCGCCCTCGCCACCCAGCACCGCGCGCATCGCCTGCACCCGCGCCAGCTCGGCCGCCAACCAGTCACGGTCGGTGCGCGGTCGCAGCGCACGCACGGCAACCGCACCGAGCGAGGACGAGGCGCGATCCGCGACGACGTCGAGCACCCGCGGGAACTCGAGGACGGACAGGGCGTGGGAATTCACGGGAGAAAGATGCGGGGGAAACGGGTCGCGCGCGTGACCGGGATCACGCGTCGGTGAACGCCGGACCGCAGGCGCCGGGTGCCGACGCAAACCGGCCCGACAGCTCTCGGACTGGAGAGCGATCGGGCCGGCGCAACCGTGGGAAGCAGCAGACTTCAGACGAGCTTCGCCAGTTCCTCTCGAACGATCGCGTTGATCACACTGCCCTCGACCTGGCCCTTGAAGCGTGGCAGCACCCGGCCCATGACCTGACCCATGACGGTCACGCCACCGGCGATGACCTCCTGGATGGCGCTGCGAATCACTGCGGGATCGACCGCCGCCGGGAGATACCGCTCGAGGATCGCGATCTCGTCGCTTTCCTTCTGCGCCAGCTCCGGACGGTTGGCGGTCGTGTACTGCTCGACCGAGTCCCGCCGCTTCTTGATACCCTTCCGCAGGACCTCGATGACGTCTGCATCCTGCACGTCGCGCTTCTCTTCGTTCTCGATGACGCGAACGCGCTCCTTGACCTCAGCGATGATCGTGCTGAGGAGCAGCAACATCGGCTTGTCCTGAGCTTTCCGGGCGACCAGCAGGTCGCCGTTGAGCCGGGTGTGCGTCTCGCTCGCCACGCGTGGTCCTAGAACGACCGCGTGCGACGGTTCTTGCGGGTGGCCGCATTCATCTTGCGCTTGCGCTTCTCTGACGGCTTCTCATAGTGACGATGTTTGCGGAGATCCGACAGGATCCCTGCCTTCTCGCACTTCTTCTTGAAGCGCTTGAGCGCGCGCTCGAAGTTCTCGTCTTCGTGGATGACGACTTCTGCCAAAAGCTTCTTCCCCCCTTCGTGGCGTTGGTTGCGCCGGCTGGAGTTCTGTGAGTGAACCGAGGAACCTAGCCCGGCAACGCCCGCGGCGTCAATGACGTGGCCAGAGTCCGCCGGCGCGGGTCGATTGGACCAGGTCAGCCGGGCGGCCAGTGAAGGGCTCGGCCGGCGAGCAGATGGGCGTGGAGATGGTGGACGGTCTGGCCGCCATCGTCCCCCGTGTTCAGCACCACGCGGTACCCTGCCGCCTCCACACCGAGCGTTCTGGCGACCTCGGCCGCCAGAAGGAGGACGCGGCCGGCGACGAGCGGATCGGTGACCCCCGCCAGCGACGCAACGTGGACCTTCGGGATGACGAGCACATGCGTGGGCGCCTGCGGTGTGATATCCTGAAACGCAAGGCACTCATCCGTTTCCGCGATGATCCGGGCGGGGATTTCGCCGGCGATGATACGGCAGAACAGACAGCTCATGCGGACCTCAGTGGCGGGAAAGTGCGAGTCGTGCCCGGACGATCCCCAGCGCGACGATGGCGGCGGTCTCCATCCGCAAGATCCCGCCGGCGATGCTGACCCGTTGAAATCCGGCCGACAGGAGTCGGTCCGACTCGTCGGCTTCGAACCCGCCCTCCGGGCCGACGGCGATGGTGACAGGTGCAGACAGCGGCACCGCGCCGATCGGGTCACCGTCGGGATCCAGCAGCAGTCTGGTGCCCTCGGCCGGCAACGCCGCGATCGCACGTTCGGCATTGGACTCCGTGAAACGCTGCGGAAGCCAAGCCCCCTCGCTCTGGAGAAGGGCGCCGATCATGCGGGCCTCGACCTTCTGTGCGAACATCGGTCCCTCACCCCGCCCGGCCACGCTCCGCGACCGTCGCCAGAGCACGGGACGCCACGTGCTCACCCCCAGCTCGGTCGCCTTTTCGGCCAGCAGCAGCATGCGCTCCTTGTCGGCAACCGGCACGAGCAGGTGCACCATCGGCAACGGCGGGGGGCAGTGCGGCCGCTCGATCTCCAGTTCGAGATGCTTCCTGGCCATGCGCACCAGCGTGCCGCTCGCGGCGGTGCCGCCGCCGTCACGCACGGTCACGGGTGCACCAACGTCGAGCCGCCGGACGCGCGCGTGGTGCGCGGCATCCTCACCGAGGATCAGCGCGCCCGGCGCGAGGAGTGGCTCGCCCGAGAAGAAGTGGGCTACGCCCGGACGAGTGTCGCGCTCCACCACTCCCCCTCGGCATCCTCCGCCGTCAGCCGCCACCCCGTCGCCTCGACATGACGCACCATCCCGTCGCGCTCCGTATTGAGGATGCCACTGATGATCACGTGCGCATCCGCCGTGATGCAGCGCGCCACGACGGGCAACATCTCGACATGCACGCTCGAAATGATGTTCGCGAGCACCAGTCGCACCGGCGCGAAGAAGGGCAGCAGGACCGCCGCATCGCCGCACAACAGGTGCACGACGTCACTCACGCCGTTGCGCTCGAGGTTCTCCTCGGCATTCGACATGGCATCGTCGTCGAGCTCGATGGCGACGACTTTCGATGCACCACCCTTGGCTGCGGCAATGGCGAGCACCGCACTGCCGGCACCAAGGTCGGCGACGAGATCGCCGATGCGCAGCACGTCCGGCAGCAGGCGGAGCACGCCGCGCGTGGTCGCATGTTCACCCGTGCCGAACGCCATGCCCGGCTCGACGATGATCGTGCGCGACACGTCGTACTGATCCGCGAGCCAAGGCGGCGTGATGACGAATCGCCCGAGGTCGTGCGCCTGTACCGTGCCGTGCAGCTCGGGCGCCGCGGTCGTGGCATCGAGCGGCGTCACGAGCAGCTGTGCGGCGGGATCGGCGCGCACGAGTTCCGCGCGGAGAAAACCCAGGTCGTGATCAACTGGCACGTGCGTCACGAAGCTCGGCCCATCCTCCATCAGTCCTTCCGCGCCTCCGGAGAACAACGCCGCAGCAACCGCATCCCGCACGCCGTCATGCGACGGCGTGACCCGCAGCGTCTGCCATGCGGGCGAGGTCATGCGCCCAGCGCTTCCTTCATGCGTGACCAGAAGCTCTTGTTTCGCTCGGCAGGCGCGCTGCCCTGCACCTCGGCCAGCTGCTTCAGCAGACGACGTTCGTCGTCGCCGATATGCTCCGGCGTCCAGACTTGCACGCGCACGTGCATGTCGCCGGTCCCGCTCGCGTTGACGCGCGGCAGCCCCTTGCCCCGGAGGTGAAAGAGGTGACCGCTCTGCGTCCCGGCGGGCACCTTGATCCTGAATTCCGTGCCTGTGACGCCGGCGACGGTGATGTCGCTGCCGAGGGCCAGCTGTGGGAACGTGACGAGGACTTCGGTGAAGATGTCCTCCTCATCACGCTCGAAGCGGGGGTTGTCCTCCACCTCGAAGACGACGAGCACGTCGCCCTTGCCACCACCGCGTGAGCCGACGTTTCCGACCCCTCGCAGCGTCATGTACTGCCCCGTGGCCACACCGCCGGGAATGCGCACGTTGATCGTGCGATCGACACGCACCCGTCCGTCGCCCTTGCACTTGCGGCAGGGTGACGCGACGACCGTCCCATCGCCCTGGCAGGTGGGACAGGCCGCGACACTGACGAACTGCCCGAAGAACGACCGCTGCGCGCGACGCACTTCGCCCGTGCCGCCACAGGTGGCGCAGCGCTGCGGGGTCGAACCCGCCTCTGCTCCCGTGCCGGTGCAGGTGTCACAGGTATCGAGCACCTTGATCGTCAGCGACTTGTCGATGCCGGTGGCGACTTCGGCGAGGGTCAGCGGCACGGCGACCTTCGTATCGCCACCCTGACGCGCACCACCGGCGCCGCCGCGGCCGCCGAACATGTCGCTCGAGCCAAAACCGAAGTCGCGCATGAAGATGTTCAGCGCTTCGGTCAGGTCGACGTGCTGATAGCCACCGCCGCCACCGCCGCGCAATCCGGCTTCACCGTAGCGATCGTACGTCGCCCGCTTCTGGGGATCGCGCAAGACGTCGTAGGCCTCGGTGATGTCCTTGAACTTCTCCTCGGCTTCCTTCGCCCCTCCGTTCTTGTCGGGGTGGTACTGCATGGCGAGGCGGCGATACGCCTTCTTCAGTTCGTCCTCGGTCGCCGTCTTGTCGACACCCAGGGTCGCGTAGTATTCAGCCATCGGTCACGTCACGGGAGAGAACGGCCGCCACCAAGGAACGGTGCGCCGCAGAAACCCCCGGCGTGAACAGCCGGGGGCGACTGGCAAAGATCGTCGGTCCGGGAGGACACCGCCACCCGGCCGGGCGGCGGGGGGGCCGGCTCAGGGCGTCAGATTTCGTCCTCAGAGCAGGTCGGAGACGAGGCGCGACGCGTGACCCACGAGCGAAATGACCTTCCGGTAGGGCATCCGGGTGGGTCCGATGACGCCGATGACCCCGCTCAGCGAACCGAAACGGTACTCCGCGGTGACGATCGTGAAGCGATCGAGTCGAGGGTCACCGTGTTCGTTCCCGATCGTGATCGTGATGCCCGGCTGGGGGGAGCGACGGCGCAGTACGTCAGCGATCTGTGCCGGTGTCTCCGTGAACGCGAGAAGCTGGCGCATGCTCTCGCCAGTGGCGAACTCCGGGTGTTCGGCCAACAGTGACGGCTGGCCCAGCACGACTGCGGCGTCGTCGGGCAGGGTGGCCGACGCGAAATACTGCTCCCCCTCCTCGACGAAGATGTTGAGGAGTTCGGCCGCGTGTCCGGCGGCCTGGGCATCCCGGAGCCGGATCGCCAACGAGGTGCGGATCTCGCGCAAGGTCAGGCCCGCGAGGCGTTCGTTGAGCACGAGGCCGACGGCACCGATGGCCTCATCGGCGATCTCGATCGGCAACTCGATGTAGATGGAGCGCGCGACGCCCCGTTCGAGGGCGAGCACCATCAGCAGGCGATCGCTGGTGAGTCGCACGAGCTCGACCCTCTGCAGAATGGCGGCGTCGAAGTGCGGGCCGAGTGCGACACCGAGTTCCTGGGTGAGCACGCCAAGCGACTGCGCGGCGCGGCGCAGGATCGATTCGATGGCGGCGCTGGCGCCGTTCATCTCTTCGCCGAGCACTGCCTCTTCCGGCGTCACCGCGATGGGGACGCGGAGCAGCGAGTCGACGTAGGCGCGGTACGCGAGATCGGTGGGGACGCGTCCGGACGACGTGTGCGGATGGAAGAGAAATCCCTTTTCTTCCAGGTCGCTCATGGTGTTCCGGATCGTGGCCGGCGAGACGCCGAGGCCAAAGCGTCGCGAGATGGTGCGCGAGGCGGCGGGTTCCGCGGTCTCCACGTAACTCTGGATGACCGCTTCGAGCACCTGACGCTCGCGATCCGTGAGTTCGGGCTGCATTGGCATACAGAACAGCTAGCTACTGGAGGGCTGGAACGGGAGTGAGGGCGGCCGCCAGCGCATCGAGGCGAAGCCAGCCGAGCGGGGTCAGACGGAGGATATCGTCGTCGAGCGTTGCCCATCCGGCGCTGACCCAAGGGGCAACGAGCGCCTGTTCGGACGTGTCGACGTGGAGCCCGCCGATGGTTCGAAGTCCGAGATAGACGGCCTCGAGGCGCCGTTCGACGCGTCCGAGGAGTTCGGTGCCGCCGACAGGGTCGACGCCTCGCACGGCCGCGTCTCGCCAGGCCGCGTAGGCGCTGATGTTCCACCGGCGTGAGTCGCCATCGTACCCGTGCGCGGATGGTCCGAGCCCAAGGTAGGCGGCACCGCTCCAGTAGCTCCGGTTGTGTCGCGACTGATGTCCCGGCCGGCCGAAGTTGGAGACTTCGTAGTGCTGGAGACCGGCGCTGGCGGCGAGGTGATGCGCGCGGAGAAACTCGCGTTCATATGTGGTCTCGTCGGCCGGCAGCACCTCGCCCCGGTCAGCCCACCGGCCAAGTGGCGTGCCCTGCTCCACCGTGAGTCCATACAGCGACAGGTGCGGCGGCGCCTTGCCGAGGGCGAGGGCGAGGTCGCGTTCCCAGTCGCGTTCCAGCGTGGCTGGGAGCGCGAAAATGAGGTCGAAGCTCCAGCTGTCGAATGGCGTGTCACGGATGACATCCACGGCGCGGTGCACCTGTTCGACCGAGTGGGTGCGGTGCATCCAGGCGAGTACCCCGGCATCGAACGATTGGGCCCCGAGCGACACGCGCGTGATGCCGGCGTCGTGCCAATCCCGGGTGGCGGCGGGTGACACGTCGTCCGGGTTGGCTTCGAGCGTCACTTCGGCGTCGACGGACCAGCTGGCGAACTCGCGGACGAGGTCGAGCAGAGCGCGGACCCCATCCGGCCCGAGGTGCGAGGGGGTGCCGCCGCCGAGGTAGAGCGTGTCGAGGTGCGGTGGCGCCATGCCTGCGGCGCGCCGCACGGCAAGCTCTGCCCGCAACGCCGCGAGAAATTCGCTCACGGGCACATCTGGGCGGACGGCGATCGAGAAGTCGCAATAGCTGCAGCGTCGCGCGCAGAACGGCACGTGAACGTAGAGGTGGCGCACGGCGTCGGTCATGCGCGCTGGAGTGCGCCGTCTCGTGTGGCGCGGACGAGACCTTTCAGTTCGAGCGTCGTGACGGCGGCGAGACAGGCGTCGGCGGCCCAGCCGGAGCGATCGACGACGGTGTCGAGCTCGAGTGGCGCAGTGCCGAGCACATCCCAGATCGCGCGCTCGGCGTCGGTGAGCGAGGTCGGTGGTGTGGCGTGTGGCGGGTCGGCGCGGGCAATGCGGAGGAGTGCGAGCGCATCGTCGGACGACGCGATGACGTGCGCACCGTCTCGCAGCAACTCATTGGTGCCGCGACAGACGGCGGCATCGAAGGCACCGGGCACGGCGGCGACCGGGCGTCCCAGTGCATTGGCGATGCGAGCAGTGAGGAGTGCGCCGGATCGGGCCCCCGCCTCGACGACGATCGTCAGGTGCGCGAGCGCAGCGATGAGCCGGTTGCGTTCCGGGAAGGAGCCGCGCGTGGCGCGCTGTCCGGGCGGCAGTTCAGAGATCAGCACGCCGTCGCGGCCGATGCGGCGCTGCAGTGCCCGGTGGTCGGCCGGGTACGCGATATCGAGGCCGGTGCCGATGACGGCGGCGGTGGCACCACTGGCTTCGAGGGCACCGGTGTGGGCGGCGGCGTCGATGCCGCGGGCGAGACCGCTGACGACGATGGCACCGGCATCCGCACAGTCGCGGGCGATGCGTTCGGCGGCGCGCAGCCCGGTGGCGGTGGCGTGTCGCGTGCCCACGATCGCGACGGCCGGTGCCTGCAGCCGGGTCAGGTCGCCGAGCACGAAGAGGACTGGCGGGGCCGGCGAGAATCCGGGATCGTCGCAGTCCGAGAGATCGTGCAGCGCACCGGGATAGTCCGGGGTTCCGTGCACGAGGGTGGTGCATCCGAGGGCGCCGGCGGCGGCGAGAGTGGCGCGCGCGCTGCTGCGAGCGCCGTCGAGCGCTGGCTGGTCACCCCATCGCGCCAGCGCCGCGCCCGCAGAGCCGAGCGTGGCGACGCGGCGGTGCCACTCACGCAGGCCGACGCGTGGCAGGGCGAGGAGGGTGAGCGCGTCGAGGGCCGAGTCGCCGGACGTGCGGCCGGACTCACAACCCATTGCGCGGCTTCATGGCAGCACCTGCTCGGTCGCGCGGAGCGAGGCTTCCGTCTCGTGGCGCATCGAAAGGAGTTTCCGCCAGCAGGTGTCGAGGAACGCGTCGAGGTGCGTGCGGTTGGCGGCGGACAGTGAAATGACGGTGAACGCGTCGGGCGCCACGATCTCCGGGATGTACTCGTCCTCGCCCATCAGATCGAGCTTGGAGAACACGACGAAGTGTGGCGTCGCCGCGAGTTCGGCCGAGTAGGTGGAGATCTCCACGCGCAGCTTGTCGTACTCTTCCTGCCAGTCCATCGCATCGATCGGGATGATGAAGGCGAGGATGCGCGTCCGTTCGATGTGCCGGAGGAACTGCAGGCCGAGGCCTTTGCCGGTGGACGCGCCTTCGATGATGCCCGGGATGTCGGCGACGACGAAGCTGCGATGGTCGCTCATCGGCACCACGCCAAGGTTGGGCGAGAGTGTCGTGAACGGGTAGGCGGCGATCTTCGGGCGGGCGGCCGAAATGACCGAGAGGAGCGTCGACTTGCCGGCGTTCGGTGCACCGACCAGACCGACGTCGGCGATGAGCTTGAGCTCGAGGATCACCTGTCGTTCTTCCCCTTCTTCGCCCGGCTGCCACTCGCGGGGCGACTGGTGGGTGGCCGTCGCGAAGAAGGCGTTCCCCTTGCCGCCGCGGCCGGACTTTGCGATCAGGATCTGCTGGCCGTGCTGCAGCACTTCGCCGAGCTGAACGTTCGTCTCCGCGTCGACGACGATCGTGCCCGGTGGGACCGGCATGATGATGTCGGCGCCGCTGCGGCCGGTCTTGTTGTTGCCCTCGCCGTGCTGGCCCCGTTCGGCGGCCCAGCGGTCGCGGTAGGTGTAGTCGAGGAGAGTGGTGAGGTTGGCGTCAGCGCGGAGGTAGACGTCACCGCCCTTGCCGCCGTCGCCGCCATCCGGTCCGCCTTGCGGGACGAACTTCTCCCGGCGGAAGGAGGTCGCACCGGAACCGCCGGTGCCGGCGAGGACACGGACGACGACACGATCGATGAAATCGGAATGCACGCTCACGACGGTTCCCCAGCGGATGCAATGTGTGCGGAGCGGACATGCCCCCAGAGCAGGTGATACCGGCGCGACGTGTCGGCGTCGAGCAGGTCGGCGATGGCATCGAGCGCGCCCACGACCTGCGCCGGCGATGCCCCGACGTTGAGTGCGCCGTGCAGGTGCGAGTGCAGTTGCCGGTCCTGGTGTGCGAGGGCGCACATCGCAACGACGCAGAGCTCGCGCCGCACGATGTCGAGGCCAGGACGACTGAGCACCTTGCCGTAGCCGTCGTTGACCATCCAGTGATCGAGTGCCGGGTGCAGTTTGGTGATGTTCACGCGGAGCTTGTCATACATGTCGCCGTAGACCGCGGCACAGGTCACCTCACCGTTGGTGCGCCATGCGGCAGCGACCCCCGGCGCCTGGGCGTCGGCGTACACATCCACGTCCGGCGCCGGAGTGCCGGAGATGCGCCGCCATTCGCGGGCGGCGTTCAGTGTGCGTGGGAATCCGGCGAACAGATAGGACTGCAGGATCACTTCCTCCACCCATGGCGATGGCAGGGAGCGCGCCTCGATGAGGAAGGCGCGCAGCTGCGTTTCAGACCCGGCACCGATGACGGCTGCGAGGCGAACCAGACGACGTGTCTGGTCGTCGAGTGATGGGAGTGTATCGTGTCGAGGTGCAGCGTGTGTCATCGAAAAAGTGGCATCCGGAACGAAATCATGCGGCAGGGCGCACCACACCAACGACATCACCGCGGGTGTCGTGCACTGGCGTGACGAGCAGGTCGTGCAGGCGGGGCGGGAGTGACGCCGGGAGCGCGTCGAGGCACTGGAGCAGTCGGAGGACGGCAGGATACTGCGCGCGGGGACTGCCATCCTCGACCTTGATGGCAAAAGCCACGCCCTGATCTCGCACCAGCACGGTGTGCACGCCCTCGGCACCGACTTTGGCAAGGATCCGACCGCCGCTCTCTTCCATGAGCACCGTGTCGAACCGTTCGGTGCCGCCGACGAGGAACGGATACCGGCTCATCGCAGCCACGACGCGTGCCGCAGCCGTCTCGCCACCAGCGGCGGCGCGTCCGAGGCGGGCATAGGCGGTGGCCATGTGCCGCAGCGCGAGGATGAACACGGGCACGCCACAGCCATCGGTCGCGACATCCAGGGCGCCGTCAGCCAGACCGGTCCATGGTGCCAGACTGGCCCGGATTCCGCGCTGCAGCGGGTGATCGGGGCGCTCGTATCCGAGCGTCGGCTGCCGCAGATGCAGCGCTGCGGCCAGCATCGCGGCGTGCTTGCCGGAGCAGTTGTTGTGCAGTCGGCCGGCCTCGCGCCCCTGCTCCCTGAGCAGCCGGCCCCCGCGCCCGGAGAGCGGCTGGTGTGCGCCGCATGCCAGGTCGCCCTCCTCCAGTCCGATCGAGCGAAGCATCGCGGCCGCGAGGGCCACGTGCTCCGGCTCACCGCCGTGCGAGGCGCAGGCGAGCGCCAGCTCCGCGTCGCCCCACCCCAGCGCATCGACGCCGCCCGCGACGAGGAACGGATGAACCTGCAGCGGCTTCGCGCACGACCGCCAGTGGCACACCAGATCGGGCGAGCGCGCCGTCGCCACCAGCGTGCCCGCGCCATCCACGACGGCCGCATGCACCGCGTGCCGCGACTCGACGACGGAGCCACGGGTGACGATGATGTCCAGATCGAGCTCCCTCACGACAGAACTCGCGAGAGCGGGGCGGCGGGTGTGGTGGGCATACCGGACGAAAGCTAGTCCCCGGTCACACGGCCTCCTCGCTGCCACCGCCGAGCGCCCAGATGGCGCCGGCCAGGATCAGGATCCCGCCGGCAACGGTCCAGAGATCCGGACGCTCACCGATGGCCGGGATCAGCATCGCCAGAATCGACGCCCCGACGGGTTCGCCGAGCACGGTGAGATTGACGACATGCGCCGGGAGGTGCCGGAGCGCCCAGTTCATCCCGGTGTGGCCGAGCAGCATGGGGCCGGCGGCCAGACCGACGAAAATCGCCCAGTCCTGAGCAGGCCACGGCACGAGCCGCTCACCGGTGACGATGGCGAGCAGGAGCACGGCGAGCGTGCACCAGCCGTACACCAGAGCGACGTACGGCACGAGGTCGAGGCCAGCCCGCAGCCGGCGCCCGGCGAGATAGTAGAGTGCGGCCGTCACTGCACCGACCAGTGCGAGCAGGTTGCCGAAGAGCCGCGGTGGAATGCCCAGCGGCGCCGAACTCGCCAGCCCCGCCAGCGACTGGCCGCCCTGCAGCGAGGGCACGGCCACCAGCAACGCTCCGGCGATGCCCACCGCCAACCCGACGACCTGTCGCCGCGTCGCCCGCTCGCGCAGCAGCCACACCGATCCCGCCGCCACCAGCGCAGGTTGCAGATTCACCAGCACCACCGACGCCGCCACGGTCGTGTAGCCCAGCGAGGCGTTCCAGCTCCAGAAATGCAGCGCGAGCATGCCCCCTGCGCCTGCCGCGATGCCGTGATCGCGGGCCGGCATGCGACGCCACACGCGCCACTCGCCCCGTGACACGAGCAGCACCAGCAACACCGACTCGGCGATCACGAGCCGCCAGCCGGCGATGACGAGTGGCGTCGCCGTCGACAGTCGAATCAACGGGGCCGCCCAGGCGATCCCGAAAACGGCGAGCGCGAGCACCACGGCGGCGTGGCGGCGCGTCGGCGCCGCGGAGTGACTCGGGTCGGAGACGGTCACCGGCCGCGCTCCGTCAAAAGAGGCGGACTGCGCCCTTCGTGTACCGCGACGGATTGCGGCGGACGTCCGTCAGCAGGCTGTCCAGCAGCGACGTCGTCCGCAGCAGCCGGTCGTACAGTTCCCGTTCGGCGATGAGCTGCCCCGCGGTGCCACGTCCCGCGTTGAGTCCGCGCACGAGCGAGTCGATCCCGAGCGTGGTGCGGCGCGCGCGCAGATAGAACGTCGTATCGCGCTGCAGGCGTGCGATCACCCCCGAGCGATCATTGAGCATCGAGGCAGCGCTGTCGAGCGAAATGGCGGCACTCGTCACGCTGCCGTAGAGTGTGGTGTCACGGAGCAGGCGGCCGAGCGTGCCTCGCCCCTGCTGCACCTGCGCCAGCACCGCGTCGGCGCGGCGCACGGTGCGCAGCAGCGTGTCGTACAGCGCCGCATCGGCGAACAGGCGGCCCATCGTGCCCTCGCCGCGTGACAGCCGGCCCGCCACCTGCCGCACATCACTGCTCACCGCCGATACGGCGCGCAGCGCCGTATCGGCCGCCGCGAACAGGTCGCCGAGTTCGGCGAACGCTTCGACGTCGAGTGTGTCGGTGGGTCGGAGGGCGGGACGGTTCGGCGAGCCTGGGGTGAAATCGAGCAGGCGGTCGCCCAGCAATCCGAGGGCACGGATCCGGCTCCGCGTATCGGCGCGCAGCAGCGCGTACTGCTCGGCATTCATCCGGATCCGTGCAGCGACGACCGTCCCCGAGTCATGACGCGCCGACACCACCGCGAGCGCCGAGACGATCCCTGCCGGCAGGCCTGCGACAGTCACCTGGCTGCCTTCCCGGATGCCAAGGCCATCGGCCAGTCGCACGGTGAACTCCACTGGCCGGCTGAACACCGAGCCCACGGCATCGAGCCGAAGAATGGCGAATGCCACGACGGCCAGCACCAGGGCGGCGACGATGCCGACGCGGAGCTGCATCCAGCGCATCTCACCGGGCTCGGGCCGCAGACTCATGCCGCCGCCACGAACGCCTGCGTGTACGGCTCGCGGCTGTCGCGCATCTCGTCAGGCGCGCCGAGAAACGCAAACTGCCCGTCGTGGAGCAGCGCAATGCGATCGGCGATGCGCAGCATGGCACGGATGTCGTGTGAGACGACGACGCTCGTCACGTGCAGGTCCTGCTGGAGCCGGTGCATGAGCGTCGTGACGACATCGCTGGTGAGAGGGTCGAGGCCGGCCGTCGGCTCATCGTAGAGCAGCAACGCCGGTCGCGGCGCGACGGCGCGTGCGATCCCGACCCGCTTGCGCATGCCGCCCGAGAGCGCCGCCGGCAGTCGTCGTGAAACTTCGTCGGGATCGAGATCGACCAGCAGTAGCGATTCGTGCACGCGGCCACGGATCTCTGCCTCCGACAACGCACCACGCTCCCGCAAGCCGAAGGCGACGTTCTCGAACGTGTCCAGCGAGTCGAACAGTGCCGCCCCTTGGAAGACCATCCCCACCTCGGCACGCATCGCGCGGCGCTCGGCCGTGGTCAGCCGCTGCACGTCGCGGCCCAGCACGCGCACCACGCCGGCATCCGGCATCTGCAGCCCCAGCATGAGGCGCAGCAGCGTGGACTTTCCGGTCCCCGATTCACCGACGATCGCGACGGTCTCCGCTCGCGCGACCGCGAGTGATACCTGCGACAGGATGGGACGATCGAACGCGACGGAGACGGCGTCCAGCTCGACGACGGGTGGGGGCAACACGTGATGCGTGGACTCTGGTGAGAATAGGGATGACGTGACGACGAACGTGACGGCCGACGTGACCGGCTGCATTCAGACGATCGCGAGCAACAGCTGGGTCAGAAAGTAGTCCGCGATCAGGATCGTGATGCTCGCGCCGACGACGGCGCGCGTCGTGGCGGCACCCACCCCGGCGGTGCCGCCGTCGGCTCGGAGCCCATGGTGACATGCGATCATGGTGAGCAGAATCCCGAAGAAGAACGCCTTGACCAGCCCTTGCACGAGGTCAGCCGGGATGACGCCGGCGACGAACCCGTCGAGGATGATCTGGTCCTGCGCGGCGCCAACAAACGTGCGCACGGGCATGCCGAGGTAGACGCGCGAGACGAGCGCCGCGCCCACGAGCCCTGCGGCATCCGCCACGAGCGCGAGCACCGGCACTGCCAGTGCTGCCGCAAGCAGGCGCGGCAGGACGAGGACCCGCACCGGTTCGGCACCGAGCGTCTCGAGGGCATCGAGCTGCTCGGTGACCTTCATCGCGCCGAGTTCGGCCGCGATGCCGGCGCCGACGCGGCCCGCGACCATGATGCCGGAGAGCACGGGCCCGAGTTCGCGGAGCATCGAGGCCGCGACGAACCGCCCGACGAACAGCGTCGCTCCGAGTGGCGCCAGTTGGACCGACGCCTGGAGCGCCAGCACCATGCCGGTGAAGAGGCCCGTGAGGAGGACGATCGGCACCGAGCGGACGCCGATGGCATCGAGCTGCGCGATCAGTCGCGCGCCGCCCCCGCGTCCGCCGGGAAAGGTGCGCAACGCCTGCCAGGTGAGCTGCAGCACGTCCTGGAGCGCGAGGAGCGCGGACTGGAGAAAGCGGCGCACGGCGTCGGGTCGTGGGGGCGGCGTCTGGAGCGTGGTCTGGGGCGTGGTCTGATTTGGCCGGGTGCCGGGCCGGCAGTACTTTCCGCCCGATATGCTAGCACCGATCTCACGCGACCGCCTCGCGATGCTGCTCGCCGCCGCTCGCGGCCGTCGCGTCGTCGTCGTCGGGGATGCGATGCTGGACGTGTACCTGCGTGGCGACGTGGAGCGGATCTCGCCAGAGGCGCCGGTGCCGGTGGTGCGGGTGCGGGAACGGCGCGACGCTCTTGGCGGAGCGGCGAATGTGGCGCAGAACGTCCTGGCCGTCGAGGCCCAGTGCAGTCTGGTGGCTGCGGTCGGCGCCGACCGCGCCGGCGAACGCCTCCGGGAGATGCTGCACGAATTCGGCGGCGTCACCGACGCCCTCGTCACCGTGCCGCGTCCCACCACGACCAAGACGCGACTCGTGGCCCGCGCCCAGCAGTTGCTGCGGTTCGACGAGGAAGACGATGCGGACCTCGACCCGACGGCCATCGACGCCGTCATCGCGTCGCTCACCGCCGCGGTGGCCACGGCCGACGCCGTCATCCTCGAGGACTACAACAAAGGCGTGCTGGTTCCGGCCGTGATCGAGCGCACGATCGCGCTGGCGCGCGCGCGCGACGTGCCGATCATCGTCGACCCCAAATTCCGCAATTTCTTCAGCTTCGCCGGCGCGACGATCTTCAAACCCAATCGGCGCGAGCTCGAGCAGGCGCTCGGCGCGTCGGTGGATCTCGCGCATCCCGCCACGCTGCCCGCGACGCTCGACCGCCTCGGTGTCGCACACCTGCTGCTCACGCTGAGCGAGCATGGCATGGCGCTCGTGTCGCGCGGGGGCGGGATCATGCGCATCCCGACGACGGCGCGCGAGGTCTACGACGTCGTCGGGGCGGGCGACACGGTGACGGCGTACCTCGCGCTGATGCTCGCGGCCGGTGCCGATGCGCGAGAGGCCGCGGTGATCGCGAACTACGCTGCCGGCGTGGAAGTCGGGAAGCTGGGCGCGGCCACCGTCACGCCCGCCGAAGTGCTGGCCGCCTACGACGTGTTGCACGGCGCCGGATGAGGGGCGCCCGGACCTGTGCCATCGGTGCGGCCCTGACGGTCGCGGCGGCACCGCTGGCAGCGCAGCGCGACGTGGCCGCCGGCCTGCGCGTGCCGTCGGATACCACCGCGAGTTGGCTGCATCCGAGTGTGGCTGCCGCAGTCATCGACACGACGGCGCGGCTGCCGATCGCGTCACCGTCGCCCCGCTGGTGCCAGCCCGGATCGCGCGGACGACGCACGGCGCAGGTGACGGTCGCCGGCACGTTCGTCGGCGGCAATCTCGCGCTGTACGAGTATTTCCGGCGTGCGTGGTGGTCCGGGCAGAAGGCACCGTTCTTCGTGAATTACGACTGGGACGGCAACTTCCGCGACCAGGACAAGCTCGGGCACTTGCTCGGTGGATACCTGCTGAGTGAAGGTGGGCGCGAGCTGCTCGAGGCGGCCTGCATGTCGGAGAAGAAGGCCGCAGTGTGGGCCGTGGCGTATGCGGCGGCATTCCAGCTGCAGATCGAGCTGTGGGACGGGACGCAAGCCCGCTACGGCTTCTCGCCGCCTGACATGCTGTACAACACCATCGGGCAGGGGATCTCGCTGTCGCATGCCTTCGTTCCGCCGATGCGCGCCGTGATGCCGACGATCTCGTATCGTCGCACGCAGGCGCTCAAGAACACCCAGGCTGGTGTCATCCCGGGCGACTTGCGGCCGACGGTGGACTACTCCGGCCAGACCTACTGGCTGTCGGTGGACGTGGACACCCTGCTGCCCGCGCGGGCCCGACGGCTCTGGCCCGATCTGCTGCGCTTTTCGATCGGGCACACCATCACCGATTTCATCGATCCCCGCACGGGCGCCGACGTGCGTGCGCAGCGTCGCATCATGCTCACACTCGACATCGATCCCCTCAAGCTGCCGGGCAATGCGCCGTGGTGGGTGAGGGTGAAGCAGGGACTGCGCCACTACCACTTTCCATCACCCGCGCTCGAGTTCCGGAGTGGCGGTGTGCGAGGTGTTCCGTGGCATCGTTGACCCATCCGCGTCGCGTCGTCGTGCGCCGCTGCACGCTGCTCCTTGCGCTGCTGCTGGCGCGACCGGCCACGGCGCAACAGGCGATCCTCCCGCTCGATGACGTCGCGTATGCGTACATCGATGCGCTCCAGACGCGCGGGCTGCTGCGCGAACTGCCGCTCATCGAGCGGCCGTATGCCGTTGGCGCGGTCCGATCGGCCGTCACGGCTGCGCGAACGAAAACGAGCGATGCCGGCACACGACGCTGGTTGGCGGCGATCACCGCGGCCGTCGACAAGTACGCGCCAGGCGTGACCGCTGCCGACAGCGGCGTGCTGACCGCCAGCCTCGCCGGCTACGCCGTGGCACAGACGAGCGGCACGCGCGACCTGCTGCAGTCCGACCGCGTCAACACCCTCGCGCCGGGCTTCACCGTGCGCTCGCTCCTGCAGGCGGGACCGATCACGGGTGCCCTGCGCGTACTCGGCGACCGGCGCATGCGCGTCGACCCGGAGTATCTCGGGCGCCGCGACCGGCTGATCGCCGCCCGCACCGAAGATGCCTACCTCGGCGTCAGCGCACGCTTCGCCACGGTGCAGGCCGGGCGCACGGGACGCTCGTGGGCGCTCCCCGGGCAGCTCGGTCTGCTGCTCAGCAACGGGGCCTATTCGTACGATCATCTCTATGTGCGCGTCGGCGGCAACCGGCTGCATCTCTCGTCCGTCCTGGCACGGCTCGACGACGAGCGGCTGAATTTCTCCACCGACACCCTCGCGCAGCGATACTTCACGGCACACCGGCTGGGGCTCACGCTCGGGTCCTTCGAGGCGGGGATCAGCGAAAGCGTGGTGTACGGCGGCGTCGGCAGCGGCTTTCGTCCCGCACTCTCCAACCCGGTCGCGCCCGTCTTCCTGACGCAGTACAGCGATGGCGAGCAGGCCAACGTCGGGTTTGGTGCGGATGCCCTCTGGCGCGGGCGCAGCGGGGCGATGATCGGCATGCAACTGTACGTGGATGATTTCCAGATCGACCGCTGCGATCTCTGCGGCGAGCCGCCCGGGGTGGCCCTCACGGTGATCGGCGACGGCGTCCCGCTGGCCGGCAGCGCGCGCGCCTTTGCGAGCTACACGCGCGTCACGGCCCTGACCTACCGCGCCCCCGACCGCTTCGAGCGCTATACCAGCCGCACCGTCGGGCTGGGCCAGCGCAACAGTGACTTCGACGAAGTGAAGGCCGGCGTCGACCTCGGCCCGCTGCTCCCTGCACCGGTCCGCGTGTATGTCGCGTACCGCCGGCAAGGCGCCGGCGACTACCGTGAACCGTTTCCGATCGAGTCCGATCGCAGTGGCTGGCCGACGATCTTCGAAGGCGTGGTGGTGAAGACCCTGCGCGTTGCGGCGAGCGGCGCCCTGCGCGTCGGCGACGGCATCGAGATCAGCGCGGACGGGGGCGTGAACCGGAGCGCGAACGACCTCAGGGTGCGCGGCGCGTCAACCACCCGGATGGAGGGGCGGGTGCGGATTGCCCTCGAGCCGTCGTGGGGGCAGATTCGCACCGGACTCTTCCGGTAGCGTCGCGCTGCAGCGTTCCGGTGGAGTGGGTCGCGCCGGACCGTGCCGACGCTATTCTTGCTGCGTGCGGCCGACGCAGGCGGCGGCGACGGGGGGCCAGTAGCTCAGCGGTGAGAGCAGCGGACTCATAATCCGACAGGTCGTGGGTTCGAATCCCACCTGGCCTATCCCCCGCCCCGTGCCGCGTCGACCCGGAGCGTGATGCACAGCGTGTGGCGCAGACCCTTCCCCCTTTACCGAACCCGATGTTACGGTTACACTTGCGTGCTTCGAGTCCCGTGCAGTCCGAGGAGTCGAACAGGGGTAGCCGCTTGATTTGAAGGACGCGTAGCTCAGCTGGTTAGAGCGCTGCTTTCACACAGCAGAGGTCCGGGGTTCGAGTCCCTGCGCGTCCATTACCTCCCCGCTCGTGGTCTCTCAGCCATCCAGGCAACGATGAATCGATTTCTCCTTCGGCCGCTACTCGCGGTCGGGGTCTTTTTGTTTATGTCGGCGGTCGGTCAGGCACAAGCCGTCTCACCGCAGCAGGCACAGCAGCTGCTGCAGAGCCGGCCCGATCTGCTCAATCAGCTGCGGCAGCGCATCGGCGGCTCGGGGTTGTCCCCTGACCAGATTCGCGCCCGCCTGCGCGCACAGGGCTACCCCGACAGCCTGCTCGACAGCTACCTGCAGGGCGAAGGCCGAAGCGGATCCGGCGCGACGACCGGCGACCCGGCTGCCGGCGCCGCCCCGCTCGGTGGCGGACTGCCCGGCGGTGCCGGAGCGGGCGGCAATCCGATGATGCCGTCGTCGGATGTCTTCAGTGCGCTGCGCGAACTGGGCATCGCGGACTCCACCGACTTCGATTTCCCCGGCGATACCAACCGCACCCGGCGACTGCGCGGCGACTCGCTCGAGACGGCGTTCGACAGCACGCTCGACTCGCGCATTCCCGATGATGCCCGCGGGAGCGGCGGGCGCCGGATGTCTTCATACGAGCAGTACCTGTGGTTGCGCACCGACTCGATCCAGCGCGACAGCGGCCTGAAGGTGTTCGGGCTCGATCTCTTCACGCAGCGGAACGGGTCACAGTTCGATGCGAACCTCGCCGGCCCCGTCGACGCGAGCTACCGCCTCGGTGCGGGCGACCGGCTCGTGTTGATTCTCACCGGTGACGTGGAGCAGGCGTACACGCTCGACGTGACACGCGAGGGGTTCATCGTGATCCCGCAGGTGGGTCAGATCCCGGTGTCCAACCTGACGCTCGCCCAGCTCGAGGACCTGCTCTACTCGCGACTCGGCCGCTCCTACTCCGGCATCCGTCGCGGCGCCGGCGCCACGACCACGTTCAGCATCAGCGTTGCCCGGCTGCGCTCGAATCAGGTCTTCGTGGTCGGTGAGGTCGCACGCCCCGGCAGCTACCGTATCTCCGCCGCCGGCACTGCGCTGACCGCGCTGTACGCCGCGGGCGGTCCGACGATGAGCGGGTCACTGCGCAACGTGCAGATTCGCCGCGGCGGTCGCACGGTCGGAAGCATCGATCTGTACAGCTACCTGCTCAACGGCGACGCCTCGCGCGATGCTCGTCTGTTGAACGGCGACATCATCTTCGTCCCGGTGCACACGGGACGGGTGCGTGTCATCGGCGAAGTGAACCGGCCGGGCACATACGAAATCGGGACGACCGGCGCGCTGAGCGACATCGTCCGGGCCGCCGGTGGACTCAAGCCGACGGCGTCGCGCTCGCGCATCCAGATCGAGCGACTGACGCCAGCGGATGATCGCAGGACGCCCGGCAGCGACCGCGCCGTCCTCGACGTGAGCGGCGCCGGCGGCAGCGAGATCCCGTCCCTCCCCCTCGTCGACGGCGATGTGGTGCGCGTGCTCAAGGTGGCCGACCGCGTGCGAAACCGGGTGGTCGTGCGCGGCAACGTCTTCACGCCGGGCACCGTGGGCCTGTCGCCCGGCATGCGCCTGAGCGAGGCGCTGCGCAAGGCCGGTGGCCTGAAGCCCGACACGTACCTTGGGCAGGTATTGATCACGCGCCTCAACTCCGACAGCACGCGCTCGCAGCTCCGCGCCACACTCGCCGACACCCTCGGCACCGTCGTCAACGATCCGGCGCTGCAGGAGGAGGACGAGATCCTCGTCTTCGGTCGCAGCGAGTTCCGCCCGGTGCGGTTCGTGGCGATCACCGGTGCCGTTCGTCGTGCCGGTCGGTATCCGTATCGCGACGGGATGACGTTGCGCGATCTCGCACTGCTGGCTGGCGGACTGAAAGAGAGTGTCCTGCTGAACGAGGCCGAGGTGGCCCGGATGCCGGCGACGCGTGCCAACGGCCAGACCGCCAGCACGCTGCGGGTGCCGATGGACTCGAGCTATCTCTTCGAACGCGGCCGCGACGGTCAGTATGATGGCCCTCCTGGCCTGCCCAGTGCCGGCAGCGGGACGAAGGAGATCGCGCTGGATGCGTATGACAACGTGCTGATCCTCAGCCAGCCCGATTGGGAGCTGCAGCGGACCGTGTATGTCGGCGGCGAGGTGCGCTTCCCCGGCTCGTACACGCTGGTGCGCAAGTCGGAGCGGATGAGCGAGGTGATCGCGCGGGCGGGTGGCTTGACGACCGAAGCCTATCCCGATGGCGTGAACTTCACGCGACGTCGCAATCGAATCGGGCGGATCGGCGTCGACCTGCCGGCAGTGCTGAAGGATGCCCGCGAGGCGGACAACATCATCCTCTTCGACGGGGATTCGATCAGCATTCCGCGTTACGACGCGGTGGTGCGAGTCGATGGCGCCGTCAACTCGCCGACGGCGCTGCCGTTCGTGCGCGGGAAGGACATGCAGTATTACATCCGCGCCGCTGGCGGTGGTCGCCT
>Ga0105048_10002395_pt1 | contig 30425 bp, 27 predicted proteins | sample MAT05_FD_78382 | JGI IMG/M metagenome (GOLD analysis project Ga0105048, IMG submission 78382) | Freshwater microbial communities from Lake Fryxell liftoff mats and glacier meltwater in Antarctica - MAT-05 | ecosystem: Environmental > Aquatic > Freshwater > Ice > Liftoff microbial mat | place... | reverse complement strand
ATCCTTCTCGCTTTGCGCGCCGTGAAAGTCACTGTTCACTGCCTGGAACTTGACGTCCATCAGGCGTGCCGTATTGTCGGCGCGCTCCAGGAAGGTGCCCAGCCGCATGAAATACAGCGCCTCGTCCATCAGCATGGTGCCGTTGGTCACGCCGCGCGACAGATGCGAGTGGAACTTCACCCACTCGAAGAACGCCGCAGGATCGCGTTCAAATACCCCGTTCTTGAGGTTGCGACGCACCTCCAGCCAGGTCTCGTTGTGGGTTTCCCAGACCTCGGTCGTCAAAGTGCCACGCACCGCCCGCGCATTCTCTCGCGCGGCTGTCAGGCAGGACAGGATGCTCGAACTGTTGGATTCATCCCTGACCATGAAATTCATCACGTCACGGGCATTCACAGTTCCGTATTTTTCGGTGTAAGCCGGCATCAGCTCGCTGGTGCTGACCAGACCTTGCCAGCCCGCCAACGCAACGGCGTCGGACTGCGGAAGCAAGGCAGTCTGGTAGTTCACGTCCAGCAAACGTGCGGTGTTCTCGGCCCGCTCCACATAGCGGGACATCCAGAAAAGGTGATCGGCGGTTCGGCTCAGCATGCTCGGTCCTTGTTCGTGCGGATTCGGTAGTTCATTCTTCCAGCACCCAGGTGTCCTTGGTGCCACCGCCTTGCGACGAATTCACGACCAGCGACCCGTCCTTGAGTGCGACACGGGTCAGACCACCCGGCGCCATCCGAACCTTCTTTCCACTGAGTACATAAGGCCGCAGGTCAATGTGGCGTGGCGCGATTCCGCTTTCGACGAAGGTCGGGCAACTCGACAGGCTCAGCGTGGGCTGGGCGATGTAGTTCTCCGGTTTGGCACGCAGAATGCTCGCAAACTCCTCGATCTCTGCCTTGGTCGCCGCCGGTCCGACCAACATGCCATAGCCGCCAGCTCCATGTACCTCTTTGACCACCAGATCCTTGAGGTTGTCCAGCGTGTACAGCAGATCGTCGGCATTGCGGCACATCAGTGTCGGCACATTGCTCAGCAGCGGCTTCTCCCCTAGATAGAACTCGATCATCTTGGGCACATAGGGATAGATCGACTTGTCGTCCGCCACGCCAGTGCCCACCGCATTGCATAGCGACACATGGCCGGCCCGGTAGACATCCATCAGCCCCGGGCAGCCCAGCGTCGATTCCGAACGGAACACCTCGGGATCGAGAAAATCGTCATCGACCCTGCGATAGATCACATCCACACGCTTCGGCCCCCGCGTGGTGCGCATGTACAGGAAGTTGTCACGCGTGAACAGATCCTGGCCTTCCACCAACTCCACGCCCATTTGCTGGGCAAGAAAGGCATGCTCGAAGTAGGCGCTGTTATGCATGCCCGGGGTCAGTACCACCACCGTGGGGTCCGCCGTAGTCGCGGGACTGCTTTCGCGCAGCGTCTCGAGCAAAAGGTCAGGATAATGCGCCACAGGCGCGACCTTGTGCGCGCTGAAAAGCTCAGGGAACAGCCGCATGGTCATCTTGCGGTTTTCCAGCATGTAGCTCACGCCGCTGGGGACGCGCAGATTGTCTTCGAGCACGTAGTACTCTGGTTCACCCTGGGCATTCACCGCGCGCACGATATCGACGCCCGAGATATGGGAATAGATGCCGCCCGGGACATCGACACCCATCATCTCCTTGCGGAACTGCGCATTGCCCACCAGCTGTTCGGATGGGACGATCCCAGCCTTGAAAATTTCCTGATCGTGGTAGCAGTCGTGAATGAACCGGTTCAGTGCTGTCACCCGCTGTGTCAGGCCTTTCTCCAGCGCGTCCCATTCGCGCGCAGCGATGATGCGCGGAATAAGGTCAAACGGGATCAGTCGCTCGCTGCCAACGCCGGTGGAGTCCTTGTCGCCATAAACCGCGAAAGTGATGCCGACGCGGCGAAAGATCATCTCGGCTTCCTCACGCCGATTCGCCATCATGTCACCGGGCTGGCGCGCCAGCCACTCGTCGTAGATCTTGTAATGGTCACGAATTTTCTCTCCCCCGGAGAAAAATTCATACGGCAGAGATGTGTACATCTCGTCAAATTTGCTCATTTTCTGCAATCTCCTGACAGCTGTTCGCAGCGTGCAAGCTTAGCAAGTTTCATCCCCTGTCCATTTGCGGGTAAGCACCAGTGTCATTAGAACCGGGAATCAGAAGCGGGGTTCGGAACGAATTTCATTCGGCCCCGAAATGGTGCCAGTAGCGTTGCTGTGCGGGTCGATTGCACAGGACAACTGCGGGGTCGATCGATCGCCACGTCATGGCACCACATCGAGGCGATTCGTATACCGCAATGCCCCGCGCGGCGTAACGCGCCATTGGAGCGGCTGCAGGATGACCGAAACGGTTGCGATATCCGTTTTGCACCAGCGCGACCTGCGGCGAAACTGCATCCAGGAAAACATCGCTGCTCGATGTCTTGCTGCCATGGTGTGGTACCAGTAGAAGGTCGGAGGCCAATACGGATGGGTCGGATACCAGCTGCTTTTCCTGAGGCGACTCGATATCGCCGGCAAGCAGGGCCACGGAGGCGGCGTGTCCGGGGCGGTCCGCTGACTGGATGCGCAGCACACAGGACATCGTGTTGGGCTTGGCCGGGACATCGTAGTCCGCAGCCCGTGGATGCAGGAAGCGCATGTCGACTCCATCCCAGTTCCAGGACTGTCCCCTCGCACACTGTCGCCCTGGCCGCATGGACCACAAGCCGTGGTCCGACTCAAGCGAACCCAGCAGGCCGGACTCCGGGTACATTGCGAGCACCGACTCGGCCCCACCCACATGGTCGCTGTCGCGGTGACTCAAGACCAGCAAGTCCAGTTTCACGCCCAGCGAGCGCAACAAGGGCAGCAGCACCCGATTCCCGGCGTCGCTGTCGCGCGAATACCGCGGCCCCGCGTCGTACAACAGCGCGTGGTGCGCGGTGCGCACCAGCACCGCATTGCCTTGACCGACATCGGCAGCGAGCAATTCGAACTGGCCAACGGGCGGACGCGGCGCCTGCCACAGCAGGACCGGCAGCACCATGGCCGCTCCGGAAATTCGCAACGCGCTGGGCAGGCGCAGGGACAGCAGCAGACCGCCCAGGACACCGCAGACACCGATCCAGGTGGGCGCTGTCGCCACGGACACCGTGGCCATCGGCCATTGCGCCAACCACGCCAGCAAGGCGGCCAACAGGCCGATGGCGAACGCTGCCACGTCCCAGGCTGGCGGCACAATCGCTCCCAGCATGGACAGTGGAGTCACCAGCAACGTGATCCAGGGAATGGCCAACAGGTTGGCCAGAAAACCGACCATCGACATCTGCCCGAACAGCAGCAACACCAGCGGTGTCAGAGCCAGCGTGATGACAGCCTGCTCACGCACCATCGCCAGCACCGGGCCACGCCACCCCGACGACTCCGTGCGGGTTGCCGGCTTGCCAGAAGCCAACAACACACCGACAGCCACAAAACTCAGCCAGAAGCCCGCTTGCAGCAGCGCCCAGGGATCGATGAGCAGAACCGCCGCACCCGCCAACAACCAGACGGTGGGCCAGGGCCAGGTCCGGCCGGACAGACGCAACAGGCAAACCACCGCCAGCATGCCAACCGTGCGCTGCGCCGGTACACCCCAGCCACTGAACAGCGCATAGACCAAGGCCAGGACCAGGCCACCCAGCAAAGCGGCATGAGGCGCAGGAAAGGCCAGGCACAGGCTGGCGCTGCGCCGCCACGCCACGCCGAGCAGCGCCGCCGCCGCCCAGGCAAACATGGTGATATGCAGGCCCGAGATACTCATCAGATGTGCCACGCCGGTGGCACGGAACATATCCCAGTCGGCCCGGTCGATCGCGTTCTGGTCGCCGGTGACCAGCGCGGCGATCCAGCCGGCTTGTGCCGATTGTGGCAGCCGGGCATCGATGCGCTGGCGCACGGCCTGGCGCATCCATTCGATGGGATGGCGACCGGTCTGCCCCAGCCGCAGCGGCTCGGCTCCGGCGCCACCCTGGCGCACATACCCTGTTGCCTGTACACCGTGTGTCCATAGCCACAACTCGTAGTCGAAGCCACCGGGGTTGCTGTTGCCGTGAGGTGCCTTCACCCGTACCACCATGCGCCAGCTTTCGCCTGCCCAGATCGCCGGCAACGCCCCGGTCCCATCCGATCCGCTGCCGCCAACCTCCCGGTACCAGCCGATCTGGATACGGGGCGGCAGCCGCACGGGCTGACCATCGGCATGGGCTGACGTGATGTCCATCTGCAGGCGCAGTCCGCTGTCATTTCGTTGCGGCATCGCCGCCACGACACCTGTCACCAGCAAATCGCGCCCTTCAAGTTCAGGCAACAGGCCGCCGGACTGAAAAGCCACCGCCCGCAAGCCGACCTGGCCAAAGGCCAGCGCAGCCACCGCCAAGGGCAGCCAGACACCGGCAGCCGCGCCTGAGTGCCCCTTGCACATCGCTGCGGCGACAACTGCCAAACCGACAACCACGAGGAGTCCATACACCTGGAGTTGCCACAATGCGGGCTGGAGCAATTGCAGCGCAGTACCGGCGACCCACGCGAGCAGGGCCGTCAACCACCTGCTTGCCGTGCCGGGCAGGTGCCAGTCGCCGAAATGCATCGTTGGCATCGTAGGCGGCGTGTGGCGCGGTATCGCGCGGGCGCGTCCACCGTTTCAGGTACGTACCATTGCCCGGCGGCCACCCACGGTGAGGCCGCTTATGCTTTCAGCCACCCACGCGCTTGACGGTGAAGCCATGACCCTGAAGCGCCGCCATCACGCGCTCCACGTGATCGCCCTGTATTTCGACCACGCCATCGACAACCGTACCGCCACTGCCGCATGCCGCTTTCAGTTGCCGCGCCATGGCCAGCAGCGCCGGCGACTCCAGCGCCAGGCCGCGCACCAAGGTGACCGTTTTGCCCCCGCGGCCCTTTTTTTCGCGGGCAACCCGCACGACGCCGTCTCCGGCGGCAGCTGGTGGCACTTGCCGGCAAGCACATTGGGCCAGTGGCTGGCGGCAGTACGGGCACATCCGGCCGCTGTCGGTCGAGTAGACCAGCCCACCCGCACGGTCCATGTGTCCCGGTTTCGTCATGGCGGTACCACGCGCGGGAACGGCATGACAGCGTTGCGCTGCCCGGCGCCAGTCGTAACGCCTGATGGCTTGGGCCCGGAGCGGCACGGCCGCAACCGCACCTCGTGCGGACCGGGCTGCGGATGCACTACCTCGCCCAAACGCAAAACCTGCGCCGCGGGTCCTGTCTGTTCGTAGAATGCCGCCTGCATTGCGTCTTCGCCTTTCATCGCCCTGCGCCATTCTGGCGCTCTCATCGATACGCGCGTCCTCGCCATGTGCGGGCGCGCGCACTTGGGTTGCGAAAAGTGGACCCCGCGTCGACGGGTGAAAACCATGCGCCCTGCTAGTATCAATGTCCGGGCGGGTGAAAAACTTTCACCTGAGCCCTCCGCCGAATGGCGGTAAACCAAGAGATTCAATTATGTCCATCCACGCTGCGCTGCACCATGTCACCCACTATAAATATGACCGCCCGGTCATACTGGGTCCCCAGGTGATCAGGTTGCGCCCGACGCCGCATTGCCGCAGCAAGATCCTGGCGTATTCGCTGAAGGTGGAGCCTGCTGGCCATTTCATCAATTGGCAGCAGGACCCGTTTGCCAACTACCAGGCGCGGCTGGTGTTTCCAGACAAAACCAGTGAGTTCAAGATCACGGTCGACCTGGTCGCGGACATGTCGGTCTACAACCCGTTCGATTTCTTCCTGGAACCGACAGCCGAGACCTTCCCGTTCAAATACGAGCCCCTGCTCGAACAAGAGTTGGCGCCCTATCTCGCGGTTGAATTGGCATCCGACACGCTCAAGGCTTACCTGGCGCGGATTGACCGTACCGAGCGGCGCACCATCGATTTCCTGATCGACGTCAACCAGATGGTGAGCAAGGACATTCGCTACCTGATCCGCATGGAGCCGGGTGTGCAGACGCCAGACGAGACCTTGACCCTTGCGGCGGGCTCTTGCCGTGACTCCACCTGGCTGCTGGTGAACCTGCTGCGCCATAACGGTCTGGCGGCGCGTTTTGCGTCGGGTTACCTGATTCAGCTGGCACCCGACGTCAAGGCGCTGGACGGCCCCAGTGGCACCGAAGTCGATTTCACCGACCTGCACGCCTGGTGCGAGGTGTATCTGCCAGGCGCCGGGTGGATCGGACTCGACCCCACCTCCGGGTTGCTGGCCGGCGAAGGTCATGTACCGCTGGCCTGCACCCCGCAGCCCTCGGGTGCCGCGCCAATCGAAGGCGGTGTCGAGATGGCCGGAGTCGAGTTTGCGCACGAGATGAAAGTCACCCGCCTGTACGAGACACCGCGGGTCACCAAGCCCTATACCGAAGAGCAATGGGCGGCAGTGATGCAGCTCGGAGAAACAGTCGACCAGGAGTTGATCGCCGGCGATGTGCGTCTGACCATGGGCGGTGAGCCGACTTTCGTGGCGGTCAGCGACCGCGATGCGGGGGAGTGGAATACCGATGCGCTCGGCCCGACCAAACGCGGCTTTGCGACCGCGCTGGTGCACAAGCTGCGCGCTGAATACGGCGAAGGTGGCTTCCTGCATTTCGGCCAGGGCAAGTGGTATCCGGGCGAGCAATTGCCGCGCTGGGCACTGAACATCTATTGGCGGGCCGACGGCGAACCGGTCTGGGCCAACCCGGAGATTTTCGTCGACGAGCGCAACCCCACGCACTACACCAGTGAAGTCGCACGCGACTTTACCCACGCTCTGGCACAGCGCCTGGGTTTGGGCGGGCAACACATCCTGCCCGGCTATGAGGACACCTGGTACTACCAGTGGCGCGAGCGCAGGTTGCCGGTCAACGTCGATCCGCTGGTGTCGCGTCTTGATGACGAAATGGAGCGTGCACGGCTGCGCAGGGTGTTCAGCCAGAACCTGGACACGGTCGTGGGCTACGTGCTGCCGATCAAGGCTGCGGACCCTGCCGCGACCGGCGGCCCGCGCTGGATGACCGGTCCGTGGTTTGTGCGCGACGAGCGCATGTACCTGATGCCCGGCGATTCACCTATGGGGTTGCGCCTGCCGCTGGACTCGCTGCCTTGGGTCAATCAGGCCGATTTCCCGTACCACACGCCGCAGGATCCCTACGACGCACGCGACGAGTTGCCGCCCCATGCCGCCTTGGCCCAGCGCTACGTTGCAGCGCCAGCGCTGCCGACCTCACCGTCGGCCAGTGCGGCGCCCGCGCGCATGCGGGCGACACTGACGCCCTACCCCGAAGGCGCCATCGTCCCGTCCGAGGCGGCGCGCGTCACGCAGGAAACGGCCAGGGCCGCGCAGGCCATCAGCGTGGCCGGCACCACTGCGCCATCCACGGGCCATGGTGAGCCTGCCGATACCGCGCGTGTTCCTGCCGGACAGGAGTCGGCGCACTGGCTGAGCCGCACGGCCCTGTGCGTGGAAGTTCGCGACCCGCGTCGGGCCAACGGCCCCAAGGCGGAAAAACAGGGCGCAGCCTCGGGCGTGATGTATGTGTTCATGCCACCGCTCGAAAAACTCGAAGACTACCTCGAGTTGCTGGCCGCCATCGAAGCCACGGCAACCGAACAGGGCATTCGCCTGGTGCTCGAGGGTTATCCGCCGCCGCGCGATCCACGCCTGAAGCTGCTGCAGGTCACGCCCGACCCGGGCGTCATCGAGGTCAACGTGCATCCGGTCAAGTCATGGAGTGAATTGGTACGCAACACCGAGTTCTTGTACAACGCAGCATGGGAGTCGCGCCTGTCAGCTGAAAAGTTCATGAACGACGGTCGCCATACCGGCACTGGCGGCGGCAACCACTTCGTGATGGGTGGTGCTACGCCGTCCGACAGCCCGTTCCTGCGCAAGCCCGAACTGCTGGCCAGCTTGCTGCTGTACTGGCACAACCATCCCAGCCTGAGTTATCTGTTCAGCGGCATGTTCGTGGGCCCGACCAGCCAGGCACCTCGAGTCGACGAGGCACGTAACGACCAGTTGTACGAACTGGAGATCGCGTTGCAGCAGATCCACGCCAACCGCGAGAAATTTGGTGCCGTGATGCCGCCGTGGCTGGTGGACCGCACCTTGCGCAACATACTGGTCGATGTCACCGGCAATACCCATCGCAGCGAGTTCTCGATCGACAAGATGTATTCACCGGATTCGTCCACCGGACGGCTCGGCCTGCTCGAGCTGCGCGCCTTCGAAATGCCGCCCCATGCGCGCATGAGCATCGCGCAGCAGTTGCTGCTGCGCGCGCTGGTGTCGCACTTCTGGAAGCGACCCTGTCAAGGCAAGCTCAGCCGTTGGGGCACCTCGTTGCATGACCGCTTCATGCTGCCGACCTTCATCCGGATGGATTTCGAGGATGTCATCGTGGAGATGCGCCAGGCAGGATACCCGTTCGACCCCGCCTGGTTTGCACCCCACCTGCAGTTCCGTTTCCCGCTGGTGGGCAGCATCACTGCTGGTGGCATGGAGCTCACGCTGCGCAATGCACTCGAGCCCTGGCATGTCATGGGCGAGGAAGGTGCGCCCGGGGGCACCGCCCGTTATGTTGATTCGTCTCTCGAACGCATCGAGGTGCATGTCAGTGGTTTCAACGAGAGCCGTTATGCGATCACCTGCAACGGCAAGCCGTTGCCGATGCAGCCTACCGGTGTCGAGGGCAGCTTCGTGGCGGGTGTGCGCTACAAGGCCTGGAATCCGCCGTCTTCGCTGCATCCATCGATCGACGTGCATTCGCCACTGACCTTCGATATTGTCGACACCTGGATGCAGCGCTCGATCTCCGGCTGCCAATACCATGTGTCGCATCCCGGTGGATTGAGCTACGAGTCCCTGCCGGTCAACGCCAACGAGGCAGAGAGCCGCCGGCTGTCGCGCTTTGTTTCCATGGGTCATACGCCGGGCGATATGCCGCACGTTCCTGCGAGCATCGACGTGGTGCGCAGTCGGGAGTTTCCGTTCACACTGGACATGCGCCAAAGCTGATCTGACACATGGGCCAGGATCCAAACCCCGAGCCCGTGGTGCCTGCGCACGTCGTGGAAACGCGTCTGACTGCGGCTGCCCCGGGTCATCTGGACGAAATGCGCGGTGAGACCGCGCAAAGTCGTGGAGCCGATGCGACATCGGGTCCGATGACAGGGCATTGGGCGTCGTTTTTCGACCACCTGGGTCCGCACGATCCCGGCGATCTGAACGACAAGGCCGCACGTCTGCAGCGCCAGTTGCGCGACAACGGCGTGACCTATAACGTGTATGCGGACGCGGGCGGTCCGCAGCGGCCCTGGTCGCTGGACCTGTTCCCCTTCATCGTGACGCCCCAGAGCTGGCGACAGATTGAAGCCGGCGTGTTGCAGCGTGTGCGCCTGCTCGAGAAGGTGTTGGCCGACGTCTATGGGCCTCAGGACCTGCTGCGCGCAGGGTTGATACCGCCGGCCCTGGTGCAGGGCCATCCTGGTTACCTGCGTGCGATGCATGGCGCCGAGCCTGTCGGCGGCACGCGGCTGCACATTGCCGCATTCGACCTGGCACATGGCCCGGACGGCAACTGGTGGGTGGTGTCACAACGCACCCAGGCCCCTTCAGGCCTGGGTTATCTGCTGGAGAACCGCCTGGCCATCTCGCGTCTGTTTCCACAGGCCTTCGAAAACATGCGTACGCAGCGACTGGCGGGTGCCTATCGGGCCCTGGTCGAGAACCTCAAGGCCGCCAGCCCGGGCGGACGCGACGCGCATATCGCACTGCTGACACCCGGGCCTTACAACGAGACCTATTTCGAGCATGCCTACCTGGCCCGATACCTGGGACTGACCCTGGTTCAAGGAGGCGACATGGTGGTGCGCGACGAGCGGCTGTATCTGAAGACGCTGCGCGGCCTGGTGCCGATTCACGGACTGCTCAAACGGCTCGATGATGCCTTTCTGGACCCACTGGAACTGCGCTCCGACTCCAGCCTGGGCGTGCCGGGGCTGTTGCAGGCGATACGGGCCGGCAACGTGCTGATGGCCAACGCGCCCGGATCGGCGTTCCTGGAATCGCCGGGGCTGCTCGGTTTCCTGCCCGCCCTGGCGCGACAGGTGCTGGGTGAAGAACTCTCACTGGCCGCGTTGCCGACCTGGTGGAGCGGCGAACGCGCCGCCATGGACGCTGCGCTGCCGCGGCTGTCGGCATGCGCCATCAAGCCCACCTATCCGGCGCTCGGTCACGGCGGCAGCTTCCAGTCGGTGCTGGGTCGCGACTTGTCGGCACGGGAAATCGACGAATGGGCTGGCCGTATCGCACTGCAGGGCGACGAGCACACCGTGCAGGCCTACATGCCGCTTTCGCAGGTCCCCACCTGGCAAGGTGGGGCAACAACTGATTCCGGGCAGATTGTTCCGCGCTCGGCGATGCTGCGCGTGTTCGCGGTGAGCGACGGCGCGCAATCGTGGCAGGTGTTGCCCGGCGGGCTGGCCCGGGTCGCCCGAGCCCGTGCCGAGATCGCGGCGATGCAACGCGGCGGCAGTAGCGCCGACGTCTGGGTCATGACCGATTCCGAAATCGACCGCACCACCTTGCTGCCTGCGGCCCTGACCGTGGAAATGGTGACCCAGCGCAAGCGCCTGGTCACCAGTCGGGCGGCCGAAAATCTGTATTGGCTGGGACGTTATGCCGAACGCGCGGAGAACACCATCGCAATGGCGCGCCTGACCCTCGAATGCCTCAACGGCGAAGACCAGACAGATGCCCGACTGATGAACTGGCTGGACCGGATGGCGCGTCTGCATTTCCTGGTGCTGGAGGACGTACCCGCACTGTCGCACTCCCGCCGGGTGTTCGAACGCTCGTTGATTGCCAGCCTGGGCAGTGACTCCATCGCCAGCGTCGGATACAACCTGTACGCGGTGAAGCAGGCGGGTGCGTCAGTACGCGAACGCCTGTCCTACGAACATTGGCACCTGATCGAACGTGCAAACGACGAAATGGCGCGCACGTTCGTCAAACTTGAAGCGCCTGCAGAGTACGGCACGCTGGACGCGCTGGACCTTTTGAAAACTGTCGGCCGGCACATGGCGGCCATCACCGGTGCGCAGACCGACCGCATGACGCGCGACGACGGCTGGCGCCTTTTGAGCATCGGGCGGCATGTCGAGCGGCTGGGTTTTCTGGCGTCCTCGCTGTCTGCCGGGTTGGAGACACAGGCGCTGGACAACGACGCGGGTTTCGAAGCCATGGTGGCCCTGTTCGATAGCGGCATCTCGTTCCATGCGCAGTTCCAGCAGAGTCGCGAAATGCTGGCGCTGGTCGACCTGCTGGTGCTCAACCGGGACAATCCTCGCTCTTTGGCCTGGGTGGCTCATACCTTGCGTGGTCGGTTGGCCAAACTCGCTGGCAGCGAACCGAACGAACTGAGCCCGATGTCGCTGCTGGTGCCCAACCCGACTCAATGGGATCTGGCGCAGCTGTGCACAGCCGAGATGGCGGCGCCCGCTGCGGAGGCGGAGACAGGCCATGCGCCGACGACGAAATGGCGGCAGTTCGATCGTTTGCTGGACCAGTGCATGGCAGCAGCGCACAACGTATCCGAGCAGATCAGCGCCACATATTTCACCCATTCCGGCGAATCCGAACAAAGTGTGGGGGCCTGATGCGCCTGTCGGTCACCCACGAGACCCACTATGACTACGCCCCGCCCGTGGACGTGGCGCAACATGTCGCCTGCCTGCAACCACGGCAGACCGAGGCCCAGCAGCTTTTGTCCCACTCGCTCACGATCGCACCGGCACCGTCGCAGCGCAAAAACGCGATGGACGTCTTTGGCAATCAGCGCACTTTCGTGTCGCTGCAGATTCCGCATACCGAACTCAAGGTGACTGCCACCAGCATCGTGTTGACCTGCCCGTTGACGATAAGCCGTACCACCCTGCCTTGGGAACGGGCCTGTGAGCACTTTCGTTACCGGGTGGATGGCGTGTACGACGCAGATGTCGAGTTCGTGTTCGCGTCGCAGTATGTGCCGCGCCACGCCGAGTTTGCGGCGTACGCCAGCCCCAGCTTCACGCCGCAGGCGGATCTGCACGCCGCGACTGTAGACCTGATGCAGCGCATCTACCAGGATTTCGAGTACGACAGCGAGAGCACCGAGATCCATACGCCGGCGCTGCAGGCCTTGCATCAACGAAAAGGTGTGTGCCAGGACTTTGCCCATATCATGCTCGCCTGCCTGCGTTCACTTGGCTTGTCGGCGCGTTATGTCAGTGGTTATCTGCTGACAACCCCACCGGCGGGCCAGACTCGACTGGTCGGCGCCGATGCTTCGCATGCCTGGATTTCGCTGCTGCTGCCCACGCAGACCGGGCCCACGCGCTGGTGCGATTTCGACCCCACCAACAACCGCTGGGGCTGGGGCGCGCCGGGGGAGGACTATGTGGTGCTGGCCGTGGGGCGGGACTTCGCTGACGTGTCGCCGATCCGAGGTGTGATCCATGGCGGTGCCAGCCATGAACTCAACGTGGCGGTCACCGTGACGCCACTGGATATGCCCGATGCCATGTTGGAGCCCGACATGCCGGCTGCGGTGCCCTCCTCCCAATCCCAATCCCAATCCCCATCTCAAACCTGAACAGGGCAAGCCCCATGAACATCTACGACAAACTCACCGAACTCGGCATCACCCTGCCGCCGGTCGCCGTACCGGCCGCCGCCTATGTTCCGTTCGTGCAGAGCGGCAACCTGATCTTCCTCAGCGGCCATATTGCCAAGAAGGACGGCCAGGTGTGGGTGGGGCAACTTGGCAAGAACATGGACACGACACAGGGCAAGGCCGCAGCGCGCGCCATTGCCATCGACCTGATGGGAACCCTGCATGCGGCTGCAGGCGGCGATCTCAACCGCGTCCAGCGCATCGTCAAGCTGATGTCGCTGGTCAATTCGACCGGCGACTTCACCGAGCAGCATCTGGTCACCAATGGGGCCAGCGAATTGTTGGGTGAAGTGTTCGGCGCCAGCGGCGTGCATGCGCGCAGTGCGTTCGGCGTGGCCCAGATCCCGATGGGGGCCTGCGTCGAGATCGAGCTGATCGCCGAGATCGTCTGATCTTGCAGCGCGGTCGGCCCTGATCCGGCGCCATCGACGCGTCGGCTTGTCGTGCCGGGTTGTGCAGTACAGTCCCGCAGCGTACCTCAGTCGGGCAGGCGCTCGCAGGCCTGGTTCGCGACTTTCTGCAACTGCTCGGCCGAGACCCGCTGTGGCGCGATCTGCGCCAGCGGTACCAGCACAAAGGCCCGCCTCCACATGCGCGGATGGGGCAACTCCAGTGCTTCACTGCGCATAACCGCATTGCCGAACAACAGGATGTCGATGTCCAGCGTGCGCGGTGCATGGCGATAAGGCCGCTCGCGGCCGGCCTGCAATTCCAGCGCCTGCAGCCGTTGCAGCAGGGCTGGCGCTGTCAAAGTGGTGTCAATTTCCACCACGGCATTGATGTAGTCCGGCCCGCCTGCATCGACCGGCGCCGTGCGATACAGGGACGAGCGCTGGCGCAAGCGGCAACCCGGAATGCCCGCAATGGCTTCGATGGCAACCCGAACCCCGGCCTGCGCATCGCCCAGGTTGGCACCTAGCGCCAGATAGGCGATGACCGGTTCGCGCATGGCGCCCCGGCTTCAGGTGTCGGCGCCGCCAGTGGGCGCAACACCGGGGCCGCCGCCCGCGCGGTCTCCCGTCGGCTTGCGTCGGCGACGCCGTTTTCGCGGCGCGGCATTTGCGCCGGAGTCGCCCGTATCGGTCTGCTCGTCTTCTTCGCTCTGGGGGGAATTGGCGGCAGGTTGCGGCGTCCGGCGGGCCGGTGTGTCAACCTGGTCTGCCGGTTTGGGCGCACGTGGCGCGCGCGGCGCGCGGCTGCGCTGTCCCTGTTCGAGCCGCTGTTGTTCCAGCATGTCGCTACGCAAGCTGTCGCTGGCCATGCTGAACTCCTGCCACCAGTCGGCCAGCAGGTCATCAACTTCACCGATATCGGCACGCAATCGCATGAAATCGAATCCGGCACGGAAACGCGGCTGATCCACCAGTCCGAATGCCGACTGACCGACTCGCTTCTCGAAGCGAGGCTGCATCATCCAGATCTCGCGCATGTCGGAGGCCAGGCGGCCACCGCCCGACACATCACCGATACGCTCCGAGAACACCTGGTCGATCGCATCCTGCAATGCCGGAAACGAGGGTTGGCGCTCGGCGGACTCGGTGCGCCGGCTCCAGCCCTTGCGCACATCGGCCCACAATACACAAGCGAGCAGAAAGCTCGGCGCCACCGGCTTGCCTTCGCCGACCCGACGATCCGTGTCCAGCAGGGCAGCCTTGACAAACGGCGACTCGGCACGTTCGACCACCAGGTCGAGCAACGGGTAGATGCCCTTGTCCAGCCCCAACTCCTGGAGTTTGGCAATCGATGCCATCGAATGGCCCGTCTGCAGCAACTTGAGCATCTCGTCGAACAGGCGGCTTTGCGGCACATCGGCCAGCAACGACTTCATCGACACCAGCGGTGCGGCCGTGTGTGGCTCGAGCTTGAATCCCAGCGCCTTGAGCTTGGCCGAGAAACGGATCGCGCGGATGATGCGCACCGGGTCTTCGCGGTAGCGCTGGGCCGGATCGCCGATCATGCGCATGATGCGTTTGGTCGAGTCTGCGATGCCGCCGTGGTAGTCGACCACGATCTGTGTCTCGGGATCGTAATACATGGCGTTGATGGTGAAATCACGCCGCACGGCGTCCTGCTCCTGCGGTCCCCAGACGTTGTCACGCAGCACCCGGCCACTGGCATCGACGGCATGGGTCATGCCAGCCAGCTCCTGCCGGCTGGTGCGCTCATTGCCACCGACCTGGCCCGCCGTGGCATTGTCCAGGTAGGCCCGAAAAGTCGATACCTCGATTACCTCGTGTTCACGACCGCGACCGAACACCACGTGCACGATGCGAAAGCGCCGGCCGATGATGAAGGCGCGCCGAAACAGCGATTTCACCTGCTCGGGCGTGGCGTTGGTTGCCACGTCAAAATCCTTGGGGCGCAAGCCCACCAGCAGGTCACGCACAGCGCCACCGACGATGTAGGCCTCATAACCAGCCTGCTTGAGGGTGTGCACCACATTGAGCGCCCGCTCATCCACCAGTGAGGGGTTGATATGGTGCTCACTGGCGGGAACGTCACGTCGCTTGCCGAAGTCGGGTTTTCCGGTGGTAGCGGCGGGCTTCTTGCCGAGTAGTTTGTCGATGAATTTCTTGATCATTGTGGTTCGCGGAACAGGTCCAGTATGCGCCATCCGCGCTCGGTGGCGATCGCCCGCAATCGGGCATCGGGATTGGTGGCCACCGCATCGTCGGCACGCTCGAGCAGAGGGAGATCGTTGGGGGAATCAGAGTAGAACGTAACGTGGACTTCCGCGCGCGTCAGTGCGCGCTGCTGCAGCCACTGCTCGAATCGCACGACCTTGCCTTCGCGCGCCGACGGAACACCGGCGATGGCCCCGGTAATCCAGCCCGAGCCACCGGGTGCTTCATCTCGCGCCAGTTCGACAGCTATGAGGTCGGGCACACCAAAGGCTTCGGCGATGGGTCGGGTCACGAATTCGTTGGTGGCGGTGATGATGGCCACGCGATCATCACGTGCCTGGTGCGCACGCACCAGTTCCAGCGCCTGCGGCCGGATGGCCGGGCGTACGACACGCTCCATGAACTGGGCGTGTGCCGCCATCGCGGCCTGGGATCCGCGCAGACGCACCGCCTCGGTGGCAAAACGTACATAGTCATGGATATCGAGTGTTCCCGCCTGGTACTGCGCATAAAACGCATCATTGCGCCGGGCAAATTCGACCGGATCGGTCCAGCCGATGGTGGTGGTGAACACACCCCACTCGTAATCCGAATCGATCGGCAGCAGGGTGTGATCCAGGTCGAACAAGGCGACGTGGATGCGGCCAGATTCGCGCGAGGCGGGTAGGGAGGAATCAGCGGGCATGGGTGGCAAATCAGGATTCATTCATCATGGCGCGAATCATCGGCACCGTGATGGCACGTTGCGTGCGCAGCGCATAGGCGTCGATCAGATCGAGCAGCTCCATCAGACTGGCCAAATCGCGGCTGAAGCGCGTCAGCATGAAGTCCATCACCTCGTCACCGAGAAACACACCGCGGGCATCGGCCGCCTGTCGCAGCACGGCGCGGCGCTCGGGCTCGCTGAGCACCTTGAGACCGAATACATGTCCCCAGCCGAGCCGGGTGCGCAGGTCGTCACGCAGCTGCAGGCCGGCCGGTGGCTGGTCGCCGGTGGCAATCACGCTGCGCTGGTGGGTCTGGGCGTTGATGAACCAATTGAACGCGGCGTGCTGCTGGACCACGGTGAACAGGTGCACATCGTCGAGCAGTACCACTGACCAGGTCTCGGAGAAAGCCCCCGCCTCCGGGTCGTGCGCATCCATCCATCCGACCTGCGCGCCCTGCTCGCGCAAGGCCTCGCGCATGGCCTTGAGCAGGTGCGTCTTGCCGCTGCCGCTGCTGCCCCACAGGTAGGTCGGCACCGGCGAACGCATCACCGGGTCGGAACCTCGCCCCAGCCAAAGGGTCAGATGCGCGTGCGCCAGCGCGTTGGGTCCCGGAACGAAGTTCTGCAGCGTCGGGCCGGTACTCAGCCCGATGTCGAGCGCAATCTGCTTCATGCCGCAAGGTCACCTTTGTACAGCACGCTTGCCAGGTAGGTTTTCCAGGCACGCCGGATGGCTACCAGCAACACGGCGCTGGCAGGCAAGGCGATCAGCACACCGACAAATCCGAGCAACTGCCCGAATGCCAGCAAGGCGAAGATCACGACCAAGGGGTGCAGGCCGATGCGCTCGCCCAGCAGCTTGGGCGTGAGGTACAGGCTCTCGATCAACTGGCCCAGGCCATACACGACGGCGACCATCAAAATGGCCTTGGCCGGCCCGGCGTTGGCGGAAAACTCCAGCACCCCGGCCAGCGTGGCCATGACCAGGCCCAGACCGAAACCCAGGTAAGGTACAAATACGGCAAGGCCGGTGAAGACACCGATAGGCAGGGCCAGGTCGAGGCCGAACAGTGCCAGGCCAATGCTGTAAAACGCCGCCAGAATCAGCATCACCAGAAGCTGGCCGCGCAGATACTGGCCAAGCACCACATCCGCCTCGTTGGTGAAACTGTCGAATGAACCGCGCACCCGCGGCGGCACCAGCTGCTGTATGGACGTGATGAAGCGCTCCCAGTCCATCAGAAGGTAAAACAAGGCCACCGGTATCAGCACCGCATTGCCGATGATGGCAAACGCCACGCTGCCGCCGAGCTTGAGCGAGGCCATCGTCTGCGCAAAGGCATCCTCGAAATTGGCATTGAGGTACTTGAGCACAAAGGCCTTGATGTTGGCAACGTCCAGCGACAGGCTGATGCCGAAACGCTCGAGCAGCGGCTTGATCGCCACATTGAACCGGTCGAACAAAACCGGCACCTGTTCGCGCATCAGCGGCAATTCCTTGGCCAGAATGGGCACGATCAGCAATGCCACGCCCAGCAACACGACAAAAAACAGAAATTGGACCAGCAGCACCGCCAGCATGCGCGGCAATTTGCCCCCCTGCCTGCGATCGAGCCGATTGACCAGCGGCGTCAACGCATAGGCAAACACGGCCGCGACCACAAACGGCGTGAGGACCGGTCCGAGCAACCAAAGACAGAAGACGAGGAACGCAGCAATCGCAGCCCATGCGGCGGCGGACTTCTGGGTTGCGGTGAATTGCATATGGGGGGACGGGTGCGAACCCTTAGAATCTGGGCAAATTCTATCGGGGTCCGCCGCGGCTCCTTGTTGCCGCCATCGCTGCGGCAGTGCCAGCACCCAAGCCATGACCAAAGCCACCCCCTCCTCCGCCTTGTCCTACAAGGACGCCGGCGTCGACATCGATGCCGGAGATGCTCTGGTCGAACGCATCAAACCACTCGCGCGCAAGACCATGCGTGACGGCGTTCTGGCGGGTATCGGCGGGTTCGGCGCCCTGTTCGAGGTGCCCAAGCGTTACCGCGAACCGGTGCTGGTCAGCGGCACCGATGGGGTTGGCACCAAACTCAAGCTGGCCTTCGAATGGAATATGCACGCCACGGTGGGCATTGACCTGGTCGCCATGAGCGTCAACGACGTGCTGGTGCAAGGCGCCGAACCGTTGTTCTTTCTGGACTACTTCGCCTGCGGCAAGCTGGATGTGGACACAGCTGCCACCGTGGTCGGCGGTATCGCCAGGGGTTGCGAACTCTCGGGCTGCGCGCTGATCGGCGGCGAGACGGCCGAGATGCCGGGAATGTATCCGGCCGGCGAATACGATCTGGCCGGCTTTGCCGTGGGAGTGGTGGAAAAGTCGGCCATTCTGACCGGCAAGAATGTCGGCCCGGGCGATGTGGTGCTCGGCCTGGCCAGCAGCGGTGTGCATTCCAATGGCTTCAGCCTGGTGCGAAAGTGCATCGAGCGCGTCGCCGGCACCGGCGCAGACCGCGACGACAGTCGCCTGCCCGCCACGCTCGACGGACAGGACTTCCGCACCGCACTGATGGCCCCGACCCGGCTGTATGTCAAGCCGGTGCTCGCCGCCATGGCGGCTCACCCGATCAAGGCGCTGGCGCACATCACCGGCGGCGGTCTGTTGGAGAACATCCCGCGCGTGTTGCCCGAGGGCATGTCCGCACATCTGACAAAGGGCAGCTGGCCGCGCTCGGAGCTGTTCGCCTGGCTGCAACAGACTGCCGCCATCAGCGACCACGAGATGAACCGCACGTTCAACAACGGTATCGGCATGGTGGTGGTGGTCGACGCTGCGCACGCCGAAGCCACCGCACAGACCTTGCGCGCGTTTGGTGAATCGGTGCATGTGATCGGCGCCATCGCGCCGCTGGGCGACGGGTCGGCGGTCGAACTCGTCTAGGACGCGTTACGCGCGCTGCTGGCGCACGCCAGAGTCACCGGCGATTTTGATGATCGACCCGCTTCAGCGGCTGGGCGCGCGACGCAGCTCGGACACCCGCGCCGAGATGGCATCGATATCCAGGCCCTCTTCCACATGGGCCAGATAAGCTTCCAGATCCGACACGGCCAGCGCAGTATGCCCCAGCTCGGCATGTGCCAGGCCACGGTCCCGATACTCAGGCCATGCCTGTGGCAACAATACGATCAATCGATCCTGCACGGCCACCATGCGAGCCCAGTCTTCTTGCGCGCGGTGGATCTCCTTGAGGTTGCGCAACATGCGCGCGACGATCTCACGCGGCGGTGAAGCCTGCAGATACAGGCCCAGCGGCACCTCGAATTCGTCGACCAGGCCGCTGCTGCGCCGATACGGTTCGAGCCGCTCGGCCAACTGCTCCCGGCTCATCGACTGGCCGTCAAGCGGGTCGATGACAACCTGGCCCTTGGGCAGATTGACCTTGACCATGAAGTGACCGGGGAATCCGACCCCGCGCGCCGACAGGCCCATGCCCTGCGCCAGCTCGAGCCACAAAACGGCCGCGGAAATCGGAATGACACAGCGGGTGCGCAGCACCACATGGATGTAGCTGTTGTCCGGATCGTAGTAATTGTTGACGTTGGAACGAAAGCTCAGGTCCCGAAAGAAGAACTGGTTGACCGCCCGCAAGCGCTGCAACGGAATGGCATCGGCCGGGACCCGGCGCTTGAGCCGGGCCAGCAGCTGGTCGACTTCGTCCAGCACCTGTTGCACGTCCAGCTCCGGGTACTCGTCCTGGGCCAAGCTGACCGCCGCTTCGAGCAACGGAAACTCGGCGTCGCTCTGCACCAGCGACGCGAAGTACTCCAGTGGCGTTGGCACCGAGTAGGACAATTGCATCGCACATGTCTCCTGATTCTTGCCCGGGCGGCCGTTCAGGCCACCAAGGCAATATTTTGACGCCGAACCGCGACGCCGCCAAATCGACACCGTCGCAACCGCGTTTACGGGTGGGAAATCATCAAAACCGCACGAACCGCCACAACTTGAGGCCCGCGCCCCACAAAGCCAGAAAATAAATCAGGGCCGATGCCACCATCACCAACGCCAGCATGCCCACACGTTGCAGATCGTGCACCGCGGGGTCGAGCCAAGGCAAGGTTCGTGTGGACCAGATCAGGAAGATCGCCAGCAAGGCCGTCGCCGCGATGACCTGGAAGAAAAATACCATCCAGCCGGTCGACGGCATGTAGCGACCGCGCCGGATCAGGCCCCACAACAAGGCGCCGGCATTGACCAGGGCGCCCAGACCGATGGCCAGCGTCAGGCCCGCATGGGCAAACATGGGCACCAGCGCCAGATTGAACAGCTGCGTGATGATCAGCACCATGATGGCAATACGCACCGGTGTGCGGATGTCCTGGCTGGCGTAAAACCCGGGAGCGAGGACCTTGATCGCCACCATCCCGATCAGGCCGGCACCGTAACCCATCAAGGCACGCGTGGTCTGCTGCACATCCTGCACCGAAAACGCACCGCGATGGTATAGCGTGGCCACCAGCGGCTCGGCAAACACCAGCAGCGCCACGGTGCACGGCAGTGCCAGCAGAACCACCAGGCGCAGACCCCAGTCGAGCATGTCCGAGTAGCGCTGGCCATCCTTGGCTGCATTGGCTGCCACCAGCTGCGGTGTCAGCACGACACCGAGCGCCACGCCGAGCATCGCGGTAGGAAACTCCATCAGGCGCTCGGCATAGGTCATCCAGCTCACGCTGCCAGGCGTCAGAAAAGAGGCAATCTGCAGGTTGATGATGGCTGAAAGATGCGCCACGCCCACGCCCAACAGCGCCGGCCCCATCAAGGTGGCAATGCGTCGGGTACCTGAATCGGCCCATGCGACACGGATCGCCTGCCAGCGCCAGGAAACCCGCGGCAGCAGGCCCAGTCGGCGCAATGCGAGCATCTGCAGACCGAGCTGCAACACACCGCCACCCAGGACCCCCATCACCAATGCATAGATCGGCTCGATACCGATGCGCCCGAACCAGGGCGCCGCCAGCCAGATCGCGGCAATCATCGCCAGGTTGAGCAACACCGGCGTGAACGCGGGAATAGCAAACCGTTTCCAGGTGTTCAGAATGCCGGCACCGAGCGCCACCAGTGACATGAATCCGATGTACGGGAACATCCAGCGCGCCATCACCACAGCGGCGTCAAAGCCGCGCGGGTTCTGCTGCAACCCGCTGGCCAGCACCCAGACCAGCGCCGGCGCGGCAAGCACGCCGATCACACAGGTCACGGTCAGCACCACACTGAGTATGGTCGCCACCCGGTCGATCAACTGCCGGGTCGCTTCCTCGCCCTGCTCGCCTTTGGTCGCGCCCAGCACCGGCACGAAGGCCTGGCTGAAAGCGCCTTCGCCAAAAAGGCGTCGAAACATGTTGGGCAGACGGAACGCGATATTGAACGCGTCGGTCATGGTGCTGGCGCCAAAAAAGGAGGCCATCAGCAGGTCGCGCGCCATGCCCGTGACACGTGAGGCCAGAGTCAGCAGGGATACGGTCGAGGCGGCTTTGAAGAGGCTCACGGCAGCGAGTGTAGCCGGGCCGCCAGGCGACCTGTCGGGCCAGGCAGCACCCGATACGGGGTCACTGCTACAATCGCGGGCTTTGCTGGCAACATCCTCAGACACAAGGAAATTAATCCATGGCATCTACCAAACCCAAGAAAAAGAACCCGCGCCTGGCGTCGGGCCGTAAGCGCGTCCGCCAGGACGTCAAGATCAACGCTGCGAACACCTCGCTGCGTTCGCAGTATCGCAGCGCTGTGAAGAATGTCGAAAAGGCGGTTGTCGCCGGCGACAAGACCAAGGCAACCGAACTGTTCGCGAAAATGCAGGCTGTCGTCGACTCCGTCGCCGACAAGGGCATCTTCCACAAGAACAAGGCCGCTCGCGACAAGAGCCGCCTGTCCACCAAGGTCAAGACCCTGGCGCTCGCCGCCCCGGTCGCAGCCTGACCCCCGGACTGATCACTCAGACCGACAGCACGGAGAACTGAACCGACCATTCAGCTCTCCGCCGTTTGTAACGGGTGCGCTGCCAGCAAAGACAAAAAAAACCGCCCTCGGGCGGTTTTTTTGTGTCCGTCGGGGTGTTACTCCGCTGTTGGCCCACGAAAGCGCGAAAACCCCATGCTGGCGTGTGTTTCCTGGAGTCTGGGTATGCAACCTGAATGATTTAGCATCGCATCGACCCGGCGCCCTGTAACCATGTTTAGGCGATTGGCGGCTACCCGCGGATCGGTTGGTTGGCCGACAGCGTCTGCCCTTGAGAAAGGTCGAGGGATTCGAGCGGCTGCTTCGCTGCGATGCGGAGGTACGACTTTCAGTATCGTGGGCCCGCGAGTTTCTGTCTGACGGAAGGCATCATCTTGCGGTTGCCCTCTCGCTGGAGGGCATGGTTGTCGGAATGGCAAGTGGCGTTCAAAATGTCCATCCGGACATTTACTCTGCCCGTTTGATACCAGTCATTCGCTGCGTAGAATCGAAAGAAGTTGCTACGTAAGTGGTTCAATCCAACGAACTCACCGTGCTTCTTGTGACTGTAAGAATTTGAGATGAAGCTATATATTCTTTTCGCAGCATTTCAAATGTGGCTTGCAAGCGTAAACAGCGCCGGCGCCGCAGAAGTGCAGAAACTGTCGGTACAAGCGGAGGGGCATGGGTGGACGTATCACCTGTACGTTCCGGACAGCGTGCGTGCATCCAGCGTACCTCTGGTCGTGGTGTTTCATGGCGCCGGTGGAGATGGACGCGCTTATCTTGAGAAAAACGGCTGGCTTGCTCAGAGCGAACATGCGGGCTTTGCAGTTGCAGCACCCGATGGCCTGCCCGCATTGCCAGCCCAGCCAGCCAGTTTCCGGCTAAATCCCCGCCTTTGGAATAGCGGCCAGCTCAAACCCACGACTCTGCGCGGCAGGATTGACGACATGGCATTTGTGACAGCGATGCTCGATGACATCGTCAATCGCGTGCACATTGACGCGAATCGGGTGTTTGCGACCGGCCACTCCAACGGAGCGGGGATGACCTTCATGGTGGGCGCGAAACTGTCAAAACGGTTTGCCGCGCTGGCAACCGTCATGGGGCAAAACTCAACGACAAATCCACAGCCCGAGCGTGCCTTGCCCACGCTGGTTCTGCTGGGTACGAACGACCCGCTCAACCCCATGGAAGGTGGAACGCGCGAACTGCCCTGGGGCAGAAGCACTATTCCACCCCCGATGCAAGGGATTGATGCATGGAGCCAAGGCCTGGGTTGCGCCGCCGCTGCGCAACTGGAGCGCGACGACGATATGGTGCAGGTTAAACGGTATGGTGCGTGCCGTGACGGGGCCACCGTGGCCGTTTGGCTCATCAAGGGACAGGGCCATGCCTGGCCAGGCGGGCAAGACTCGGGCTTACCGGAATCGGTACTGGGTCCAAACAGTTCGCGCATCCATGCAACGCGGGAAATCTGGTCGTTCTTTTCCACGTCACCCATCCGCTAATCTCAGCTGCTAGGCCCGGCTCGCGGTTACACACTTTCTGACGGCGGTTGAGTCGTAGTAATGTTTGACCACGGAAGCCCCAACGCGAAACGCCATGTTCATCACCGGTTCTCAAGCTCTTGTTCTCGGTGCTTCACTTAGCTTGCTTGCCGCTTTGGCACACATTGCATGCGTTGTCGTTGGTGCGCCTGCCTATCGCTTGCTAGGTGCAGGCGAGCGTGTGGCCCGTGCCGCCGAGGCCGGAAAGCGCCAACCCACCCTGGTCACATTAGCGCTTTCGAGTGTTCTTATAGTTTGGGCAGCGTACGCGCTTGGCGCTGCGGGAGTCATCGACCTGCTGCCGCTGAGCAAACTCGTCCTCCCTGTCATCGTCGCGGTCTACCTCGGGCGAGCTGTCGCCTTCCCGTTGCTCAAACCAGCCTTCCCGGAGAACTCAAACACGTTCTGGCTAGTGTCGTCAGGCATCTGCCTTTTCATCGGGTTGATTCATCTCTACGGGCTCGCGGCGGTATGGGCAGTGCTTTGAAGCCCGGACCCTTCGATCATACGATTCGGTCCCACAGTCGGCCGCACGATACCCCAGCGCGTCAGGTCGCCGACCACCAGGCCGACGGCTTTCACGGCTAATAGGTCGCGCAGCCCAGGCGGCAGGTGCGAGAGCAACACATTGGTACGCTGCGCTGGACGGCCGAACATGTCGCGCGGAACCACATGCACCGGACCGCAAACCACCATGGCTACGTCAACGCCCTGTTCAGCCAGATCGAGCGCGATCTCCGCGCCCGAATTGCCGCGCAACCCAAGCCCAGCATGCGCTTGCCTTGGTAAGGCTCCGTTAACGGTCGTCGTTAGAGGCCGATTGATTGAGGTTTCGGATAGACCGCTTGGCAGGTATTGACGCGCCGTTTCTACGCTTTATCCAAGGCGCGAAACGCGGATGTCCGGCAACATCCTTGTTCCTGTACACAGACTGGTCAGCGCTCGATAACGCAATCGCCGGCCGACCAGCGAGACCCTACATGGGCAGAGGTGTCGGCATCGGCCCGGTTGGCCCACCGGGTGGCATGCCGTCCGGCTGAACAGGTTCGGGCGGCGGTCCGGGCGGCGTTTCGATTGGCTGCATGGGTTCGGGCGGCGGTCCGGGTGGCATCGTGGCCATGGTCATTCCTTGCCGTCGCTGGACACGTCTGCTTGGTGTGTGGTGCCGGGTTCCTTATTGCTGCGCGGCTGGGTCGCCGGGGCGAATTGCGGGGTCTGTGGCATGGCCATATCTCCTGTTGTGAAAGTTAAAGTTTGCCGGTCGTGGTCGGAGCCGCCGCTCAGCCGGAGGTGCGCGAAGAAAGACGTGAAGTTCAAGTGCAATACGCCGCCGCAGGGCTACTTGACGATCAGCCTGTTTTCTACCGACTTGACGCCCTCGGTGGCCTTCGCGAGCGAGACCGCCTTCTCGGCGTTGCCGGCAGTGTCGGCCGAGCCGTTTAGCGTCACGACACCATTCTTCGTGTCGACATCGATCAGCAGTGCCTTGACGTCAGCGTCGGCGAGCAGCTTGGTCTTGACGCTGCCGGTGATCATTGCATCACCGGCAGCGTGGCCAGCCTTGTTCATGGCGCTGGCTGTGGCAGCTATGGCGCTGGACGCAGACGTCGAAGGCCCCACAGTTGTGATCGTCGTGGTCGTGCCCGGGGAGGTTTGGGTCACGGTTGTCCTGCGCTCACAAGCAACGAGCAGCGTTGCGGCAGCGAGCAGGGTGAGGGCGATGGGGGTTCTGTTGGCTTTCATGGAATCTCCTGATCGCGCCAATCCACCAGGCCGCGCGCACCCATATTGTCGGCGCCCGAGGTCCACATTTTGGGGACGGGGAGGCGGATTGCGCCATCAACTGACTTGGGTTCGAGAAGCTGTCCTACGCAGTGGGGGCACTATGGTCAACTATGCACTGGGCAGCCCTGCACGTCCAATACCAGGCGCAGGTTGTCCACCCAGAAGGTGTGCAGCACGTGGCTGGGCCGCTTGGGCTTGGCCGGGTTGTAGCCCAGCTCGGCACCCTCTTGGCGGCCGTACAGCGGCTTGATGCTTGCGTCGATGTCCAGCACCCAGGGTTTATCCAGCGCCTCGCGTACCGAATGCATTAGCGCCGGACGCATCCACGCCGTGCTGGCCGCCTCGTCGATACGCTCCAGGGCCCAGCGCAGCGCATCTTCGCTCACCACCTTGTTCATGCCCAGCGCCTGCGCGGCCACCAGCGGGCACTGCGAGACCCAGCGTTCGAACACGCCGGTGGCGGCCAGGAACTCGGCGAAGAAGACCAGCTGGCCGTGCGGCGTGGCGGCCGCACCTTCGTCCCAGCGCACGTGCATTCGCCCGCCCATGCGTAGTTTCGAATCGCCTGGTGGGTTAGTAGTGCCGGGTGAGTGCCTTGGCGGCACTGGCGCGGCAAGCTCAAGATCATTGGTCGAATCGGCGGTGACCGAGCGCATCCTTTCGCACCCCGGACTGCGGAGGGTTTCACGCGCCATCACTACGCCTTGCCGACGCCGAACTGCAGCTTGTAGACTGGGCCGGTCAGTGGCAGTCCTGAGCGCTGCGAGGGCTTGCGTGCGCCCGAAGGGCCACGGGCCCTGGCGCCATCGTGTTGCGGCCGGCTACATTCTCCTCGGGCAGTAGCCGGTCGTGTTCCAGCTTGACCACGGCATAACATTCGCAACTGCGTCGCTCAAGTCCCTCGCGGTCGAGCACGGTGATATGTCCTCGCTCGTAGTGGATCAGACCCGCCGCTTGAAGGCTCGCCGCGGCCTGCGACACGCTCTCGCGGCGTACGCCAAGCAGGTTGGCGATCAGCTCTTGCGTCAACACCAACTCGTCGGCCCACATGCAATCGAGCCGCTGAAGCAGGAAGCGGCAAAGTTGTTGTTCAATGGAGTGGTGACGATTGCACACGGCATTTTGCGTCAACTGCGTGAGGATTGTTAGCATGTAGCGCAGCAGCAAGTGCCGAATCGGCCCGGAACGTGCAAACTCGTCGCTGATCGCCTGCGCGTTGATCCGGAATCCATTGCCGGTACTTTGCACCACGGCGCGACTCGGCGTGGACATGCCGCCCATAAGAGCGGAAACGCCGACCATGCCCTTGTTGCCGACGACGGCGAATTCGCTTGATGCGCCACTGGCCAGGATGTACTGCAGCGAGGTGACCGAGTTGGTGGGGAAGTAGACATGGCGCTGCGTCACACCCGATTCGTACAGCACCTGACCGGCCGTCAAGTCCACGCGTTCGGGTCGATTCGTGCCGCAGCAATCGGCATCCATCAATGCGGACAGCAGGAGATTGCTTCGGGGGTCGGCGGGATTGAACATATGCTGGACTCGCTCTCCAAGTGCGACGCGCACGCAGCGCCGCTTTGGTTTTCGTCGGCACGACTTCTGGAAGGAGTCACCGCCCCATCCTATACGCACAATGTCGGGCATGGGCCCACTGGACGAATTGATCCAAATCAACCAATGTACCGGTGCCGGCAGCCAGACCTTGAGTCTGGTGCCCGGCGGGCTTGAACCGACTGACAATTGCCATTGAGTACGTTCCTAAACGATGCGTTTCAGCTTCCAGGGGTCATCAGAAAAGCGGCCGCGCACGCGGGCGTAGTCCCACATCGCAGTAGCCAACACAGGCCCAAGTCCGCACGCCGAGTCATGGGGATGTCGCGGTGCTCCTGCCAGCAGGCACGAATAACAACATCAGGCGGTCGCGTCTGTGAACAAGCGCACAGACGCGGATTGTCTGGATGAATATTATTGTGAAAGGGTGGGCGGCTGGCTAATCAATTCCTTGAACAACCAATGAGGTCGTGCTATGAAGAAAGACCAAGTAAGGGTACTGTCAAAGGAGGTAGCCGTCATGGTGCGGGCGCAACTCGGCAATGTCGTTGGGGGTGCGGAACAACGGGTCAGGGCCCTGTTCGGCAAGCCGAAGTCAAGGCAGCACGTCGTCGGTGACGAGAAGAACAGGATCACGGATGCGCCAGCGCAAACAGACGCGCAGACTGGTCAGAGCCACACTTACTCTATCAGTCAACCGTCAGCGAGAGTCATCAGGTGGCACGTCAGCGCCGAAGGTGCGTCCGACCTTCCCATCGTCCTCGACAATGTTCCCCCCACCTGTTCCGCTGATGGCGCGCACGAATGCGGATTTCGGGAGACATGGGTCCGTCGTTGCTGCATTGGAATCGCTGCCAGAGATGCATCGATCAGCGCGGACGACCGTCTTGATCTCGCGGTGACGATGTGGGATCGACCCAGCTGTCGAAAGACCTGCCCCAAAATGACTGTCGACATGCTCTTCTCTGACCAGATCGCCCGCCTGCTTTGAGATACCGCTCGTGCTCGCCGCGCTGCAGGCCATCAATAGTGCGTACACAGTCAGGGGCGACCTCGATGCGATGACGCATGCGAGCCAAATCTACGGCATGGTAGGTCGGCTGAATTGCGGGCTGACGTTGGGACACGCTGCTTTAACGCGTCTCCGGCCGCCTGCGCGCTTGTCTGCGCCAATCTGACACTGTCAGCCTCGCGGTTGCGCGCCGCCCGGCCCACTCCTTATTCCGTCGTTTTGCCGTCGAGGTGCTCATTGTCGGACTCCGCTTCGGCTCGCGTATGGTGGACAACCCCGTCTCGATGGTTTGGCGGAGCATAGAGCGTGTAAAGCTTCAGCGGAACACTGCCAGTATTGATGATGTTGTGATTTGCCCCGGCCGGAACGACGATAGCGAAGCCTGCCAGAATCGGCGTGCGAACACCATCGAGAACCGCCTCTCCGTTCCCCTCCTAGACCCGAAAGAACTGATCGAGCTTGTGGACTTCGGCCCCAATCTCTTCTTTGGGCTTGAGCGCCATGACGACGAGTTGGCAGTACTTCGCCGTGTACAGCACCCGGCGAAACTCTTCGTTCCTGACGGCAAGATCCTCGATGTCTTGTACAAAGCCCTTCATGACGACGCCCTTTCATGACCTTGAATCACTTTTGCCGACTCCACGCCGTTGACATCCGCGGGACATGCCCTTGGCCCTTGACTCTGCGTACTATCGAACATAGGGCGGTATCCCGTCTGATGCTGATCAATGAAACGCTTTGCGCGGCCTTTACCAGGACCAAGCGCGTGCCAAACCGGCCGGCGTCCCGCCCCAGGGCCTAGGGTGTTGTCAGCGATGATGTCCAACGTCCAGCACTCAAGCCTGATCACTCTGCGCGATGGTCGACAAGTGACCGTACGCGCGGCGGTCGCATCGGATGCGGCAGAGATCGTTCAGGCCTTCAAAAGGCTGTCGGCCGATTCGAAGTACACACGCTTCATGGTCCACAAGAACCGGCTCAACCCGGCGGCGCTCGAACGCGGCCTCCACCCAGTGCCTGGCCAGGCCTTTGTATTCGTCGCAACCGTGCCGGCAAGTGATGGCTTCGACATCGTCGGCGCCGCGCAATATGTCCGCGCCAAGGACAACGATGACCGGGTCTGCGAGTTCGCCATCACCGTGGCCGAGGACTGGCGTGGCAGCGGTCTGGCCGTCCATCTCTTGGCCAGCCTCGTACGGCGCTCGCGACGGGACGGCTATAGAACCATGCAGGGACTTGTGCTTGCCGTCAACCGCCCGATGTTGGCGTTGGCCCGAAAGCTCCGCTTCAAGGTGGTGCCGATGCCCGCGGACGCCACAGTGGTGCAGGTCGAGCGACAGCTCGGGGGCGCAGAGCGATCACGGCGGACGCGGTCCGCGGACGAGGCTCGCCAGCCATGAGCTCTGGCGCCAGCAGTTCCTGGCGGACCCGCGGTACAGTCGGCCCCATGGCGGCAGCCCTGTTGCCCGTGTAAGCGACATGTCGTGTAGCGGTGCGAAAGCGGTTTGCCGCATTGGGTCCGATGCTATTCCCATTGGCGCCAAACACCGTGTGGCATCTGTCACGGCTTTGGCATGGTGGTTGTGCGCATTGGGGGGTGCGGTGAAGCGTGCTGCCGATGGTGGAGAGGGCGTGATCGAGCACGTCGCCCGCCTGCGCTGCGCCGCTCGATCAAATTTCTTGGACGTTGAAAGACCGATTTCTGCCAATGTCCCTCCGGTGGCGACGGTCAACAAAGCTGCGGTGCGGTCCGCCCGTTTTGGTGACGCAGCCTGTAACTGGCACCTTGCGCACGCTTGAAGTGCCATTGTTCGCCAGCGCTGGCTGTGGCAGCTATGGCGCAGGAAGCAGACGTCGAGGGCCCCACAGTTGAGATCGTCAGCATCGCGAGGTCGGCGCTTGCTGTTGAGCAGACACCTTGACCCTGGCGTCCCGTTTATCAAAAGGCGCTTGAGGCCACTGGGTCTTCTGGCCCCTGCGCCAGCCCACGCGTGAGCGCGCAACTCCACTGCCCCAAGGTGGCAGTGAAGCACAACCGCCTCTTCAAAATTGCGCCCGCGCCACAACTGGCGCGCACGGTTCGCCATCGCACAGACGAACGGTGCCTCAGCGTTTAACGTGGTGGTCCCGTTGGCGGGTGCACGATCGCACCGGAGGTCCCAGGCGATGACATCCATTGTTCACTGCGTGGCCTACCGAAATGGCCAGCCACTTGGCAATATCTCCATTGATGAGCTCAGCCAGGTCATCAAGCAGCCCGATACCTTCGTGTGGCTGGGCCTGCACGAGCCCGACGACCCGCTCCTGCAGAAGATTCAGGGTGAATTCGGTTTGCATGGACTGGCCATCGAGGACGCCCACCACGCACACCAGCGGCCCAAGATCGAGGCCTACAGCAACTCGCTGTTCATCGTACTGAAGACGGCACAGCTGGAAGCGGGCCAGGT
>Ga0105048_10002386_pt1 | contig 30465 bp, 26 predicted proteins | sample MAT05_FD_78382 | JGI IMG/M metagenome (GOLD analysis project Ga0105048, IMG submission 78382) | Freshwater microbial communities from Lake Fryxell liftoff mats and glacier meltwater in Antarctica - MAT-05 | ecosystem: Environmental > Aquatic > Freshwater > Ice > Liftoff microbial mat | place... | reverse complement strand
TTCCTACTCTGACGACGAATGATGAAACCACCATCACTTCCGCGGAGAGGAAAATCACGGAAACCAGGACGGAAGTTGCCGCGGCTCCCGTGCCCTCGCCGGTACCGGTAGAAATTGCCCAAGTGACGCCTCCGGCCGCTCCGGTGCAGCCGGAACCGACTCCGGAGCCAGTGCGAACTGCTAGGGCACAACCCGAACCAGCCCCGCTAGCCGCCGTTCCCGCCGATCGAGACGCGACTCTGCCTCAGACGGCGTCCAACTGGTTTGAAGTTACTCTCCTCGGTGCGCTGCTGGGCTTCGCCGGATTATTCCTGATCCGAAAAAGCGTTGTTGCTTAATCTAAATCGGGGGTGATTTATGAGATGGACTCGACGACAAGCAATCCGGTTCTTAGGACTGGGAGGCTTGTCGCCGATCGCCGTTTCTCAGGTTCATCCCGAGGCGAGCGATTTCGTCCTGCGGCTCAACTCGAATCTGGTTGTGCTCGACGTATCCGTAACCGACGGGGATGGAGTTCCCGTCGGCGGGATTGGCAAAGATCGCTTCCGGATTCACGAGGATGGCAAGTCGCAGACTATCTCTCAGTATTCGGCCGACGAGCGACCGGTGAGTTTGGGATTCGTCATTGACTCAAGTGGAAGCATGTTCAAGAAGGTGCTGCAGGTACGGCGGGCGGTTCATTCGTTCCTGACCGTCAGCAATCCAGAAGATTCATACTTCGTCCTTGGTTTCAATGATATTCCTCGACTGGGGCTTCCCGGCGAGACGCCTTTTACGAGCCAGCCCGAGCAAGTGAAAGACGCGGTGGCTTCCTTTCGGGCGGAGGGCAAAACAAGCCTCTACGACGGGCTTTCGGTGGCTCTGAACCATATCCAGAGCAGTAGTCTGGAACGGCGTTTCCTGGTGGTGGTGAGCGACGGTAAGGACACCTCGAGTTCGCTTCGCCTAGTAGATTCGATCCGGCAGTGCCGTTCGTCCCGGGTCACGATTTTTACGCTGGGGCTGTTCGAGGATGAAGACGAAGACCAGAATTCGGGCGTGCTCAAGCAGATGGCGCGGGTAACGGGCGGACAATATTTTCACCCGGCGGATTCGAAGGAATTGAGCGACGCCTGTGTTCGTATCGCGCGCGATATTCGCGCTCGATACACGTTGGCGTATACGCCGCCGGATAGCGCCAAGAGGGCGTTACGGCGGATCAAGGTTGAGCTCGCGGCGCGTCCGGATGAAGGCAAAAGAGTTGTGCGGACGCGAACAGAATACACGCTCGAGCCGGCAGCCCGGCAATAGGATGCTGACCATGGCAAAGCCATCGCTTCGAATATTCGCCGGCATAACCTTACTGGGACTGTCGTTCGTCTGCCTTGCCTGGAGCGCTTGGGACTGGAGCAGCCGGGAGCTCTCGCAGGCCACGGCTAAAAGCGAGTTTGAAAAGCTGGTGGAGGATCGCGCGGGCAACCCGGTGCGACGGGGAGCAAGAAAGCCGCTGAGCGGTCCAGTGGCTAAGTTGGAAATTGCGCGGCTTGGAGTGAGCGGGATTGTCGAAGTGGGACTTGACGCGAAGACGTTAAAGAGCGCGATTGGGATGTCAATGACTAGCTCGCGGCCGGGAGAGTACGGGAATGTTGTCCTGGCGGCGCATCGCGATACGTTCTTTGCCGGGTTGCAGAACGCAAAAGTAGGCGATCTAGTGTTGCTCAGCACAACCGATGGAAGGCAGCACAAATATCGAATTTCGAAGTTGTTCGTAGTGGATCCGTCGGCGCACTGGGTGATGAACTCGTCGCCAAAGAAGCGAATGTTGACGCTGATTACGTGCTATCCATTTCGATATGTCGGCAGCGCTCCGCGACGCTTTATCGTTCAGGCGGCTGCCATCTAGGCGCGCGCATGCTGAGAAATTGGGGGATCTATTCGCCCGATGCCCAGGCAGTACGAAACTCCGGGAACAGCGTCAATCCGCCGCACGCGAATATGGTTTGTCCGGTAATGTAAGTCGCCTCGGAAGATGCCAAGAACGCGAACACCGTCGCGATCTCTTCCGACGCCCCAGGGCGTCCCATCGGAATATGGCTTTCGACCACACCGCGGGCGGCCTCGTCGTTGACCCACGCCATATTGATTGGCGTGACAATCGCGCCCGGCGCCACGGCATTCACGCGAATCCCGCGATCGGCGTACTCCAGCGCCAGCGTCCGCGTCAGATTCTCCATGCCGCCCTTCGAAATCGAGTAGCTTAAATACCTCGGTTTCGGAATGATTTCGTGGACCGAGGAGTTGTTGAGAATCACGCCTCCGTTCCCTTGCTTCAGAAAATAGCGAAGCGCTTCCCGCGCGCACAGAAACGGTCCGCGGAGATTGACTCCCAGAACCCGATCAAAGTCGGCGACCTCCATTTCATGCGACGGACAGGGTTTTTGAATTCCGGCATTGTTTACCAGGACGTCAATCGAACCGAATTCGGCGATGAACTTGTCGAACATCGCCTTCACTTGCGCTTCATCAGAAACATCCGCCTGCAGCGTGATCTGCCTGCCTTCGCTGACGCGCGCCGCTTCCGCCTGCTGGCGAGTTTGCTCAGCGCCGTCGGCTCCACGGTAGTAGTTGATGGCGACATTGGCGCCTTCTTTCGCGAATCGAATGGCCACCGCCTGCCCGATGCCCGAAGAAGCTCCGGTGATCAGTACGTTCTTGCCCTTTAGTCGTTCCATGCGTGCTCCTAATTCATCTTCGCGCACAAAATAGGGACCTCGAACCGTTGAGCCGCTTACGAACGTGGCAAAATGGTTAATTGGCGCGGTTTCTTCCGCCCACTCCCCTCAAATGAAGTCTGGCGATACTCTTTCTCTCTCCTTTGGCCTCCAGTTTAATGACCTCTACACGTCGGAGGGTCTGGCCAAGGTCGACGTAGCCTTCCAGCGTTTTCTGGAATCCGGCGATGCCGCGCTGCTGCCGCAAATGCTGGCGGCGCGAATTGATCCTAAGGCGCTGGCGCGGAAGGCCGAGTCCGAACTCATTCTGGCCACCGCGCCGCATCTTGAAGACTTCCTGGGCGAATTGTTCCAAATTCAAAAGGAAGTCCGGGAACTGCAACATCAGCATGCCGAGTTAGCGCCGCTCTATACGGTCAAGCGCAATTTCATTCAACGCAAGGCGCTGACGTCGGTCAAGGAAGCGGACGCGCAGCATCTGCATGGAAAGACGCTGAGAGTTGAGTTGGAGACGTACATGGGCGAGCCGCTCTCGGAGTTGGCTTACGCTCGCGCGGTCACGAAGTGGCTTGACGATCCCGCCGGTCACGCGCACCACCTCGACATCGCCGCCAAGTACGCAGCCTGGGCCCACTATTCGAAGCCCGGCCGGGAAAAACACAAGTCCGGAATTCTTTTCAAGAAGCCACACAAGCTGGAGTTCGAAAATCTGGTGCCGGTGGAGTCGATCACCGAAAACAGCGCCAATCGTTTCGTGTTTCCGGAACACGAATGGCGGCACCGTGAAGGCTTCGGCCTGACCGATCCCGGCACCGATCTGACCGGCGCGCTTGACGAAGCCAACTATTGCATTCATTGCCACAATCAGGGCAAGGACTCTTGTTCCACCGGCCTGCGCGAAAAGACCGGCGAGTTCAAGAAGTCCCACTTCGGCGTTACGCTTAATGGTTGCCCGCTGGAAGAGAAGATCTCCGAGTTCCACGCGGCGATGACCAAGGGCCACACCGTTGGCGCGTTGGGGATCATCACAATCGACAACCCGATGTGCGCCGGGACGGGACACCGCATTTGCAACGATTGCATGAAGTCCTGTGTGTTCCAGAAGCAGGAGCCGGTGAATATTCCGCAGGCGGAAACGCGGGCGTTGAAAGAGGTTCTGAACCTTCCATGGGGCTTCGAGATTTACTCCCTGCTCACGCGATGGAACCCGTTGAACTTCGTGCGTCCGCTGCCAAAGACCGATACCGGATACAAGGTACTCGTCGTCGGCCTTGGCCCCGCGGGCTACTCGTTAGCGCACCATTTGCTGAATGACGGGCATACCGTTTGCGCGATCGACGGATTAAAAATTGAGCCCTTGCCGTGCCATCTGTCCGGTGTTGACGCCCACGGGAATCCCGTTCCCTTCCTCGCCATTCGCGAGATTCACGAGATCTATGAGTCGCTGGACGATCGCGTCATGGCGGGCTTCGGCGGTGTTGCCGAGTATGGAATTACAGTTCGCTGGGACAAGAACTTCCTGAAGATCATTCGGCTGCTGATCGAACGCCGACGCCACTTTGCCATGTTCGGCGGTGTACGGTTCGGCGGGTCGATCACGGTTGACAGCGCCTTCGAACTTGGCTTCGACCACATCGCCCTATGCGCCGGCGCTGGCCGACCCACCGTGATTCCGATGAAGAACGGCCTGGCGCGCGGCGTGCGGCAGGCTTCCGATTTCCTGATGGCGTTGCAATTGACAGGCGCGGCGCGCGGGAATTCGATCGCGAATTTGCAGTTGCGCTTACCCGCTGTAGTGATCGGCGGCGGATTGACCGCGGTCGATACGGCCACCGAGTCTTTGGCGTACTACCCGGTTCAGGTTCGCAAGTTCCTTGAACGGTATGAAACTTTGGCCGCCTTGCGGGGCGACGCGGGTGTGCGCGCGGTTTGGAACGAAGAAGAGAATCTGATCGCCGACGAGTTTCTGGCCCACGCGCGCGCTATTCGCGCGGAGGATGAGGCCGCCGTTACCGAGGGCCGCAACCCGGTCTACCTGAGACTCTTGCAGTCCTGGGGCGGAGTGACATTAGCTTATCGCCGGCGGATGATCGACTCGCCTTCGTATACGTTGAACCACGAAGAAGTGGCCAAAGCACTGGAGGAAGGCATCCATTTCGCCGAATGCCTCTCGCCGGAAGAAGTAGGCGTGGACCGGTTCGGTCACGCGTTTTCGATAACCATGTCGAAGCTCGTCTTTGACACCGAAAAACAGAAATTGGTCAATACGGGCGAAACGGCCACGTTGCCTGCGAAGTCGATTCTTGTCGCAGCCGGAACTCAACCGAACACCGTGTTGGAACGGGAAGACAGCACCAACTTCATCCTGGACGGCAAGTACTTCCAAGCTTTGGACGAGAACGGCGATCCGGTGAAGCCGGAACGTGTCGCCAAGCCGAACGAAACGCGAGTGCTGACATCGCTACGCACCGACGGAAAGGCAATTAGCTTCTTTGGCGATCTCCATCCGTCGTTCAGCGGCAACGTTGTGAAAGCGATGGGCAGCGCCAAGCAAGGATATCCGGTTGTGAGCCGAATCCTGGCTGCGCGCCGTACTCCGGAAGGTATTAGCGGGCCGGCCTTGATCGAACAGTTGAACGGGGAAATGCGGGCCGTGGTGTCCGAGGTTATCCGCCTCACGCCAACGATTATCGAAATCGTTGTCAAAGCGCCGATGGCCGCGCGAGCCTTTCATCCCGGCCAGTTCTACCGGTTGCAGAACTTCGAGACTATTGCCCCACGCACGCCGGAAACGGTGCTGGCGATGGAGGGATTGGCCCTTACAGGCGCGTCGGTAGATCGGGAAGCGGGAACGCTTTCAACGATCGTGCTGGAAATGGGCGGGTCTTCGGATTTGTGTACCCTGCTGCGAAACGGCGAGCCGGTCGTCCTGATGGGCCCGACGGGGACGCCCACGGAGACGCCCGGCAAGGAGACCGTCCTTCTGGTTGGCGGCGGGTTGGGCAACGCGGTGTTGTTCTCAATCGGACAGACATTGCGGGCCAACGGCAGCCATGTCATCTATTTCGCCGGGTACAAGAAGTCGATCGACCGGTACAAAATCGAGGAGATTGAGCGCGCCGCCGATGTCATCGTCTGGTGCTGCGACGAGGCTCCCGGCTTCACTCCGACGCGGGCGCAGGACCGCGCTTTCGTGGGCAACATCGTCGCCGCCATGGAGGCGTACGGCAAAGGTGCGTTGCATAGCGATCTGGAAGAACCGTTGTTGCTGATGCAGGATGTGGACCGGGTAATTGCAATCGGTTCCGACGGAATGATGGCCGCGGTTGCCCGGGCCCGGCATAACGTCCTGGCGCCGTATCTTACGAAGAAACCGCAGGGAATTGGCTCTATTAACTCGCCGATGCAATGCATGATGAAGGAGATTTGCGCGCAGTGTCTTCAACTGCACCGCGATCCGGAAACGGGCAAGGAAACGGTCGTGTTCTCCTGCTTTAACCAGGATCAATCGCTCGATCATGTCGATTGGGCCAGCCTCCGTCAGCGGCTTTCGCAGAATTCCACTCAAGAAAAATTGACTAAACTGTGGATTGATCGCTGCTTACGGGAACTCGGAATGCGGGCCTGAGAATAGGCCCGGTTTCCTCCGGCTTTGTCGAATCCCGGAAGGCGGAGCCGCGACAATCCGCCATCCACCGAATAAAAAAAATCGATTTGCACGAAGCGGCATTGTGCTGCATACTACACCTCGTAGCCTCAGTTGCGCGAACAAACGGGTTCCTGACTGACGACTGTCTCCCTTCCAGCCCCCTGCACAGGCCCTGGACCGAAGACATGAGAATGAGGCCTGAGAGTTTTTCCCAGGAACCCGTCTTCCACTGTTCGCGTTTGCCCTCGTACCCCGCAAACACCTAGCCTAATCGCCTTGCGCCCCCTGTCTACCAGCGCTTGGTCTCTCGTTTATTTGTTCCAGGAGTTCGATAGCCGTGCGAAAAGTGTATCTGGTGGGAGCCGGTCCCGGCGACCCGGGCTTGCTCACGTGCAAAGCCGCTCAATTGCTGCAAAAAGCCGACGTCGTCATTTATGACCGGCTCGTCAGCCCTGAAGTTTTGAGCGTTGCCAACCCGGCCGCACTCTTCCTCTTCGCCGGGAAACTCCAGGGCGAGCAGGAACGCATACAGACCGAAATCAACGCGCTCCTCCTCACCCACGCCTCGGCAAACAAAACCATCATTCGCCTTAAAGGCGGCGACCCCATGGTCTTCGGCCGCGGCGCCGAAGAGTGGTCTTTCCTCAATAAAAACGGCATCGACGTCGAACTCGTGCCCGGTATCTCCTCCTCCCTCGCCGTCCCCGCGCTCTCCGGAATTCCGGTAACGCTCCGCGGCGTCGCCACCAGCTTTGCCGTCATCGCCGGCCACCGCCAGAACCTCAAACCGCAGGAATGGTCACGCTATCTGATGGTCGACACGCTGGTCCTTCTAATGGCCGTCGAAAACCGCGCGGCCATCGCTACCAACCTCATCAAGGCCGGCCGCAATCGCGAAGAGCCCGTCGCCTTCATCGAACGCGGCTCCACCGATCGCCAGCGCGTCGTGACATCCACTCTCTGTGAAGTCGCCCGCGGCCAAGTGGACGTTAACGCCCCCGCGGTCTTCGTGGTTGGCCAGGTCGTCCGGATGCGCCGTCATCTCAAACGCCTCGTCAATGAAGCCATTCCCGCCAGCGAGAAAGAGGTCACGCATGTCAGCCGCTGAACTCCCGCTCCTGGGCCGCCCGGACCTGCTCTCCATTGTCCCCGCCTCCGCCCGCATCGCCCTTACGCCCAACCGCCTTCCCGAGGCCGGCGAACAGTACCGCTTCCACTTCGACGTCGAAAAGTGCATCGGCTGCAAATGCTGCGTCGTCGCCTGCAACGAACAGAACGGCAACCCCGCCGAAATCAACTGGCGGCGTGTCGGTGAAATCGAAGGCGGTGTGTTCCCGCTCGCCCAGCGCTGGCACCTCTCCATGGGCTGCAACCACTGCGTCGAGCCCTCCTGCATGCTCGGCTGCCCAGTCGAAGCCTATACCAAGGACACCCTCACCGGCATCGTCGACCACAATCCCGACATGTGCATCGGCTGCCAATACTGCACCTGGAATTGTAGCTACGGCGTCCCTCAGTTCAACCCTGAACGCGGCGTCGTCGGCAAGTGCGATATGTGCCATTCGCGCCTCACTGCCGGCGCCCAGCCCGCCTGCGTCAACGCCTGCCCCTCCGGCGCGATCGCCATTGAAATTGTTGACGTCGCCGCCTGGCGCCTCAGCCCCGAAAACGGCAACGCCCCCGGACTTCCCTCGGTAACCGACAGCCTCTCCACCACCCGCATCACCATGCCGGAGCGAGCTTCGGAACTCTTCAACGCCATCAGCCGCGTTGACAGCGAACGCGTTCAACCCGAACACGCCCACGCCTCCTTAGTTTTCCTCCTCGTTCTGATTCAAATGGCCGCCGGCACGATGGGATCCATCGCCTTCGCCGGAATCGGAACCGCCTGGCTCGCCGCCGGCATCGCCATGATCGCCCTGGCCGCCGCGCCCATGCACCTCGGCCGCCCCATTCATGCCTACCGCGCCTGGCGCGGCTGGAAGACCTCCTGGCTCTCCCGCGAAGTCATCGCCTTCGGCCTCTTCGCCAAGGCCGCCATTGCCGCGGCCTGGTTCGGCACGCCCATCACCGCCGCCGCCGCCTGCGCCGCCGGCCTCTTCGGAATCTACTGCTCCGCCCGCATCTATACGGTCCCGGCCCGCCCGGCCTGGAATTCATGGCTGACGCTGGCTGACTTCTATCTGACGGCCTTCACCCTCGGCCCCACGCTGCTCCTCGCCCTCGGGATGATCGCGACCCCCATCCCATCCCTCATCGGACTCGCCGCCCAATTCGTCCTCACCGTCTACCGCCGCCGAACCTTCGAAATCTCGGATGTAGCCGAGCGCCGCTCCACCGCCCGCCTCCTCGACAACCAATTGCGCCCCGGCTTCATCATCCGCCTAGCCCTGACAATCGCGGCCATCATCGCCGTCCCCAACTTCCCCATCGCCGCCTTCGTCCTCGCCCTCGCCGCCGAAGCCACCGGCCGCGCCCTCTTCTTCCAAAGCGTCGTCGGCAAGTCCGCCGCCTCCGCCTTCTTAACCCCCGGAGGAAAAGCCGCATGAACCCCTTCCGCCTCCTCGGCCTCGACAACCTTTCCAAGGAATACGCCTACACCGACGACCCCGTTCTCGGCCACACCTCCGCCAAACGCGCCGCCGATAAATGGATCAAAACCACCTGCGGCTATTGCAGTGTCGGTTGCGGCATGGAAGTCGGCGTTCGCGACAATAGAGCCGTAGCCGTCCGCGGCTGGGAAGGCCATCCGGTCAGCTTAGGCAAATTGTGCCCCAAAGGACTTTCCGAGCACCACACACTCTCCGCGCCCAACCGCGCCCAGTTCCCGCTACTCCGCAAAGGCGGCAAACTCGAACGCGTGTCTTGGACAGAAGCCATCGACGCACTGATCGCCAACTTCCAAACTTCCCAAGCCAAACACGGCCGGGAATCGATGGGTGTAATCAGCACCGGCCAACTTCTCACCGAAGAGTTCTACACCCTCGGCAAGCTCATCCAGCTCGGTTTCGGCACGCCGAACTACGACGGCAACACCACGCTCTGCATGGCCTCGGCCGTCTCCGGCTACAAGCTGACCTTCGGCAGCGACGGGCCGCCCGGCAACTACGACGATCTCCGCCACGCCGATTTCGTCCTCCTTGTCGGCGCCAACATCGCCGACAACCACCCCATCCTCGTCCAGCACCTCGGCGCCAACGACCACAAGTTTCTCGTCGTCGTCGACCCCCGCGTCACCAAGACCGCGATGCTCGCCGACCTCCATCTCCCCATCAAGCCACGCGGCGATATCGCCCTCCTCAACGCCATGGCCCACGTCATCCTCCGCGATGGCCTGGCCAACGAAACCTACATCGAAGCCCACACCAGCGGCGTAGCCGAGCTGAAAGCCCACCTCGAAAAGTACGCCCCCGAATTCGCCGGGGGGATATCGGGTATCAAGCCCCAACAGATCGTCGATCTCGCCCACCGCTACGCCAAATCCAAATCTGCCTTCATCGCCTGGACCATGGGCGTCAACCACTCCACCCAAGGTGCTGAGACCGTCAACGTCATCAACAACCTCGCCCTCATCACCGGCCACATCGGCCAGCGCGGTTCGGCTCCGTTCTCCATCACGGGCCAGTGCAACGCGATGGGCAGCCGCGAAACAAGCTACACTTCGTGCCCTCCCGGTTACCGGAAATTCGAGGACGCCAACGACCGCGAAGACCTCGCCAAACTCTGGAGCGTGGACGTCAACCGCCTCCCCGCCAAGCGTGGTTTCGCCTACCCCGACATCGTCAACGCCGCCGTCACCGGCGAGATCAAGTCGCTCTGGATCATCGCCACCAACCCCGTCGTCAGCTATCCCAACCAGACCCAGCTCCGCGCCGCCTTTGCGAATCTCGACTTCCTCGTCGTCCAGGACGGTTACCACCCGAACCCCACATCTGAGCTCGCCGACCTCGTTCTCCCCGCCGCCGTCTGGGGCGAAAAGGAAGGCGTCTACACTAACTCCGAGCGCCGCGTCGGCAAAGCCAACCCTGTCGTTACGCCGCCTGGCGAAGCCAAGTCCGATTTCGACATCTTCCTCGCCATCGCAGCGAAGCTGGGCTGCCGCGAAGAGCTCTTCCCCAACTGGACCAGCCCCGCCGATGCCTTCAACGAGATCAAGCTCGTCACCAAGGACCGCCTCTGCGACTACTCCGGCATGACCTACGAAGCCATCGAAGCCCATGGCGGCTTACAGTGGCCCTTCCCGGAAGGTACGAACCCCACTGAGCCTAGCCGGCTCTATGCCGACGGCGTCTTCCCCACCAAAGACGGCAAAGCCAAACTCATCCCCGTTCACTGGGAGCCGTTCCCCGATCAGCCCGGCAAAGGCTTCCCCTTCATCCTCAACACCGGCCGCACCGTCGAGCACTGGCACACCCGCACCAAGACGCAACAGGTAGCTCTGCTCGAACGCATGTCGCCCAACGCCTGGCTCGAAATGAACCCCGAGGATGCCCGCCGTCTGGGCCTCCGTTCTCACGAGCCCGTCTCTCTCGTCAGCCGCCGTGGCAAGGTTCACAACGTCGAACTGCGCCTTACGGAGATCATCGCTCCCGGCCAGTTGTTCATGCCTTTTCACTTCGTCGAAACCAATGTGAATGAGGTCACGCAGGACGCGTTCGACCCCATCTCGCGCGAACCCAACTACAAACAGTGTGCCGTCCGTGTCGAACGGTCCTCGAACAAAGGAACATTATGACCATCAATCGCAGAACCGTTCTCTCCCGCTTACTCGCCGGCCTGCCCGCCGGCTACATCGGCAACGCCTACGCCAGCGACGCCCCGGAATCGTCCACCGTCAAGTTCGGCATCATCGCGCTCACCGATTGCGCCTCAATCGTCATGGCCCATGAGCTCGGCCTCTTCAAGAAGTTCGGCGTGAACTCGGTTATCTCGAAGGAAGCCAGTTGGGCCGTCATTCGCGACAAACTCACCCTCGGCGAGAACCACGCCACGCACATGCTGCTCGGCATGCCATTCGCCTCCACGCTGGGCCTGCTCGGCTCGCCAAAACGGCCCATGGTCATCCCCTGGCTCATCAACCGCAACGGACAGGGAATCACCCTCGCCGGCAAGTTCAAGGGCGTGAAAACGGCCAAGGAGATGAAGCCCTACGTGGACCAGGCCAAGGCGGCCGGCTCTCCCCTCACCTTCGCCATGACCTTCCCTCCGGGCACGCACGCCATGTGGATGCGCTACTGGCTCGCTTCCGGCGGCATCCACCCCGATAAGGACGTTACCCTCATCACCATCCCGCCGCCGCAAATGGTAGCCAACATGAAGATCGGCAAGATGGACGGCTTCTGCGTCGGCGAACCGTGGAACGGCCGCGCCGTTACGGACGGGATCGGCTTCACCGTCACCACGACCCAAAAAATGTGGGTCGATCATCCCGAGAAGGTTTGCGCTTTTACCGAGGAGTTCTCGCAGAAAAACCCCAAAACCGTGAAGGCCGTGTTGAAGGCGCTCCACCTCGCCAGCGTCCATATCGACACCATGGCCAACCGCCCCGCCGTCGCCGCCTCGATCAGCCAGGCGTCCTATCTGAACTGCCCCAAAGAGATCATCGCCGATCGCCTGATGGGCAAATACATCTACGGCGACGGCCGGGTGGAGCAGGATCCCAACTACATGATCTTCTCTAACCGGAACACGAATTTCCCCGCCAAAACCTACGCCTACTGGTGGCTCAGCCAGTTCCGCCGCTGGGGCATGGTGAAAGGCGACATCAACTACAAGCAGACCGTCGATCAAGTCATGCAGCCCGGCCTCTACCTCGAAGCCATGAAGGAACTTGGCGTCAAAACCATCGCTACCGACATGCAGACCATCCAGCTCGCCGACTCCACCTTCGACCCCAAGAACCCCGAAGCCTACGCCAAGGGCTTCCCGATTCACAGCGTTGCCTAGGAGCCAATCATGAAACAGTCCATCATCAATACCCTGCTCTCCTTCGTCGGTATCGTCCTGGTTCTCGGCCTCTGGTCCTTCACGAGCGCCAACATCGCGCCGGATCTTCCTTCACCCGTCAAGACCTGGGAAGAGAGCCGTCTCTACGTTATGCAGCCCTGGGAAAAGCGCGGCGAAATGGACCAGGGGATTGGGCTGATGACGGCTTATAGCCTGTTCCGCGTCGCCAAGGGCTTCCTGCTCGCGGTTCTCATCGGCACACCGCTCGGCTTCCTGCTGGGCTCCTCGCCACTCTTCTTCCGGATGTTCGACCCGACCATTCAAATTCTCCGGCCCATCTCGCCGCTGGCCTGGCTGCCATTGGGGCTGATCCTGTTCCGCCAGTCCGAGCCAGCCGCGCTCTTCACCATCGCGCTCTGTAGCATGTGGCCGACGGTCGTCAACACGATGCAAGGCGTCCGGGCCATCCCGCAGGACTACCACAACGTCGCGAAAGTCCTGCGCCTCTCGCCGTGGCGCAAGTTCACCAAGATCATGCTCCCGGCCACGCTGCCGTTCATGTTCTCCGGTTACCGGCTCAGCCTCGGCATCGCCTGGCTCGTCATCGTCGCCGCGGAAATGCTCACCGGCACACCCGGTGTCGGCGGCTTCCTCTGGCAGGAGTACAACAGCCTCATCTACTCGCACATCCTGCTCTGCATCCTCACCATCGGCATCGTGGGTTTCATCCTCGACCGCATGATGGGCTTCGCCGAAGCCCGCCTCCGCGCGGCTTAAACCAAGGAGAAAAATGTCTTTCCTTACCCTCGAAAACATAGCTAAATCCTTCGGCCCGCGCAGCATTCTGCACAACATCAACCTGGCGCTCGCCGAGGGCGAGTTCGTCTCCATCGTCGGCGCTTCCGCCAGCGGCAAAACGACGCTCGTCAAAATCGCCAGCGGCCTTCAAACGGCCGATAGCGGGACCGTCACCGTCGCCGGGCAAGCCGTCACCGGCTTCGTACCGGATGCCGGGATGGTCTTCCAAAACTACTCGCTGCTGCCCTGGCTCTCGGCGCTCGAAAACGTTCGGCTGGCGGTTGAGCCGGCCTTCCCGCAATGGACGCCGAAACAGCACACCGAACAGGCCATGAAGTACCTCGACATGGTCGGCCTTGGCAAGGCCGCTCTCAAGACACCAGCCCAGCTCTCGGGCGGTATGCGGCAGCGCGTAGCGATTGCCCGCGCCTTCGCCGCTGAGCCGCGGATCCTGTTCCTCGATGAGCCTTTTGGGGCTCTCGACGCCCTCACCCGCGCCACGCTGCAGCAGGAATTGAAGACCCTTTGCGGAGCGATTGGCCGTCCGGTCACCGCGCTGATGATCACCAACAGCGTCGATGAAGCCATTCTGCTCTCGGATCGCATTCACGCCCTCGGCCGCGGCCCCGGCGCTACGCTGAGTCCCAGTTTCGCCGTGGAGAAGGACGCCGTCTCGCTCCGCCACCGCCTGGCCGAGTACCTGACTTCCGGCGCCATCGCGCCGCGGCTTGTGGAGAAGGTCGCATGAACTCCGAACGTCCTCTCGAAATCTCGTCGCTCTCCAAAACCTACGGCGCCGTCACGGTCGTCAAGGACTTCAATATCCGCGTACAACCGGGCGAATTCGTGGCGCTGCTCGGCCATTCCGGCTGCGGCAAATCCACCGTCCTCTCCATCGTCGCCGGGCTCCAAACGGCTACGTTTGGCGGCGTTGTCGTGGATGGCGTCGAAGTCACCGAACCGGGCCTGGAACGGGCATTCTGTTTCCAGTCGCCGTGCCTGCTTCCCTGGCTCACCGCCTTCGACAACGTGTTCCTCTCGGCCTCTCAGGCGCACGCTAAACTCCCCGTTGCGAAGCAGAAGGAAATGGCTACCAAGTACCTCAGTCTCGTCGGTGTCGCCGAATACGCCAACGAACTGCCGCCTGCCCTGTCGCAAGGCACCCAGCAGCGTGTGGCCATAGCCCGCGCGTTGGCGCAGGAGCCCCGCTTCCTGCTGCTCGATGAGCCGTTCGGGATGCTTGATTCCATCACCCGCTTCGAGCTGCAGGACCTGGTCCTCGATCTCTGGGAGAAGGACCGCAAGACCGTCCTCATGGTCACGCACGATATTGACGAAGCCCTCTATCTCTGTGACCGCATCATTCTGATGACGGACGGCCCCGGCGCAACGGTCGGCCTGGACCTAAAGGTCAGTCTTCCGCGTCCGCGCCATCGGCACCAGGCGACGACACATCCCGAATACCAGCGCCTGCGCGACCGCATCATTGCGTTCCTGGAATCCCACTCCAAGCAGTTTCAACAGGAGGCCGCGTGAAACAACGACTCGCTGTCATCGGCAACGGCATGGCCGGGGTCTTCTGCGTCGAGCAGATCCTGAAGCACAATCACAACTTCGACATCACCATCTTCGGCGACGAAACGCACGTCAACTACAACCGCATCCTGCTTTCGTCGGTTCTGGCCGGTGAGAAGGACGTCGACGATATCGTCCTCAACGACATCGACTGGTACCGCCAGAACGCCATCCAGGCCCGGCTCGGCCTTCGGATTGACAAGATCGATCTGGCTGCCAAGACCATCCACTCCGCGCAGGGCTGCACCACCCCATTTGACAAGCTCCTGATTGCCACCGGCTCCAGCCCGTTCCTGCCGCCGATCAGCGGGATCGACAAGCAAGGCGTCTTCGTATTCCGCACGCTCGATGACGCCAAGCACTTGTTGGCGCTTTCCGGCGAGGGCGTGAAAGCTGTCGTGATCGGCGGCGGGCTACTTGGTCTGGAAGCCGCTCGCGGCCTGCAATTACAGGGCTGCGACGTCACCGTCCTCCACCTCGGCACGCATCTGATGGACCGGCAGCTTGACTTCACCGGCGGCCAGTTTCTGAAGCGCAAACTCGAATCGCTGGGCATCACCGTTCGATGCAACGCCTCCAGTAAAGACTTCACCGGCGGGACGCACGTCGATGGCGTAACGCTCGCGGATGGCACCCAGCTTCCGGCGAACCTCGTGGTCGTTGCCGCCGGTATCAAGCCCAATTCGGCTATTGCGAAGATGGCCGGCCTCGATGTGAACCGCGGCATCCTGGTGAACGAATTCCTGGAAACGTCGCACCCGGACGTTTACGCCGTCGGCGAATGCACCGAGTTTCAGGGCCAGCTTTTTGGTTTGGTCGCGCCACTGTTCGAACAGGGCAAGGTGCTGGCGGCCTCCATCACGGGCAATCGCGGGCCGGTTTTCACGGGCTATACGCCTGCTACGAAGCTCAAGATCATGGGTGCCGATGTCTTCAGCGCCGGCGACTTTGACGACCAGCGGGAAGGCGTCGAGTGTGTCCGGCTGGAAGATCCATCGCTCGGGATCTACAAGAAGCTCATCCTTAAGGACAACAAGCTGGAGGGAGTCATCCTTGTCGGCGATGCGTCGGACGACCACCGCTTCATGGACTGGCTCCGGAATGGAACCGACCTCACCGAGCAACGCCGTCATTTATTGAGCCCGCCCCCGTCTGCGGGTCCCGGCGAGGACGCGGCGGCGCTGCCCGACAGCTATACAGTCTGCGGCTGCAACGGTGTCTCCAAACGCGAGATCGTTGACGCGGTTCACGCGCACGGCGTCTGCACGCTGGCCCAATTGAAAGATAAGACCCGCGCCGCCACCGGTTGCGGCAGTTGCGCCGGGTTGTGCCAGTCACTGCTGAAAGCGGTCGCACCGGACTATGCGGAAGAGAAGGCCAAGGTTCTGTGCAGTTGTGTTCCTTTCCCGCAGGATCAGTTGCGAGAGATCATCCGCTCACAGAAGTTGAAGGGGGTGCAGGAAGTCCTCGATATTTATGGCAACGGGGTGGGCTGCGAAGTCTGCAAACCGGCGCTGAGCTATCTGGTGGATGTGGTCTGGCTCGGCGATCACGACGAGGACCGCTCGGCTCGATTCATCAACGATCGGGTGCACGCGAACATTCAAAAAGATGGCACGTTTTCGGTTATTCCGCGCATGCGCGGCGGGGTCACTACTCCCGCCGAACTCCGCAAGATTGCCGATGTGGCCGAGAAGTACAACGTCCCGCTGGTGAAGGTCACCGGCAGCCAGCGGATCGATCTGCTGGGGGTGAAAAAAGCGGACCTTCCCAAGATGTGGGAAGACCTCGGGATGCGCTCGGGGCAAGCCTATACAAAGGGCGTCCGCATGGTTAAGACCTGTGTAGGCTCCACGTTCTGCCGGTTTGGCACGCAGGATTCGATTACGACCGGCGTTGAGCTGGAACGGCGGCTGGAAGACCTGTTCACGCCGCATAAGACGAAGCTCGCCGTCGTCGGGTGTCCTCGTAATTGCGCCGAAGCGACGGTGAAGGATATTGGACTGATCGGGCAGGAGGGAAGCTGGCAAGTGGTCGTTGGCGGCGCCGCCGGCAAGGGCGTTAGGAAAGCCGATTTGCTTATAACCGTGGAGACGACGGAAGAGGCTTTAGACGCCGCTTCTCTATTCTTCCAGTACTACCGCGAGCATGGCGTTTATCTCGAGCGCACCTACGATTTCGTCGAGCGACTCGGCATGGAGAAAGTCCGCCGGGACACGGTTTATGCTACCGACGCGGTGAAACTGGGACTGCTGGATCGGTTAAAGCGTTCCAAAAACCGTGCGACCGACGCCTGGCTCGAACGCTACGATCCCCGCCCCTTTCAGTTCGAACCAATTCAAGTTGCCGACAACGGCTTGGTCCAAATCGAAATTGAGGAGAAAGTACATGTCTAGATCCAACTGGGTGCCGATTACCGCCATCGAGAACCTGCCGTTGAAAGAAGGCCGTTCGCTGCACTGGCAGGGCCTGGATATTGCCATCTTCAACCTCGGTACGCGTGTAGTCGCCGTCGAGAACAAGTGCCCGCATCAGGATGGCCCGCTGGTCGATGGCATTGTCTCGACGTTTGAAGGCCGCATCACCGTGACCTGCCCGCTGCACACGCGGCGGATCTGTCTGGAATCGGGCCATACAGTAAAGCCCGCGGTCGACGGACCCTGTGTCCGGACGTTTCCGGCGAAGATAGTAGATGGCATTGTGATGCTGCAGGAAAAACGACTGGAAGCGGAGGCCGCTTAGAACACTGGATGTCTTTTGAAGGATTGCGCGTGCTATCACTGGAGTCCCGCCGAGCCAAGGAAATGGAGGCTCTCATCCGACGTTGGAATGGGGAGCCATTCGTTGCCCCTTCGGTTCAGGAACGGGCCATCGATTCCCATGCCGAGGCGTTGGATTGGGCGGCGCGGCTTATCGCCGGCGAGTTCGATCTGGTGCTCTTCACCACCGGCGTGGGGCTGGCTTACCTGCGCGACGCGATCCTTACCAAGTACACCGCCGAGCAGTTTTCAGAAGCATTACGAAGCGTTACCATTGCCGTTCGCGGGCCAAAGCCACTGGCCATTCTGCATGAACTGGGGTGCCAGCCGCAGGTTCGCATCCCCGAGCCAAACACCTGGCGCGAGATGGTTCCGATCATGCAAGGCCGTCCCGAACGCCGTATCTCCATCCAGGAGTATGGCCGCCCGAATCCCGAATTCACCGCCGCCCTGGAAGCGCTCGGTGCTGTTGTCAACACAATCGCCATTTACCGTTGGGAGCTTCCCGACGATATTGGCCCGCTGAAGGAAGCGGCCCGCCGCATGGCCCGCGGCGACGTCGATGTCCTGGTCTTCACCACTTCCGTCCAGTACGTACATTTGATGGAAATCGCCGGAAATCTCGGGTTTCCCGAGAAGGTTTTTCAGGCGATGCAGTCCCATACTGTAGTCGCGTCCGTAGGTCCCATTATGACCGCCGCGCTGCGTGAGCACGGCATCGAACCCGATATCGAACCCGACTACCCCAAGATGGCGGCCCTCGTTCGTGCCGCCGCCGAACAGTCCCCAGCCGCGCTGCTCCGCAAGCGCCAACCGCGATATTAATCCACGCCCTACGGGCGTTCCATAAACCTTCAGGAGAACGCATGTTCTACGCTCGAATTCTATCTCTGCTCGTCCTGGCTCAGTTTCTCTGCGCTCAGGACAAACCCAAGGTCCATAAGATTGGCGGCGTCACGGTGACGGGGAGTTTCCGTACCCGTGTCGAGAGTTGGGACTGGTTCGAACCCAGTTCCGGCGATCCCTCTTATACCTATTCAGGCAGTACCCTGCGCCTGAATCTTTCGCAGGCCAAAGAGAAGTTTAGCTGGTCGACGGAGTTTGCGATTCCGGTTTTACTGAACCTGCCGGACAACGCGGTGGCTCCAGGGGCACAGGGTGCGATGGGTGTTGGCGCAAACTACTTCACGGCCAACAATCGCATATCGAACGTCGCGATGTTCTTTCCGAAGCAGGCCTGGCTGCAGTGGAAGACTTCGGCGGGGCAGTTCCGCATGGGCCGGGTGGAGTTTGCGGATGGGTCGGAGACGGCGCCGAAGAATGCGACGCTGGCGGCGTTGAAGGCGACACGAATCAACATGCGGCTGATCGGGCATTTCGGGTGGACGCATGTGGGCCGGTCGTTTGATGGGCTGCTGTATTCGAAGACGCGGGCGAAGGACCAGTTCACGTTCTTGGGCGCGATTCCGACGCGTGGCGTGTTTCAAACGGATGGTTGGGGCTGGAATCAGGCCGCTCTGGGCTATGCCGCCTTTACCAAGCCTTGGGGCAAGGGGGCACATACCGCCGATACACGGGTGTTCGCGCTCTACTATCAGGACTGGCGGACCAATGTCGTGAAGACGGACAACCGGGCGGCGGCGGCGCGGAATCTGGATCGGGCGAATGTCGCGATTACGACGTTTGGCGGGCATTCCATTCATGCCATCGATACCAAGTCCGCCACCTTTGACATTCTCTTTTGGGGTGCCGCCCAGACCGGTCGATGGGGGGTTCAGAATCACCGGGCCTATGCGTTCGACGCGGAGTCCGGCTTCCAGCCCAAGGCGAAAGCGTTACTCAAGTTGAAGCCCTGGATTCGCGGCGGCTTTGGCCAATCGAGCGGTGATGGCAACACAGGGGACGGGACGCACAATACGTTCTTCCAGGTGCTGCCGACGCCACGCCCGTTTGCGCGGTTCCCGTTCTTCAACATGATGAACAACCGCGATGTCTATGCCGGGGTGACGCTGCGGCCGCACGCGCGGGTGTCGATATCGAATGAGTTTCACGGGCTTTCGCTGACTAATAAGAACGACCTTTGGTACGTTGGCGGCGGCGTGTTCCAGCCGTGGAGCTTCGGGTATGTTGGGCGCTCGACGTCGGGTGCGCGGTCACTGGCGAACCTTTACGACACCAGTGTCGATTTCAAAATCAATCCCGCGTTCAGCCTGAACGTGTACTACGGCTATGCGCAAGGCCTGGCGGCGATTCAGACGATTTACCCGAAAGGGCGGTCGGGCAATCTGGGTTACGCCGAGCTTATATATAAGTTCTGATAACAATCGAACGCCGATCGCGCTGGGGGATGTGGGGACTTATGCATCTCTTTCATCTCCCGGCTGCTGGCGGGATCATCGCGACCATCACGCTGATCGTTGTGCTGATGAACCGGCGTACCGGTTTCGACTCGATTGGGACTTTTGTCGTTGCGACTGCCGTCTACATTGTGGCCTGGTCTGCACATTCCAGGTTTTGCTGGTGCTGTTGAAGAACGGCGGCTTTTTTAGCGGAGGCGCTATTGTCTTTCTGCATGCGGCGATCGGCTACGCTTGCCTGCGGGGCATCATTGAGTTCACGAATTCCGGGATGCATTGGTGGGGCTGGCCGTGTTTGGGGCCTCGGCGCTCACCAAAACTTGACCACTTGTGCTCCGATAGAGTTGCCCACCCCCGGCACCGCACCTTGGCCCGTAAGCCGCAGATGGGCAAGGCATTATCATCCTCCCCGGCCCCGTTGGGCCGGTGGGTCACACTCCGTGAGCATACCCGGGTAATTTCTCGCGAGTGCCGAAGGTTTGGTGTTGGCAACGATGATTCCGTTGGCGGTTTCGTTGACGGCAATGCTTAGAAGGTAGCGGCTGATGAACCTTTCTCAGATATGCGCGGGGGTCGCGCTGCTGGCTACTGTCGCTTTGACGGTGCTGCTATTGAATCGGCCTCCGGGTCCGTTTGTCGATGTCACGGTGTTTGTCTATGCGGTGATTCTTCATGGCGCTGCCTGGGTGTTCACTCTGTTGGCGCTTCGGACTCCGGTGGGCTTGCCCTATCCGGCGGCTGTCCTCCTACATGTGATTGGTGGAGCGATTGGCCTGTTGGGGATCTTCTTTGTTCTGTCCCGTGACTCGGAGTGGTGGATTTTGCCTTGCGTCGCTTTTGCGACGGTTCTGCCGCTGCTCGTTCACGCCGCGATTTTTAGTGCGATATGCCGCCCCGCATTGTTGGCGGTTTTTGCACTGCAGGCCGCTTCGATTGTACTGGTTCCGGCAGGGTACTTTGCCAGGACGATAATGAAGGAGCGCGCTAACGCCGCCTACAACGTGAATTGGAGCGAAGAGCTTCATGAGCGGTCGAACGCGATTCCGTCTAACGCCCCGATCGCGCAGTACTTCCCCTTCGTTGCGGAGCCGCGGCATTTGGGAATCGCTGAACACGCGGCCAGAATACTGGCAAAGCGTGACGATCACGAGGCAATGCTGGTGGCGGCGTTGCATGGACCAAATCGTTATGAGGCGTTGTGTTTGCTGGCCATCAATGGGGTACCGCCTACGGCTGGTCTAGCCAGCGCGGTGAAGGACGCGATTGGAGCGGGGGCGAAGAACCTGAATCAGGAGCAGCGCGACCGGGAGTGCAAGACGGCCGTGGAGGTCGCCATGCGCTTTGAGGCGTTCGCTCCGACGCTGATACCGGCTTTGCAGGAGCTGCGAATTGCCGCCGGCCCACAGCCAACCGATCATTCCTTTTCAGGCCGGAATCTGCTGGATAAGTGGCTTCGGAAGCACTAACCGGTTAAGCCAGCCCCGTCAAGTAATTCAAGCGTCCGGTAGCGTCGCCGAAGCGCTCGGCAGGTACTCCGGCGATGTCCAACAGCGACAGGTGCAGATTGGCGACCGGCGTATTTTTCGTATAGACGATGTGGCGGCCACCGCCGATTTTTCCGCCTGCGACGAGGGTGGGGAGGTTGTTGTGATCATGCGCATTCGGGTCGCCGATACCGGCGCCGTAGAGCGCGAGAGTATGATCCAGGAGCGTGCCGTCCCCGTCAGCGGTGGCCTGCAGTTTGTCGAGGAAATAGGCAAACTGCTCGACGTGAAAGGCGTTAATTTTCACCACTTTCTCGATCAACTCCGGGTCGCCGCGGTGATGGGTGCAGGAATGATGGGCCTCGGGCACGCCGGCTTCAGGATAGGTTCTTAAACCGCCTTCGCGCGCCAGCATGAAGGTGATCATTCGGGTCGCGCCGGATGCGAATGCCAGTGCGGATAGATCGAATAAAAGGCGCGCGTGCTCGCGATAACTGACGGGGATTCCGGCGGGCGCGGCGCCGGCGATGGCTGGTCCGGCCTTGTCCATGCGCGTTTCGATTTCCCGGATTGCCGTCAGGTATTCGTCGAGTTTGCGCTTGTCCGTAGCGCCGAGGTCCCGTGATAATCGCGCTGTCTCGGTTCGCGTCAAGTCCAGGACACTTCGCCGCGCGGCGCGCTGTCCGGGCGTCAGGCTGGCATCGCCGAACAGCCGTTCGAATATCGTTCGCGGGTTCATTTCCGGCGCCATGGGCTGCGTTTCGGACTTCCAGGAAATACTTTGATAGACGCAGCTATAGCTATCGCAAGACCCGACCTGGCGGCTGTCCTCGCACGTGATCTCGAGCGACGGAAACCGCGTGCTCTTGGCGAAGTGCGCCGCCGCAATCTGGTCCATGGACACGCCGCAGCGAATATCGGCGCCTTCGGTTTTGCGCGGATGCACGCCGGTCAGGTAGCTTGACGCGGCGCGGGCGTGATCGCCGGCGCCATCGCCGAGTGCGTTGCCTTGGTTGGCGGCGAGGCCGCTAAGAACTGAGACGTGTTTTCGGTGCTTCTCCAATGAGGCCAACGTTCGGGGAAATGTGAAGCCGGTACCGGGGGCGGTTGGCGTCCAGTGCGGCATGATTTTTCCGCTGGGTGCGTAGACGATCATCAGACGGGTTGCGGCCGTTGTCACGGGCATCGCCTCCAACAATGGCAGTCCGAAACTCGCACCGACACCGCGAATCAATCGCCTTCTGGAAATCTTCATAACGCGCCTCGCTCACTCCGCCGCTTCCGGAACGGCTCACTCTCAACCACGCCCAAAATTAACTCTTGCAAGCGATACCCATTCGCGCGTACACGCTCGACGATCCGGCGAACGGCGGCGCGGTCGCTCAGTTCCAACCCGCGCCCCAGCGCGTAGGTCAACATCTTCTCGGTCAGTGCGCGGGTGAATGCTTGCGGGTCGGCCTTGAGGATTTGCTTCATTTCCGATGGAGTCGAGAACTTTTGTCCGCTGGGCAAAACTCCGGAGGCATCCTCTTCGCGCCACCGCCCGATGGCATCATAATTTTCCAGCCCGAAGCCTAGCGGATCCATCCGCGCATGGCAGCCCGCACACGCCGCGGAAGCCCGATGCTTCTCCAACTGTTGCCGCATCGATCCGCTATTCGCCGCTACCTTTTCATCCAGCGGAGGAACATCGACCGGAGGAGGGGGCGGCGGCTGGTTCAATAGATTGTCCAACACCCATTTGCCCCGGATCACTGCGCTGGTGCGCGTCGGATAGGATGACACGGTCAACACGCTGCCATGTGTCAACACGCCGCCGCGCTTCACGCCGTCCAGGGTGACGCGCCGGAATTCGTCACCGCTGACGCCGTCGATACCATAGTGGCCCGCGAGGCGCTCATTCAGATAGGTGAATGGGCCGTCCAGAAAATCGAGAATCGAACGATTCTCGCGGAGTACAGCCGCGAAGAACATTTCGGTTTCGGTTCGCATTGCGGCCGCGAGTTCTCCGGTGAATGCGGGGAATTTTGCGGCATCCGGTTTTAGGACTGAGAGGTTCCGCGTCTGGAGCCATTGGCCGGCGAAGCTCTCGACGAAGGCGGAGGAACGGGCGTCGTCCAGCATTCGCAGGGTCTGTTTCGGCAATGCGGCGTCCAGTGTTCCGGCGTCGGCGAGTCCCGCCAGGTCGTCATCGGGCAGGCTGCCCCAGAGGAAGTACGAGAGCCGCGTTGCCAGGTCGTGCGATTCCAATGGCCGCGCTCCGGCGCCGCGGTCCCGCTCTATGCGGAACAAGAAATGGGGCGAAACCAAAATGGCGGCGAGTGAGGTCCGCATGGCCTCTTCAAACGACCCGGTTCGAGCCTGCTCCTTCGCGGCCAATCCCAGGAGTCCGTCCATCTCCGAGCCATTGACTGGACGACGCCAAGCTTTTCGCGCCAACGGGGCGAGAGTGCGGCGGGCACAGCTTGGGTCGTGTTTGCCCGGGGCATGTCCGCAGACGAAGAATCGAGGAGTGACGGCTGGATTAATCTCGGATGGACCGTATACCTGAAGGTACTCGAGGAACGGCGGAGTTCCTTTGTAGACCGGATCCGCCAGCACTTCGATGGCCGCTTCGACGCGGTGCCTGCCCGCGGTAACGCGCACGCCTTTGGATTCCGCGGCGCGGTCGATCTGATAGTAGAAGCGTAGCGTTTCCTCGGCGACCTGAGCGCCATCGAGGAACAGCCGAATCCGGACACGCGTGCCGTCTTTCAACGCTTGGTAGAAGGCTGAGCGCAGCGAGTAAACGCCGGACACCAGGAACACATGGTCGACACGCAGGCGGGTTTGCCGGTGCTGTCCGATTCGTTCCGCGAGGTAGCGCTGCATGACCGGGCGGGCTACCTCTCCATCGATGGGAATGGCTGCGTGCGCGACCTTTTCCGCGGCTTTAAGGTATTGCTCGGAGAGCCCGGCATTCATCGATAAAACGTCGCCGATGTTGTCGAAACCATAGCCGTAGGGATCGACCGGAAAATCTTCGCCGGGGTTCATGTCCAGGCCCAGAAGGTCACGCACGGAATTCGAATATTCGAAACGGTTGAGGCGGCGGGCAGTGACTCGGCCGGGGTCGATTGGAGTGGAGCGGTCGAGCGTTTCGTAGGAGGAATCGATCCAGGCCAGGACTGTGCGGAGCTGTCCTTCGTCGGGCCGGGCGGCACTTTTTGGAGGCATCTCCTGGGCGCGGAGGCGTTGCGACATTTGCTCCCAGCGTTCGCGATGTTGGAGCGACTCGCTAGCGGATCCGCCTATGAGCGGCTCTATTGCGAATCCACCGGCAGGGGTTTTGACGCCGTGACAGCCGCTGCAATGGCTGCGGAGAAAGGGCTTAACGGTTTCGGCGAAAGGGTCGGCGGCGGCGCAAAGAAATCCCGCGGTTCCGCAGATGAACAGCGCGAGACGGCATTTCATTGGGGAATTCTATCAGGTGGCGAGGGCTGTTAAGCCAACGGGACTACCTTCGACTTTAGTATTCGCCGGTTACGTGTCAGCAGCGGCGCCTGGTGGGCCAAGCTCGTCGTGGCGATGATCTCATCGGCCGGGTCACTGCTAAAATCCAGCTCCGTGGTGCGTTGGCAGACACCGAGATCCAAGGGCCAGACCTGCAGTTGAGACAAGACGCGCCTGAAGTACGTTGAATGGACATCGAGTTCGATGCGGCCGAGCTGCACGAGTTTTGTGATTTCCCAAACGACCATCGTAGAAATGCCCCATGGGCTTTCGGAGAGCAGGCGCTTCTCCCGAGCAGTCAACTTTCCGTTCAACGCGTGGATGAGGATATGGGTGTCAAGATTCAGCATCCCACTTGATTCCCGTCGATTCGATGTCGCCGTTGATTCGGATCTTCCCAGCCAGACTCCCGATGAGATCCCTGCATTTGGTGTGAACAGGTAAGACTCTCGCGACAGGCTTGCCGTGCTTATTGATTATCAGGCCATCTTCATCCAAATGGTCCAACAGACCAAGACACTGTTCCTTGAATTTCGACGCGCTAATCTGCGTGGCCATGACCTTACGCTACGAGTCACTATTAATGACTAGATTGAAAGGGAACCGTCAGCGCGGCCAGGTTTGTCCGTCCCACTCGTCGCGCGGCGCGGAGAAGGCGGAGGAAAACCTGGGCGGTGATGTAGGCGTCTCCGCCGGCGGTATGCCGGTCGTGCGGGGGCACGTTGAACATTTCACAGAGGCCGTCGAGGTCGAAGCCTTGCGACATGTCCCGATTGGCAAAGGCGCCGTCGTCGCTGAGGTGCAGCGCCAGTCCCATCGTGTCGAGGGAGCGATTGCGCAGTTCGATTCCGGCGTGCTTTTCGTAAGCCACGTTGAGGGCGGTGATGTCGTGCCCGATGTGATGGCCGACGATGATGCCGTCTTTGAGATAGTCCAGGAAGAGCGCCAGGGCCTCCTTCTCCGGCAGGGCGTCGCGGGTCTCATCCCGCGTAATACCGTGAACGGTCACCGAGGCTCGGTTGTAGTCGAGTTGGCACATGACCTCGATGCTGTCTTCGAGCAGGATCTCGCCGTCAATGACGGCCACTGCGCCGATGGTGATGAGCTTGTCGCGGCGAGGGTCGAGACCGGTGGTTTCGCTATCGAGGACAACGAAGCGGACGCCTTCGGGCGACGCGTCGTCCGGCCAGGTGTTTTCAAAACAGGCGAGATAGGCAGCGGCGTTCATGGGCAGGTGATGAAGCGGCGGGTGGTGAGTTCGAGGAGGCGCAGGATGGAGCCGAAGGCAGTTTTTAATAGGCGTTGATCGAGCCGTGCGAGCTTGGATGGATCAATACGGGAGGCGCCCGCCAAAGCCTGTTGATAGAGCGCGACGCGGTAAGCTTCGGCGGCGTCATGGAAGATCTGCGCGTCCAGGGGAGAGCCGGCGACGGCTGAGGCGAGGCGCTCCAGGGTGTTAACGGCGGGGCTGCCGGCCGCAAGGGCGAAAACACGAGCGGCGTCCGAGATGGGATGCAGGGCGGTGCCGACGAGGTCGAGATCGCGGCTTTCGGTGCCATCGAAGGCGACGACGAGGCCGCTGAAAAACGTCAGCGGCGGCAGGTTGCCCAGGGTATCGTTGGCGAGGAGAGGGACCAGTAGTTCCGAGAGTTGGAGTTGGGCGGCGAGCCATTCGCGAATTTCGCCGATCAACGATTCGTCACCGGAGAGCGGCCGGATGTCGAAGAATTCGCGGCGCGCGAAGAGATCGTGCCCGATGGGGTTGCGAATGGTGGATCCGAAGAAATACTTCCATTCCGTGAGCTGCATGCAGGGATGGGAGCCCTCCGGCCATTGCGCTTCCGGGCCGCTCAGGCCGCACTTGTGCAGCCAGTCGGAGACGCGACCGGAGACGACGGCGCCGTAAATACCGGCTGAAGTGGGGTCGCCCAGGGGGTTGTCGTCGAACACCATGCCGACCTTTGGGGGAACAAGGCGCAGCAGTTCACCGCGCGCCAGGGTGCCATAAGCGAACCAGGCGTAGCGGGCTTGCGGGGGCGGGATGCCGGCGTCGACGGCGTCCTGTTCGGCGAGACGAATGCAGGCGGCGGTGGCGGCGGCGACGAATTGAGTCGCCATGCGGGCGCAGTCGTCGACATCGGACGAACGGGCGAGGGCATCCATGACCAGACGGCCGGCGAGCTTAAGCAGTGGTGTGATTTCGTTGGCGGATCGGCCATTGCGGATTTCGTTAAGGAGCCGCGCGGGATTGTAGTTGCAAAAGAGGGCGAGGTCGGCGGCGGTGAGAACGGCGTCATCGGCGCGGGCGGCGGTGACATTGTTATCCATCAAGATGCGGATGGCGTCGCGGGTGGTGAAATGTTCGGGGAGTTCGGGGAGTTCAGGGGTAGCGGCGGCCTGTCGCACCTTGAGAAATTCGGCGGTTGGCGGTTCCGCATCGAGCCAGGAGGGACGGCCGGCGGCGGTCGCGGTGACGGAGAAATGAGCATCGAGATAACGTTCGACATCGGGCTGGCGGGTGAGGAGATCCTCAAACCCGGCAGCGTCAATAGCATAGAGAATTACGTCCGTTGTGGTGCAGGCTGAGCAGCGATACTTGCCGTCACCGACGAAGCGATCGAGGCCCAGAATGTCGCCCTCGCCGACGACATCGATCAACCGGCGTTCGTCGGCGTGATCGAGGACCAGTTCGATTCGTCCTTGCTGGATGATCCAGATGAAGGGCGTTTTAGCTTGGCCGAGACGGTGGACGTATTCGTCCGCCTCGTGAAACTTGACGCGGCCTTTGGCGGCCAGCGCGAGGAGTTCTGCTTCCGGAACGGAGTCGAAGGGCGCGTGACTCTTCAGGAAGTCCGCGACACGGTAGCGTAGACCGAGGTGTTCATGAAGAAGGATCGGTGATATGGCGAACGCTTTCGGCGATGGCATCGGGTTCGAAGACGCGTTTCCAATCGGGCTGAAACAGCACGGGCTTGGCGCGTTCGATGGCTTTTAATGCGCCATCGGAGAAGCAGGCGCCTTCCTTTTCCTGGAACGCAATGGCGAGTTCGACGCGCATGTGGCCGAGGATGAAATCGCGGGCTGCCGCTTCAGGGACACCCCGGCGGACAGCTTCGTCAGTGGCCTCGCGGAGCATCATGAGGCACGTACCGAGGATGGTTTCCGAGAGTACGGGTTCCAGAATCGCCATCTGTTCGACGGTGCAACGGTGAGAGTTCATGACCGGCTTGTAGATGGTGCGGGCAATCTCTTCGCCGAGGGCGTAGTGCGCTTCGGGTCCTTGGGCGAGGCAGCAGACGATGTGCTGTTTGGCGTACTCGCCGCCGAAGAAATCGCGGTGGGCGAGGGGGTCGGTTTCATAGCTCAGAACGGGCGGATGGCAGGGATGGGTGATGAAGTAGGTGAGGTCCGGGCGGTGAGGCAGGAGGCCGGCGTGGGCTACAGCGACATCGAGCATAATGACCATCGTGCCGGCTGGAATTTTGCTTTCGATAGTGGCGAGGACGGAGCCGATGCGGTTATCGGGGAGGGCCAACAGCAGGGCTGCGGCGCCGCTGAGCGCTTCTTCGAGGCCGACGGCAATGACGCCTTTTTCGCTAAGCGCCTGTTGACCGCGTTCGCTGATTTCGACGTGCCGGACGTTGAAACGGCTGCCTATGAGGTTGGCGGTGAGGCGCAAGCCCATCTTGCCTCCGGCGCCGAGCAGGGCTATGGTTGACATGATCAATGAGTCTCCTTTGACGGGGGGAATAACGCTTGGGTCGCATCAATGCGAGAGAAAAGAAAGGCGGCAAGAAGCATCATGCCGGCGATCAGCACGAGCGGTGCGTCGTAACTATTGAAGTATTTTACGACGTAGCCGAAGATCAGGGTGCACAGAAAACCACCCAACTGACCGGCCATGTTCATTGCCCCGGTGACCGCTCCGGAATGGCTGCCGCCGATGTCGAGGCAGATGGCCCAGGCCGAGGGGAGCATCAGGTCCATGATGCCGAAGCTGAGGGTGAGGAGGATGATCGTCGCGATGCGGTCAGTGGATGCGGCGGCGCTGAGAAGGGCGATGGCGGCGACGGAAAGCGCCGAAGCGCCGACCCGGCGGCGGCCACTGCGCATGCCCCAGCGGCGGCAGGCGGCGTCCCCAAGGAAGCCACCGGCGATGTTGGAGACCGTGCCGAGGAGAAACGGCATGGATGCGGCGACGGCCATTTCCCCTTCGCTGAAACTGCGCGCCTTGATGAGGTACGTTGGCAACCAGGAGAAGAAGAACCAGGAACCCCAGGCCTGGGAACTGTACATGCCGAGGATGAGCCACATTTGGCGGCTGCGGAACATGTGCGCGGCGGGAGCGGTGTGCGGTTCCGGCGGATAGGGCGCGCCTTCATCACGGTAATAGATCCACCACACGGCGCACCACGCGCAACCGGCCAGGCCGAAGACCCAGAAGCTGGCGCGCCAGCCATACGCCACTTGCAGCGGCACGACCAGCAGCGGCGCGAGCGCGCCGCCGAAGCGGCTGGCGCCCCAGATGTAGCCGTGGGCGCGAGCGCGTTCATTGACGGGGAACCAGCGGCGGACGACGCCGGACATGTTCGGGTAAGCGCCGGCTTCGCCTGCTCCGAAGAGGAAGCGGGTGATGACCAACGGAACGAAACTTTGCATGGAACCGGTGAGTGCGGTGAAGCCGGACCACCAGAGGACGATACGGGTGAGAATGCCGCGCTGCCCGGAGCGGTCACCCATCATGCCGGTGGGGATTTCGAAGAGGCCGTAGGCGAGGACGAAGGCGCTGAGGACGATGCCCCATTGTTCCGGCGGAATGCCAAGTTCGGCCTGCATGCGGGGACCGGCAACGGAGATGCAGAGGCGATCGAGGAACGTAATCACCGACAGCGTGACGAGAAACGCAAGAATGACGTGGCGGCTCACGCGAGCGCGTCCAGGATTTCTTTCGCCTGCGTCATGGCGAGGGAGGGGCTGGAGAGGATAGGCAGTTTGGGGAGGCCGTCACCCATGGCGTCGATCACTCGGGCCATAGAGGCTTGGGCGAGGACAATGACGTCGCTGGAGGCGGCGAGGGTTTGGAGACCGGCGGCAACGGCTTTGTCATGAGTTGCGACGTCACCGGAGATGACCGCTTCAAACGCGCCTTCGCAGAGATGGGCGTTGATTTCGGACGGACGTTGCTGGGCAACGGCGGTATCGCGGAGGAGGGTGACGGTGGGTTCGAGAGTCGTTTTGAGCGTGGCGAGGACGCCGATGCGGAGGCCAGCCTTTATCGCTTCGGCGGCGAGACGCTCGTCTATGCGGAGGATCGGGAAATAGAACAACTGCCGGGCCACGGGCACCGCCGCGCCGATGGAGGAGCAGGTGAGTAGAATGGCATCGGCGCCGGCTTCGCGGGCGGATTCGATTTGATGGACGATGCGGCGGATGGTGTCCTTCTGCAGGGCCCCGGCGCGGATCGTGTTGCCGATGAGGCTTTCATCGACCATGTGAAACACGCGGGTGTCCGTTAGTATTTTGGCGGCCAGCGCGTTGAAGATGGGGACGAGGACGGGGCTGGTATGGATGAGGGCTAGGGTGCGCTTCGGCAAGTATAAATAGTATCTGTTTAGAAGCTATAACGCATCGCGAGAATGGCGTGGGAGTTCCGGCGGTATTGACCGAGGAAATCGTCGGCGCCACCGCGAATGA
>Ga0105048_10002385_pt1 | contig 30479 bp, 31 predicted proteins | sample MAT05_FD_78382 | JGI IMG/M metagenome (GOLD analysis project Ga0105048, IMG submission 78382) | Freshwater microbial communities from Lake Fryxell liftoff mats and glacier meltwater in Antarctica - MAT-05 | ecosystem: Environmental > Aquatic > Freshwater > Ice > Liftoff microbial mat | place... | reverse complement strand
TCGGTCACGTTCATCGACGAGCTACCCAAGACTGGCAGCGGCAAAGTACTCAAGCGCGAACTCCGTGCCCCCTTCTGGGCCGGCCGCGCCAGCCAGGTGTAGGCCTTTCCCAGGCCGGTCGGCACCGTGTCCGGACAAGGTCCGGGTCTCGGCGAACACACTCGCCTGAAGGTGTCGGCCTCAGTTGCCGATCTGGTTCGTCCGCAGCCCAGCTTTTGGCACCGCCCTCCGCCCATGGGCGGGTGATCGTGCCGCATTCGTCAGGTTTACTCGCCCATGGGCGGAGGAACGTGCCATGCAGGAACACCGGAAGGGCTCCCGCCCTTGGGCGGAGAAAGGTGCCAGCACAGGTGGGCCGGTCACGCCGGTCAAGGTTTCGGGCTGAATTCTTGCAAGACGGCGTCGAGCGTTGCTCGGCCGATGGCGGGCATTGACGTGGAGTCGTCGCTGGTGAGGTAGGCGAGCGACAGGTTCAGCGCCCAACCTGCGGCTCGCCGCCAGGTGTTGTCGTCGATCAACGCAGCGGCGCGGAACAGTTCGCGCTCGGCGGGCGGGAACAGCATCCATGCGACAGCGAGGTCTGTGGCCGGGTCGCCGCTGGTGATGTCGCCGAAGTCGATGATTGCGCTCAGTTTGCCATTGATGGTCAGCATGTTGGACGGGTGTAGGTCGCCGTGCAGCCACAACGGTGGACCGTCCCACTCGGGCGTCGCAACGAGGTCGGCCCAGACCGCCAGCACAGTGGACCCATCGATCATGGTGGCAAACGTGGCGACACGTTGCTCGACAGCGGCTGCGCGCCGCTGCAGCGCAACGCCACGGAACTCGTTGAGCGGCGCATCGGCGGGGGCGGGCACATGAAGTGCTGCGACGAACGAAGCCAACACCCACGCTGTCTCCGCGGAGTCCGTCGGCGGTGCCGAGGCTGCCGACTGACCCGGCAGCCAGCTGCAGACACTCCACGCCCACGGGAACAGATTGCTCGGTCGGCCGGCGAACCACGGCACCGGCACGTCCAGCGGCAGCGACGGGGCCAACACGGGCAACCATCGTTGCTCGAACTCGATCAGCGGTGCGCTGGCAGCACGTCGCGGCAGTCGCACCATCCACTCCTCACCGACACGGGCGATGGTGTTGTCCCACCCGTTGCCGGCCATCACCACCGGCAGCGCAGCCAACGATGGCACCTGCTCGGCCAGCAGCGCGGTCACCAGCCGCTCGTCGATCTCCATCTCGGCGGCGGGCGAAGCCATCAGTAACCCAGGCGCTGCACCCTGTCGGGCTTGCGCTGCCAGTCCTTGTCGACCTTCACGAACAGCTCGAGGAAACATCCTTCTGGTAGCTGTGCACGGGCCAGCTTGCCGACCTCTTTGAGAATCAGACCGCCCTTGCCGATGACCATGCCCTTTTGGCTCTCGCGCTCGACGATGATCTCGACGCGAATGCGTGGCCACTCCCACTCCGAAACTCGAGTGGCGATGCTGTACGGCAGCTCGTCGTGCGTGACCGCGAGCAGCTGCTCGCGCACGAGTTCTGCGACCCACCGCTCTTCGGGCTGGTCACTGACGGTCTCGGGCGGGAAGTACTGCGGGCCTTCTGGCAGCTTGGTCTGGAGGAACGCGACCAGTTCGGGAATGCCCTTCCCGGTGCGGGCGGAGACGGGGAAGTACTCGGACGCGCCCAGTGATGTGAGCACTGTCAGCTGGGCGAGCACGGTGTGCTCCTTGGCGGCGTCGATCTTGTTGAGGATGATGACCGCGGTCGACATGTCGAGGTGGCTGGCAACCCACTTGTCGCCGCTGCCGAACGGCTTGGTGGCATCGATGACCAGGCAGACGACGTCGACCTCGCTGACGCTGTCGAGTGCCGTCGCGTTGACCCGCTCACCGAGTGCGGTGACGGGCTTGTGGAGGCCGGGCGTATCGACGAACACGAGCTGCGAGTCTTCGTTGTTGAGAATGCCCATGACGCGGTGGCGGGTGGTCTGCGGCTTGTCGCTGACGATGCTGACCTTGCGGCCACACATGGCGTTGACCAGCGTGCTCTTGCCGACATTGGGCCGACCGACGAGTGTGACAAATCCGCTGCGCATGAGGTGTGCAACGCTATCGGCGCGTCAGACCGGCACCGTCGTCGTGGTTTCCAGCGGTTGCGTGGTGGAACCTGCCGGCGTCGCCGACGAGGCCAGCAGTGTCTGGTAGTCGGCGCGGGTGAGGACCTGCCCGGCTGGGATCAGCTCTCCGGCAGGCCCTGAGACCTGGAGGTTGAAGGCCACTTGGCCGACGCCGGGGATGTTGCCCAGCAGCGTCATGACGATCTGAGCGACGGCCAATCGCTGATCGCCGACGGGAATGGTGTCGAAGAAGCCCTCGGGAAGAATGACCTGGGCGACACCGGTGCCGTCCTGCGACGCGTCGATCTCGACGTCGGCCGGGATTGCGCTTCGGAGCCCGATCGTGATCGGGTCATCGATGGGTCCGGCCTGCAGCAGCGCCATCAGTTGCGAGGGCGCATACTGCGTGGACAGAGAGCCAACGGCCGGGCTCAGCTTGCCGCTGGAGATGTAGTACAGCAACACCCTGTCGGCCTGTACCTCTGTCGTGGTGGTCTCCATGCCGATGGTCGTGGTGACTGCCTCGGTGGTCGTGGTCGTCGCGATGGTGGTGGGAGCAAGCGTGTCGGTGAGCTCCGCGGGCGGGCTGACGCGCTCGACGCGGCCCTCGTCGACGATGCTGCACGCGACCGTGGCGAGCGTGAGCACGCCGAGGATGACAGAAAGGCGCCACAACATCAGACGGCCTCCAGGAAACTGGCCATGAATCGGGCGCCACCACCCTGGCGGTCCTCCACCCATGCTTCGCCGCCATGGGCCTGAGCGTGCTCGGCGACCAACGCCAGACCGAGACCGGTGCCTACGCGATGCCGCGCCGCACTGCCGCGTGCGAAGCGTTCGAAGATGCGCGACCGTTCGCCGCTTGCCACGCCAGGGCCGGCGTCGTCGACGCCGAGGGCGACTGCGCCGCGGCCACGCATCTCCATGAACACTCGAATGGGACCGCCGCCATGCGAGTTGGCGTTCTCCAACAGGTTGGCAAGGACTCGCTCGAAGCGCAGTTTGTCCAGCCGTACCAGCGCCGGAACCTTCTTGTCGATGTAGATCTCCACCTCGCCGAAACCGTACCGCTGCGCGATGCGCGGGATCAGCTCACGCGGGTCGACTTCCTCGCGGTGCAGCTCGGTGGAGCCGGCATCGATGCGAGAGAGCTCGAGCAGGTCCATCACCATGCTGTCGAAGCGGCGAACCTGGCTGACGACCACGTCGAGCGCCTGTTGGGTGCGAGGCGGCAGGTCGGTGCGTCTGCCGTCCAGGACCTCGACGGCTGCTGTCAGCGCGGTGATGGGGGAGCGCAGCTCATGGCTGACATCGCTGGCGAAACGGGCCTCGCGTTCCAAGCGTGTCTGCACTGCGTCAGCCATGTCGTTGAACGAGCTGGCCAACCGATCGAGATCCGGGTCGGTCTCGGGCGGCATCCGTGCATCGAGGCCGCCGGACGCGATCTCGCCGGCGGCCGTCGCCAACCGCGAGAGGGGCCGCAGCAGACGTCTGCTGGTCAGCCAACCGGCGAACCCGGCGAACAGAATCGTGAAGCCGGCACCCAGCAACAGGGCGGTCGTGATGGCCTTGAGGCTGCTCTCGGTTCCCTCCATCGGAAAGGCCTCGAAGTACTCCGCATTCGCCGCGGGCATGCTGATGCCGACGGCGACATATGGCTTGCCCTGGTACTCGAAGCGTTGACGCCCGTTGCCGCCCTGGGTGACTGCGGTACGTAGCTCCAGCGGGAAGGCCTCGATCGGATAGCGGGCGTCAGGGGCGGAGGGCTCGCCGTCCTGGAACAGCAGGGCAAACCCGCCACCTTCGGTTCGAAGATCACTTGGGTCGAAGCGTTGATTGGTCAGGATGAGGCCGCGCACAGATTTGGCGTTGGCGTACGTCTGGGTCTCCGCAGCCTGTTGGCGCTGATCGATCAAGAACGACCGGGCGACGGCGAAGGTGACGACCGCCAGCCCGAGGCTGGCCAGCAGGGCGGTGAGCGCGAAGAAGAACGTGACCCGCGTGCGCAGGCGTAGCGATCGACGTCGACGGGGTTCTCTCATTGGCAACAGTGTGGCTCATCGGCGGACGCGCAAGTGTGCGCGTCCGCCGACGGCGATGGATCAGGCCGCGTAGCCCACCAGTGGAAGGGCTTGTTCGTCGGCCTGGAGCACCGGCGCGAGCATGTCGAGATCGCCAAGGATCAACTCGGCGCGCAGGAGTAGTTCGCTGCAGACAAAGGCAACACGATGACCGGTGGAGGCGGCAGCCTTCGCCAGCTCGCGCAGACCTCGCATGCCTGCTTCGGTGAGGACGGTGACGCCACTGAGGTTGACCAAAAGGCCATAGCTTGCCGGTAGCGGAAGGCACGCTTCGATGAGCGCCTCCCCGTGGTCGGCGGTAGTGAGCGGGCCACTGACCGACACAGCGACGTGATGTCGCTGGAGATCGGTGTGGGCGGTGAGTGCCGGTGAGAGCATGTCGCAAACCTCCAGAATCCTGATGCTGAAAATTCATCGGTTTCGGCGAGAACTCGCCATTCGGTGCGCCCGCACGTTCACCGCTGCCGGTGAGGCACCAGGGGGAGGAAGGTACCTCACCGGGGCAGCGTGAACAGTTGCAACTCTGCCGCACCTCTGTGACGAGATAGCGCTGGCTGTGTGTGATTTCTGTAACAGAATTGACGTCTCGGAACACTTGACAGCGATGCCAGTGGTAATCGCGTCGAGGACCTCGCAACATCGGGCAGGATGTGCAAGTGACCTCACTGCTGTTCATCGAAGACGACGACGCCATTCGGATGGCGCTGACGCTGGCGTTGGAGGACGAGGGCTACGAGGTTCGTGAGGCCGCCGATGGAAAGGCTGGCCTTGCCGCATTCGCCGAGCGCGAGCCGGACCTGGTGCTCCTCGACTTGCGTCTTCCCGACCTCTCCGGCTTCGAGGTGTGTCGCGCGTTGCGAGCCAACAGCATCGTGCCAATCATCATCGTCACCGCGCAGACCGACACCTATGACCTGGTCGCTGGCCTGGAGGCGGGCGCCGACGACTACGTGACCAAGCCTGTCGTGCCCAAGGAGTTGGCCGCGCGAATCCGAGCAGCGCTGCGTCGTGTGCACCTGCACGAATCGACGTCCGCATCGTCCGCCTCCGTCAGTCGCTTCGGCGATGTCGAACTTCGCCGAGAGCAAGGCATTGTGCTCAAAGCCGGCCAGGAGCTGAACCTCACCAAGACCGAGTACCGGCTGGTGTGCGAGTTCGCCGATCACGCCAACATGGTGTTGTCACGCGACCAACTGCTGGAGCGTGTGTGGGGGTACGAGTACCTCGGCGACAGTCGGTTGGTCGACGCCCACGTCCGCCGCCTGCGAGTGAAGGTGGAAGACCAGCCCGACGACCCGAAGCTGATCGTCACGGCCCGCGGCATCGGCTACCGGCTGCTCGCCTGAGGCCGCGTCTCGTTCAGCCCGGCCAGATTCGGCTGCGGAGGTATTCGCCGAGGCCTTTTGCTTGAGTGTCGAAGGCGGTACTGCTGGCGACTCCTTCACCCAGCAGCCCGACGACGACGAAGTTGAGTGCGTGGATGTTGGGCAGTTCGTAGCGGCGCACTTCCAGGTCTGCGGCTTCCGGGAGCAGAGCCTTCAACGCATCGGCGGTGAGGCGTTCGGCCAGCCACGCATAGCCGCTGGCCTCGCGTGCCCAGATACCGACGTTGGCATTCCCACCCTTGTCACCGCTACGCGCCGCGAAGTACGCACCTAGCGCCTCGCCCGCAGCGGGCCCGACCGGCTCAGCGCTCGTTTCGTCCGTTCCTGTCGCGGCTGTGACCGCCACACTTCGAGGTGGCAGTGCGACAGGTATGCGAGAACCGTTGGGAAGAACCACGGCTTGCCGCACTTCGGTGGCATCGACCAGAGCGGGCCAGTAGATGCCGAAGGGTTGTGCTTCGCTGGGGCCACCGGTGGCGAAGAAGCCCGGATAGTTGGCAAGTGCCAACTCGATGGCGGCACCGCTGAAGGACTTGCCCGCCAGGCGTTGGTCGCTGCTCTTGACGGTGATGTGCAGCCGGCCCGACGCTTGCTCCTGTGTCGGCGCGTCGCTGGGCGCCTCCACGAAACGGACGTCGACCTCGTCGAACCGCTCCCGACCTCCCACGCGTGCGAACAGCGCGTCGGTCAGCCATCGAGCCTTGCGTTCTTGGTCCAGCCCGGTCAGCACGAAGCTCATCCGATTGCGGTAGCCACCGTCGAGGTTGATGCACACCTTCGTCGTCAGCGGTGCGGGCTCGCCGACCGTGCCGCTGATCCGGACCCGATCGGGCGCATCCTGAGTGAGCGCAATGGTGTCGAACCGGCTGATCACATCCGGGTTGACGTACGCGGGCGATGCGATCTCGTACAGCAACTGCGCAGTCACGGTACCGATGCTGACGATGCCGCCGGTGCCCGAGTGTTTGGTGATGACGCAAGAACCGTCGGCTGCCACCTCAGCAATCGGGAAGCCGAGCGGACGGGTCGGGTCGGGGATCTCCTCGAACCACGAGTAGTTGCCACCGGTTGCCTGTGTGCCGCATTCGATGACGTGGCCGGCCACGACCGCACCGGCCAGCGCGTCCCAGTCGTCCATCGCCCAGTCGTGCCACCACGCAGCCGGCCCGAGCACGATTGCGGCATCGGTGACACGACCACATACGACAACGTCCGCGCCGGCGCTCAGCGCAGCGGTGATTCCCCAGCCACCGAGGTACGCATTGGCGGTCACCGGTTCGCCGGTCAGTCGAGCTCCCGTATCGAGGTGGTCGAGCTGCGGGCGCAGATCGTCGATGCGGTCCATCAGATCGTCGCCGTCGACATGGGCCACGGCCACGTCGAGGCCCAGCCTGGCGGCAATCTCGCGCACCTTGCCGGCGCAACCGGCCGGGTTCAGCCCGCCGGCGTTGGTGACCACTTTGATCCCGCGCTCGATGCAACTGGCGAGCACCTGCTCCATCTGCCGCAGGAAGGTGCTGGCGTAACCGAGCTCGGGGTTGCGAAGGCGCTGCTTGTGCAGGATCAGCATGGTCAGCTCTGCCAACCAATCGCCGGTGAGGACGTCGATGTCGCCGCCATTCACCATTTCGCTGGCGGCGGACAAGCGATCGCCGAAGAATCCGCTGCAGTTCGCGATCCGCACCGCCCGAGATCGGTCGGGCGTGTTCACTCTGGATCGACCGTGACCAGCGGCTGCCCGCTGTCGAGCTGCTGGCCTGGGCGTACGAAGAGTTCGCTGACGGTGCCCGCATGAGGCGACGTGATCTGGTGCTCCATCTTCATCGCCTCCAGGACCAGCAGCGGCTGGCCGGCCACCACCGAGTCGCCGATGTCGACGAGGAGCGCGACCACCCGCCCGGGCATGGGCGCCACGGTGCTGCCGGCACGACCTGCTTCGTCGGGCGACACGAACCGGGGCGGGACGACGAACGCGAAGAGCCCACCGGCGATGTACACCGTGTCGCCGACGACCGCCGTCGCAGTGTGGGCCAGCATGTCGCGCGTGAACGTGTCGAGCTCGATCGACGTGCCGTCGACGGCGAGCAATGAGAGTCGGTTCGAGCGATCGAATTCGTAGTCGACGAGATGGTCGCCGATGGCCTGCGTGTGTGGCCGCGAGGGGTTGTTGCGCCACCCGATCGGAAAGCGACCGGCCGAGCCTTGGACCACTGCGAGCGCCGCAGCGGCAACCAGCAGATCGTCGGGAACCGGCCCGTCGCCCAACTCCTGCGCGTCCAGCCAGCCCGTGTTGATGCCGGGCCCGTCGGGGCCGTCCACGATGCACAGCTGCCCGAGCAGCTGTAGCAACAGCGCCCGGTTGGTCGTGGGTCCGTTCAGCACGGCGCCGCCGAGCGCCGCAATCAACCGCCGCACCGCCTCCGCCCGAGTGGCGCCGTGGGCGATGACCTTGGCGATCATGCTGTCGTAGAACGGTGGCACTTCGCTGCCGCTCTCGACTGCGCTGTCCACCCGCACCCCGGGGATCGTCGGCCAGGTGACCGTGTGGAACACGCCCGAGCTGGGCAAGTAGCCGTTGAACGGGTCCTCTGCGCACAGCCGCACCTCGATGGCGTGACCGTTCAGCGGTACCTCCACCAAGAGCGCGGCGGGAATGGCATGGCCCTCGGCGATGGACAGTTGCAGCGCCACCAGATCTACGCCGCAGACCGCTTCGGTGACTGGGTGCTCCACCTGCAGACGGGTGTTCATCTCGAGGAAGTAGAAGTTGCCGGCGCGGTCCAGCAGGAACTCCACAGTACCCGCGCCCACATAGCCCACGGCACACGCGGCGGCGACGGCGGCCCCTTCCATGCTCACGCGTAGGTTGCCGTCGACGGCGGGGGAGGGGGCTTCCTCCAGCACTTTCTGATAGCGACGCTGCAACGTGCAGTCGCGCTCGTGCAGTGCGATCACGTTGCCGTGAGTGTCGGCCAGCACCTGGATCTCGACGTGGCGGGCGCCCTCGAGGTATCGCTCCACGAACACGGTGCCGTCGCCGAACGCGCCAGCTGCTTCACGCTCGGCAGAGGTGATGGCCTCGGCCAACTCGCCCGTGGACCGAACGATGCGCATGCCGCGCCCGCCGCCGCCGGCCGAGGCTTTCACCAACGCCGGCAGGCCGATCTCGTCGAAGGTGTCGACGGTGTTGTCCGGCGCCACCGGTACGCCGTGCGAGCGCATCAACTGCTTGGCAGCGATCTTCGAACCCATTGCGGCGATGGCTGACGGCGGTGGCCCGATCCAGACCAGCCCTGCGTCGATGACCTGTTGGGCGAATGCAGCGTTCTCCGAAAGGAACCCGTAGCCAGGGTGAACGGCGGCGCCGAAACGCTGGGCGGCAGCGATGATCAGATCGCCGCGCAGGTACGTGTCAGCAGACGCGGTGCCGGGCAGGCGCACAGCGTTGTCAGCCTCACCGGTGAACGGTGCGTGCTCGTCTGCGTCGCTGAACACGGCGACCGTCGCGATTGCCTGCTCGCGGCAGGTGCGGAACACGCGACGAGCGATCTCGCCGCGGTTGGCGACGAGCACGGTGTGGATGGGAGTGGTCGGCTTCATCGTCATCACATCCTGAACACGCCGTAGCCGCGTGTGCCCTCGATCGGCTGGTTGTCGATGACGCTGAGGCACATGCCCAGCACGGTGCGGGTGTCGCGTGGGTCGATGACACCGTCGTCGTACACCTTGCCACTCATGAACATGGCCAGCGACTCGCGCTCGATCTGGTCTTCGATCATCGCTCTCATGGCAGCGTCGGCTTCCTCGTCGTACGGCCTGCCCATGCTGGCTGCCGACTCGCGGCCGACGATGCTCATCACACCAGCGAGCTGCGCCGGACCCATGACGGCGCTCTTCGCGTTCGGCCAGGCGAAGAGGAACCGGGGACCGAACGCCCGGCCGCACATGCCGTAGTTGCCGGCGCCGTAGGAGGAGGCCATGTTGATGGTGAGGTGCGGGACCCGACTGTTGGAGACGGCGTTGATCATCTTCGCGCCGTCCTTGATGATGCCGCGTTGCTCGAAGTCCTTGCCCACCATGTAGCCGGTGGTGTTCTGCAGGAAGACGAGCGGTGTGTCGACCTGGTTGGCGAGCTGGATGAACTGTGCCGCCTTCTCGCTCTCCTCGCTGAACAGCACACCGTGGTGGTTGGCGAGGATGCCGATGGGATAGCCGTGCAGCTCGGCGAAGCCGGTGACCAGCGATGTGCCGTAGAGCGGCTTGAACTCATCGAAGTCGCTGTCGTCGACGACGCGAGCGATGACGTCGCGCGGGTCGAACGGCACCTTCGGGTCAGCGCTCGGAATGCCCAGCAAGTGGTCCACGTCGTGCTTCGGTGGCCGGCCTGCGCCGCGAGGGCCGGGACCACGCTTGCGATGGTTGATGCGCTTGATGATCTGCCGACCGAGACGAATCGCGTCCATCTCGTCGATCGCGAAGTAGTCGGCGAGGCCGCTGATGCGAGCGTGCATCTCTGCGCCACCGAGGCTCTCGTCGTCGCTGTCCTCGCCGGTGGCCATCTTCACCAGGGGTGGCCCGCCGAGGAACACCTTCGAGCGTTCCTTGATCATCACCACGTAGTCGCTCATGCCCGGCACGTAGGCGCCGCCGGCGGTGGAGTTGCCGAACACCAGCGACACCTGCGGAATGCCTGCTGCAGAGGCCTGCGTGATGTCGCGAAAGCCGCGGCCACCCGGGATGAATATCTCGCTCTGTGTCGGCAGATCGGCGCCACCGGATTCGGTGAGCGCAATGGTGGGCAGCCGATTCGCGGCGGTGATCTCGCCGATTCGGAGGCTCTTCTTCAGGGTGTACGGGTTGCTGGCGCCACCACGCATCGTCGGGTCGCTGCCGGCGATCATGCATTCGACGCCTTCGACAACGCCGATGCCGGCGACCGTGCCGGCTCCTACTGGAAACTGGCTGCCGTACGCGGCCAGCGATGCGAGTTCCAGGAATGGGGAACCTGGGTCGACCAATGCTTCGATTCGTTCACGGACCAGCATCTTGCCGCGCTGACGGTGGCGGGCGACGTACTTCTCGCCGCCACCGAGGTTGACGGTGCGCAGCTGTTCGTGGAGGGCATCCACTTGCGTTTGCAGAGCGGCTCGGTTCGAGAGGTATGCGTCGCTCGTGGGGTTCACTCGATCTGGCAGAACCGGCATCTCAGACTCCCGTCTCCGCTGCGGGAGCGGCCCACGACGGTGGCCGTTTCTCGGCAAAGGCGCGCATGCCTTCGACTGCTTCATCCGAACGGAACAGCGACTCGCTCAGCACTGCCATTTCGGTGTACGACGTTGACGGGTTGCGCAGCAGTCGCTTACTGGCCGCCACGGCCTTCGGTGCGCCAGCGAGGATGCCCTTCACCAAGGCTGCGACCGCCGCACCGACATCGTCGGCGACATGCGTGATGAGTCCCATGTCCCTGGCCGCAGCGGCATCGAACGTCTCGCCAGTCAGGAACGGTGCGGCCAACTTGCTCCAGCCACAGCGAGCGAGGATGGGCACGCTGATGATGGCCGGCGCGACCCCGATGCGCACCTCGGTGAAGGCGAACGTCACGTCGTCTCGGACGACGATCAGGTCGCACGCAGCCATCAGACCGACACCGCCGGCACGGACTGGGCCATTGACCGCCGCGATGGTGATTGCACTCATCGAGGCCAGACGCTCCATCGCGTCCGACATCGGGTTGCCGGCCACCTGTGCTTCCTGCGTTCCTGACGCTCGTTCCTTCAGGTCGGCGCCGGAGCAGAAGACGGGGCCGGCATGGGCGAGGAGCACGGCCCGAACTTCGGCCTGCTGGCACCGACCGAGCGCCTCGTTCAGCTCCGTGACCAGTTGGCGCGACAACGCGTTGCGATTGGTGGGCGAGTCGAGCGTGATCGTGGCGACCCCGCCCCCCACGGTGCAGTGCACAAGTTCAGCCACACGACCGACTGTAGCCACCTGGTTGCCAATGTCTCGTCACTCGTATGGCCCGTCAGCTCGTTGTGATCTCGCGGAGGAACGCCTCGGCTTCGGCTCGATGACGAGTGCGCTTCATCGGCGGTAACGCCTTGACGATGTCCCAGCGATAGTTGGCCTTGCCCAGTCGTGGATCCATCACGGCGACCACGCCTCGATCGGTGGCTGTCCGAATCAGACGTCCAGTGGCCTGCGCGAGCAGCATCGACGCTCGCGGAAGGTCGATCTGACCGAACGCGGTTGCGCCGAGCAGGTCGCGCCGCGCTGACAACAGCGGGTCGTCGGGGCGCGGGAATGGGATGCGGTCGATGACCACCAGGCTGAGCGTGCGGCCCGGAATGTCGACGCCTTGGAAGAACCCTGCGGTCGCGAAGAGGCACGCATGCTCGTCCTCGCTGAATGCCTTGACCAGCGCCGTCTTGGGCAGGTCGCGCTGGGTGAGGATCGGCACATCGACCTTGAGCCGAACCGCTTCCGCTGCGGCATCCATCGCCTTCCAGCTGGTGAACAGTGCAAGTGTGCGGCCGCCGGCGGCGGTGATCAGAGCGGCCAGCTCGTCATGCACGGCCGGTCCGAAGGCAGGAGAGTTAGGTGCCGGCATGTGGATGGCGCAATAGAGCATTGCGTTGTGCTCGTAGTCGAAGGGGCTGCCGACATCGATTTCGTTGAACCCGCTCGGAGGTAGGCCGACGCGGGCGCCGAGCGATGCGGGAATGGTCGCGCTGGCAAGGATGGCCGTGCGCTGCGACCAGATGCCGTTGTTCAGCACGCCACCAACTTCCAGCGGAGCGATCTCCAGCTTGGGGTAGTCGGGGCCACCGCTGACGAAGGCCACGAAGCCCTCGCGGTCGTTCAGCGCAAGGTCGATGCTGTCCTGCAATCGGGTCGCAAGCTGTTGCGCGCGCATCTTGCGGGCCTTGGCGTCCTCAACTGTCGAGTCGATTGCCGCGAGCGCGGTGAGGGCCTTCTGCACTCGACCGCGCACCTCGACCAGCATCAACTGCACCGGTTCGGGAAAGGGCCGCTTCAGCCCTTGACCCAGGAACGGCACGAGCGCATCGCGAACGAGCAGGGACGACTCGGCGACACCGCCGACCAGCTTGGGATCGTCGATGATTCGCTTCAGCGCTGCGGTGAGTGTGCTGAAGCGGCCGCCCGCGACCTGCACACCAACGGTGTCGCTCATGATGTCTTCCAGCTGGTGCGCCTCGTCCATGACGACGACGTCGTGTTCCGGCAAGAGCAATCCGCCGCTACCGACGTGCAGTCCGTAGAGGTGCATGTTGACGACGACGACGTCGGCCACCGATGCCTTCGTACGGGCTGCTTCGGCGAAGCAGACCGCGCCCATTGGACAGCGAGTGGCACCGGGGCACTCGTCGCTGCCGACGCTGACGGCCTGCCACGCCTTGTCGCTGGGCGCCCAGTCGAGCGATGCCTGGTCACCCGTGTCGGTGGTGCCCGACCACGCGACCAGTCGGTTGATCTCCACCTTCGTCGTCGCGGCGAACTCTTCCATCTCCAGCTGGCCCTTGTCCGCGCCCTGTACTTCGCGCACACGCTGCATGCAGACGTAATTGCTGCGGCCCTTGAGGACCGCCCACTCGAACGGAACACCCAGGTGCGCCTCCAGGAACGGGAGGTCCTTGGCTGCCAGCTGGTCCTGCAGTGCCTTGGTCGCGGTCGCGACGACGACGCGCTTCTGAGCGAGAATCGCGGGCACGAGGTAACCGAGCGTCTTGCCGGTGCCGGTACCTGCCTGCACGACGAGGTGCCGACCAGTGGCGATCGCATCAGCGACCGCCAACGCCATCTCCCGCTGCCCCGGCCGGTCCTCGGCCGCAGGAAGTGCCGCAACGACTCGGGCAAGTCCGTCGGTGACGCCCTTGCTCACAACGCGTCGAGATTTGGTCGAGTCACGCGAGTCACGCGAGTCACGCTACTCAGCGACCGGCACTCCACCCTGACTCCTCGGGCTTCGGCACCTGCTTGTGCAGGTTGGTGACCGCCGGTGGCGGTCCTGTCGACCAACGAAGCAGAGCGCCGTCAGGTGCTTGCAGGCGAGCGCCGTACCGGGCATTGGCCCCGGGTCTCGCTGCGTCCTCCAGCGTCTGTGGCACACCACAGAATGAGAATCGCGGAACTACCGCCGTGCGCTCCTGGCTCACCGATTGAGATTGTGACCGTCGGAGGCGGCGAGGTTGCGGTTCGCTCTGTGACCGGTTCAGCTGAGCCGCTGAGCCGCTGAGCCGCTGAGCCGCTGAGCCGCTGAGCCGCTGAGCCGCTGAGCTGCGTGGATGCAAGGCTGTACGTCTGGGGCGAGGTCACGCATTGGTTGGACCGCCACGACAACATTCACGAGCGGGCGCGGTGAGGTCTCCGACGATCACGGCGCCGACAGCCTTCACGCTGGAACTGCGTTCGCCACAACCAGGTGATCGTGCTGTCGCTGACTCCATCGCGCTAGCGGTCCTCGACAACCGACCGCCGTGGGTTGCGATGGTTCCTCGTTGCGGCGGCAGGTCAAACGAACTTGCACCTCGGGCACCGACGGTTCGTTGTCGATGAACAGGTCGTGCACGCGGACTGCATCGGTGGAGCCCTCACCCTCGCCGGCCTCGCCGATCCCGATGAGCCACGCTGCGAAGTCGCCCGCAGGTAGGTCGGGCATCGCCGATCAGCTCACGAGCGCGAGTGCAGCGTCCAGCTCGTGACCGTCGAAATCGGGCCACGGGCGGTCGGTGAAGTACACCTCGGCGCCGACGCTCTGCCACAGCATGAAGTTGGAGATGCGCAGCTCGCCCGACGTCCGCACCATCACGTCGACGGGTGGCAGGTCGGGGAGGTACAGGTGGCGCTCGATGGCGGCCTGGTCGACCGGCCCCTCGGCGGCAGCAGCAACTGCGGCGTGCACCATCTCCGAATGGCTGCCATAGTCGAAGGCGACCGTCAGCACCATGCCCGTGTTCTGCGCGGTTTCGGTGATGGCCTTGCGGATGGCGCGCTGCACGTACTTCGGCGTGCGCGCCTCCGGGCTGTCGAACGGGCGGCCCATCCACTGGATACGCACGTTGAGTTCGTTGAGTTCAGCCACGCGACCGAACAGCTTCTTGTGGAGACCCAGGATGTGGCGCACCTCGGTGCGCGGTCGCACCCAGTTCTCCGTCGAGAAGCCGAAGACCGTCAACCAACCGACGTTGCGGGTGACGGCGACACGAACCAGTCGGGCGAGGTTCTCTTCACCTTCGGTGTGGCCCTCGGTACGGGGAAGGTGCTTGCGTTTCGCCCAGCGTCCGTTGCCATCCATGATGCAGGCCACATGCACCAGCGGGGAGGCGGAAGGGGAGGGGATGGTCACAGCTCAGCACCATAGTTCGGCATGGAACATCGAGCTGGTTGGCCCGATTCGGACGACCGTGCCCACAAAGGTGTCGGCCGCGTGGGACAATGGCGTCATGAACGCCGCGGCCACCGAGGGGGTGTCACTTCGCCATGTCCTGGTCGTCGGCGGCACGGTCGCGGAATGGGCCGAACTGCCGGCCGACCAGTGGGCCGACCGACTGTACGAGTGGGGCAAGGTGGCCGACCATGTGAGCGCCAGCTGGCTGACGGTTCGTCCATTCGGCCCTGGTCACGCAGGTTCACAGGCACGCGTGCCTGCCCGCGAGGTCACCGTCGGTACTTGCGTGGCCGTTGCGCAACCCGAAGGAGATGGCCGTGCACGACTGACTCGTGTGATTGCCGGTCTGCAACGGGCAGGCGAAGCCATCACCGAGGCATCCATCGACGCGGCTCTCAACGCACCGGCGCTCGTCAACCCCGACCTCGTGGTGGTCGTCGGTGCCAAGCACCGCATGCCTCCGTCGTTGGTGTGGGAACTGGCGTACAGCGAGCTGGTGTTCGTCGATACGACGTGGCAGCACTTCGCGCCCGGCCACCTCGATGAAGCCATTGGCTCGTACGCGCGTCGGCATCGTCGCTTCGGCGGCATCGACTAGGCGCCGGCGTGGCGAGCCATCTCTATCGCGACACGGCGGTCGTGTTGCGCACCTACAAGTTGGGTGAAGCGGACCGCATCGTCGTGCTGCTCACCGAGCACCACGGCAAGGTGCGCGCCGTCGCCAAGGGCGTCCGCAAGACCATGTCGCGCTTCGGTGGTCGGCTGGAACCGATGAGCCACGTGCGGCTGCTGCTGGCGCAAGGCCGCGAGCTGGACATCATCAGTCAGGCCGAGGCCGTCGAGTCGCTGGCGCCGATGGTGGTCGACCTCGACCACCTCACCTCCGGCATCGCCGTGCTGGAAGCAGCGGACCAGATGTCGCTCGACCGTGAGCCGAATGCGCAGCTGTACCGCATGGTGGTCGGTGCTCTTCGCGCGATCGGCGAGCGTGGTGGTTCGTTGGTGGTTCCTGCGTTCTTCTGGAAGCTGCTGGCGGCGGAGGGCGTGCGCCCAGAGCTGGACGAGTGTGTGCGCTGCGGCGAGCCCGGCCCGCTGATCGCGTTCGACATGGACCAGGGCGGCGCGTTGTGTCGCACCTGTCGAACCGGTGCACCCCTCAGTGAACCGGCGCTCGAACTGATGCGGATGATCCTCGGTGGCCGGCTCAACGAAGCGCTCGACACCCCGCCGTCACGCACGACGCACGAGGTGGCCACTCACGCCACACGTGCGTTGGAGCACCACATCGAGCGACGACTGCGTACCGTTGCCATGTTCGAAACGCACTAGCGAACGAACGCGCCAACTCACGGTCGGATGAAGTGCAGTGAGGTGAAGCGCTGCCGGAATTCCGTTGTCCGCGACGCCACGCTCTCGGGGTCACCTGACAGACCCGCCGCAATGAGGTCAGCCAGCTCGGACATGTCTGCTGCTGTCATGCCCCAGCGGACGATCTCCGGTGTGCCGAAGCGCACTCCAGCCATCTCGCCCATCTGCGGCAGACCAATTGCGCACGCCAACAGGTTCGCACGGCGAAGGGCGAGTGACGCCTCGTGACCGCCGGCCCAGCGCGTGGCGTCGACTGCGAATTGGTGCGAGGTCGTGAAACCGCCGCCAGCCGAGTACACGGGCAGGTCGAGGGCGGCCAGTTCGACGGCCAACGCCGAAGCCGTCGACGTCATCGCCAGCGCGTAGTCGTGGCCGAAGTCGAGCCAGTCGAGCAGGGTGATCGCGAGCGCAGCGCTCTTGCCGGCGTCGAAGTTGGCGGTCAGACCGGGATAGGCGATCGCATCGATGCGAGCTGCCAGCTCCGAGTTGTTCGTCAGCACCAACCCGGCGGCGGGGCCGCCGAGGCTCTTGTAGGTGCTCATCGTCATCAGGTCGGCGCCCTCGGCGAGCGGGTTGGGCCAGACGCCCCCAGCGAACATGCCACATGCATGGGCGGCGTCGAAGAGCACGTACGCCCCGACCCGGTCGGCGATGGTACGGATGGCGGCGACCGGATGCGGTAGCAGGTTGAGGCTGGCACCGATCGTGATCAGCTTCGGCCGCACCCGGTTGGCCAGGTCGCTGAGCGCGTCGAGGTCGACGGTGAAGTTGGCCGCATCGATCGGGCACTCGTGAATATCGAGCCCGTACAGGCCGGCAGCACCGCCAGGGCGATGGGTGATGTGGCCACCGATGCTGGATGGCGGGACGATGATCGAGTCGCCGGGTTGGCAGGTGGCCATGAACGCGTAGAGGTTTGCAAGTGCACCTGACCCGACGCGGATCTCGGCGAAGCGAGAACCGAACAGCTGGCAAGCAAGGTCGGCGGCGATGACCTCGATCTCCTCGATGGCCTCCAAGCCCATCTCGTACTTGCCGCCCGCGTGACCGAGCGACGGGCGTGACGCCAGGCCCGATGCCAGCGCTGCCTCGGCACGTGGGTTCATCACGTTGGTGGCCGGGTTGAGGTTGACGCATTCAACTTCGTGAATGACCCGGTTACGGTCGATCAGCGCCGCGACTCGATCAGACACTGTCTGCGATTCGGCCCCGTCGAGTGCAGCAAGGATCGATGCCTCTCGGGCTTGCGATTCGGCCGGAAGCCAGTTGCGGCCCGTCACAGTTGTCCTGTTCATCAACGCTCAGCAGTCGCCGAAGAGGAAGTTGGGGGCCTTGCCGATCTCCATCGACGTGATCGTGACGTCGGAGGTGTTGGGCACAGTGGCGACGTAATTGCCGGCGTCATCGAACGAGCTGAACGGGACCCCCGTCGAGGCGAGCGCCACCCGAATGCCGTCGATGGTCCCGCTGCCCACCGAGTAGCAACCACCTTCATCCACGGCGAGCGCGGGCAGGTCACTCCACCGGACCCCGAGGGTTCCGCCGCTCGCCGACGACAATGCTGCAGTGGGGTCGTTGGTGTAGGTCCAACCGGTGAATGACATGGATGCGGCGCTGCCGCCACCGAACTCTGCACAGAGGTTGATCGACCAACAGACAGTTCGACCCAATGGCGCCACGAACCCTGTTTCGCCGTCGACCGTGGTGTACTCGCCGAGGCCGTCAGTGACGGGGTACTCAGCGGATTCGTCGCGGATGGGAGCACCCAACTCGGCGGTGAGGCCGTCGACAACAGGCGCCGCTGCGTCTCCGAGAGCGAACGAGCCGATACCTGACTCGCGGAGCAACAGGGCGGCTGGAGCTTCGACCGTGGTGGAGGTCTCAGCCACAGAGGTGGCCGAGGCGTCGACCGTCGTTGTTGCAGCGTCCGTTGCCGGCACGGTCTCGGCAGCAGAGCTCGTGGTCGTGGTCGTGGTCGTGGTCGTGAGCGTGGTCGCAACGGTCGTCTCGCTGCCAACCGTCTTCGAATCGCTGCATCCAGCCATCACCGCGATCGACGCGGTGACAGTGAGCGAGATGATGATTGCTCGGCGGTTCACGGGAACATCGCCGGGGTGTCGCAACCGTAGAAATCGCCGTACATCGTTTGCACATCAGGGCCATCGGGCATGGTGATCGAGGGTAGCGCAGGGTCGAACACCACGGTGGTGAAGTGGTGATCGATGACCGTTTGCGTGACGGTCCAGCTACCGCCCGGCACCGCCTGCTCGGCAGAGTTCAGCGCGTAGTAGCGGTTGCCGGCAGTGATCTCGCAGGACAACCCTTCGTACGGACCTTCCGCTGAGATTCGTCCGACGAACATGCCCGCACCCTCGAGTTGCCACGGCCGGATGCAGTGCTGCGGGGAGAGGGTGAGGAAGGTGAACTGGGCGGTGCCCGCCTTGGTGGGCCCAACTGCCAGCACGGCGACGGGCGGCTTGGAAGGCGCCCCGAGCGCATAGTCGAAGTCTTCGAAGCTGATGGCGACGCGCTCGCCGAAGCCGAGTGGGACCTCGGCGTCGCTGTGGCCGCCGGTGGCCAGGAACGCGTGCACGTGAGGCACGCCCTCGAGGCTGTACTCGGTGACAATGTCGTCCAGCAGGTCACCGTCGATGTCGCCGCGCAGGACCGTACCGATCGCAGCGCCAGGCGCAATCCCATCGGCGCCGTCACAGCCGCCGGCAGAAGTGGTGGGTGGAGCGGGCGGCGCGACGGTGGCGGACGGTGCTGTGGAGGCAACCTCCGCAGGCGTCGTCGCCGCCACTGCCGTCGTGGTCGTTGCTCCTGCGGTCGTGGTCGACGTCGTGGCGACGTCGATCGTGCTGGACGTTTCCCCCGAGCCGATCGACTCACTGTCGCTGCAGCCAGCCATCAATCCTGAAATGGCAATCACCGTCAGCGCCACTCGTCTGCTGAAACCGATCATGATCCATGCCTCCCGTTTGTTGCGGTGAAGATCGCGGAATGACTGCATCCTTGCACTTTTCCGAATTGATTTCGCGGCTGCCTAAGGGTGCCCGTAGCCTTGCCTCGCTATGGCTGCCACCGAATTGGACCAGATCGTGAATCTCTGCAAGCGGCGGGGCTTCGTGTACCCGTCGGCGGAGATCTACGGCGGTTTTCGCTCCAGCTACGATTACGGCCCGCTGGGTTCGCTCATGTTGCGCAACGTGCGCGAAGCATGGATCCGCACGATGGTGCAACAGCGCGACGACGTCGTGTTGATCGACGCGGCCATCCTTGCCCCGCCGCAGGTCTTCGAAGCCAGCGGTCACCTCGCCAACTTCAGCGATCCGCTCGTCGATTGCACCAAGTGCAAGCAACGTTTCCGTGAGGACCACCTCACCGATCCGAACGTGTGCCCCAACTGTGGGGCCACCGGCTCGTTCACTGCAGCGCGTGCGTTCAACCTGATGTTCAAGACCTTCGCCGGCCCCGTGGAGGGTGGCGGCGCCGAGGTCTACATGCGGCCAGAGACCGCCCAGGGCATGTTCGTCAACTTCGTCAACGTGTTGCAGACCAGTCGCAAGAAGCCGCCGTTCGGTATCGCTCAGGTCGGCAAGAGCTTCCGCAACGAGATCACGCCTGGCAACTTCATCTTCCGCACTCGCGAGTTCGAGCAGATGGAACTGGAGTTCTTCGTGCCGCCCGGCGAGAGCGCGCAGTGGTACCAGTACTGGTGCAACGCCCGCCTCCAGTGGTACATCGACCTGGGCATTCCGGCCGAGATGCTGGTGCTGCGCCCGCACGACGCCGACGAGCTCAGCCACTACAGCAGCGGCACCAGCGACATCGAGTTCATGTACCCGTGGGGTTGGGGCGAGTTGGAGGGTGTCGCGCAGCGCACCGACTACGACCTCAAGCAGCACGCGCAGCACAGCGGCCAGAAGCTGGATTACTTCGACCAGGCCACCAACGAGCGCTACGTGCCGTACGTCATCGAGCCGGCCGCGGGCGTGAACCGGGCGATGGCTGCATTCCTGCTCGCCGCATACGACGAGGACATCATCAACGACGAGCCACGCACCGTGCTGCGGTTGCACCCCCGCTTGGCCCCGTACAAGGTGGCCATCCTGCCGCTCAGCAAGAAGGACACGCTGACGCCGCTGGCTCGCCAGATCCACGCCACCCTGGCCGACCGCTACATGGTCGATTACGACGAGACGCAGGCCATCGGCAAGCGCTATCGCCGTCAGGACGAGATCGGTACGCCCCTGTGCGTCACCGTCGACTTCGACTCGCTGGAAGACGGCGCCGTCACCATTCGCGAACGCGACACCACCGCACAGGTGCGGGTGCCGATCGACTCGCTACTTGTCGAGATCAGCGTCCGTCTCGGCTTCTGACGGTGCTGCCGGCGCGGTGGGCGGCTTCATCGACAAGACCAACCCGTCGAGCTCGAGCACGATTTCGGGTTCACCTGCCGAGTTGGTGACACCTGCGGGTGCTTCGGACTTGCGCGAGATCGCCATGGGCCAACCGTACCGCGGTCAGCTGCCCAGCGGCAGGCGGCACGTCAAACGAGCGCCGCCGTTCGGCGCAGCACCGGCGGCAACCTCTCCGCCCATGCCAACGACGAGCTCGCGCACGATGGCGAGGCCGAGACCACTGGAGTTCTCGCGGCGTTCGGGCTGATCCCGCGAGACGTAGAGGCGCTCGAACACATGCGGGAGGTCGTGCGCTGAGATGCCGGGACCGTCGTCGTCGACTGTCAGAACCGCCCACTCGCGCTCCTTGCGGGTCGACACCAGCACGGTGGTGCGCGCGTACCTGCCGGCGTTCTCGACCAGGTTGGCCAGGACTTGCGCGAGGCGGTCGGGGTCGGCGCGCACGATGAGTGGGCCGCTTGTCACCGGGTGAAATGTGATGGCCGGCAGCGAGCCGGCGGCCCCTTGGGTTGCCGTGCGCGCGGCGGCCGACAGGTCGACGGGGCCGATCGTGAAGCTGAACGCTCGCGCCTGCAGCTTGGCGAGGTCCAGCAGGTCGGCGACCAGCCGTTCGAGGTGTGCGGACTCGGCGCGGATCACGGAGGCAGCGCGTTTGGGGTCGACATTGCCGTCGTCGATGGCCTCCGCATAGCCCCGGATGGATGTGAGCGGCGTGCGCAGATCATGGCTGACGGACAGCAGGAATTGCTGCTCCAAACTGCGCGAGCGTTCCAACGCAGCGGCCATACCGTTGACGTTTCGGGAGAGTTCGGCGAGTTCATCGTGGTGCTGCGCGGGCGGTTCCGCCAGGCGTGTTCCGAGCTGCCCCGCGGCGATCAGTTGCGTTGCTGCAGACGCCTCTCGGATGGGCTTGCTCAGTCGCCGACCCAGGAAATAGGCGGCGCCGAGCGCGAGCAGGATGGTCGCGGCGGAGGCCCACACGAAGAGCCTGAACGACGGCCCCAGGCCGGCATCGATGCGTCGAGTCACCACAACGATGTAGTGCCGTCCGGCCGGCCCAGCCGCAGGTGCCGCGGCGTAGGCGAGCTTGCCTCGATTGTCCGCCGTCGATTGCCCGGTGGTCAGCACGTCCAGCTGTATGTCGTCGATGCTCAGCGAGGTCGGCAGGTCTCCCTGGATCTGGCCGTTGCGTTGCACGATCAGCACCGAGATGTCGTCGAGCTCGACGACTTGGCGCAGCGTCGCGAGGAGCCGCAGCCGACTCTTCAACTGCCGCGCCTGTTCGACGGCCGACAACGACCCGTCGATGTCGAGGACTTCACCGATGTTGGTGGCCATCTGCTCCGCCTGAGCGCGCAGCTCGTTGATGGTGGTTGTGCGGGCGCGGGCCGCGGACAGCAGCAATGTGCCAGCGCCTGAGAGCAGCAACGTGGCGATCACGACACTGACGATCACCGTTGCAAGTCGCCGCGTCATCGCCGCTCACCCTGGATGACAAGTGTGACCACTGTGTCAGCCCAACCGATAGCCGATGCCCCAGACTGTCGCCAGTGGGAGATCGTCGCCGAGCTTCTTGCGCAGCTGGCGCACGTGTACGTCGACCGTGCGATCATCGCCGATCCAATCGACACCCCACACGCTGTCCAGCAGTTGTTGCCGTGAGAGCGCCATTCCTTGGTTGCGGGCCAGGTGGGCAACCAGGTCGAATTCGCGTGTCGCGAGTGCAACAGCCTCGCCCTTGCAGAGGGCCTCGCGCCGTGTGATGTCCACCTGGTAGTCGTCTCCGATGTGGATCACGTCGTGGTGGTCGCGTTCATCGGGCTGTCCTCGTCGAAGGATTGCCTTCACGCGGGCCACGATCTCGCGGGGGCTGAACGGTTTGATGACGTAGTCGTCGGCGCCCAGCTCGAGCCCGAGGATTCGGTCGAGCTCTCCATCGCGAGCCGTGAGGAACAGCACCGGCACATTGGACTTGCTGCGCACGCGACGGCAGACCTCGAAGCCGTCGATGTCGGGTAGCCCGATGTCGAGCACGACCAACGCAGGACGATGCTGGTCGATCAATTCGAGTCCGCGTTCACCGGACGACGCCTGCAGTACCCTGAAGCCAGCCTCGCGTAGGTAGATGTCGAGGAGGTCGGCGATGTTGGGCTCGTCCTCGACCACTACGAGAGTGCGTTCCGCTTCAGCCATCGGCTCATGCTGCCACGCTGCTACCGTGCCCGCCGGGCATCGTCCGGTGCCGTCGCTTTCGAAGGAGCGCAACGATGAGCAAAGTCGCAGTGTGGGTCCGTCTCCCGCTCAAGCCCGGCGTTCGGGCCGAGGCAGCCCAGGCATTCCAGGTAGCCGTCGACAACGTCCAATCCGAGGACGGCACCCTCGTCTACATCCTCCACGAAGAAGAGGCAGACCCGGATGCGCTGTTCGTGTACGAGCTGTACACCGAGCAGGCCGCGCTGATCGCGCACTCCAGCGCCGACTGGTTCAAGGCGTTCGGCCCGTCGCTCGCGCCGTTCATGGCCGGCCGCCCGGAGATGCGCTTCCTCGCCCCGGTCACCGGCAAGGGCCTCTGAGGCACCGACTCGGTCGCTGATGGCTACGTATCTCGACACCATCATCGCCCGCCACCGGCGCGCCGCTGCGCTGGACACTCGCCCGCTCGCGCCGATGGTCGAGCAGGCCTTGGCGATGGTGCCCATCAGGGGCTTTCGCGAGGCGCTGGCGCACGTGTCGCACCTGGCCGTGATCAGCGAGGTCAAGCGGCGTTCGCCGTCGAAGGGGGACCTCAATGCAAGTCTGGATCCGGCTGCGTTGGCCCGCGACTACGAGCGCGGCGGTGCCTCGTGTCTGTCGGTGCTGACCGATGCAGAGTCGTTCGGCGGGTCCGTGGCCGACCTCCAAGCTGCACGGGACGCGTGTTCCCTGCCCGTGCTTCGTAAGGACTTCACGGTGTGCGAGCGCGATGTCGTCGATGCCCGCCTGATGGGCGCAGACTGCGTGCTCCTGATCGCCGCGGTGCTCGAGCCTCGCGAGCTGATCGAGTTGCACCGGCTGGCAGAGGCGGTCGGTCTCGACTGCCTCGTCGAGATCCACGACGAGGCAGAACTGGACGTGGCGCTCGCTGCCGGAGCCACCCTGGTGGGCGTCAACCAGCGCGATCTGGTCACGTTTCAGGTTGACCACGAGCGTGCGTTGCGGATGGCCGGTGTAATGCCTGGCGGGGTGGTGCGTGTTGCCGAGAGTGGCGTTCGCGGCCCCGCCGACGCTGCGTCGCTGTCCGCAGCCGGCTATCACGCCGTGCTCGTCGGAGAAACGCTGGTCACCAGCGGCGACCCGGCGGCGACCATTCGAGGCCTCATCGCCGGTTAGCCGCACGAACGGCGAAATGGATGCCGCTGCGAACGGGTCGGTGGAGGTACCGTTGCTCTGCATGTTCGTGAAGATTTGCGGAATCACAAATGAGGACGATGCCCTCTTTGCTGTCGCGATGGGTGCCGACGCGGTCGGGTTCATCTTCGCCCCTTCGTCACGGCAGGTCGCTGCGCAGCAGGTGTACGACATCACCCGACGGTTGCCGCCTGAGATTTTGACCGTTGGCGTGTTCCGCGACGAGCATCCGTCGCGCGTCATCGACACCGTGAACAGGGCGGGCCTGAAGGCCGCCCAATTGCACGGTCACGAGACACCAGGCATGGTGGCCGACGTTGCCGCCAGCATTCGCTGGGTCATCAAGGTCGTGGTGGCAGGGTCTCCCGATGCCCGCCGGGCGAACGAGTTCGGAACCGATCTCATCATGGTAGAAGGCCCCAAGCCCGGCTCGGGGCAGGTCTTCGACTGGACGCTGGTCGACGAAGTGGCGCAGGGGCCGCGGATCATCCTCGCCGGTGGTCTTGATCCAGACAATGTTGCAGAAGCAGTTCGCATCACGCGCCCGTGGGGTGTAGACGTGGCATCGGGCGTCGAGAAGGCACCCGGTAAGAAAGATGCGCTCAAGGTGAAGGCGTTCATCGAACGGGCCCGTGCTGCCGCCCCGGCACAGCACCTCGGCCCCGACGTGATGCCGTACGACTGGGCCGACGACGAGTTCTAGGTTTCCCCCACAACACAGGAGTTCTGCAATGTCATTGATGGCCCCGCCGTCGGACACCGGTCGTTTCGGCGAATTCGGTGGTCGTTTCGTTCCCGAGACACTGGTACCTGCATGCCAGGAACTGGAAGCGGCCTTCGTCGACGCCTGGGCCGACCCCGTGTTCCGCTCGGATCTCGACCATCTACTGCGCACCTACGCCGGCCGCCCCTCGATCCTCACGGAGTGCAAGAATCTCAGCGAGCAGTTGGGTATCCGTCTGGCATTGAAGCGTGAGGACCTCAACCACACTGGCTCGCACAAGATCAACAACGTGCTCGGCCAGGCCCTGCTCGCCAAGCGGATGGGCAAGAAGCGCCTTGTCGCCGAGACCGGCGCCGGTCAGCATGGCGTGGCGAGCGCCACCGCGGCTGCGCTGATGGGGATGGAGTGCAAGGTGTACATGGGTGCCGTGGATGTCGAGCGGCAGGCACTCAACGTGTTTCGGATGAAGTTGCTCGGCAGCGAGGTCGAGGCCGTACACAGCGGCAGCCGTACCTTGAAGGACGCGGTCAACGAGGCCATGCGCGACTGGGTCGCCAGTGTCGAGTCCAGCCACTACTGCCTCGGCTCTGTCATGGGGCCGCACCCCTACCCGTGGATGGTGCGCGAGTTCCACCGCGTGATCGGCTCCGAAGCGCGCGAGCAGACCGTCGACCTTTGGGGCGACGTGCCCGACGTTGCCGTTGCGTGCGTGGGCGGTGGCAGCAACGCAATGGGTCTGTTCAGCGGCTTCGTCGACGAACGCACGCGTCTCGTGGGCGTAGAGCCTGCCGGCGGCGCGGCAGTGGGCCGTGCCCAGCCCGGCGTGGTGCACGGCATGCGCAGCTACCTGATGCAGGACGAGTACGGCCAGGTGCAAGAGGCGCACAGCATTTCTGCCGGTCTCGACTACCCAGGTGTCGGGCCCGAGCATTCGTATCTGGCTTCGATCGGTCGGGCCGAGTACCCGAACGTCAACGACGCCGAAGTGATCGAGGCTTTCCAGCTGATGGCGAGATCCGAGGGCATCATCCCCGCGTTGGAGTGCGCTCACGCAATGGCCTGGATCGTGCGCGCCGCGCCGGAGATGCAAGGTCAAACTGTGTTGATGAATCTGTCAGGTCGCGGTGACAAGGATGTAGCGCAGATGATGGATGTACTGGGCAAGGACATCACGGGATGAGCGAGTCGTTCGGAGTGATGGAGACCGAGTTCCGCGAGAAACGGTTGGCAGGGCGCAAGTTGCTGGTGCCATACATCACCGGCGGCTACAGCGGCTGGCAAGATGCGGTCCGGGCAGCGGCGGCTGCCGGTGCAGACGCGATCGAAATCGGAATACCGTTCAGTGATCCGGTGATGGATGGCCCGATCATTCAGCGGGCCTCGCAGGCGGCGCTCGAGGCTGGCGCCACGCCAGTGTCCATCCTGCACGAGATCCGCAGTCTCGACGTGTCCATTCCGCTGGCGGTCATGACCTATTACAACACGGTGCACCATGCCGGCCACGAGAGATTTGCCGCCCAGTTGGCCGCCGCTGGCGTCGTCGCGGCCATCGTGCCCGACCTGCCGCTCGAGGAATCGGGCCCGTGGTGCGTGGCCGCCGATACCGCCGGCATCGAGACCGTGATGCTCGCCGCGCCCACGGCGCCCGACGCCCGGTTGCCGCGAGTGGTTGCGCGTGCTCGCGGGTTCGTGTACTCGGTTGGTCTCCTGGGCGTCACCGGCGAGCGTGATGCGTTGGCCACCACTGCTGCGGCGCTCGCTCGCCGATTGAAGGCCGTCACCGAGGTGCCGGTGCTGATCGGCGTGGGCGTCTCCAATGCCGTGCAGGCGCGAGAAGCCTGCGAGGTGGCCGATGGCGTGGTCATGGGCGCCTCGGTGATGCGTCGTCTGATCGAGCATGGCCCGGACGCAGTCGGTGAGTTCATCGGTGACGTACGTCACTCAATTTAGCACTAAAGTTCCCATCCATCCCCACCGTCGCTCCGAACCTCTTCCGAATCCTGTTCCCCGCAGGATCGATCTCAGGAGGAGAAACTGATGAAGAACCGTTCCGTAGTAGCCGTTGCCATGGCAGCGTCGATGTTGTTCGTTGCATGCAGCGACGACAAGGACACCACTTCCACCACCGTTGCCGCAGTCGTCGACAGCGCTGCGCCCGCCGAAGCCGGCGACATCGTTGCCGTCGCAAGTGCCAACCCGGACTTCTCGACCCTCGTTGCCGCCGTTGCCGCAGCCGGTCTCGTCGAGACGCTGCAGGGCCCGGGACCGTTCACGGTCTTCGCCCCGACCAATGACGCATTCGCTGCCCTGCCTGCCGGCTTGGTCGACAAGCTGCTGTTGCCGGAGAACAAGGCTGTGCTCGCACAGATCCTGACCTACCACGTGGTCTCCGGCAAGGTCATGGCCGCTGACGTCAAGGCCGGCGACGTGCCCAGCGTCGAAGGCTCCAACATTGCCGTCACGGTTGACGGTGGCGTCAAGCTCAACGATTCAGCGAACGTGATCATCACCGATGTGGCTGCCTCCAATGGTGTCATTCACGCCATCGATGCAGTGATCCTGCCCCCGGGCCTGGACATCTCAGCGCTCTGAGTCGAACCCCGGTGGCCGCCTGGCCATCGCAACTGTACAAAGCGACTCCTACGAAGGTTGTCGTTGCAAGAGGGCCCTTCGGGGTCCTCTTGCGCGTGACAATGGAGCACATGACACTGATTGTCGACTGTGAGCTCTGTGCCGCTGACCGGGTGACGGAGTGGTTCTACGAGGATGATGTGTGCTGGATCGCCGAGTGCGAGGCGTGCTATGTCCCGATGGTCGTCTGGAAACGACACGACCCGAATCCCCCTGAGGAGATTCGGGTCGTGATGCACTCTCGATTGAGAGATGTTGTCGATACTCACTACGGATTCGAGCATTGGCTGGACGACAACATGCGCACGATTCCGTCGCATTATCACGCCCACGCTCGACCCCGTGGCGGGTTCTCTGGCCACGGCCTACGCCGTGGGTGACGTCACTTGACGCCGCCGATGACCTTCCACATGTCAAGCCCGCCCTTTCTCGTGAAGAGTTGTTCAACGATCATGATTGTTCCCGAAGGTTTTCCTCAAGGCCCATCACGCTGCGTCACATTACCACGATACGTAAGTGCACTTGCAAGGGTCTTGACAGTCTTTTTCCATGACCCTGACGCTGGCGACTCCACCTGTGGCCGCAACCGGGTTCGGTAAGCTGCCGAAATGCTCACCGTCGGCTCGCCTGTCCCTGATGTTGTCCTGACAAACCAGCACGTACCGGTTGTTGACCTGGCCACACTTCGTGGCCAGCGAGTGGTCGTCTTCTTCCATCCGAAGGCCAACACCCCCGGCTGCAGCCAGCAGGCATGTGGCCTCCGCGACGCTGCGTCATCCGTCGCTGGCGTGGTGATCGCAAGGATCAGCCCCGACAGACCGGCTGCGCAGAAGAAGTTCGACGGCAAGTACGAGTTGGGTCACGACCTGCTGGCCGACAACGAACACACTGTGGCGGAGGCGTTCGGCGTCTGGCAGGAGAACGTCAACTGCGGGAAGCGGTACATGGGCATCGTGCGGTCTGCCTTCCTCTTCGACCCGAATGGTCTCGTCGAGCAGGCGTGGTACAAGATCAGCCCCTCCGACACGTCCAAGAAGCTGCTGGAAGCGGTGAGCAAGTGAGCCCATTTCCCTCACCCGAGGCGATCCTGCCGCACCGACCACCATTTCTGTTCGTCAACGAGATCACGGCGCTCGAGCCCGGGCTCAGTGGCGCCGGTGTGTGGCATCTGAGCGGCGACGAGTGGTTTTTCGCCGGCCACTTTCCGGGGCGGCCGACGCTGCCGGGTGTGCTGATGTGCGAGGCCATCGCGCAAATGGGTGCGATCGCGGTGCTGACCGACGCACGCTTCGTCGGCAAGCTGCCATTGTTCGGTGGTCTCGATTCTGCGCGCTTCCGCCGGCAGGTCGGCCCCGGCGACACCCTGGAGTTGGAAGTCGAGCTGGGTCGCATGTCGGCCCGAGCCGGCAAAGGGGTAGGTCGCGCATTGCTGGCAGGCAAAGTCGCCTGCGAATGCGAGCTGATGTTCGTCCTCGTCGACGCTTGACTCGCCCTGTCTGAGTAGGTCAGGACGCAGGGGCGAGGATGATCGTGCCGTTGTGGCCGCCGAAGCCCAGGCTGTTCGACATCGTCGGGCCGGGGGTCCAAGGGCGGGCGGCACCGAGGACGACGTCGATCTCGAAGCCTTCGTCGAGCACCGTGGTACCGGCTGTTGGCGGGATCAAGGAGTGCTCCATCGACAACAGGACGGCGGCCGCTTCCAGCGCACCGGCGGCACCGAGCGCATGACCGGTGACGCCCTTGGTGGACGTGACCGGCACTGTGCCGGGACCGAACACCGCAGCCACGGCTGCCGCCTCGGCCGCGTCGTTGAGCGGTGTCGAGGTTCCGTGGGCGTTGATCTGACGGATGTCAGTGGTGGTGAGGCCGGCGTCGCGCAGCGCCAGGTTCATGCACTTGATGGCGCCGGTGCCACCGGGTGCCGGCGCGGTGATGTGGTGTGCGTCGGCATTGCTGGCCGCACCGAGAACCTCGCCGATGATGTTGGCACCACGGGCAATCGCGACTTCCCACTCCTCCAGTAACAGCACGGCGGCACCCTCGCCGAGCACGAAACCGTCGCGCTCGGCGGAGAAGGGGCGGCTGTTGCCGCTGCTGCTGAGGGCCGTCATGTTGCCGAAGGAGGCAACAGCGATGGGGCAGGCGGCGCTTTCGCTACCGCCAGTGATACAGGCGTCGATCATGCCCCACGCGATCAACCGTGCGGCGTAGCCAATGGCGTGTGTGGAGGCCGCGCAGGCCGTGGTGATCGTCTCGTTGGGCCCCTGCAGTCCGTACCGCATGGAGATGGCTGCGCCAGCGGCATTGGGCATCATCATCGGCACGAGGAACGGCGAGACGCGGCGTTCGCCCTTCTCGATGAGGACCTCGATCTGCTCCTCGGTCGACCGCAGCCCACCTACGCCGGTGGCGAAGATGGTGCCGAAGCGGCTGGAGTCGATGTCGGGGCGACCAGCTTGCTCGAAGCACTCGGCCGCGGCGGCCAAGGCGAATTGCTCCACCTTGTCCGCGCGGCGAGCTTCTTTCGCGTTGGCGAAGTACGGAGTCGGGTCCCAGTCGGTGATCTCCACCGTGCGACCGGTGGTGATAGCGGGGCCGTTGAGGCCGGCCCAGAAGGCCTGCTTGCCAAGGCCGCAGGGTGCGACCACGCCGTACCCGGTGATGGCAACGCGCCGACCACGGACACCCATGATCGGTGAGAGCGCAGCCGGGGCGGGCATCAGAGCTTGCCGACGACGAGGTCGTAGGCCTGGCCCACGGTCTCGACACCCTCGAGGTCCTCTTCGGGCACTTCGACGCCGAACTCTTCTTCGAGCCCCATGATCAGTTCGACCAGGTCGAGGCTGTCGGCATCGAGGTCGTCGCCGAACTTGGCCTCACGCACTACCTGGTCCTCTGACACCGAGAGCACCTCGACGGCGACCTTCTGGAAACGGGCGAACAGTTCGTCACTCATG
>Ga0105048_10002384_pt1 | contig 30480 bp, 30 predicted proteins | sample MAT05_FD_78382 | JGI IMG/M metagenome (GOLD analysis project Ga0105048, IMG submission 78382) | Freshwater microbial communities from Lake Fryxell liftoff mats and glacier meltwater in Antarctica - MAT-05 | ecosystem: Environmental > Aquatic > Freshwater > Ice > Liftoff microbial mat | place... | reverse complement strand
CAGAGACAACGGACCCACCAACATCGACAACGGAATCCTCCTCTGCCGAAGACACCACCTCCTCCTCCACGACAACCACTGGGAAATCACCAACACCCACAACAACTACTGGCTCCAACCCCCACCAACATCGACCCCAAGCAAACCCCCATCCCCTCCCCAGCAAAACACCCACCATCGCCACCCTCACCAGAAAGAACACCAACTGAACGACGCGCTATCCCTGACCGACGGTGTGAACGCATTGCCTGCCGGCACAGGTGGGATGCGTCGTCTGGCCGATGACGGGCGGTGTGGCTGGGATGCGTCGCTTGGCCAGCATCGGACGCACGGGCCCGACCTGCAACAATTTCGCGCGGCTCCTACCGGCCGCTCGAACGCTCTCCAAGACCCATGGCCGGGAGCGTCAATCGCCCAAGATGCGTCGCTGTTCAAACCACTGTGTGGGCTCGAGGTGACCCCTCCACCCGGCCGTGCCCGCGGTCCCAGCCGTCACCGGCCGAGCGACGCTTTAGCCGCGCGCAGTCAGGATGACCGGTCCGTCGTCCGTCACGGCCACAGTGTGCTCGACATGCGCGGCTCGAGATCCATCCATGCTGCGCAAGGTCCAGCCATCCGGATCCGTGAACACACGGTCGCTCGTATGCATGAGCCACGGCTCGATCGCGAACACGAGCCCCGCGCGCAGAGGAAACCCGCGACCCGGTCGTCCGTCGTTAGGCACGTGCGGGTCGCCATGCATCGTGCGTCCGACGCCGTGCCCACCGAAGTCAGTGTTGATCGTAAACCCAGCCGCGCGTCCGACCGCACCGATCGCCGCCGAGATATCGCCGATCCGGTTTCCTGGCACAGCGGCGGCGATACCGGCGCCGAGCGCTGCCTCGGTCACCTCAATGAGACGCAGGTCCTCGTCCCTAGGGGTACCGACAATGATCGTCACGGCGGAATCGGCGACCCAGCCGTCCACACTCACCGCGAAGTCCAAGCTCAGAAGGTCGCCATCGGCCAGGTTGTAGTCGTGGGGTAGACCGTGCAGTGCCGCATCGTTCACTGAAGTGCACAGCACCTTGCCGAACGGGCTCGCCCCGAATGACGGGTGGTAGTCGATGTAGCAGCTCTCCGCGCCCCTTGCCCGGATTGCCCGGTGGGCGATCGCGTCGAGGTCGAGGAGGTTGACACCGACCGCTGATGCTGCCGTCAGCTCGGTGAGCACGTCAGCGACGAAAGATCCCGCCGCGCCCATCTCGGTGATCTCTGCAGGGGTTCGTAGCTCAATCATTCAGCCATTCTTACGCGAACCGTCTGTACGCTTGAACAATGTGGTTACGACGGGCCTTCTACTGGGTCCAACTCGCGGCGATCGTTGTGCTGCCCACTTGGATCTCGATCGCCAGGAGCATTTCGCCGTCCGGGCTTGGCACGCAGGACCTGCTGGTGTTCCTCGCCTGGCCGGCGCTCACCGTGTCGATGATCGTTGTGCTGGGTGTGACCTGGGCGCGCAAGTCGGTGAGGGCGACCAAAGCCCTCTCCTGGATCGATGTCATCTCGCTAGGCGCCTGGTACCTGATTGCGATCGTCTACGGCATCTTCGTGGCACAGTCAGCGGAATTGGCCGCTGGGCTCACCGGAGGGCTTCTCGCTCTGGCCTCGCTCGCGGTGTTCGCCGTCTCGGTCTGGCAACTTATGGTCGCCGCGAGGCGACGGATGGAAACGGTTTTCGCGAGCCTCGATCATGTCGCACTTCCGCAGGGCGAGTACCGTGCCACCCGAGTCACTCCGACCGATGGCGACGTCATCCGAATCGATCCCTCTGACCGCTGACCTGCCGCGAGTGGCGGCAGCAGGCTCGACTATGACAGAATTGCGGATTGTGCGTTCTGCACGGCCCTGCCACAGGGGGGCCAGCGAATCATGGGCACACCCACTCCTTCATGCACCATCCAAAACGTGATCGACCTGTGGCGGTTACAGAGAGCGAAAATTCATGCACATCCTCGACCACGTCGACGCGGCCTCACTCCGCAACGACATCCCGGAGTTCCGCGCCGGTGACACCGTCAAGGTGCACGTCAACATCGTTGAAGGCACGCGTTCGCGCATCCAGGTCTTCCAGGGTGTCGTCATCGGCCGCTCGGGTGAAGGCGTCCGCGAGACGTTCTGCGTGCGCAAGGTGAGCTTCCAGGTCGGCGTCGAGCGCACCTTCCCCGTGCACTCCCCGGTCATCGACCACATCGAGGTCGTCACCCGTGGCGCCGTGCGTCGCGCGAAGCTCTACTACCTGCGCGACCTCCGTGGCAAGAAGGCCAAAATCAAAGAAAAGCGCTAGCCGCCAGCCCCCAGTCGCAGACTTCCCTGAGCTCCCCACCACGTAACATGGTGGGGAGCTCAGGGGTTTAATGGAACAAACAGATCCTTCGCCGCGCCCCCCGCGCACGGCACAGGACCGCAATCGACGATCGCGCAGCGTCAAGCTGTTCGTCCGCGATATCGTCATCATTTTCGTCGCCGCGATCGTCATCTCGGTGGGCATCAAGACATTCCTGATTCGCTCCTTCTATATCCCGTCGAGCTCGATGACGAACACGCTGCAGGTCAACGACCGCATCATCGTCAACCAGCTCGTACCGGATATCGTGCCGCTGCAGCGCGGTGACGTGGTCGTGTTCCGCGACCCGGGCGGATGGCTTCCGCTGCACCAGGAGACCGCTGTGAACCCTGTCGTCGGGGCCATCGACTGGTTTCTCACGACGATCGGGCTGAGTGCCTCCGACAGCAACGACCACCTCATCAAGCGCGTCGTCGGGCTGCCGGGCGACACCGTCACGTGCTGCAATCCCGTCGGCCAGATGGAGGTCAACGGAGCGCCGCTCGACGAGCCATATCTCAATCTGCCCGAGGGCGTGTCGAAAGTGTCGGGGGACGACTTCTCACAGGTTGTTCCCGAGGGATCGCTCTGGGTGATGGGTGACAACCGCTACAGCTCAAAGGACTCCCGCTACAACACCGAGACCCCAAGCGGCGGCTTCGTGCCGATCGACAACCTCGTCGGTCGCGCCTTTGTGATCACCTGGCCGTCGGTGCACTGGTCCTGGATCGACAACTACCCCGATACGTTCCGCGGCGTCGGGGTCGAACCGGACTAGGACGCCATGATGATGGCAGTGTCAGATCCGACCCTTGAGGTCGAGGCAGGCCTCCACGCGAAGGGCCACCGCTACGTCATCGGCTGCGACGAGGTGGGCCGGGGGGCGATCGCCGGTCCCGTCGCCGTCGGACTCGCCGTCGTTGACCTTGCCTGCGGACCGTTCCCGCTTGGTCTGCGCGACTCGAAGCTGCTCAGCCAGAAGCGGCGCGAGGAACTCGCGCCGCTCACGGCGGCGTGGGCGCGGCACTCCTCGGTCGGCCTCGCGTCGGCGCTCGAGGTTGACACCCTCGGGCTCACCGCCGCCCTCGGACTTGCGGGCAAGCGGGCACTGACCCGGCTGCACGCCGGCGGCGCGAAAATTCGCGAGTCCATCATCCTGCTCGACGGCGCGTTCGACTGGCTCAACCCGGCCCTGTCCAACAGGCTCCCGTTGCGGCTGCAGGTCAAGGCGGACCGCGACTGTGCGTCGGTCGCTGCAGCATCCGTCGTCGCGAAGGTTTTCCGCGACCGGATCATGATTGACGCGGATGCGACGACGCCCGGATACGAGTGGGCTGGCAACAAGGGCTACGGCTCCGCGGGCCATTTCGCCGCGATCGCCGCGCTCGGCGCGACCGGGATGCACCGTCACACCTGGCTGAAGCAGGCGCCTCAGATGGGCGAGTAGGATTATTGCAGCATGGACGACGACGAATTCGAAGACTACGACCGTGAGGTCGAACTGGCCCTCTACCGCGAATATCGCGATGTGGTGTCCCAGTTCCGCTTCGTCGTCGAAACCGAACGCCGGTTCTATCTGGCCAACGAGGTCGAACTCGTACGCCAGGATACCGAGCACGACTTCTACTTCGAACTCACGATGAATGACGTGTGGGTCTGGGATGTTTACCGCTCCGATCGCTTCGTCAAATCGGTGCGCGTGCTGACCTTCAAGGATGTCAACGTGGAGGAGCTGTCGGCGAAGGAGCTTGAGCTGCCCAAGGAACTCGCGCTCGACGAGTAGGAAACATGCCTCCAACTCCAGTCGTCCATGGCCGGACGGTCGACGGCGAGACCCGCTGCGTGCACTACAGCACCGCGCTGGATGTCGTTGCGATCCGTTTCCGGTGCTGTGACCGCTACTACCCCTGCTTCTCCTGCCACGCCGAGGCTCAGACGCATCCGGTGCTGCGCTGGCCTGCCGAGAAATGGCAGGAGAACGCGATCCTCTGCGGGGTGTGCCACACGGAGCTGAGAATCGACACATACCGAACCGCAGCCGCGTGCCCCGCCTGCGGCGCCGGGTTCAACCCAGGGTGCACGTCGCACTTCCCTCTGTACTTCGAGGAATAGTCCGCCAGATTCTGGCCTGCAGAGGCTCCGCTGGGTGAATCGCCTGCCGGGGCCGGCCCGGCAGCTCTCCTCCCCAGCTGATTGGGACCAGCGGCCATCCCCGATCCCGGTGCCCTCGGGCTCCGTCGGCCCGATTCGGGGGCATCCTCGGTGTCGGAGGCAACCATGGCGGCGAAAGACGATCTCGGCAAGCGAGGCGAGACTCTCGCGGCGGCGTTCCTCGTTGACGCCGGCTACGACATCCTTGATCGCAACTGGCGGTGCCGTCAGGGCGAGATCGACGTCGTCGCGCTCGACGGCGACGAGACCGTCTTTGTCGAGGTGAAGACTCGATCGAGCATCGCATTCGGGCATCCGCTCGAGGCGATCACGATACAGAAGCTCGCGAGACTCCGACGGCTCGCGGCAGCCTGGTGCGGCGAACATCCCGGTAGCCGCCGCCGCATCCGCATCGATGCAATCGCGATCATCGCGCCCCCCGGAGGTCCCGTGCAGTTCGAGCATGTGAGGAGTGTCTTCTGATGTGGTCCCTCATGCAGTTGTGGCTTCTGCTGCGGTCGATCGTCGCCGGCCGGAACCTCTGATGCCGCTCGGGCACACGTCGGCCGTCGCCCTGCTCGGACTCTCCGGCGCGATCGTCGAGGTTGAGGCGGACATTTCCAGCAACCTCCCCGGTTTCGTCCTCATCGGCTTGCCGGATGCGGCCCTCGGCGAGGCGCGCGACCGGGTGCGGGCCGCGGCCACGAACACTGGATGCGAGTTCCCTTCCCGAAAAGTCACAGTCAACCTCTCGCCTGCGGCCCTGCCCAAGCATGGCTCGGGGTTCGACCTGGCGATCGCGCTCGCGATCCTCGCGGCGGATCGGCTGGTCAACGCCGACTCGGTCGCGAGCGTCGTCCACCTCGGCGAGCTCGGCCTCGACGGACGCTTGCGCCCGATCAACGGCATCCTCCCGTGCACGCTCGCCGCCGCCCGTGCGGGCGCGACGACCGTCATGGTACCGACGGGCAATGCCGACGAGGCTGCCCTGGTGCCCGGGGTGCGCGTGGTCGGCGTCGCCTCGCTGCTTGAGGCGGCGATCTGGCATGGCGGGGAGTACACGCCGGTGCAGGTTCAGGCGATCCTTCGGGCGGCGCCCGAGCAGTCGGCTGACGACGATGTCGACCTGAACGACATCATTGGCAACGAAGACGCGATCGAGGCGATTCAGGTCGCGGCGGCGGGCGGCCACCACATGTTCCTCCTGGGCCCGCCCGGCGCGGGCAAGACGATGCTCGCCACGCGACTGCCGGGGATCCTGCCCGACCTCGACGCCGATGCCGCGCTCGAGGTGAGCTGCGTCCGCTCGCTCGCTGGGCTGCCGGTTGGTGCTTCGCTCGCGACCCGCCCGCCGCTGGAGGCCCCGCACCACACGGCGACCGCCGCCTCGATCGTCGGCGGCGGCAGCGGCGTCATCCGTCCGGGCGCCGCCGCGCGGGCGAACCACGGCGTGCTCTTCCTCGATGAGGCACCGGAGTTCCCGCGAGCGGTGCTCGACGCGCTCCGCCAGCCGCTCGAGTCTGGTCTCATCAGCATCCACCGGGCCAATTCGGTCGCGCACTTTCCCGGACGATTCCAGCTCGTCCTCGCCGCCAACCCGTGCCCGTGCGGGCAGTACGGCGCACGGGATTCGGAGTGCGTCTGTGCGCCGAGCGCACGCCGCCGCTACCTGGCGAGACTCTCCGGACCCCTGCTCGACCGTATCGATATCCAGCTAGGAGTGGCCCGCATCACCTCAGCCACAATGCGGATGGCGAACGAGAAGCAGCGGGTAGACACGGCGACGGTGCGCAGTCGGGTCGTATCTGCCAGGGCAGCGACCGCGGAGCGGCTGGGCGCGACGCCCTGGGCTCTCAACTCGCAAGTGCCCGGGCCGTGGCTACGCGGCCCGCACGCGCGGCTCGGCCCATCGACGACGGTGTCAATCGACCGCGCCCTCGAACGCGGCGGCCTGACGATGCGCGGCTACGACCGGGTGTTGCGCCTGGCATGGACTCTCGCCGACCTTGACGGCGCACAGCGACCGACGGCCGACCATCTCGGTCGAGCCCTGTATCTCAGAAAGGCGATTTCGTCATGACCATGTTCGGGCTCAAGGAGGCCGTTGTCGCGCCGCTCATTCGACAGCTCGGCCTGGATGACTTCACAGTGGAAGAGATCCTCGATCGTTTTGCACGGGCCACCTGGACCGGGATTGCCGAACCGGGGGACCGCGTCGCGGGCGTGCTGGTCGAGCTGATCGGCGCGCCAACCGCACTGACTGCCGTCATCGATCGATGGGGCGTCGACCGGATCGCGGGCGCAGTCGCGGAGAGGTCGGGGATTCGGGGTGACGACTCACGCAGTGTTGCGGAGCTTCTCGAGGTCAACGGGCTCACCGTCGCCGATCTCGTGGCGGCACAGGAGCGGTGGCAGCCTCGGGCGGCGTCCCACACGGCGCTCGTGGCCCTTCGCCAAGCGTCCCGCCACGGGGTGCGGCTGCTCGTCCCGGGCGATCCGGACTGGCCTGTGGGCGTCGACGACCTCGGGGCTCACGCGCCCCTCGCGCTCTGGCTGCGCGGCCGCCCCGAGACGCTGGCCACGGCGGGCAGCTCGATTGCTCTTGTCGGTGCCAGAGCAGCGACAGGATACGGCGAGCACGTCGCGATGGAGGCGTCTGCTGGTCTCGTCGACCGCGGATACACCATCATCTCCGGGGCGGCCTACGGGATCGACGGGATGGCGCACCGGGCGGCGCTGGCGAGTTCGGGGGAGACGATCGCTTTCCTCGCCGGCGGCGTGGACCGCTTCTATCCGAGCGGCCACGATGGGCTCCTCTCCCGGATCGTCGAGGCCGGCGCGGTGGTGTCGGAATTGCCGTGCGGGTCGCCGCCAACCAAATGGAGGTTCCTGCAGCGCAATCGATTAATTGCTGCGGCGAGCCTTGCGACCGTCGTTCTCGAGGCCGGCTGGCGGTCGGGATCGCTCAATACCGCGGGGCACGCCGCGGCGTTGGGACGTCCTCTCGGCGCTGTGCCGGGCCCCGTCACGTCGGCGGCCTCGGCTGGATGCCACCGGCTGATCCGCGATTTCGACGCCGTCTGCGTGACGAACGCCGACGAGATGGCCGAGCTCGCCCCTCTCGCTGCTGTTCTGAGCAGTGAAGCGAGGGGTGCCGGGCGCGGTGGGAGCCCCGGTGTTGGGGGCCAGTCTGTTGCTGGTTCGGGGGTCGACGTCCCGAAACGGGGAGAGTCCGCCGAGCGCACGCGCGTCGTCGACGCGCTCAGCGCACGGTCGCCACGCAGTGCCGGCGATATCGCCGCGCGCGCGGGCCTGTCAGTGGCGCAAGCGCAATCGGTGCTGGGGGTCCTGGAGCTCGAGGGGAGGGCGGCGCGACGAGAACGCGGGTGGGTGCGAGGTGCAGGGTGAGCTGACGAGCAGGTCGAAGGGCCGCAGGCTCTGGGTATCAGCTAACTTTGCGGTGGCAGTTGCGCCCGATAGACGCCAACGACCCGCGCCAGGTACAGGGTAATCACGCTCTGTTCGTCGATGGTGAAGTCGTCGAGCACCCCGTCGACGCCCGAGATCAGGGGAAGGATGCGCGCCATCGCACGCTCGACCGATGCCGGGTTCGGCACGACAAGCACTCCTCTCCGATCGCTCGGGTGTGGCTGACGCGTTACGTGACCGACGGCGGTCAGCCGGTCGACGATTACAGTCGCTGCTGCAGTGGACACGTCCAGGTGTCGGGCGATCGCAGTCGGGCTCAGCGGGCCACTCATCACGAGGTGCTGCATCGCTTCGAAGTCGCGCCGATTGACGTCGAGATCCGCGCCGACGTCGGCCTCGAGGTCGACGGTCAGGTCGAGGATCTCCCGGAGCAGCAGGCTCGCTTCGCGCACGCGACCGACAGGGCCTGCGCCGAGATCGGTTCTGACGGGCACGAGGCCATCGACGCCCTCGGGTGCGAGCGGGCCGACAGCGCCGAGGCGGGAGTCGGGAGCGTCTTGCATGCATCCCATCGTATGCCTAAAGTAGCTAAGCAACCATGTAATCAAGTTGTTTAGCTAAAAGGGGTCTCATGCGTCGGCTAACGACATTCATCACTGCACGGGCGACGTCCTGGATCGTGCTCGTCGTCGCGCTCCTCGGCACGGCGGCACTGTTCGCGATCGGTTCGGGAACGACCTCGGAGTCGGCCCCAGGCCCCGGGCTTCCCAACACCGCAGAATCGGTGCAGGTGAGTGAGTTGCAGCAGACCCTGCCGAGTGCCGACGCCACGTCGGCGCTGCTTGTGTTCAGTCGCGACGGTGATTCCCTGACCGACGACGACCTTGCCGCTGTGGGTGAGGCCGCGACCGAACTTTCCGCACTCGCCCGCGACGGATTCGTACCGCCACCGACCGTCTCTGACGACAACACCGCAGCAATCGTCGTTGTGCCGCTTGAGATCGCTGACGACATCGACAGCCAGAGCGATCGCGCGGCCGAGCTGCGCGCGATCGCGAATGCCCCCCTCCCCGGCGGACTGACAGCACTGCTCACCGGAGCGGAGGGCTTCGAGGCCGACCTCAGTGCAGTGTTCGACGGCGCCGACTTCACCCTGCTTCTGACGACCGTGATCGTCGTCGCAATCCTGCTCATCGTGACCTACCGCAGCCCGTGGCTGTGGATCGTTCCGCTGGTCGTGATCGGCACCGCCGACGGCCTTGCGGGCATCGCCGCGGCGCGCGTCGCATCTCTCATTGGCATCACGCTCGACGCCTCCGTCACCGGCATCCTCTCCGTGCTCGTCTTCGGTGCCGGCACGAACTACGCCCTGCTGCTGATCGCGCGTTATCGCGACGAGCTTCGGCTCATCGCCGACCGCCGCCACGCGATGGAGAAGGCCCTCCGCGGCGCCGGACCTGCGATCATCGCCAGCGGCTCGACCGTAGTGCTGAGTCTGCTGACGCTGCTCTTCGCGGAACTCACCGGTAACAGAGCCCTCGGCATCGCGTGTGCCACCGGCATCCTCGTCGCCATGATCTTCGCCCTGATCGTGCTCCCGCCCACGCTTCTGCTGTTCGGCCGCGGCCTGTTCTGGCCCTACGTGCCAAAGTTCGGGTCGGAAGACCGCTCCGCTCGAGGCGTGTGGGCGCGCCTGGGCCGATTCGTGTCGCTGCGCCCTGTCGCCGTCGCCATCGTCGGCGTGCTCGCACTCGGGGGTCTCGCGCTCGGGGTGACCCAGGTGCAGACCGGGCTCGCGCAGACCGAACGCTTCATCCAGGCGCCCGAGGCGGTGCAGGGCCAGCAGGTCATTGCGGACTCCTACGCCGCGGGCAGCGGGTCGCCGACAGCGGTGATCGTCAACGCCGAGTACGCCGACGAGACCGCCGAAGTGGCCGCGGCCGTCACCGGCATCGACTCCGCGACCGTGGGAGAGAGCGACGGGGAGATCACACAGGTCAACGTCGTTCTGTCAGCGGCAGCGGAAACCGAGGAGGCGTTCGACCTGGTTCGGGAGCTGCGCACCGAGCTCGACTCGATAGACGGGGCGGATGCTCTTGTCGGCGGCCTCGACGCGCAGGCGCTCGACGTGTCCGAGGCCACTCGGGCCGATCAGAACCTCGTGATCCCGCTCATCCTGGTGCTCGTGCTCATCGTCCTTATGATCCTTCTCAGGGCGATCATCGCTCCCGTGCTCCTGCTGGCCACGGTCGTAGGCTCGTACTTCGCCAGTCTCGGGGCAAGCTGGCTTCTCTTCCAGACCGTGTTCGATTTTCCCGCGCTCGACACAAACGTCGTCCTTCTGAGCTTCCTATTTCTGGTTGCCCTCGGGGTGGACTACAACATCTTCCTGGTCACCCGTGCGAAGGAGGAGGCCAAGTTACTCGGCACCCGCGACGGCATGATCCGTGCGCTTGCGGCCACGGGCGGGGTGATCACGAGCGCGGGAATCCTGCTCGCCGCGGTCTTCGCCGTTCTCGGGGTGCTGCCGCTCATCACGCTCACCCAGATCGGGATCATCGTCTGCGTCGGTGTGCTGCTCGACACTCTCCTCGTGCGCACCGTCATCGTGCCCGCGCTCGCGTTCATCGCCGGCGACAAGTTCTGGTGGCCGAGGCGGCTGAACCCGACGGCGCCCCGCGCCGACACAGCGGATGCCGGTCTCGCGCGGCCCGACCGGTCGAGCGAACCATCCGTGCGGTAGCCCGGGAGAACGGTCGGCACTCGCCGAGCGCGTTAATCGATGCTGACAGTGGTTCGTCCTAGTCTGAAGTCGTGATTCAACTCGGCCAGCATCCGCGCCCCGCGCACACCATCGTGCACCTCAGCGACACCCATTTCCTTGCCCGCGGAGCGCTGCTGTACGGCTCTGTCGAGACCGAGGAGAATCTGAGGCAGGCGCTCGGACAGCTCGAGCGATCCGGCATCCGCCCCGAGGCCCTCGTATTCACTGGCGACCTCGCCGACCTTGGCGAGCCCGACGCGTACCAACGACTTCGCGCGATCGTCGAACCCGCCGCGGCACGCCTCGGGGCCGAGGTCGTCTGGGTGATGGGCAACCACGACGAACGCCTGCAGTACTCGAGCGGGCTGTTCGACATCGAGGCCACGGAGGCCCCTCAAGACCGGGTACACGATATTGGGGGCCTGCGGATCATCTCGCTCGACACCACCGTGCCCGGGTTCCACCACGGCGAATTGACCGATGGGCAGCTCGAGTGGCTCGCCGCCGTGCTCAAGGTTCCCGCCCCCCACGGAACCCTCATTGCCGTGCATCACCCTCCCGTCCCCACCCCGCTGCTTTGGGCGATGGAGATGCTCGAGTTGGAGGCCCAGGACCGCTTCGCCGCGGTCGTGGCCGGAACCGACGTGCGCGCGATCCTCGGCGGACACCTGCACTTCTCAACCCACAGCACCTTTGCGGGAGTGCCTGTCTCGGTCGCGGCCGCGACCTGCTACACGCTCGCACTCACCGAGAAGGACCGTCTGCTGTCCGGCGTCGACTCAGGACAGTCCTTCAATATCGTGCACGTCTACGAGGACCGGGTCGTGCACTCGATCGTCCCCGTCGGAGACACCACGGAGATCACGGGCTTCTCCGGCGAGCATCGCGCGACGATCGAGGCTATGACGCCCGACCAGCGCCGGCGGATGTTCTCGGCCAAGAAGTCGCAATTCAACTTGGGCGAGGGCGTGTAGCAAACTCATGCTGCTGACGCGTGCGCTGGAGGACTTCGCGGCACACCTCGCTGTCGAGCGCGGCTTCAGCCCACACACCGTGCGCGCCTATCGGTCCGATCTCACCGGATTCGTCGCCTTCGCGGTCTCGCAGGGAGTGGATGCCTCGGCGGAGGTCACGCTTGAGCTGCTCCGCGACTGGCTGTGGCTCGGCTCGCAGGAGGGCGTGTCCAAGGCGACGCTCGCCCGTCGATCGGCCGCGGCGCGAGGATTCACCGCGTGGCTTACGCGGAGCGGATCGGCGCAGGTCGATGCGGCAACGCGCCTCAGGGCGCCGAAACCCGACCGGCACCTTCCGAGGGTGCTCTCGCGAGACCAAATCGACGGGGTGCTCGTCGTGCTTGCCAGCAGGGCCGGGGCGGGCGACCCGAACAGTCTCCGGGATGCCGCTGTCGTGGAACTCCTCTATGCATCGGCCCTTCGAGTGAGCGAGGTGACAGGGCTCGACATCGGCGACGTCGACCTCGGCTCTCTCACGGTGCGCGTCATGGGCAAGGGAGCGAAGGAGCGGATCGTGCCCTTTGGGGTTCCGGCTCGCCGCGCGATCGAGGCCTGGCTCGACGAGGGGCGCTACCGGGTGCTGGCGGATCTCGCCCAGCGCGCCGCGCGCGGAGACTCTGCTGCGCGTGCGGAATCTGCGTCTGAATCTGCCAGGCCTGCCAGGCCTGCCAGGCCTGCCAGGCCTGCCAACCCTGCCGGGCAAGCCGCATCCAGTGCGCGTTCTGCGCTCGTCGATCATCCGGCCCTGTTCCTCGGGCCCCGCGGGGGGCGACTCGGGACTCGCACCGTCTACCGGCTCGTGGCCGGTTTGCTCGACGGGATGCCCGGCAGCGGCCCGGCCGGGCCCCATACCCTGCGCCACACCGCGGCGACACATCTGCTCGACGGCGGCGCCGACCTCCGCGCGGTGCAGGAGATGCTCGGCCACGCGAGCCTCGGCACGACTCAGATCTACACGCACGTGTCGGCCGAGCGACTCACGGCGAGCTACCAGTCGGCCCACCCGCGGGCCTGAGGCGGCGCACGTGCACGGGGGACGTTGTGCGGGGCACGTGCACGGGGCACTTCGTGCGGAGCGCACCGGGCACAGCAGGCACACGGCTCACGCGGGGCACGCGGCGCGCCGCCGCACCGGGCGCTCACCGCAACTCCCGGGTCGGCAGGAGTACCGAGCGCGTGATGCCGCCCAAGAAGTTGAGCGGCGACACGTAGTCGCCGTTTAATCGCACCCCGAAGTGCAGGCACGGTGTCGGGCAGTGTGCCGGTGTGGCGGTGCCGACGCGCACTGTGCCGACGAGGTCGCCGGCAGATACCCGCTGCCCTGCGACGAGGTGGGACTCCACCGGCTCGAAGCTTGAGACGAGGCCGCCCGCATGCCGGAGTGACAGCACCGGTCGGTCGACCACCGTGCCGACGAAGTGGACGACCCCATCGGCAGGGGCCGAGACGTCCGCGCCGAGCGCCGCGCCCGCGCTGAGCCCTGCAACCCCATCGACGCGAATATCGATGCCGCGGTGCCCCGCCGCATAGGTCGTCGCCGGTGCGATGAACGGACGGGAGACGATATGCGGCGGCCCGACGGGCCAGAGCCAGCGGGGTGCCGCCCCCGCTGCCCCCGCCGCCGGTCGCCCATCGGGGGAGACCGCCAGCGCGACGAGCGCGAGCGCAAGCGCAAAGCCACTAAGCCGGAATGGCCTGGCGAGGAGCGACGAGAGCGGCACGGGGACAGCCTGAACCCCGCCGGTCGTCCGCGGCGCGCAGGAGGGAGCCTCGGTGCACTCGAGCGGTTCGACCACCCCGGTGTAGGAGCGGTGCTATCATTTTCGAAGCAGCGCGCGTGAGTGCGCTGACTACGCGTGCCCGCAATGCTCGTAACAGAGCATGCCATCACATCCACTCGGTCCTGATCTTTCAGGCGGACGTGTGCCGGGCACCAGGAATCGCGCCAACCGGTCGCGATTACAACTGAGAAGGCACAGCCGCGCTGCCCGTATGGGGTGGACGTGTGCCAGTAAAGGAGACGGCCATGGCCGTTGTAACCATCCGCCAGCTGCTCGACAGCGGCGTTCACTTCGGACACCAGACCCGCCGCTGGAACCCCAAGATGAAGCGATTCATCCTGACGGAGCGCTCGGGCAGCCACATCATCGACCTGCAGCAGTCGCTCGTGCACATCGACAAGACGTACGACTACGTCAAGGAGACCGTCGCTCACGGCGGAACCATTCTCTTCGTCGGCACGAAGAAGCAGGCGCAGGGATCCATCGCCGAGCAGGCGCAGCGCGTCGGCCAGCCCTACGTCAACCAGCGCTGGCTCGGTGGGCTCCTCACCAACTTCCAGACCGTGTCGAAGCGCCTCGCGCGCATGAAGGAGCTCGAGGAGCTCGACTTCGACGACACCACCAAGGGCTTCACCAAGAAGGAACTGCTTATCAAGAAGCGTGAGCTCGTCAAGCTCAACCGCAGCCTTGGTGGTATCCGTAACCTCACGAAGACCCCGTCCGCGATTTGGATCGTCGACACCAAGAAGGAGCACCTCGCGATCGACGAGGCTCACAAGCTCGGCATCCCGGTCATCGCGATCCTCGACACCAACTGCGACCCCGACGACGTTCAGTACCCGATCCCGGGGAACGACGACGCGATCCGTTCCGTCGGGCTGCTGACCCGCATCATCGCGGATGCCGCAGCCGAGGGCCTCATCCAGCGCCACCAGAAGCCCGAAGAGGGATCCGCTCCCGTCGAGCCGCTCGCCGCCTGGGAAGCAGAGCTTCTCGGCCAGGCCGAGGCCGAGACTGCTGCTGTCGAGACTGCTGCTGTCGAGACTCCTGCCGCCGAAGCCACCGTGGCCGAGGTTGCTGCCGATCTCCCCGTCGAGGAGAACGACGCGGATGCCGTCGCCGCCGAGCACGAAGCCGCCGCTGACGAGACCATCGTTCCCGAGCACCACGTCGAGTCCGACGAGGCCGCCGAAGCGAAGATCGAAGCCGAGGCAGCCGAGGCAGAGAAAGCTCCCGCCTCCAAGCCCGCACCGAAGAAGCCCGCAGCGAAGACCGCTGCAGCCGAGACCAAGTAAGGAACCCCCATGGCAGATTTCAGCCTGGCTGACCTCAAGACCCTGCGCGAGCGCCTGGGCACCGGAATGGTCGATTCCAAGAACGCCCTCGTCGAAGCCGGGGGAGATCTCGAGAAGGCCACCGAGCTCCTTCGACTCAAGGGAGCAAAGGGCAACGCGAAGCGTGCCGACCGCTCCACGAGCGAGGGCCTCGTCGCCGCGAAGGAAAGCGGAACCACGACGACGCTCATCGAACTCGACTGCGAGACCGACTTCGTCGCCAAGGGCGAGAAGTTCGTAAAGCTGGGCGACACGGTGCTTGACGCCGCTGTCGCCGTGGGTGCAACGACGGTCGACGAGGCACTCGCCGCGAAGATCGGAACCCAGACCGTCGCGGAGCTCATCAGCGACGAAGCGGCCGTCCTCGGCGAGAAGATCGTTCTTCGCCGCCTTGTCGCGATCGACGCGGAGAAGTTCTCCGTCTACCTGCACAAGACCAACAAGGACCTGCCACCGCAGGTCGGTGTCGTCGTCGGCTACACAGGCGACGACGCGGAGACCGCGCGCAGTATTGCGCAGCACATCTCGTTCGCTGACCCGCAGTACCTCTCGCGGAACGACGTCCCGGCCGACGTGGTCGAGACCGAGCGTCGTATCGTCGAGGAGATCAGCCGCAACGAGGGAAAGCCGGAGGCCGCGCTCCCGAAAATCATCGAGGGACGCGTCACCGGGTACTTCAAGCAGGTCGCCCTGCTCGACCAGGACTACGCGAAGGACAACAAGCTGTCCGTCGCGAAGGTACTGGCAGACGCCGGACTCACGGTGACGGGCTTCGCCCGTTTCAAGGTCGGCGCGTAACTCACACGTGAAACAGGGTCCGGGTCGCGCACAGCGGTTCGGGCCCTGTTTGTGTATCCCCACACGTTAAGCGGCATAATCAGCAACAAGCGAGCGGAAGAGTACCCATGACGGAAACCACAAAGCGACGGGTACTCCTCAAGCTCTCGGGCGAAGCATTCGGCGGAGGGTCGGTGGGGGTCAACCCCGATGTGGTCAGCGCCATGGCCCGCGAGATTGCGGAGGCGGCCCAGGAGGTCGAGGTCGCGATCGTCGTCGGCGGAGGCAACTTCTTCCGCGGGGCCGAGCTCAGCCAGCGCGGCATGGATCGCGGCCGTGCCGACTACATGGGCATGCTCGGGACCGTGATGAACGCGCTCGCGCTGCAGGACTTCCTCGAACAGGCCGGCGCCGCGACGCGCGTGCAATCGGCCATCTCGATGACTCAGGTCGCTGAGCCGTACATCCCCTTGCGCGCCGAACGCCATCTCGAGAAGGGTCGCGTCGTCATCTTCGGCGCCGGCGCGGGTTTGCCGTACTTCTCGACCGACACCGTCGCCGCGCAGCGCGCGCTCGAGATTGGCGCGGACGTGGTGCTCGTTGCCAAGAACGGCGTCGACGGCGTGTACTCCGCCGACCCGAACAAGGACGACACCGCCACGAAGATCGACGAGATCACCTACCAGGAGGCGCTCGTCCAGGGGCTCAACGTGGTCGACTCGACGGCGTTCAGCCTGTGCAAGGACAATGGGATGCCGATGGTCGTGTTCGGGATGAAGCCCGACGGCAACGTGACCCGCGCGATCCGCGGGGACCGCATCGGCACACTCGTCAGATAAGCCCCCGGAGAGACAAACATGGACCAGCCTCTGTTGTGGAGCGCGCTGCTCGGTGTTGTGCTGCTGGGTGGGGTGCTCCGACTTCTCTCCCGGGGAGCGGTGCTGGCATCGCCCGCCGTGGCGCTGCGACCGTGGGAGCGAGCCCTGGTGGTCGTCGGTGGTGCGTTACTGATCTTCCACTGCACCGCGATGTTCTTCGGGCCGTGGGTGGATGCCGTGCCCGGACTCGAGCCGGCCGCGCGTGCCGTGCGGGCGAGCGGCGTCGCGAGCCAGATTGCCTATTGGGCGCCTGCCGCGGCGATTGTCGTGGGCTGGCGGAGGGTCTGGTGGCCAGCCCTCGCCAGCGTCGCCGTGACCCTGGTTGGCGTCGGCGCAACGATGTTCACACCGTTCCCGCTTCTGGTGCATCTCGTCTGGCTCACCGCTCTCATCCTCTCGACGCTCGCGGTGTCGATGTTCCTTGTCGGTGATCCCCGCAAGCCCGCCGTGCGTCAACCGTCTAAACTCGAACAGACATGAAGGAGCAGTCGTGATCAGTGACGTACTGGCAGAAGCCAAAGAGAAGATGCATAAGTCCGTCGAGGCGGCGAAGGACGACTTCGGAAATGTGCGCACCGGCCGTGCGAACCCGGCACTGTTCCAGAAGATCCTCGTGGACTACTACGGCACCCCCACTCCGCTGGGGCAGCTCGCCGGCATGCAGAACCCCGAGGCGCGCACCCTGCTCGTCACCCCGTACGACAAAATCGCGCTCAAGGACATTGAGCGTGCGCTCGTCTCCGCTCCGAATCTCAGTGCCAACGTCGGCAACGACGGCACCGTCATCCGCGTCACCCTGCCCGAGCTGACGGAGGAGCGCCGCAAGGAGTTCGTCAAGCTTGTGCGCGCCAAGGGCGAGGACGCCAAGGTGTCGATCCGCAACATCCGCCGACGATCGAAAGACGACCTCGACGCGCTGAAGAGCGAGGTTGGTGACGACGAGGTGACACGCGGCGAAAAGGAACTCGAGGCCGTCACGAAGTCGCACATCGACGCGATCGACGACGCCCTCAAGAAGAAGGAAGCCGAGCTTCTCGAGGTCTAGATGTCGGATTCTCCCGAGAGGCCCCGACCAGCGCTGAAGAGACGCGTGCGCCAGAGGCGTGAGGACCTCGAGGCCCGCGCCGCCGCGACTCGTGAGGAGATCCGCGCGCAGATCGCAACGACTCGCGCCCACCTCGACGACGCGAACGAGAAGCTTGAGGCGAAGGCCGGTCGCAACCTGCCCCTCGCCATCGGGTTTGGCCTCGTGCTCGGTGTGAGCATGCTGCTCAGTCTCATCCTCGTGAAGTCCTTCTTCATGCTCGTGGCCGCTGCGCTCATCGCCTTCACCGCGTTCGAACTCGCGAGCGCCCTCTGGTTCGCCGGCCGCCACGTGCCGCGTGTGCCGACCGTCATCGCCGCGGTAGCCATTGTGCCCGCAGGCTTCTATCTCGGCGCGAGCGGGGCTTGGCTCGTCTTCCTCGGCGGGGTTCTGCTCGTGGGCGTGTGGCGCGGGGTCGAACAGATTCGCGCGAGCCGCCGGGGCACGGCGCTGGACTTCTGGAAGGACGTCGGCGCTGGCACCCTTGTTCAGGCCTACGTGCCTTTCCTCGGGAGTTTCGCGGTCGTCATGGCCGCGCAGGACGGCGGCGAGTGGTGGACCCTCGCGTTCCTGCTCATCGTGATCTCGACCGACACCGGGGCGTATGCGAGCGGCCTGCTGTTCGGCAAGCATCCGATGGCCCCAAAGATCAGCCCGAAGAAGACGTGGGAGGGGTTCGCCGGGTCGGTGCTCGTTGCGCTCATCGTCGGCGTCGCGCTCGCCCTGCTCATGCTGGGCCAGCCATGGTGGTTCGGCCTGATCTTCGGCATCACGATGGTGGCAACGGCCACGCTCGGCGACCTCACCGAGTCCCTCATCAAGCGCGATCTCGGCATCAAGGACATCAGCACCTGGCTTCCCGGTCACGGAGGCTTTCTGGACCGGCTCGACTCTGTTCTTCCGAGCGCCATCGCAACGTACGCGCTGTTCCTCATCTTCGCGTAGTGCAGAATGGTGCGGTGAGCACAACATTCCCACGCACCAAGAGGTCCCACCTCGGGTACGACGTTGAACAGGTGGAGGATTTTCTGGAGGAGGCCAGGCGCGCCTATGGGGCGGAACCGGGCCAGCTCACGATCGTGACCTCCGCCAGCATTCGCCACACCGCCTTTGCCATGCAAAAGGGCGGCTATGAGACGGGCCAGGTGGATGCTGCTCTCGAGCGACTCGAGGACGCCTTCGCGAGCCGTGAGCGCGAGCTCAGGATTCGCGAGCGGGGCGAGGAGGAGTGGTACTCCTCCGCGCGGACCGGGGCCCAGGAGATTCTCGATCGCCTCGCCCGGTCGAACGGCGAGCGGTTCGACCGGATCAGGGCGCTCAACGCCGGGTACAGCGTGCAGCAGGTCGACGAGTTCGCCCAGCGACTAACAAAATACTTCCAGGACGGGGAGCGTTTGACCGTCGACGAGGTGCGCGCAGTCTCCTTCGCGACACAGCGCGGAGGCTACCGCGAAGCGCAGGTCGACGTCGTGCTGGATGCCGTCATTGACGTCATGCTGGCCGTCCGAGCCTGACTCGATGCTGCTTTTCAGCCAATCTGGGCTAAAATCTTGAAACTATGGGTCGCCATAGAACTGTCCTAGCGCTCCGGCCGCAGTCTTCGGCTGCTGCCGTGGAGGTGCGTAAACCCACAATGCGGCGTCAGGGCGTCCTGCCCGTCTTTGCCTCGTTCGCCGCTCTGGCATTCGTGCTGGTGTCGGTCACCTCGCCGATGGCGCAGCAGGAAGCCGCCGCCGCGGTCGTTCTCGCCGAGACCGAAGCGATGCCAACACAGGTGCTCGCGGTCGATGGCGAATACACGACCGATGTCGTTCGCGACGGCTACGGGGTCACCGCGAAGCCACTGCCCCCGCCCCCGCCGCCGCCGACGGCGCCAACGCCAGCGCCAGCCGCAGGATCCCCCGCACGCACCACTGGCGGCGCGCCCGCCGCCGGCTCCCCCGATCCGGGCTCGGCCAAGTCCACCGCTTACGCGATGGTGCAGGCCAGAGGCTGGGGGGAAGGCGAGTACAACTGCCTCGTCTCGCTCTGGCAGAAGGAATCCGGCTGGAACACGTTCGCGAGCAACCCCAGCAGCGGCGCGTACGGTATCCCGCAGTCCCTCCCGGGCTCGAAGATGGCAACGGCCGGAGCGGACTGGGCGACAAACCCGGCCACCCAGATCACGTGGGGCCTCGGCTACATCACTGCGCGCTACGGCACGCCGTGCGGAGCATGGGGTGCGAGCCAGATCAAGGGCTGGTACTGACCCGGCGTCAGTCCCGCACCTCGCCCTCCCGACCCGGATTGGACCCATGCCGCGTAGCAACCGACCGCGTCGGTCCAGAGGCGAAGGAGACGGCGAACGGCCCGATCTCTCCCGGTCGCTCTACGGAGGGCTGCGTCCGCAGGCAAAGCGCGACGGCCTGTGGAACGTGCAGTCCGTCGGTGCGTCGTCCGCCGTCAAGCCCTATGTCTGCCCCGGTTGCGGACTGAGCATCGCTCCGGGCGTCGCCCATGTCGTCGCCTGGCGGGCTGACGGCCTCATGGGCGAGGCCGACGATGTGGCCGCTCGGCGGCACTGGCACAACCACTGTTGGAAGATTAAGTAGGGACGAATGCAGATCAAGGGCGGCATCGAACTTCCGGCCACGCGGGAAAACGTGGAGCTGATCACCGAGGACGGGCTGGCCCTGGTGGGGGAGCTGTCCCTCCCGCTCTCGGCCGAGCCCGTTGCGACCATCATCGCGCTGCATCCGCTCCCCACCGCTGGCGGCTTCATGGATTCGCACATCATCCGGAAGGCCGCGGCCCGCCTCCCCGCGCTCGCCGACCTCGCCGTCCTGCGGTTCAACTTCCGCGGCGTCACCTCGCCGCGCGGCACGTCGGATGGCGCATTCGGCCACGGTGAGGACGAGCGGCACGACCTCGACGCGGCAATGAGGTTCGTGGCAGAGCGCGGGCTGCCGCAGCCGTGGCTGCTCGGCTGGTCGTTCGGCACCGAAGTCGCGCTGAAGCACGGCCTCGAGCACGATATCGAGGGGGTCGTCCTGCTCTCGCCGCCGCTCCACCGCACGACCGACGACGAGCTCGCGGCCTGGGCCGGAAGCGGTCGCCGGATGATCGTCGTCGTGCCGGAGCTCGACGACTACCTGCGCCCAGATGAAGCGGCGCAGAGGTTCGCCAGCGTTCCCGAGGCTGACCTCGTCGCGGTCGAGGGAGGCAAGCACCTTTGGGTGGGCGAGGCGCAGACCCGGCGCGTGCTCACCGAGATCGTGGCACGCCTGAATCCCGGTGTGCTTCCCCTTCCGGAGGAATGGGACTGACCGGGCCGAAATAGCCTCGACTGGGCTCGGATCCGTCGCGCAGGCGATCGGCGGGCATCTACAGCGCGTTCTGGCGCGGCACGACGACCTGCTTGATGATCAGCAGGATCGACGCAGCGACGGGAATCGCAACAAGCGCACCGAGCAGACCGAGCAGGGTGCCTCCGGCCAGTGCGGCGATGACGACGACGACGCCGGGCACCTTCACCGCCCGCGTCATGATTCGCGGTGTGATCACGTAGGCCTCGACCTGCATATAGATCAGGTAGTACCCGGCGACCCAGAGCACGGTCGGCGTTCCGTCGAAGAGCAGCACCGCGAGGGTGATGACAACCGATGCAGAGATTGTTCCCACGAGCGGGATCAGCGAGCCGAGAAAGGCGATGAACGCCAGCAGCGCAGAGTACTCTGCGCGGATCACGAAGGTCAGCACGACGAATGAGAGCACACCGTTGACGAGCGCCAGGGTGAGCTGCCCGACAACATAACGTCCGACGGACTGGCTGATCTGCTCGGAGATGTCAATGAACCCGACCCGCTTCGAGGCGGGGATGAGCTGGTAGATGCCGCGCTTGAGGCTGCCGAGCGATGCCGTGAAGTAGAGCATGAGGATGACGATGACCACGGCGCCGAAGACCCCGGTCGCTATCCCGAGACCCGCCTTGAGCACGCCGCCGCCGAGACTGCTGAGGAAGGTCGGGTCGGAGATGGTATCGGTGACCTGTGCGAGGAGATCGTCGACTGCGACCCAGGGGAGGGCGTCCTTGATCGACTGGTTCAGGCTGCCGTCGGCGAAGCTCTCGATGAGCCGAGGGATCTGGGTGACGAGCGTCTGCACCTGCTCGGCGATGACGGGAATGATCGCGAGAACGAGACCGGCAAGAACGCCGAGCACCCCGAGGAGCACGGTGAGGATCGCGAGCGGGCGCTTCATCCCCTTCTTCTCGAGCCAGGTCACAATCGGGTCGAGGCCGAGCGCGAGGAAGAGCGCCGCGCCGATGTAGGTGAGGATCGTCGCCAGCGAGACGACGGCGCCGCCGATCAGGAGGGCGATGAGAACCCCGAGCCCCCCGAACAGGCCGAACAGAAATCCGTTCTGGATCTTCACTGGCCGTCTGCCTTACTGTCGGTGTGTTACTCGGCCGAGGCTTTCTCCGCCTCTGTCAGAACGCCGCGGAGGCCCTGGAAGTACCCGGCGACCGCTTCGCGTTCAATCCTAATCTTGGCCAGTCGCTCCTCCGCGTCAGACACGAGCGCTGCGGTTCTCTTATCGGCCTCGTCGACCGAGGTCTTCGCCTTTGCCCTCGCGTCGGACACGAGCTCCGCCGCCGTCACCTGGGTGGACTCCAGCAGCGCCTTTGCCTCGGCCCGTGCGGACACCTCGACCTCGTCCGCATGCTTTTGGCGTTCGTCGGCGCGTTTGGTCGCATCGGCGAGCTGGCGGCCTGCGTCGTCGAGGTACTTCTGGGTCTGCGCGACCGCCTCCTGATGCGCGGCGAGTGCGGCCTTCTCGGCCTCGTCCCGGCGGGCAGTGATCTCGATCTCCAGGTCGGTGCGGCCCTGCTCGGCGGCACGGGCGATCGTGGTTCGCGTCTCGTCGACTTCGAACGCGAGCTGCGCGCGGGTCTCCTCGGCGTCGCGCGTGAGGTCGGCGCGCTGCTGCGCGATGTCTCGGTCCAGGTCGGTGCGCTGCTGCGCGATGTCGTTCACAAGGCTCGCCCGCCCGGTCGTGATCTCCTCGTCCAGGTTCGCCCGCGCGGTCTCCAGTTCGAGGGCGAGGTCGGCGGTCGCCTTCTTGGTAGTTCGGTCGAGAGTCGCCGTGGTTGCGGCTGTCTCTTCCGCGAGGGACGCGTAGGCGGCGGTTGTGTCGGCGTCGAGGAGGGCGCGGGCCGCCGCGAGCTCCCGATCGGCAGCGGCGTGCTGCTCCTCGATGTGCTTCTTCAGGGCCGCACGCTCATCCGCCACCTCGCGGGCGAGCGTGCTGCGGGTGTCGGCGGCTTCCTTCTCAAGGTCGGCGTAGGCCGTGTCGGTCTCGCGGGCAAGTGCGCTGCGGGTATCGGATGCCTCCCGATCGAGCATCTCGCGTGTGTCCGCTGTCTCGGTGGCCAGCGCCGAGCGAACGGCTTCGGCCTCCGCCGCGAGGTTCTGGCGCGTGTCCTCGGTTTCTCGGGCCAGGGCGACCTCGGCGTCGGCAGTTGACGAGTTGAGGGTGGCCCAGGCGGCATCCGTATCGCGCGAGAGGGCCGCACGCACAAACTCCTCTTCGCGTTCCAGCGCGGAGCGGCGGGACATTGTCTCCACCTCGAGGTCCGAGCGGCCCTCTGCGAGTTCCTGCTCGAGGGAGGCGTGGGTGGCGGCAACCTCACGTTGCAGGTCGCCTGTCGTCTTCTCGACCATGGCCGCGAGCTCGGCCGTGACCGTCTCGACGTGCCGAGCGAGATCCGTGCGCTGCTGCTCTACCTCGCGCTCGAGGTCGCCGCGCTGCTTCTCGCTGATGCTGTCGAACTCGGCACGGCCGCGCTCGGTGTCGCGAGCGAGCTGTGCCGCCTGTTCGCGTGCATCGCCGATCTCCCTCTGGGCCGCGGCGCGGACCTCGGCTGACTCGCGGTCTGCCTCGGCGCGCACGGCGGCGGACTCGCGCCGAGTTGTGCCGCGTATCTCGGCAGACTCCGTCGCAACGGCGCCGCGGATTGCGGCGGCTTCGAGGAGAGCCTCCTGGGTGACGGCATCCGCCCTCGCCTCGGCGCTCTCGAGAATTTCGGCCGCTTCGGCGTTCGCCGAGTTGAGCAGCGCGGTGGCCTTCTCGTTCGCGTCAGCGACGAATCCCTCCGCGGTCTCCATCGCATCGACGCGCATCCGGTTCACCTCGAGCTGCACGCTGCTGCGCAGGCGCTCGGCGTCGATGTCGGCCTGACTGATGAGTCTCGTGGACTGCTCTTCGGCAACCCGGAGCATGTTCTCGAGCTTCATGCCAAGACCGCTGTAACTCGGGCTGCCTGTCTCCTCGATCTCGGACTCGAGATCGCGCACGGTTGCCGAGAGGCGTTTGATCTCTCTCGTCGATTCGACCTTGTCCGAGTTGGCCTTGATCAGCTCGCGACGCAGGTCTTGGAGCGCCTTGTCGACCTCGTCACGGTTGTAACCGCGGATGGCCGTGCTGAAGTCGTCGTCGTCACTGGCCACATTGTCTCCTCGTGGTCGGCGGGCGCTGGAGGCACAGCCGAACTGGAATGAGCTTAGCGACGACTGGCCCTGCGCACCGTGAGTCGACGTCAGTATCCGTTCCACTTTTTCCCCATCAGCGACTATTTGGGAGCTCTCAGACTGATCGGCTAGGCTCGAATGTCTTGTCTGTTGCCATGTTCGTGCCCAACGCGGGCCCGGCACACCCGAATCTCGTCTAATTGCGCGAGTGGTCGCCCTGCGAACGCGACTGGGTGTGGCCATTTTTTGATCGGCCTGGCAACACGAAAGGAGTAGGTTCGTGCGCTTTGCCCTAGCTATGGTGGCCTTCCTGATCGGCGTCGGTCTTGGCGGCTACGGAATCGCCCAGACGACGGTGCTCAACGGCCCATCGGAACTGACCGCGACCAGCGAATCAGACAGTTCGGCCCCTGTCACCGTCATCGGCGGCGAAACCCTCAACGCGCTGGACGGCCGCCAGGACGTGGAGATCAGTGGGTCCGACACCATCTTTGCGGCCTATGCGCGAACGGACGACATTCTCGCTTGGGTCGGCGACGCGAGCTACAACAGCATCGGCTTCGACGCCGAGAGTCAGGCCCTCGTGAGCGTGACGAAAAGCGGGTCAGAGCAGACGGTGCCGCTGCCGGCGGGATCCGACCTCTGGCTCGCCGAGTACAACGCCGAGGACGAGCTCGACATGAGGCTCAGGCTCGACGAGGACTTCTCGATCCTCGTTGTCACTGACGGAACCGAGGCCGCACCGTCGACGGTCGCGATCACCTGGCCGCTTGACAACCGCACTCCGTGGGCTGGTCCATTGATGGCCGGCGGTGCTCTCATGCTTCTCATCTCCCTCATCTTCCTGGCCTGGGCCATCCGCAACCAACGCCGCACGCGCGGCCCGCGCCGCAAGAGCATCAAGCCACCCAAGACGCAGCGGATGCCCAAGCTGCCGCGGCAGAGGAGCTACCGAGTGAACAAGCCGAAGGCCGTCACGACCAGGCGGGGGCGTCGGTCGACGAGCCGGATGATCGCCGTGCCCGCGTTCCTGATCGGCTCGCTCGTGCTCTCCGGATGTTCGTCCGACCTGTGGCCCGACCTCGCTGGTCGCGACGCGCTCCCTTTCGTCCCGTCGCCCAGCGCATCCGCCGATGCGGAGGCCGTGGTCGAAGAGCGCCAGCCGCCCGCCGCCACCGTGCGGCAGGTGCAGTCGATCGTGTCGGATGTCGCGGAGGTCGCCGCCGCGGCCGACGCCAGCCTCGACACCTCGGTGCTTTCGGCGCGGTTCGACGGCCCCGCGCTCAAGCTGCGCACCGGCAACTACGAGACCCGTGCCAAGGACAGTGCGTTCCCGGCGCTCGCGCCAATCCCGGCCGGCCGTCTCGCGGTCGCCCTGCCCCAGTCGCTGCCCGACACGGATACCAGCTGGCCGCGCTCGATCTTCGCGGTCGTCGAGCCGGTCGTGGAGGAGCCCGCGGAGGGAGAAGAGCCCCTCGAGTCCGCAGCCCCGGTTGCGCTCATGCTCCTCCAGACGTCCCCGCGTGAGCAGTACAAGGTCTACTACTCGGTCGCGCTCGAGCCCGAGGCGGTATTGCCGCCCCTCGCCCCGCAGACGGTTGGCGCTCCGCGGCTTTCGCCCGACACGAAACTGCTCTCCATGGCTCCTGGTGAGCTCGCCGCCGCGTACGTCGACGTGCTCAACGTCGGCGCGGAGAGTGCATCGTATGAGCTCTTCGACATCGAACGCGACGGGCTCATCCCGAGCGTCGGTGTCGAAGCGCGGAACGCGCGCTCAGAGGCCCTCGACGATAAGGCCAAGATCGAATTCGGCATCAGCCCAGGCGACGCCGAGACGATCGCGCTCGCCTCGAACGAGTCGGGCGCCCTTGTCTCCATTTATATCGAGGAGACCGAGACGGTGACCCCCGTCGAGGAGGGCGCCACGATCAACCCCGAGGGTGCCACCAAGACGCTCTCCGGGCTGTCGGGCACGAAGAAGGGCGTCGCCGCGACCTACGGCGATCAGTTGCTGTTCTACATCCCGCCGATCGGCAGCGACGAGAAAATCGTCCTGCTCGGCTTCAGCCAGGTTCTCATCAGCGCCAAGGAGATCGAATGACCAACAACCTTCCCCCCTCTGCAGCAAGCCTCCGGGGAGCGGTCGATCTGTCGTCGCTCGTGAGGCCACCCGTCACGCCGGGCGCCCCGGCGCCCGCGAAGGGCACAGGAGGGCTGTCGCTCGTCGTCGACGCGACCGACGCGAGCTTCACGGGAATCCTCGAGCTGTCGAACACGGTACCGGTCGTCGTCGAGCTGCACGGCGGGGTCCCGACAGCGTCGCTCACGGATCTCATCACCGAGTTCGGCGGCAAGCTGGTGCTCGCGCGCGTCGACGCGACGACGAACCCGCAGCTGCAGCAGGCATTCCAGGCTCAGGTTGCGCCGACTGTCGCCGCGGTGGTGGCCGGCCGCCCCCTCGCCCTGTTCGAGGGCGAGCTGCCCGAGGCCGAGGCCCGCCAAGTCTTCGAGCAGCTGCTCGTCCTCGCCGCCCAGAACGGGGTGACGGGTTCCGTTCCGGTGGAGCCCGCCGATGCCGGAGCCGAGGCCCTCGACCCGGTCGAGGAGCCGCTCCCGCCCCTGCACCAGGCCGCGTACGACGCGATCGAGGCGGGGGACTACCCCACCGCGATGACCGCGTACCGCACCGCCATCGCCCAGGACCCGCGGGACCAGTTGGCCGTCGCTGGCCTCGCCCAGGTCTCCCTGCTGCACCGCCTCACCGGTCTGTCGGCCGGGGCTATCCGCGATGCGGCCGCCGCGGCGCCGTCTGACGTCGACGCCCAGCTGGCCGTGGCCGACCTCGATGTCTCGGGTGGGCACCTCGAGGATGGCTTCGACCGGCTCCTGACGCTGTTCCCCTCGCTGGATGCCGACGGCAGAAATGCCGTGCGCACTCGGCTGCTGGAGTACTTCGAGGTGGCCGGGGCAGAGGATCCGCGCGTCAGCACCGGGCGTCGCCGCCTCACCGCGCTGTTGTTCTAGGGCCTTCGCGCCCGCCGCCGCTGTGGCAGTGGTGCCCGCCGACGCGGTGACAGTGCTGCCCGCCGGGCGTCTTGACTGACTACGCCGCCCACGAACCGCCCACATATGTTGCCTCTGGGCGCTCCCAAGGGACATGTGTGGGCGACTCGCGGGGATGCAGAGAACCCGCGGACTACTTCCGCAGCTTGAGCCAGAGTCCGGCGAGCGGCGGGAGGGTGAGCTCCACGGATGCCGGGCGCCCGCCCCACTGCTCGTCAATGGCGGTGACGGCGCCGTAGTTGCCTACTCCCGAGCCGCCGTATTCGACAGCATCCGTGTTGATGAGCTCGTCCCAGACGCCGGCGAACGGGAGCCCGACGCGATAAGGTCCGATCGGGTTGCCGGAGAAGTTCATGATCACGGCGATCGGCTGGCCATCCTTCGACCAGCGCAGGAACGATACGACGTTCTCCTGCGCGGCGCCGCCGTCGATCCACTCGAATCCGGCGGGGTCGTTGTCCTGCTCCCACAGCGCGCCCTCCTCCCGGTAGACGCGGTTGAGCTGCCCGACGAGGTTGAGCAGGCCGCGGTGCACAGGCTGATCGAGAATCCACCAGTCGAGGCCGCGCTGCTCCGACCACTCGGACGGCTGCCCGAACTCCTGGCCCATGAACAGCAGTTGCTTGCCCGGGTGCGACCACATGAACGACAGGTAGGCGCGCAGGTTAGCGAGCTTCTGCCACTGGTCGCCCGGCATCTTGTGCAGCAGTGACCCCTTGCCATGCACGACCTCATCGTGGCTCAGCGGCAGCAAAAAATTCTCGGTGTACTGGTACACCATGCTGAAGGTGATCTCGCCGTGGTGGTGGGCGCGGTGCATCGGGTCGGTCTGCATGTACGACAGCGAGTCGTGCATCCAGCCCATGTTCCACTTCAGCCCGAATCCGAGCCCGCCGCTGGCGGTGGAGCGGCTGACGCCCGGGAACGCCGTCGACTCCTCGGCGATCATGATCACGCCGGGGCTGCGCTTGTAGGCGGTCGCGGTGACCTCCTGCAGGAAGCTGATCGCCTCGAGGTTCTGGTTGCCACCGTGGATGTTGGGCTCCCACTGGCCGTCCTCGCGCGAGTAGTCCAAGTAGAGGATGGATGCGACGGCGTCGACCCTCAGGCCGTCGATGTGGAACTCCTCGAGCCAGTACAGCGCGTTCGCGACGAGGAAGTTGCGCACCTGGGAGTCGCCGAAGTTGAAGATCAGCGTTCCCCAGTCCATCTGCTCGCCGCGGCGCGGGTCGGAGTGCTCGTAGAGCGCCTGCCCGTCGAACTTGGCGAGGGCCCACTCGTCCTTGGGGAAGTGTCCGGGCACCCAGTCCATGATCACGCCGATGCCGGCATTGTGCAGCTTGTCGATCAGGTAACGCAGGTCGTCGGGGTGCCCGAAGCGGCTCGTCGGGGCGAAGTAGCCCGTGACCTGGTAACCCCAGGAGCCACCGAAGGGGTGCTCGGCGAGTGGCATGAACTCCACGTGCGTGAAGCCCGTCTCGAGCATGTAGTCCACGAGCTCGTTGGCGAGCTCACGGTAGCCCAGGCCCGGCCGCCACGAGCCGACGTGCAGCTCGTAGACGCTCATCGGCGAGTTGTGCGGGTCGCGCGCCGCCCGCTTGTCGAGCCACTCCGCATCCGTCCACTCGTAGAGGGTCTTGCCGACCTTCGATCCAGTGGAGGGGGAGACCTCGGTGTAGCGGGCCATCGGGTCGGCGCGGGTGACCCACTCGTCAGAGGCCGTGAGGAGCTCGAACTTGTAGGTCGTTTCGGGCTCGATTCCCGGGATGAAGAGCTCCCAGACGCCATTGTCGTCGAGCCGCCGCATCGAGTGCAGCACGCCGTTCCAGTTGTTGAAGTCGCCGACGACGCGAGCTGCCTTGGCGTGCGGCGCCCAGACGTTGAACGCCGTTCCGGCGACGCCCTCGTGCGGCCGGAAGTGGGAGCCGAAGACGCTCCACATCTGCTCGTGGCGTCCCTCTCCGAAGAGGTACAGGTCGATTTCGCCGACCGACGGCACGAAGCGGTACGGGTCGTCGGTTCGCCAGGTCGGGGCGCCCCCGTAGGTCGTCTCAAGCTCATACGCCTGACCCGCGCCGGGCAGGAATGCCTGCCACAGGCCGTCGGCAAGGTGAGTCAGCTCGACCCGGCTGCCGTCGGCGCGCACCGCGGTGACGGTCTCCGCGAGCGGGCGCACCGCGCGAACGGCGAAGCCGTTCTCGAATGCGTGCTGCCCGAGCGTGTCGTGCGGTCGGGGGTGGCTGCCGGCGACGATCGAGGCGATGAGCCCGGGATGGAGTTCGGGAAGATCGGGGGTGGTGCTTCGGACGTTGAGGTCGGCCATTTAGCTGCCTTTCGGGAATTCGACACGCAGGATGTGCACGGGTTCGGTAAATGCGTCGAGGCGCACGTAGTTGTTGAGGCCCCAGGTGAATTTCTCATCGGTGAGCAGATCGGTGACCTCGAACGGGGTCGCCGGATCGATGCCGAATCTGGTCGGGTCAAGGTGCACTGTCGTCTCACGCACAGAATGCGGGTCGACGTTCGCGATCACGAGGATCGCGTCGCTGCGCCCGTCCGCGGTGAAGCGGCCATCGATGAACTTGCTGTACACGAGGATCGAATCGTCGTCGCTCCAGTGGATGTCGAGGTTGCGCAGTTGGCGTAGGGCCGGATGCTCCGCCCTGATGCCATTCAGCCGGGTCAGGAACGGCGCGAGCGACCTGCCGAGCGTCTCCGCCTTGGCAAAATCGCGCTGCTTGTACTCGTACTTCTCATTGTCGATGTTCTCCTCGGAGCCCGTCCGAGCCACATTCTCGAACAACTCGTAGCCGGCGTAGACGCCCCAGGTCGGGGCCGCCGTCGCCGCGAGCGCTGCCCTGATCTTGAAGGCTGCGGGCCCGCCGAACTGCAGGTACTCGGTGAGAATGTCGGGGGTATTGACGAACAGGTTTGGGCGCAGGAAGTCCGCGTGCAGCTTCGAGATGCTGGTGAAGAACTCCTCGAGCTCGGACTTCGTGTTGCGCCAGGTGAAGTAGGTGTAGGACTGCTGGAATCCGACCTGAGCGAGGGAGTGCAGCATCGCGGGGCGGGTGAACGCCTCGGCGAGGAACACGATCTCAGGAAACTCGGTGTTGATCTCGTGCAGCAGCCACTCCCAGAATGCGAGCGGCTTGGTGTGCGGGTTGTCGACCCGGAAGATCTTGACCCCGACACCGATCCAGTACTTCACGATGCGCAGGACTTCCTCGCGCAGTCCGACCGGGTCGTTGTCGAAGTTGATCGGGTAGATGTCCTGGTACTTCTTCGGCGGGTTCTCCGCGTAGGCGATCGTACCGTCGGGCAGCGTCGTG